>Ga0209726_10008389_pt1 | contig 11153 bp, 10 predicted proteins | sample Subgrocontami54m_FD_187453 | JGI IMG/M metagenome (GOLD analysis project Ga0209726, IMG submission 187453) | Subsurface groundwater microbial communities from S. Glens Falls, New York, USA - GMW46 contaminated, 5.4 m (SPAdes) (version 3) | ecosystem: Environmental > Aquatic > Deep subsurface >... | reverse complement strand
CTTTGCCGGCACCGTCCACCCCGCCGATCAGGATCAATACCGGGAATCTTTTCGCCTGCGCCAGATCGAATTGCGCGTTGAGCAAAGCCTCGCGTAATTTCGGCTCCTGCCTGGCATAGATCTGTTTAGTGATCTTGTGGCCAAGCTCTGCGGACTCAAACATGACTAGCCCCCCTAGAATTGACTTGAAAATGAGGGATATCTCCCCTCATGCTCCCTTGAATTGGGGGCCATTTCGGTAATGGTGACATGGCCTCTTAGGTATTTGCATGTGGTGATTTCCAGAATGGCTTCTGCCGCTCCCAATGATCCCACGCCCGGCCAAGCGCGTCGAGTTGCAGGTGTGTGCTGGCCGCGCTCCAGCCCTGGATCATGCCGGCGACGCGCGCATCGGGCGCGCGTGCGCCGGCCAGCGCCTCGGGCAGCAGGCGCAGCAAGGTCGCCGCATCGTTCAGGCCGCCGAGCACCTCCTGCATGCCGGCGAGCGCCTGGACGTATGGCCGCACGCGCCGTTTCGGGAACAGCGCGGTAAAAAATTCCGCCGCGTAGCGGAGCTTCTTCGCGGCGATGCGCAGGCGATGGCGCCCCGCAGCGTCGAGTTCCTGCAGCCGCTTGCCGCGCTTTTTCAGAGTTGCCGCTCGCTGCTGCAACACCTTCTCGGCGAAGCCTTCCACGGGCAAGGCGAGCGCCGCATGCTCCTGCATCCATGCGCCTTCGGCCAGCAGGCGCCCGAATTCGAGCCACAGGCGCTGCCACGCGGGCGAGGCGACTGCGGTCTGCGCGGCGCGCAGGTGCACGCGCCCCACTCTGACGCAACGGCGCGCAAATGCCGTCACCGCAGCTTCGTCGGCGCGCTGCGAGCGCAGCGCGCGCAGCATCTCATGCACGAACACGTCCCAGTCGCGCGCCCGGCCCAATGCCTCGTTCTGCTCGCGCAACCGGGCCGCGACCGAGGCGAAAGCCGGCTGCGGGATCACCTCCTTGAACAGACTGAAGCAGGCGCGCAAGCGCCGCAACGCCACTCGCACCTGATGCAGATACTCCGGATCCCTGCCGGCGAGAAATCCGCTCTCGTTCGCCTGCAGGTGCGCCATGCAGCTGCGCACGATCGCGGCGAAGGCAGCCGCTACGCTGCCCGCTCCCTCGAGTTCGAGCTGCGTCGCCTTGACCGGGCGCGGCCGTTCGTTCCGTGCGAGCGCATACCCGCGTTCCGCCTTGCTCGCCTGGCCCAGGCGCAGCGGCACGCGCCCGGCCAGCTCCAGCGCGAGTTCGTACAGGCGCACGGGGCTGCCGTCAAGCAGCTCGAGTTCCGCTTCACTGATTGCGCTCGCGCGCCGGCCGCTGCGGATTTCGCCGCTGTCCAGGCAGAGCTCGGCAAGGCTCCCATCGGGAAAGCCAAGGCGCAACCTGGTGCGCTCGAACTCGGTGCTGAAGGCGGGTGCGAGCTTTGCGCGCAGCCTCGGCGCGCGAAACAGCTTCGCCTCCGGCGTCGCGGCAATCAGGCCGAAATCGAGCGCCTCGCCGGGCAGCGGCCATTCCCATTCCTCGCGCAGGTGCAGTCCGGCGGTCGCCTGGCCTTCGGTTTTCAGCGTCTGCAACCAGCGCCCGCCGTCCGAGCGCAGGCGCAGCGCGAGGCCGGCGCGCAGCAATGCCCCCTCCGGCGTGTCGTAATAGACGCTGTGGACGCGCCGCACCGAGGCGCGCCCCTGCTGCAGCGCCTTGATCCGGGGATCGCGCCGCAGCCGGCGCAGATCCTGCGGGGCAAGCAACAGCTTGAGTTCGGTTTCCACTATCGTCTGCTCGCAGTGACGACGCCTTGCACTTCCCGCACCTGCGCTAGCGTCCGCTGCAACTGCTCCAGATCGGAGATTTCGACGGTGAACGACATGTAGGCCATGTGCTGCTTCGATTGGGTGTTGACCCCGGTGACGTTGATCTTTTCGCGCGACAGCACCTCCGAAATATCGCGCAGCAATCCTTGACGGTCGTGCGCCTGCACCATGAGGTCGACCGAAAACACCGCATCGGTTTGCTGTCCCCAGGCGGCTTCGATCATGCGCTCGGGTTGGAGCGCAGCCAGCCGTTGCAGGTCGCGGCAGCTGCGGCGGTGGATCGACACGCCGCGACCTCGCGTGACGAAGCCGGCGATCGGATCAGGCGGTGCGGGCCTGCAGCACTTGGCCAACTGCGTCAGCAGCTTGTCCATGCCTACGACAAGAATGCCGCCGTCCTTGGCGTCCGCCTTGCGCTTGCCCGGCAAGAAGGCGTCCGGCGCCGGCGCGGCCGACGGCGCGCCGCGCAGCGCGGTCTGCAGCAGTTTCGTGCCGATTTCCTCGCGCCCGGCCGCGGCAAACAGTTCCTCGCTCCTGGCATAGCCAAGCTGCTGCGCCAGGTGGTCGAGATTCGCGCTGGTCATCCCCACGCGCTGCAGTTCGCGCTCGACCATGGCGCGCCCCTGCGCGACAGTCTCGGCAAGCGCCTGCGCGTTGAACCACTGCCTCACCTTGCTGCGCGCGCGCGAACTCCGTATGTACCCCAGCGCGGGGTTCATCCAGTCGCGGCTCGGCCCGCCGGTCTTGGCAGCGACGATTTCCACCCGCTGGCCGTTGGCGAGCTTGTAATTGAGCGGCACCATCGCGCCGTCGACCTTGGCTCCGCGGCAATGATGGCCGAGATCGGTGTGCAGGTGGTAGGCGAAGTCCACCGGCGTCGATCCCTGGGGCAGATCGACCACCCGCCCCTGCGGCGTGAGCACGTAGATGGTGTCGTCGACGGCCGTCCGCTTGATCTTTTCCACCCAGTTGACCGATTCGACCACATCGTCGCGCCATGCGAGCACCTGTCGCAGCCAGGCGATTTTCTCGTCGAAGGGATCCGGCCTGGGCACAGGGGCGCTGCGCCCCGCACCCGCCTCCTTGTAGCGCCAGTGCGCGGCAACGCCCAGCTCGGCATGGCGATGCATTTCGTGGGTGCGAATCTGCACTTCCAGCGGGCGTCCGTCGGAGCCGACCACCGCAGTATGCAGCGAGCGGTAGTCGTTGCTTTTCGGACGCGAAATGTAATCGTCGAACTCTTTCGGAATCGGCGTCCACAGGTTGTGAACGATGCCGAGGACGGTGTAGCAGTCCTTTACCGAGTCCACCAGCACGCGCAGCGCACGCACGTCGTAGAGCTCGGAGAAGTCGAGCGACTTGCCGCGCATCTTGCTGTAGATGCTGTAGATGTGCTTGGGCCGCCCCTGCACTTCGGCGCGCAGGCCCGCCGCTCGCAATTCCGCTTCGAGTGCCGCCATCGCCTCGGCAATGAAGCGCTCGCGCTCGTCGCGTTTCTCGTCCAGCATGGAGGCGATTTTTTTGTACAGTTCGGGCTCGAGGTAACGGAACGCGTAGTCCTCCAGCTCCCACTTCAGCTGCCAGATGCCCAGGCGGTTGGCGAGCGGCGCAAAAATGTCGAGCGTCTCCTGCGCATAAGGCCGGCGCAGCGCGTCCGGCGAGCGCGCGAGGAAACGCAGCGTCTGGGTGCGGCTCGCCAGCCGCACCAGCACCACGCGGATGTCTTCGACCATGGCGAGGAGCATTTTGCGCAGCACCTCCGCCTGCGTGCTGCGCGCCGCGCCGGTTTCCTGACCCGCCAGTGCGCGCGTGAGTATGCGCAGCTGATTCAGCTTGGAGATCCCCGCAACCAACGCCGCGACCGCAGGGCCGAAATCGGCAGCGAGCTTTTCCTGGCAGTCGGCCAGATACTGCGGCAGCGCGAACAGGATGCTGGCGATGCGCGTCTCCGCGTCCAGCCGCAGCGCGGCAAGGGTAGAGGTTACGCCCAGCGCGTGTTCCAGCACCGGCTCGCCCGTGCCCAGCAGCTTGCCCGCGTACACGGGAACGGCGAATTCATAGGCGCGGCGCAGCCGGACGACGTCGGCTTCGGGCAAGCCGGTGGCGATCGGAGCCAGCGCCGGCCCGGGCAAATCGACGTGCGCGGTCTGCACCCCAGTGTCCATGATTGGATTATATCGCCCGGCCCATGCGCCCGACCGTGACGAAACGCAAATCGGCGATAATCTCCTCATGTTTGGATTCTTCAGAAGCTGGCGCAAAAAGCGCGCACTGCGCCGCTTTGGGCTGGATGAGGCGCTGTGGCAGCACGTGACCCGCAGCCTGCCCTTCCTGCACGGGCTGACGGATGCGGACAGGCAACGTTTGAAGGAGTACGCGGTGCTGTTCCTGGACGAAAAGCAGATGCACGGCGCCCGCGGCTTCGTCCTGACCGATGCGGTGCGTCTTTCGATCGCAGTGCAGGCCTGCCTGCCCATCCTCAATCTCGGCGTGGACGCCTATCAGGGCTGGGTAGGGATCGTGATCTACCCGGGCGAATTCAAGGTGCGGCGCGAGGAAATGGACGCGAGCGGCGTGGTGCACGAATTCGACGATGCGCTCTCGGGCGAAGCCTGGCCTGGCGGGCCGGTGATCCTTTCCTGGCAGGATGTGGCGCTGGGCGCGGCCGGCTACAACGTGGTGATCCACGAATTCGCGCACAAGCTGCATATGGAGCGCGGCGACATGGACGATTTTCCGCTGCCGCACGCGGACATGGAGCGCGAGCAGTGGCTGGCGGCCTGGGATACGGCCTACGACGAATTCTGCGCCCAGGTCGACCGCGGCATGGACACCGTGATCGACCCCTACGCAAGCGAGCAGCCGGCGGAGTTCTTCGCCGTCCTCTCCGAAGCTTTCTTCACCCTGCCGCAGGCGGTGCGTTCGATCTACCCGGAGTTGTATGCCCAGTTGGCGATGTTCTACAGGCAGAATCCGGCGGCACGAGTTTAGGCGTAGTCAAGAACAAACAGACTTGCGCGCTGCGCGCGCCAACCGTGTTTTCGGTACGGATGAAAAGCGCATCCGTACCGAAAACACGGTTATGATTAACACCAAACAGGGCGTGAGGGGTTTATACAAGATCGCAGCCCTGCAACAACGAGGCGCGATTCAAACCGCCAGCAGAAAATCGCGCACGATGGCGATCTGGTCGGCGTGCATCAGCGTCGGGGCGTGGCCGACTTCCGGGATTTCCACTGTTTTCGCGCGCGGGCCGCGGCCGGCCATTTCCTGCGCGGTCTCGCGCTTGAGCAGATCGGACAAGGCGCCGCGGATCACCAGCGTCGGACAACGGATGGCGTCGTAATAGGACCAAAGCTCGATGTCCTTGCCGGGCGCCGCTGCGTTGAAGGGCACGGCGATGGCCGGGTCATAGTGCATGCGGTAACTGCCGTCCGGCTGCCTGCGCGTGACATGCTCGGTGAGGACGGACCATTCCGCATCGCTATGAGCGCCGAAAGGCGCGCTTACCGCGCGTATGTACTGGATCGCCGCGGCGAAGTCGGGAAAGGCCGGCGCCTTGCCCACATATTCGCCGATGCGCGCAAGCGAAACGGCGGTAATGATCGGCCCGACATCGTTCAGCACCAGCTTTTGCAGCGGCGTCTCGGCCAGGCTCGCGAGGGCCATGCCTATCATTCCGCCCAGCGAGGTGCCGACCCAGTGCACGCTGTCGGCGTCCAGGCGCGCCAGCAGCGTCACCATGTCGGCGACATAGGTCTGCACCTGGTATTCCATCGGATTCTTCAGCCAGCCGCTCAGTCCGCGGCCGGGCACGTCGGGACAGACCACGCGGTAATCGCTCGTCATGGCCCGCGCCAGCGAATCGAAATCGCGCCCGCAGCGCGTCAGGCCGTGCACGCACACCAGCACCTTGCGCTTGGCGGGATCGCCCCACTCGGTGTAAGCAAGTTGGTGCAGGCCGCTCGGAGTGATGCACTGCACCTGGCGCTGCCTGAATTCCCCGCTCATTCATCGCTCCCTGGTTCGCTTGTGCCAAAAGTATATCAGACCGAACACGCGCCTATCGCTGGCACGATTGCGCCGCCTTGGCCCCGGGAAAGGTGGATACGCCGCGCGGATCAAGCGTTTCATTCCGCGTACCAGTAACGCCTTCTCAGCGCGCGATAAGCGTGCACGCCGAACCCGTCGCCGTCGATGCGGACCAGCACCGCGCCGGCGCCGTCGGTGCGCTGCATTTGCGCGCCGCGCAAACGATAGCGTTCCACCACTTCCTCCTTCGGATGGCCGAGGCGGTTGCGGTAGCCGACGGGGAATACGGCCCAGCGCGGTTTAACCGCGGCGATGAATTCATCCGTGGACGAAGTGCTGCTGCCGTGGTGCGGCACCACCAGCACGTCCGCGCGCAGCTCGTCCGGCACGCGCTCGAGCAACTCCTGTTCCGAGCGCGCCTCGATGTCGCCGGTGAGGAGCACCGTACCGCGTGCGGCGGAGATTTTCAGCACGCAGCTGCGGCCGTTGGATTTGAGCCCGTCGACGGCATAGCTGCCGGCGGTCGGGTGCAGCAGATCGAAACGCACGCCGTCCCAGTCCCAGCCCTGTCCGGCAGAGCAAGGCAGCCTGTAACCCGGGGCTGCCTGCCACGCCGCATGGGTTGCGGACAGCGAGGAGTAAAGGACCCCGACCGGCAAGCCCGAGAGCACGGCGGCGGCGCCGCCTGCATGGTCGTTGTCGTCATGGGTGACCACCATCGCGTCCAGCCGCGCGATGCCTGAGGCGCGCAGATAGGGCAGGATGACACGGGTGCCGCTGTCGGCTTCTGGGCTGTAGGCGGGGCCGGTATCGTAGAGCAGGGCATGCCGCTTGGTCTGCACGAATACTGCCAGCCCCTGGCCCACATCCAACACCGTGATCCATGCAGCGCCGGCCTCGGGCGCGGGGGGCGTCACGGTAAACATCGGCAGCAGCAGGGCCAGGCCCAGCCAGCGCGCCGGCACACCCCGCGGCAGCAGCAGCCAGGCGGTCCCCACAAGCGCCAGCGCCACGGTCCAGGCAGCGGGCGCATGCTGCTGCCACACCGCCAGCGGCAGTCCGGCACACCATTCGAGCAGCCACATCTGCACCGCCATCGCCGCATGGGCGAGTTGCAGAATGAAATCCAAAGGCAGCACGCTGCCGGCGAGCGCCAGAGGCGCCACCACCAGGCTCACCAGCGGGATGGCCACGGCATTGGCGAGGGGCGACACCAAGGACATCTGCTGGAACCAGACCAGCAGCAGCGGCGCCAATGCCAGCGTGATCGCCCATTGGATGCGTCCCCATTGCACGAGGCTACGCCCCGGTCGCAGCCGGCCGGTCGCCACATACAGGATGACTGCGACTGCGCCGAATGAAAGCCAGAAGCCGGGCGCGAGCACGGCCCAGGGATCGAGCAGCAGCACTACCAGCAAAGCAAAGCACAACACACGCGAGACCGAACTGATGCGATTCGCCCACAGCGCCAAGGCCACCACGCCCACCATATAGACCGTGCGCTGCGCCGGCACGGCGAAACCGGCGATCAGGCAGTAGGCGAACGCGGCGAGGAACATGGCCAGTGCTGAAGCCTTGCGCGCCGGCAGCGCCAGCATCAGCGCGGATGAGCGCCGCCACAACCAATGTACAAGCGCCGCGAACAGGCTGGCCACCATGGTGACGTGCAGGCCGGAAATCGACATCAGGTGCGACACCCCGGTGCGCGCGAACAACTGCCATTGGCGCGCGCCGATGGCGTTCTGATCGCCGATCGCGAGCGCGATCAGGATGCCGGCGTGCGGATAGCCGGGCAGCGAGTCCCAGTAACGTTCGCGCAGGATTTCGCGCATGCGCTCGATGAAATAAGCCGGTCGCTGCACCAGATCGTCCAGGCGCGCCGTGCCGCCGGGGCGCACGTATCCGGTCGCGCCGATCGCGCGCTGCAGCAGCCAGGACTCGTAATCGAAACCGTGCGGATTGGCGCTGCCGTGCGGACGCCGCAGGCGCACGGAAAAGTGCCAGCGCTCGCCGCCGCGGATGGGCGCGATGTCCTGGAACTCTTCGCGGCTGGTGCCGTTGTACCAGGAGAGCGCTATACGCCGCGGCACGCGCGCCGTCGCCGGCTCGACCTGTTCGACGTCGAAATCGAAGCGCACGCCGCCCTCGAACGGCTGCGGCAGGCCCGCCACCACGCCGGTAAGCGCGAGGTCCACGCCCTCCCACTGCGGCGGCAGGCGATCGGCCAGGCGCCATTGCGCCCAGGCCGCGGCATAAAAGAATCCGGCAGCGGCAAACATGGCGTTCGCCAGCAGCGCGGCGGCGAGCGCGGCGCCGCGGCCGTTCGCGGCGTGCAGCCTGAGCCACCGGCATACGACCGGCATCGGCAGCAGCAGCACAGCCCACGCGAGCGGCGGCAGTTGCGGCTGCTGCTGCAACAGGCATACGCCCAAGGCAAAACTGATGATATTGAATCTCATCGAAGCTTAACGAACGAGCCTGGCTGCGGTTGAATTGCCTTACAATTGCAGCATGGAAACAGTGATTTCGAATGCCGATCCGATGCCACGCAAATTCTTCAGAAAATATCTGCCCAGCCACGAGAGCGTGCGCGATAACAAGCACATCGCCCGCTTCGGCGGTTTTCTGCGGCATCCCAACCTGTGGCATCTGAACCGCCACTCGGTGGCGGGCGGCGTCGCGGTGGGCATGTTCTCAGGCCTAGTTCCCGGGCCGTTGCAGATGCTGGCCGCGGCACTGCTCGCGGTGCCGCTGCGAGTAAATCTGCCGGTGGCGCTCGCGACCACGCTGTACACCAATCCCTTCACCATCGGCCCGCTGTACGTGCTCGCCTACCTGATCGGCCGGCTGATTATCGGCGGTAACGGCGCGGCGCTCAACCCGCCGCCCGAATTACAGTGGTCGCAGCTGGGCGCCTCGCTCGAGGCTTTCCTGCGCTGGGCCATGTCGATGGGCACGCCACTCGCCGTCGGCCTGGCGGCCCTGGCGCTGGGCCTGGCCGCCCTCGGTTACGCGTGCGTACAGATCGGCTGGCGCGCCTATGTGATCCGCGCCTGGCGCAAACGCCGGCATTTGCGAAGCCAACATGCCCGCTGATACCTTCGCGCAGCGCGTCTCCAATATGCCCGCTGATACCCTCGCGCAGCGCGTCTACCAGCGTTTCGCCACCCCGGCACTGGCCCTGGTCTGCGTCAACCTCATCGGCATGGCCGGCTACAAGATCATCGGCGGAGCGAACGTGTCATGGCTGGACTCGCTGTACATGACCTTCATCACCATCGCCACCATCGGCTATGGAGAAATCATCGATCTCAGCCATTCGCCGGGCGGGCGCGTATTCACCATCTGCATCGCGCTGATCGGCATCGGCGTGACTACGTACATGATTTCCACGCTCACCGCCTTCATCCTCGAAGGCGACATGAACCAGGCACTAAGGAGGCGAAGAATGCGAAAAAGCATCGCGGCATTGCGGCGGCATTACATCATCTGCGGCATCGGCCGCGTCGGCACCAACGTCGCGCATGAACTCGAAGTCACCGGACGCGCCTACGTCGTGATCGAGAGCGGCAAGGAAGCGATCGAGCTCTATCTGGAGAGACATCCCAACGCCCTGTGCACCCACGCCGACAGCGGCGAGGACAGCGCGCTGATCGAGGCCGGCATCGAGCACGCCGCAGGCGTGTTCGCGATCACCGGGGACGACAGCAAGAACCTGGTGATCACGCTCTCGTCCAAGCTGCTCAACCCGGGCGCGCGCGTGGTGGCGCGCTGTCACGAGATTAACTACATCGACAAGATGCGCAAAGTCGGCGCCGACGCGATCGTATCTCCCGATTTCACCGGCGGCATGCGCATCGTTTCTTCCATGATCCGGCCGGCGGTGGTGAGCTTCCTCGACGAGATGCTGCGCGCGGACAACGCGCTGCGGGTGGAGGAAGTGCAGATCCCCGAGGGCTTTGGCGCCGGCACCATCGGCGGGCTCAAACTGAACCGGCGCGACTTCATTCTGCTGGCGGTGCGCGCCGAGGACGCGTGGGAGTTCAATCCGGCGGAGGACTTCGGCATTCATCCCGGCAACACCCTGGTGGTGATGACCACACCCGCAGGGCGCAAATCGCTGGAGAAGAGTTTGGGCGCGGCAGCGTGAACCTGCAGGTCTGGCGGGCGGCCGGGTTTCTCGCGCTGTTCAGGCGCGCCTAGCCAAGACCGCCTCAGTCCGGATTCAGCACCCCATCCTGAAGGCGCAACACCCGCTGGGTGCGCGCGGCGATGCCCGGATCGTGGGTGACGATGACGAAGCTGGTGCCGCGGCTTCGGTTGAGTTCCAGCATCATCTCGAACACCTGGGCCGCGGTATGCCGATCGAGGTTGCCGGTAGGCTCGTCGGCGAGCACGCACGCAGGCTGTGTCACCAGCGCAACGCGCCACTCACCGGCGGCACACGAGTGTCACGTTCACGCCGCACGGACGTTGATTTTCCGAGCCTCCGACTTTCCGCCCTCTCCGAGTCTCGGCAGGCGTCGAATCGTCGCACCCGCTTTCGCTTCCGCCAGCCGCAATTCGTACAGCTTTTGCAGACTCAGCCAGAACTCGGGGCTGGTGCCGAAGAAATGCGCCAGCCGCAGAGCGCTGTCGCCGGTTATTGCCCGCTGGCCATTTAGGATTCCGGTAATTCTGTTGGTCGGGACCCTGAGTTGCCGGCCGAGCTCGGCCGCGCTCATGCCAAGTTCCGTGAGCTGCTCGGCGAGGTGCTCGCCGGGATGAATAGCGGTGCGTGCCATGCTTTGCTCCCTCAGTGATAGTCCACGATCTCGACGTTCACCGGCCCAGGCGATTGGTCCGGCCATTCGAAACAGATGCGCCATTGATCGTTGATGCGGATGCTGTACTGCCCCTTGCGGTCGCCTTTCAACGCTTCGAACCGGTTTCCCGGAAGAACCGCAAGGTCCTTCAGCGATGTCGCTGCCTCGAGTTGATCGAGCTTCATCTCGGCCTTCCGGGAAAATCCAGAGAATGCCTTGATGTATCGTCCGCCCGCGAATTCGTGCGTGCGTTTGTCGCGGAAGCTCGCGATCATGGGCGTAGCATAGCAAGCGCTTAGCCGTTACGTCAATCGTAACAATCGAAAATGGGCGGGTTTTCGGCCTGCTTGGCCTTAGCAGGCTGTTGAATTTCGATCACGTGTAAACGGGGTGCGATGGGTAAACGTTATGGATATCGTGTTCATATGGAATTGAAGGGAGTGAATGCGATGCGTGGATCAGATGCGATGCAAGAGAGCTTGTT
>Ga0209726_10008383_pt1 | contig 11154 bp, 10 predicted proteins | sample Subgrocontami54m_FD_187453 | JGI IMG/M metagenome (GOLD analysis project Ga0209726, IMG submission 187453) | Subsurface groundwater microbial communities from S. Glens Falls, New York, USA - GMW46 contaminated, 5.4 m (SPAdes) (version 3) | ecosystem: Environmental > Aquatic > Deep subsurface >... | reverse complement strand
CCTAACCCACTGCATCAAGTAACGTGGAGTTCGCAGTCGCGGCTGTTAGCCGATCGCATAGTTGACGTAATTGTTTGTAGCACCGACCCAGGCGGTTATGGGGAAGGCAGAAAATAGGCTTGCCGATAATTATCCGAGAGAAATCCAAGCAGACGGTGATGAAAGCGACTAGCCACAATAGTTTTCATACTTGTAAGAATGTCGCCGTCCGCAACCGGATCTCCAGAAATTCTCACATTGTCGCGCCACGTAATCGTTCCGCCCAAATATTTGTCCACCAGGGCCTCCATCAACTGAGTAAAGCGATGGATGTGTGCTTGGCGGAGCGCCTCTATTCGAGTAGGAAAGTAGTAGTGAAGTAATGCTTCATCCATCCATCCGTTTATGACACCGACCGGCTGGGACATGTTTAGGTAGATTCGGATCGCTTCGGTTTTGGAGAACTCCGCCACCGAGAAAAGCGAGATATTATTGAGGCTCTCAATGGCCTCCGAATTTTTAATCACGAGAGAAAGGTCTGTCGGGATCTCGGGGGGAAGTTCCGCTCCGGTCAATTTGGCAAACTGTTGTCTCAAGAGTCGCGGGAGAAAATTTACATTGATTGACGTAAGAAAGCCGGCAGCAAATGCGAGGAAGGTTGTTTGGGGAGTTGACCATATCATGGTCAAGAAACCGCCGGCAAACGTACCTGCCATCAAGGCTACAGCGACTTGCAAGTAGGTTGAGGGATAGATATCAAACGTTCGGTATCTCTTGAAAATAAGAACAAATGCTCCTGAGAGCCCTCCGAGGAAGCTGGCTCCGTGTGTGATCACCCAGCCGTCGATTTTAGTCGGTAGGACCAGCGGCTTAAGTTCATGGGGGACGGCAAACTGATTGGCTAAGAACACAGCAGGCAAAAGGCGATGATGCCGGCGATCAACGAAAACCCTGCCAACTCGATAAGGTTAAAATATTCGGCGAACCGCTGTCGAAGAAAGCTAGTAAAACGGCGCTCCGATTGCTTTTCAGGGACGCCGGGGTAATAAACAAAGTGAAATTGATTTCGATGCGCTATGTCGAGTATTTCATTTAAACGGACTCGTAGATTGAAGATTAAGTAAAATCCCGCGCTCGCTGGAAAAAATAGGGCCAATGTCCAAACAATTGAGTAGTAATTCAGCGGCCAGATTGGCACATCGCTCTGCAACCCAATCACTGCCAAGACGCAAGCGCCAAACATTAGATACGCAACGAAAGATTTGTAATAAAAATCTTTGATCTGCTCGGTTAACTGCTCGATCCAATCAAATACAATTGCCGTGCCACGGGTCAGGAGTGCTTCCATCCGGATTGCCCCTTTCCATCTTTGATATTTGCTCGCGTCAAAGGGGTCTGACCCCGCTGACAAAAACGATTCAGTTCCCGGACTCGATCAGGGCTTGTGCAAGCTAATCGTCACTCGAACTTATCCAAATCCGCGGGAGTTTTTACAAAAAAAGATTTCTCCAAATACTGCATTTCATAGCTGCGAACGTCCATATGAACCCAGGACGGTGCGATGTCTGACGGTTCCAAAGATTTTCGGTTAGCCGCGCCCCAGCCGATCTGGCAATTCGCTTTTTCTACGAGTATGCCGCGTGCGGAATCGCACCGTTCGCAGTCCTCCCGTTTTCCTTCTCCCGGTCTAAGCGGGAAATCTATATCTAATGCCTTCCCCATATGGTTTGTCGTCTCGCGATGATTTTGTTCGTTGTTGATCGTGCAACGATAACCGCTGTTGACCACCGCGTGTCCGTAACCCGCCTTTAGTCCGTAGAACTGAGCCGCCCGGTACGTGCTTAGAATCGCTTTGTGAACTCCCGGGTATTCGTATCGATAGTTCATCTCGATCTTCGGTTTTCCTGGATAATAGACTCCTTCGTTGCTGCCATTGCCAAATCCAGTGCATCGACCGCAAGGGCACTTGAGTGTCTGAAAGTCGATCATAAATTCCACTGCAAACTTCTCCAGACCATCCCAGGTCGCGCGGTCAACGATTCCGTTTGGATTGGTACTCCCTAAATAGTCTCGTTGAAAAGCCATTACTTGCAGCTCTGTCCCAGGACCGAAGATGCCATCCCACAGGGTTCCGCGAAATCCGGCCAGACGAATTTGTAATTCAACAACATCAGAGCCGGTGGCTCCGCGGCTGAGCGGGATCGAACTAAGTTTCATGGTTGGCCTTCCTTACATCGTTGGTTAAATCTCACAGCACTGGACCTCAGTGCCAGGCATTCGTATTGACTTATTTGCCTAGATCTCTACGCGCGGAGATCTGAAGTTCACCGGTCTTGCGCGCTCCATGGGCTGCTATACTCGATGTTTCAAGAATTGGATTTATCCCCTTTTAGGCCTTCCGGTGTTGGGAAAAAGCATCTTGTGACCTCGCTCATGAGGGGCAGACCTTGGCGCGGAGATCTGGGTCGATCTGAACAGCGGGCGGCTGCCAGGCGGGGTCGATTTCCCTCATGACTTTTGCAAATTCCACGGACTGCATGAGCAGCAAGCGCGCGACCTGGCGAAGCAACGTGACCGTGTTCTCCGGCAGGTAAAACGAAGTCGGCAGGTTTTCCATGCACAGGCGAAGATCTTGATCGTCGAGGCTGTCGAAGGACAATTCCCCGGCGTAGAAATCCACCGGCTCCGGTACGCCCGGCATTTCCACCGAACATTTATCGACCAGGCTTTTGCAGGCTGTCCAAATCTTCGTATCTTTGTTGAGATCGGCGAAAAAATCGCGCACTAATTGTACGGTGTCGAATGAATAATTGTCCATTGGACCGGAGGTCACGAGCGAAAGCACGTCCAATATGCCTGGCGCGGCCTGCTTCTGGTCCCAATCTTTGCGCGGGTTGGTCTTGGCATTGGCGCTGATCACGACCACGCGGCGCACCTCCCGCTTGTTGATCTTTTGGAAAATGCTCCAGTTACTGTCGTTACCGCTGAGCGCCACGTAAGGGCCGCGTAGGCCGATGTTGTCGCCGAGACCGCCGTCGAGCAGATGAATGTAGTCCCGCTTCAGCTTCGGGTCCTGATACGACGAGAAATCGAGCGCGTACGCATAGCGCCGCACTGGATTCTTGTCTCGGACCAAGGCATTGGAGAGCCACTCGGGAGGTTTGTAGCCGCATTTTTCGGCAGCGAAATTTTTGACAGTCAGCGGGCTCAGCAGCCCGGGGAAAGCGGACGAGGCGGCGACCGCGGTCGCGACCTTCACACTCGAGAGGTCGGAACACAGCAGATCGAATTGGTCCTGCGTGAATTCGAAGCGGCGGCCGAGGGTCATATCCGTTGCATTCAGAACGATGTAGGGCTTGCGTCCCTGGGCGATCAACTCGGAGAAAGTTTTGTGCTTGAAAATAGTTTCGTCGTAGTATTCGGCGGCCAGATCGATGCGATCGAAGTCGGAAGAAGCTAGACGGAACCAGTTGGGGGGCCAGAGAGCCCGGCGGATCAAATCGCCCTGAACGTTGCGATGGAGAAAGGTGGAAGGGAACTCGGCGAAGAACTTTTCCGGGAACAAGGCGTAGTACGCGGCCGTGAAGCTGCCGCCGGAAACCGAGGAGATCACGTCGACGTCATCGAGAAACCGCCGCGTGCCGCCGGGGACCCGATAGACGACGTCCCGCAGTCCTTCCATTACGCCAAAGGAAAAAGCCGCAGCGCGGGTGCCGCCGCCGGAGAAGGCGAGGATCACGAAGAGTTCGTCGCTGTTACCGTCGCTCGATAAATTGTCGAAGCGGTAACCGACTTTTTCGTCGTACCTGTCGAGCTTGACGTTGACCGGCGCAACGGCACATGAGGCGAGGAATGCGGCAAGGGTAAAGGCGACCAGCGCTCGAAGTAAAATCATGGGTTCACGCTTTCTTCTTAAACACAATCCGATGTGGTGAGATGACGTTGCCTTCATCAGTGACCTCGAAGGGTTGCGAAGCAGGGGTGTAGTTTGCGTCACCGCCGAGGCGGAACGTGTGGAGCCCGTTGCCTATGATCAATTCCCGGTACTTGCCTTCATCGTTTCGGTTGTTGCCTTGACTCCTGCCGTCGCAGAAGACCTCGCGGCGCTCGGGAAACTCGACAATCACATATCCCATGGATTCTCCTCCTTAAAACGTTGAGAATACGGAAACTATCCGATCCATCATTATCTCCAACCAGACCAACTGCGCGCGCACGCTTGAGGTTTCCCGGTGTTTACCTCACCGCGTCCATCTGTCAAGTCTCTGACAGGCGGGATGACCTCCTACTAGATATTTGCGACGCTCTCGAAAATTGGACTTTTTCCCTTTTTCTCTTCGGATCGACGTTCTCCACGCGACCCAGTTTGGGTTCGTTCTTGAATGTTCAGGCGAATCCGATACGGCAAACAGCGGTCTTACCAGCGCTTATCGTCACCTTAATGTTGGCATTTTGATTATTCAGTGTTGCATCGATGACGTGGTCTCCCGCAGGGATATCGTGAATGGCAAAAAGACCCTGAGAATCTGATTTAGTCGTCAGCAACGGTTGCCCGACAACTGACAACGCTGCATCGGCAACGGGTTGATTAGTTGCTTGTACGACTACCACTCCACTGGCAATTCCTTTGGCTGGTTGTTGCGTGATACTCTGCGGTTTGATTCCTTCCACGACTCCGCGAATCATCAGAAGAATTGACTCTGAACCAAACCCGGATGTGAAGCCAAGCGCAACCGAAGCGGTCTTGGATTCCGGTCCTATTGCGTGATAGGCCGCGACGGCAATCAAAGGCGCCGAAATGAACTGTATAATTTGGAAACCGAGACGCTCTCTCACCTCACCCGGCGACAGCTTAGGCTCCTTCTCAGTACTGACATAGTCGTTCTCGGACCGCCTTTGAATCTCAGGCACGCGGCGCAATAAACTTACCGCCCCGCCTATCAATGCGACGATTACAAAATAGAGAGGGACAACCAATCCACCATGAATACGCACCGGGTTGCGGATGGAAGGTTTATTCCCGCTGCGGCCGTTTTCCCGCCGGCCTCGGTTCCGCCGCTCTGTTTTTCCTCAACCGCCGATTTTGCCGGAACAGCAGACTGTCCCGTTATCGAAATCGTGCCGCCTAGATTGATCAGCCATTGATCGGTATCGGTGTCACATCTAACTTCCTTGGGTATTGACTTAAGGTCGAACTGCGGTGGTACCGCGTCCGGGTCTTTGGATGGCGTGGCACAGCCTCGAACTATCGCGGTCGGATATTTATATTCATCTTGATCGTCGCGTTGATTGTCGATGAGCGCCCGACTCCACAACGGAGACAGCAAAATAAAAATTGCGAAAACATAGGAAAAAGAAACCATTGAACTTCTTCTTTCCCAAACAACGCCTTTGCCATCTGTCCTTCGCTCCCAATCCTCCCTAGGGAAAATGTTGGTAAAAGCGTAAAGGAACCATATGCCCATAAATATGGCTATCCACCAGTAACCGATGCTTGAGCCGGTCCAATAGTACCAGCCGAGCGCGACCAAAATTGCGAGAACCGCCAAAGGTCCGCCCCAAATGTCGGGAAACGCCCATAGACCCTTCTTCGGTTCCGCTGTCTTTGGATCGTCATTCATTCAACGCTCTCCTTTTCGTCTCGGGTAAATTCCGTTTCGCCCCTGTCTAGGAATTGCGAGCTACTTCACGAACGCCGAAGCGAGCGACCAATGGCCAAGGAGAACTCACGCCAGACTGGAATTCGCGATGAGATCAAGCACCTTCCCGTGGCCACGACGGCTTCGGATACCGCGCCACTCTTTTGCGTGAGCCGATCGACCTGCCCAGCGAGTGCCTTGATCTCAGCAATGCTTGGCGCTGGGCGGGCTGATCACTCATTCACGCGTTAGGGTCAAATTTTTTCTCTGTCTCGCCGGCACCAGGAAAGGTCGCTTTGACCGTCCATAGTCCGTTTGTCTGTTTCGATTTGGCAATCGCCGGGGTGGGTACGTCCGCCTCAAAGTTAGCCACAACGGTTGCGACCTTGTCCTCAGGGATGTCGGTGATTTTATAAACGCCGGTGGGCATCGTTTCGTCTCCTTTCTTTAGGGAATCGGGATTTCTCGTATTGCGCGCTCTCGCAATTCCTGCAACCCAGCGTTACTTATGAAATTTGCGATTGGTAAGTCCTTAATTGTGCTTTGTTCATCTATCCACTTTCTGACCTTGTCCCGGTTTACTGTGTTGAGAGTATCGGTGGGTTTGCCATCAGGAGGCCGGATGAACGCCTGGATCTTGTTCCCGGTCATATCTTCGCTAAACTTTGTTACCCGGAACTTGGCCAGTCGATCTTCGGCGTCGTCGTTTTTCACCTTGGCGTCGGCCGCGGTACCGAGAATGGCGCCTGGGAGTGAGCCGGCAAAATAGTAGGCTTCGAGATCCGTCCTGGCCATCCACATCGGATACTGATCGAGTCCCAGGTTCCACCTTTCAAAGATCTTGACCGCCAAGGCTTTACGACCTGCCTGCATTTGCGCAATCAGGGCCGACATGGCCTTGTCGTAGAGTACGGCTTTGCCGTACGCCGCCTGGGCGCCGGCTAGGCCCCCAGACACCGCGGAGAGAATCTGGCTAGCAGTTTCCGCCACCTGAGAGCCGGCCGCGCCTACACCGATGCCGACGAGCGCGAGCCCGAATTCGGCCCGCACGTTCTCCTTGACTAGTCCGGCCTGGAATTCCTTGAAATTCGCGTCAATCACGGCCATGCGGCGTTCCATCATCTCGCTTCGGATTTGCTTCGCTTGCGCCGCGGTGACTCCATTCTTGCCGTATATTCGATCGAGTGTAGTCGCATAGTCGGCATCTAGGTCACGAAGCGCTTTGCCGTAGTCGTTGGTGACTTCCGGAAACTGCGTCAAGCCGGCGCAACCGCCAAGCCCGAACGTAACTATTAGAGCTAAAAGCCATCCCTTCTTCATTAAACACCTCCCGTTTGCCGCGGCCTTGTAAGTTCCAAAGCTAGTGGCCTAGCTTCGCTGTCAGACCGCGGAGAATCTTAATTGTTTTGAAACTTTCTACTATCAATTTCTCCAATTTTTACATTCCTGAGTCTATGCATGGAATCTGGGAACATAAAACTATTATGGTGCAGTTCATTTACTAACTTTCTGAATCCAGCATTCAAAGTCTAAACCTGCTTAGATTTGGTTGTTAGGCAACCAGCGTTTACACTCGCTGTAAACTTAGTTGTCACGTACTCTCGTTTCACCAGTTCCAATCGCTCTTCGCCGGTCATTTCCCAAAACTCAACCATCATCGGCCCCGCTTCATATCGAATTCGCAAGTGGCTGTCCAATAAATAATTTTTATAACTGAGCTATCCAAAAAATTTATAACTCTAGACGCTTTGGGCTTGGCGGGGCTTGATTCCGGCGCGGCAATTGGGTGTGCCCCGGTTTTTGCTTATGGACGAAAATGGCGGGAATGCGGGATTAGTAACAGGGACGTTTGCTGCTAGGAGGGAGCCAATGACCTTACACCAGTTCAGGATTTTTACCGCAATTGCTAAGTCTGGCAATCTAACTAAGGCTGCTTTGGAGCTGGGCACGAGCCAACCGGCGATTTGGCATCAGATGAAGCTTCTGGAGGAACGGCGCGGAGCGAAGCTCTATCTGCGCACGGGGCGCGGGATTGAGCTAACCGATGCTGGCCGAATTTTTCTCGGCAAGATCGCGCCGATCTTGGAATTGGTGGCCAAGCTGAAAGACAATCAGGCCCCTGCTTGGAGACCGTCGCCCGTGAGCCGCGAAGTGCTGCGGATCGGCGGGATTGAAAGCGCCTCGGCGCATTTGTTGCCGGCGGCGCTGGCGCGATTCAAAGCGAGCTTCCCCAATGTCGCGCTGGAGTTTCGCACGCGCACTTCGGATCGTTTGGAACGCATGGTGTTGGATGGTTCGATGGACTTGGCGGTGACCGGTCGAGCTGCGGCTGCGACGGAGTTACGTTGTGAGCCGTTGCGCGTCGAGAAAGTCGCGCTGTTCGTGCCGGCCAATCATCGCTTGGCGAAATTAAAAAAGCTCCAGCTCGCCGATGTGTTGGCCGAGCCGCTGATCGTGCGCGGCGGCGGCGGGGGCGCGGGGGTGACCGATCGAGCCTTGCAGCGATTGCGAGAGCGCGGTGCGGAAATTAAGATTGCCATGTACTGCGACGGGCCGACGGCGGTTAAGGCGGCGGTGGCGCAGAAAATGGGCGTCGGGTTAATGTTTGCGGAGTCGCTCAAAGCCGAAGTCGCCGCGGGCAAATTTAAAATTCTTGAAGTGCCCACTTTAACCCTTGCCGGTGAGAGCTACATTATCTATTCGCAGAGCCGGCCGATCTCGGCTTTTGCCCAAGAGTTCTTGGCTCTCCTACGCCGCGCGGTCGCCGAACAATCGAATGGTGCGGGTTCGCGAATTCGCGATCTTTCCCGCTATCGATCGCTTGTTGGCAGCAAAGCCTTAGCGCCGCCGCGCCGTTGACAATTACGGCTTCCACCCTTGCTTGTTCAACAGCGCTTCGGCTTGGCGCGCGAAGCTGAAGTCGTAGGCGCGCTTGGGTTGGATGACTTCGTTGACGTCGGCGACCTGAGCGACGATGGCGAGGTCGTTTTTCTGGGTTTGCTCGTCGACGTAACCCGATTTCGTAAAGGTGCCGACCAAGTCATCGTACATGCGCGTGGCCAGCGCGCGATCCATTTCGCTGAACTTTGCCACTGCCGTGATGGTGTTATCGCGGTCCTGGCGCGCGACTCGCAGGCCCTTTAAAACGGCGCGCACGAAGCCGGCCAATTGCGCCGGTTGTTCCTTGATGAACTTATCCGAAGTGGCGAAGGTGCCCCAGGAATTTTTAACTTCCTTGCCGATGAACAGCAGATCCTTCATGCCTTGATCGAGCGCCGCGTAGCGTTCTTCGGGACTGACGATGGCGGCGTCGACGGCGCCGGACAGGAGCGACGGCAAGCGATTGACCGGCCCCGGATCGATCAACACGATGTCCTTGGGAATATTATGTTTGATTAAAATATTGCGGAACATGAACGCGGCGATGGAAGCGACGCCGGTGGTGGCGACTTTCTTGCCGGATAGATCGCGCAGGCTTTTAATGTTGGGCCGCACGACGATCCATTGCAGCACCTGATCGTTGAACGCCAGCATGGTTTTGAGCGGCGCATTGCCTTTGGAAATGGCCACCAGCGCGCTGCTGCCGGAGCCGGAAAATTGCACGGCGTTGGCGATCAGCGCCTGGAGGCCGGCGGCGTTCTGCATGAACACCATCTTCAAGTCCAGGCCCTCTTCTTTCATGTAGCCGCGCTCTTGAGCGATCACCAGCGGCACATACTGGAATGCCTTCGAGGTGAGCGCCGCTGTGACAGTGTCGAGGGCGTGCGCCACTTGCGCCTGCAGCAAGCACAGCGTTGTCAGCAATAGTGAAATTGATTTAATCATGAAGCGTTTCCTCCACCGGTTTGTCGATGTCAAAATAACTCGCGATCTCTTTATGTCTCAAGCGCGGATCGATCTCAATAGGTTTAGCGCTGATAGAGTTGCTTAAGAAAACCCGAAGCCTCGACTTCCTGCACCAAGCTGGTGTCGATAAAGCTCTTGGGATCGGCACCGGCGAGTTTGGGGTTCTTGGGCGCAAGATCGTCGAGCAAGGTTTTCACGCCGTCGGGCGTGACCAATAAATTTTCCGGAAACATCGGCGCGAAATCTTTGTAGGCGCGCTCCAGACTTTCATTGTCGCTGATGCGCATTTTCTTGGCGAAGATCGCCTTCGTCGGGTCCTTCTGGGTTTTGATGAAATGCACCGCTTCCATCATGGCTCGCGTGAAGCGCAACAGCACCGGCCGTTTCGCCTTGATGATCGCCTCGCGGCTTAAGACGGCGTTGTACCAGAAAGGAATTTTTAGCGCGTTGAAACTGGCCAGGGTGCGAAAGCCGAGTTTCTCCGCTTCCCGCGTGAACGGCTCGGCCATGGACGTGAACTGAATCACGCCTTTCGAAAGCGCGGCGAAACGCTCCGGCGCGGCGCCGATGGAAAATATTTTTACGTCTTTATCCGGATCGATGCCAAGTTTTCTGAGCGCGAGGCGAATGCCCAAGTCCGACGTGCTACCGAGGCGGTTGACGCCGCCACTCTTGCCTTTGAGCTGTTCGACGGTGCTGATGCTCGGTACCGTGACTAGATAGTCGGGAAAACTCGGCACCATGCCCAAGATCATCACCGTGTCCGCGCCACTGGAGCGCGACGGTACGACGGCGGTAACCGAAGTGACGGTGACGTCCAATTCGCCCGACATCAGCGCCTGCATGGCGATGGGGCTGGCGCTGATGCTGATGATTTCGCCGTCGAGGCCGTGCTTCTTCAACAGTTTTCGTTCTTCCACCACCCAGATCGGCGCGTTGGTCGGCGTCGCGCCGGCCCAGGCGATGCGAATGCGTTCTTGGGCAAGCGCGGCATTTTCTGCGACGGCGAGAAACGACATCAAAACCGCGATGAAAAAAATCATGATCATTCTCCCAGCAAATACTTGGAGGCAGAGTAAGGTAGGCGCCGAGCGGCGTCAAGAATAAACTTCTGCCGGGTAAGCCGTTATGCTATTCTAGCAACATGAAACTAAAATTTGTCTTGTTATTGTCGCTAACGGTGCTCTATGGGTGTGCCAGTGGTACGCTGAGCCGGGAGGCGACGCTCTTATCCGGGCTTCATCAGTATCAGGGTGACATGCTGCGCGCCGGCGGCCAGACGTCGCGCTGGCCCGACCGCCAGCGCGCCGCGGGTGAGTTGAAGGCGATCATCACTGGGACGGTGGGCGCGTCGTCGGAATTCTATCGGTTGGTCGATCTCGATCTGCGCAAGCGGGAGTTTACCGTTACCATGCGCGAGAATACGCTGCCCGCGGACCGGATAAAAGAAATGACCGAGGAGTTGGTGCGAATGGAGGAAGAAATAGCCGCGCTCAAGCCGGCGGTCAAGAGCCAGCTCACGGCGATGGCGCAGCATGCAACGGCGGCGCAGATGGATAACATCGCTGCATTGGGGCTGCTTGGCATTGCGCTCGACGGCTTTTCGTCACCCGGCGCGGCGCGCGGATTGGACGGGCCATCGACAAAAGTAGGCCAATACCTGGTCACCGATCTTGGCTCGTTCGCCACC
>Ga0209726_10008380_pt1 | contig 11160 bp, 6 predicted proteins | sample Subgrocontami54m_FD_187453 | JGI IMG/M metagenome (GOLD analysis project Ga0209726, IMG submission 187453) | Subsurface groundwater microbial communities from S. Glens Falls, New York, USA - GMW46 contaminated, 5.4 m (SPAdes) (version 3) | ecosystem: Environmental > Aquatic > Deep subsurface >... | reverse complement strand
TCACTCCCTCTCCCTCCTCGCCTGAGTCTAAGGTCTCCGGCTCGTCGGTCAACGGTCGTTCACCCCGTCCCCGAGTGGGGCTAAGCCGCGCTGCTGAGCACTGCACGGGAGATGGGTGAGCGACTTTGAGGGCCGAGCAGGGACCTACTGGGTGCCGCGCTTTAGTGCTCGGCCCGAGCGGAGCGAACCCACTCACGGGCAGGGCGAAGCAGAAGGGCAGGCCAGAGATGCCGGATGATAAGATGGCTCTATGTTCGCGAGAAGGACCGAGTGGGATTTGAGGCCGAACCGGCTCTCGGAGAAATTGGCTGAGATGAAAGCCCAGGGTGAGGAGATCATTGACCTCACCGAGTCCAACCCGACCCGCGTCGGCCTGCAGTATCCCGACGGCCTGCTGCGGGAACTGGCCGATCCGCGCGGGCTGCTCTATGAGCCGGATCCGCGCGGGCTGCTGCCGGCCCGGCAAGCGGTCGCCGCGATCTACGCCTCCAAAGGGGTGTCGGTGGACCCGGAAAGGATCTTCCTCACCGCCAGCACCAGCGAAGCGTACGGCATGCTGTTCCGGCTGCTGGCCGACCCGTGGGAACAGATCCTGGTGCCCCGCCCGAGCTACCCTCTCTTCGGCTACCTGGCCGGCTTGAATGACCTGGAGACCGTTTCTTACCCGCTTCATCTGGGCAGTGACGGCCATTGGCGCGTTGGATTGAAGGAACTGGAAGAGGCGATGACCTCCCGCACCCGGGCGCTCATCCTTGTCCACCCCAACAACCCCACCGGTTCTTGTGTGACCGCCGAGGAGCGGGACAAGATCGTTGCCCTCTGCGCGCGCCGGGGCGTGGTCCTGATCTGCGACGAGGTGTTCGCCGAATATCTCCATCCCGCCGGCCGGCCGGTCCCGGCGACCCTATTAAAGGAAGGAGGCCCCCTGACCTTCGCGCTGGGCGGGCTGTCCAAATGGATGGGGCTGCCGCAGATGAAGCTCTCCTGGATATGCTGCGCCGGTCCGGCCTCCCAGGTCTCCGGCGCGCTGAATCGGCTGGAGATGATTGCCGACACCGCCCTCTCCGTGAACCCCCCGGTCCAAGCCGCCTTTCCGCGCTGGGCCGGTTTTGCGCCGGCCATCCAGCGGCAGATCCGGGAGCGGGTGCAGGGGAATCGGGATTGGCTGAAAAGCGCCCTCCCGTCTCCGATCCGGCTGCTTCCGTCCGACGGTGGATGGAGCGGCGTGCTGGAGATGCCCGGCGCGCGGGAGGAGGAGTCCTGGGCGCTGGAGCTCCTCGAACGCCGCCGGGTCCTGGCGCACCCGGGCTATTTTTATGATTTCGAGCGGCCGGGAATAGCCGTCGTCAGCCTGCTGCCGCCCCCGGCCCTTTTCCAAGAAGGGATCGGACGGCTGCCGGCGAACGGTGCTACAATAGAAAGATGAGCCACGCTAATTCTCAATTAACAACACTCCTCTTGACGGCCCTGTTCCTTTTTCCGGCCGGCACCCTTTGCGCCCACACCCAGGACCGGGAAAGCCGCTGGCCGAACGAGCGGGAACGGGGCACGTATCAAGCCAAGATCGCCTCGACCGGGAAGCTGCTCTGGAGGGTAGATTGGGAGACCAAAGTGACCAAGGATCAGGGCCGATCGTTGGTGGAAATCGTCGAGCAGGGGCAAGGCACCCCCTGGCGTGTCAAGGAAACCTTAGTGTGGAAGAAGGAGCTTCGTTTTGAAGAGGGGCCGCTCCAGCCGGCCCTTCAGGTGCAATCGGTGACCGGCGCCGGCTGGACGCGGGATGGGCGCCCGTTCAACGAAATGGACATCCAGATGGATCCCGCCTTGGGGCGGATTTCCTACAGCAACACCGAAACCGGGAAGAGGTCTCAGAATACCGTTCTGCCGTGGACCCCGCAGAGCATTCCGGATGAGATGCTGTTTCACTGGGTCCGGAATCTTCCATTCCAAGAAGCGGTGACGGGCCGGGACAAGCCCTCCTCCGAGTTCACGCTGGTGGTTTCCCCCACGCGGCAATTCCGCATCAAAGCCCAGGTTCAGGGAACGGAGATGGTGACCACGCCGGCGGGGGTTTTCTCCTGCTACCGGATCAGTCTGGTCCCGCAGCTGCCGGGGCCGCTCAAAGCGCTGGCCCCCCGCATGTCCGTCTGGTGCCGCACCGATCCGCCCAACTACTGGGTCCGCTACCAGGGCCCGGTCGGCGGGCCCGGCTCGCCGGAAGCGGTGATCGAGCTGGTGGAGTTCCAGCAGGAACGATGAAGATTCTTTCAAGGGGAGCGGTCCTTGTTCTTTGCTGCCTGAGTTTATCTTGCGCCCGCCCTAAAGACCCCCCGCAATCGTTCTTCCGGGAGCTCAATGTTTTGATTGACGGGGGCGGTTTTCGGAGCGCCGTGGCTTTGGCCGAAAACGCGCTGAAGCAATATCCCCGCTCCGCCCGGCTGCGGATCCTGTTGGGACAGGCGGAATTTGAGTTGGGGAATTTCCGGCAGGCCGTGGATGCGCTGAACCCGGCGCTGGAGGAAGGGTGGGGAGGCCTGTCGGTTTACCGGACGATGGGGGTCAGCCATTTTTATCTCGGCCAATGGCGGGAAGCGCAGCGCTTGCTGGAGAAGGTGGTCTCGTTGGAGCCGACGGACCGGGAGAGTCTTCGGAAGCTGGGTTATCTCAGTTACTACCTGTCCGAAGGCGCAAGCGCGATCGACTACTTCAACCGGTTGAAAAAGCTCAACCGGAACGATCTGGAAGCGGAGCTCGCTCACGATGCCCTCATGGCCCTAACCGGTCTCTGGCCGGCATCCGCCATGGTTTGGTATACGGATCGGGGCAGCGGGATCCAATTTTGCCACCCCGGCAGCTGGGAGCGCGAGGAGAAGGAGATCTTGAGCCCCGTCGGGAAACTGTCCGTGACGGCTTTCGGGGGGCCCACCGAGACGCGGGAGACCCTTTTCCTGCCCGGGGAAGCCCTGCTGCTGGTGGTGTACCAGAACGCCTCACACCATCCGCTGCCCGAGATCCTCAAGGGATCCTTCCGAAAGGGAGAAGAGACGGAGGAAGGGCAGTTTTACTACGCCACCCGGCCCGGCGCGACGGCAAGTTACGCGGGGTTGCCCCGCGATCCGGCCAGCATCGCGCGGTATCTCAGCGGGGATTCGCTCCGCAACGTGCTTCCAAAGCGGGAGCTGTCGGTGCGGGACGTGACCGTCTCCGCGTGGCACGGTCTTCGCGGCCATGCCACGTACTGTTTCGGGGAGGCGGTGGGGGAAAACGCCCAAGGGACGGCTTGGGTGGGACGCAGCGTGGGGATTTACGATTCCTCCACGGACATCTTTGGGTTCCTCGTGCTTTACGGGCCGATGGAAGTGAAGCGGGATGTGGAACAGCTCTCCGAAGCGATCTTCAACCTGGCCCTGTTCGGCGGCGTGCCGGGGGTTCCCCCCCTTCCTGAAACCTTGATTCCGGCCGAAGAGTATCAGGCGCGGACGCGCGGATTCCAGCAGGCGGGCCAGTATGGGCGGGCATTGACCGAGGTGAAGAAAGGGCTGGGGGCCTATCCGGACCACGCCGGCTTGCACGCGCTGTTGGGCGAATGCGAGGCGGCGCTCGGCCACGCCGAGGAAGCAGTCACCGCCTATGAGAAGGCGAGGCGGCTTGGGCCTTCCGACTTCAAGTTGGAGATGGATCTGGGGTTTTTAAGGCAAGGGTTGGGCCGGTGGGATCTCGCGGAGGAGGCCTTCTCCGAGGCGCTCAAGTTTAAGCCCGACGCCTCCGAAGCGCTGGCCGGCCGCGGTCTTTCCTCCTACCGGCGCGGCGATCTGGCGGCCGCCGTCGGCTATTTTGAGCGGGCCGCGCAGGCGGCCCCCCAGTCGGAGATGGCTCAATACCTGCTGGAAGCCGCCCGCGCTTTTCAACAGCCGGAGGCCTCGCGCCGGGTGGAATGGTTTCAGATGGCCGGGGAGAAACTTTTTTTCGTTCCGTCCGGCTGGAAAAAGCACGAGATGGAGGCGCAGGAGAAGGACCGCTATCAGATTTTTTTCAGCGGCGATGCCATCCCGTCCGAAGAGTTCGACACCGGCATGATCTACGTCCGGTACGACTCGGCCTCCAGCCGGATCGGAAAATTGAGGGAGTACGCGAAGCCCGAAGAGGTCGTGGATGGATTCCTGCGTCAAACGTACGATCATCTGCAGGACCCGCAGAAGGTGTGGCAGCAGCTGAGCCCGCTCTTCCGCCGCGGCGCCGATTTCTACACAACGGCGGGATACGCCTACACGCAGGATTCCCGCCGCAGGGCGTTGCGCGTCCTGGCTTATTATGAGCCGGTCAGGGACCGCATCCACGTCCTTTCTTTCCGGGCCACCGGCTCTGATCTGGGGCCCTGGGAGGGGTTCGCGGCGGCCTGCTTCCAGACCGCCCGCTTCGGAGAATACGGCTCGTGAAGATCGCCTGCGACGTCTGCGGCAAAGCGGTGGACGACACAATGCTCCAGATCGTCGAGGAGGACGGGCAGATCCTCTATGCCTGCCCCGAATGTTTCCTCGGCCGGCAGGAGCACCCCCCCGAAGAGCAGCCGTAGTAGTAAGCAGTAATAAAATCTAGATTATATATTTGACAAACAGCCCTCTCCCCGGGTATGCTTGCTTTAAAGGGCCGAACCGGAAGTCCAATCCGGATCGGTTCTTCTTTTCCGCGGTTTCCACGGTCTTCACAAAAGGATGAAGGAGAGAGTCCGAAAATGCATATGCTGCCTAGCGGTCGGAATCCTTGGTTGACTATGTGGACGGCGCCGAGGGAGACTCTCAGGGAGATCCTGGAGGCCTATCCTGAGCAGAGGGTCCTGCTGTTGGCTATCCTCGCCGGGATCGCCTGGGCATTCCATGCTGCAGTCGCTCAGCATATAGGCCGTTGGAACAACCTCTGGGTGATACTGCTCTTCTGCGTAATTGGCGGAGCCGTATTGGGAGGAGTGATTGGGATCTATGTAGGAAGTTACCTGTTGTGGCGATCAGGAAGGTGGCTAGGCGGCCTGGCCTCGCTGCAGCAGATCCGGATTGCGATGGTCTGGGCCTTCGTCCCCTTGATCTGGTCGGCGATCTTGTATTTGCCCCTCCTGGTCTTGGAAGGAAAGGAACTCTTCGTAAGGGGGGCGCTGCCGACAACTGCCAACCCTCTTCTTATATTTGCTCTGCTCACGCTGAGTTTTGTGCAGTGGACGGCTTACGTCTGGCATAAGGTGGTGATCGTACTATGCCTGGCAGAGGTCCAGAAGTTCTCCATTTGGAAGGCCGTGGCAAACGTTCTGCTCGGATGGGCCATCGTAGGGGTTCCAATCATTATTCTTATCGTTGTGGCCATCGTGCTACCCAATCTGCTGAAATAAAATGATCCAAGTCAACCATGCGATGGGTTAACGTTTTCCGGCCGGCCAGAAACTCCGTCTGCCTGGTTCTGGCGGTTTCGCTGGCGTTTCCTCCTGGCGCGTTTGCCGGGGGCCAAAACCATCTCCGCTCCACGCAAGTCCAGGATGACCCCAAAAACAACCCCACCCTCGCCGGTTTGGAGGAAGCCATGCGCTCCGTGGCGGAGCCGGTTTCTGTTTCCCGAAATAATGCTGTGCAACCGGTATCTCCCGCAGGGAAAACTCTCTGGGCAAACCGCGGACAGGTATTGGTTCCTTCAACTCCTACTCCTTCGGTTTCCGCTGGGATGGAGGAGTTTGTTATTGGCGGGGTCAACACGAATGCCGCGATTGATCGACTGTCTGAAATCACAGGCCTCCCCATCGCGCGAATTGAAGCGCGCGCGCGTCCCACCCAAAAAACCGCCTCGACCGTGGGTCCTGACGGATTCGGCGGCTCGATTACCGGATTCATTAGCTTGGACGAGAACTTTAAAGAGGTGTTAAAAAGAGACAACACCGCTGTTCTCTCGATGGGGCTAACCCACCAGCAACTTGCGGCGCCGCTCCTAAGGGCAATAAATACTTCGAACGGTAACCAACAATTTATGGTTAACGGAAAGATGTTTTCTGTAGGGTACCAAGGCTACCTTAGTTACCAAGAATCGCTTTTTAATGATGGTTTGAGAGCTCAGGGTGATTTCACCGTTACCGATGATGAGACGGGCAGATCCATCAAGTTTTCCCTGCTGGTTCCACATTACATAAATGCCTATGGATTTTATGAAGGCAACGTCCCTAATCGGATTGAACCGCAAAGCATCATCGATCTGTTCGGGCTGGCATCGGGGCAACCCATTCAAGGTCCTTTATTCGATCGTGTGGAATTTGAATCCATCGGCGATCTTGCGCGCCCCGGCATGCGCACATTGGAAGGGCAGGAGATTATCGGGATTCCTCCTTTTCAACGTGATCAGAGAGGGGATCTAAGCTCGAATGCGCGATTGCCCGGAGGCGCTTCCTTCGAGCTTTTGATTCCCAAGGAATACGCGCCTCCTTATCAAGGCGAGCGCAGGGGCATAAGACTGATATTGGGGAATCATCCGGCAGGAAAGGGGCCGGTGGGAAGGGAAGGTGAGGTTTTGTTCGAAAACGTAGAGAGGATACAATTTGACCCTGAGACAGGCATATTAAGAATTACTCATTTCAAGGGAAGAGAAGAGAGGTTGGAGTCCCACGCCGACGGCAGACCAAAACTTGTTCATTTTAATTCCAGCGACGCGGCACTGGTGGTTGCCGTGATCTATCCCGATGGCGGACAGGACGTAGCACCCTCCTCTCGGGTAACAACCGCCGGACCGGCTCTCGCCGGGGTGGAGGAGCGGCCTTCCGAATTGGGAGAGATCATTAGAGCCGATGCGCCTGGAATGTCCGAATTATTCCGACAGCTCACGGCGGAATTCTTGGCTGTGCAGAAAGATCAAGCAGAGGGATATCTCTCCAATCGTTTTGAAAACGTAATACGGATTGCCCGTCAGATCAAGCCGTCTTTCTCCATCGTCCGGCCCGATCGGCAGCTCTCGTGGGATGAACAGCAGGCGGGACTCCAAATGGAACTTACTCATCAGATCTTTTTGCCGGCGGGTTATATGGTGGATACCTCCTTGAACGACCAAGGTGAAATCGAGTTTACCCAATGGGATGTTCGTGAGGAGACTTGGAGACCTCACGATTACCTTGGCGTCAAATCCGCCATCTGGACTGCCGATTTCAGGCAAGTGGAAGGCCCAGCCCGAAGCAGCGGGGCAAATGGATTGCAATTCGGCCACTTTGCGTTCAGCGATCCGGAAGCTATGCGGCAAGATGCCATCCGGTTCGAGTATCCCAAGATCATGAAGGCCGCCCATATGACGACTATGAAACTAAAGTCTTTGCTCAACGAAGCCCGAATCGAGAAGGAGGCCTTCGGATTGTATTTTGGGGAGTGGGAGGTCCGGCATGAGGAATTTCGGCATGCACAAGACGCTTTCTTCGCTGAGCAGAGGTATCGGCAAGGCAGCCATATCCATAGAGATTTCGACTTGCATGCTAAGAAAGCGGAAGCCCTTCTTAAGCCCGAAGCACCCCTCCGATCTCTCAGCGAGAATTATCGGAACTGGGATCCGTCGTTCTGGGGGGGATCCGTTGTGGAATACGTGGGTAGAGTAGGCGCATTGATGTCGGAAATGGATGCCCATTTAGAGCTTGCACGGCGCGACCCAACCTATCCCGGTGCTATCCTTGCTTACGCCCGATTCCTTTCGGCACTCGTGATGCGCGATTTGAATGACGTGGCGCTATATTCGAAAAAAGAAAAATCTTTGACCCCACCCGTCGCAGCCGCTCAATATATGTGGTCTGAGCTGGCTTCCGGGGGCATCGAGCCCAGCCCTTCTGGTCTTATCTCTTATATTGAAATGGATACCGAGCCCGGCAACCATCTTGCCCATGCCCAGCGGGCGAGAAGCTTGCTTCAATCAATTTACGATCAAGATTCCTGGTGGAGTGAGGAAGAACGTAAACAAGCTCCCGCACTGGCCTCCGCCGGGATGGAGGAGGAGCGCACGCTTTATGGTGTAGGGGAAGCATACGGGTTTTTTATGAGCAGCCGGCGCGGTTCGCTCGAAGCCAGACTCGGAGCGTTCGAGAAGGCGATTCGCACTCTGACCTACAGGCAACTTCTGGCGTTATATCGCGATTTCAGCTCGAGGTTTGACGAATTGCGTCGCGTCAGAGGTGAACTCGAAAAAGGCCGCGTCGGGGACTATTACAAGACCTTGTATGGCATACGGAGCAATGCGGAGGATCAGCGGGATCTGGCCGCTTTGTTGGAGGTTATGATGAAGCGTTTGCGCTCCAACGCGTGGGACGGGACGGAGGGGGTGGAGGGGATCTTGCATCGCCTTGTCCGGCTGGCCTCGCAGAAAGAGCGTCCTGTGCAGGAAAGGAGGGAGCAGGCAAGGTCCTGGCTGGCCGCCCTTGAGCCCGCGGAGACGAGCGAGCTGCTGGATTTGTATGACCGGCATCCTCTGAACGAGTACGGAGCATACAAGGGGAACTCCGATCTTCCGATCGCGCAACTGATCCGGGAGGAGCTGAAGCCCCGATCCTGGATCAGAAAGATCGCGGACCGACTGCGTCTCTCTGTAAAAAGTTGGCTGGCGAGAACGTTACCAGAGGGAGAGCTCCTTAGAGCCCCGCATAAAATCGGGATGTTCTTATTTTTTATTCCGGTGCTCTTGTCTACGTTGTTGAGTTTACCCGCGTTTTTCTTGAGCGGGATCATCATGGACAGTGAAAGTCCCCAATTCTTGGCAAACCTTTTTGGAGGTAATCCTCGGGATAGGCACCTTGTTGAGACGGCGATTTTTATTTCAGCTGTATGGTTAAGTGTCACAGGCGGGTATGCGCTTTCTCTCCTATCGATCGTGAGCGGGGTGTTCTCTCCTGAAGAAAAAAAGTCGCAATTCACCTTTCCTGAATACTGGGAAAAAACTTCGAAAAGGAGGTGGATTGGAATAGGGAAGAGAAAAGGGGGAGAGACGAAGCAAGCAGGGGATCTGGAAGCTCGAGAAGAGCGAGTCATTCTGAAATCAGACTTCGTCGACACAACCGCCGGGCTCATCGCTGAGGGCTCGTTTCTTCCCAGGCCGGATATCGAATACCATCTTGCCCAGTCGTTTCAGCGATGGGCGGAGCGGTTCCCGAAATCGGCGGGAAGCCAGTATCCGTTGGATGAAGAAATCCTTCTCAAGGTGGAGGAGCGCCGGGAGCGGCGGTTGGACACCCCTGCCCCGGTTGTTGTTGGGGGGGAGGGGCCGGACGCAATATCCGATTTTATGGTTCGTCTCAACAGAGCGCTGTATCAGAGGAAGAAGCCGAGACCGAGTCCGGGCAAAGAAGGGGTGCCCGAGCGCATTTCGGTCGAAGGGCAGACAACACCGATCAGCAAATGGATTCCGAAGGGTTTGAACCTGGGCGGCCTCACAAAGGAGCAGTTGGAATTGCTGGCCCAGGAGGTGGCTGATTACTTGCGGTTGACCTTGTCTGATGAGGTACCCGAGGGGTCCACCCGGAAGCTGAACGACGCGGAATTGGAGAAAGAGAGGAAAAGGGTACGGGAGATCTACGAGTGGGTTCGCGCGCAGAACTCGGAGAAAGCCGCAGAGATGCTTCGGCAGAAGGAGGAGATGCTTCGCCAACAGGAGGAGAAATCGCGGGAAACTGAGGCAGTTTCGAAACCTGCGCCGGAGGAGCCACGGCAGAAGCAGGCGACTTTCCTGACGGGATTCGACCTGGTGACGGAATATGATCTCCAGCAATGGATTGCCGGGCATTACCTACAAGACCCCTCTTATGAGGACGTAGGCTCCAAGCTCAGATTCGAGGCGGATGGAAAGAAGTATGCGGCTTCTCTGGCGATGAGAGCCGCGATCAGGATCGGTGATCGGGATGTGCCCGTCTTTCTCATCCAGGATACCCGGGATGAGAGCGGGAAACAGGTTTTAGGAGACTCGGGAGGATACTGGAATCGAGCCGGAATCTTCATCGTGATCCCCGCGCTTCTGAGCCAGATCAACGACACTCTGTTCCGCTTGCGGTATCTCGCGGGGTCGGTCAGGACGCCGGCCCAGGCTGTGCTTGCGAAGGCTTATCCTGAGGCGGAGAAGGGAGATGAGGCAGGCCTCCGGCAGGCCGTTGTGCGGGACGCTCTGGAGTGGGTTGTCCTGCATGAGGCGCAACACGCCCTGGCTGGGGCGCAGGGGCTTCGCCCAGCCAGCGGCGTTGTCAGCGAACGGCTGGCGTATCTGTCTTCGGTTCTGTTCGCTTCCAATCCTGCAGCGCAGCTTTTCCGCTTGTTGGATGGAACACCGGAAGGAGACCACGGCACTGCAGGGACCGAAATCAAAGAGAGCTTAGGAACCTTGTCCGCTTCCGGTAAGCCGAGCGAGGACGAGGAGGCATTATGGCTTCTCGTTGCGGAACGTCCCCTTTGGGAGATGTTGTCTGTACTTGGGCGTTTGTATGAAGACTCCTCTCCACCGGCGGAGGGTCAGGCCATCCTGTCAGCGGTCCGCCGGTTTCTGAACCGGGAGCAGATGCCTGAGGTGAGGATGGAAGCGGAAGCGGTGTCCGCGCCCATACCCGTCGAAAGTTTCGAAGAAGTCGGGTTAAGGATGCTGTTGAATTATGTGGCCCAGCCGGATGTGTCCGATACGCTGGCTTTACTTGCCGAGAGCGGTAAAACGGGCGACGTCACCAGCGATTTTCCGGCGCTTTGGGACCTGGTTCGGGATGCGGGGTATGAGGGGATCGCAGAGATCATGAGGACCGTTGGGGAAGGGGAGGCGGTTGTCGGTGTGCCGGCTGAATATGCGGAGGGGATACCGGTCTGGGTTGATCCGAGGTGGAGGGATGAGGTTGAGAAGAATCTTGCCCGGCTGAAGGATGCGGGGAGCATTCGGTTTGTCCCACAGAAAGATCAGGCCTTCCTGGTGATCGGCGATTTACGCACCCATTTGGGCCAGGTGCTGTTGCGCATCAGCGATCAGACGGTCTCCCAGGTGACCGAGCATCTGCTGCAAGGGCTGCAAGTAGGCGGCCGGCTGAAGGCCGGTACGGTTATCTTATTGTACGAGCTGTCAAAGGAATCGGTCTTGGTCTTCGCGTGAGATGCATGAGCATGGAAAAGCTCCATCTAGCTCTTATTCCAGAACGACAATCCG
>Ga0209726_10008379_pt1 | contig 11162 bp, 14 predicted proteins | sample Subgrocontami54m_FD_187453 | JGI IMG/M metagenome (GOLD analysis project Ga0209726, IMG submission 187453) | Subsurface groundwater microbial communities from S. Glens Falls, New York, USA - GMW46 contaminated, 5.4 m (SPAdes) (version 3) | ecosystem: Environmental > Aquatic > Deep subsurface >... | reverse complement strand
TTGGCAAAAGACAAAAAGGGCAAGGAGCTTTTCCGGGAGGCGGAGGAGTGGATCATGGAGGAGGAGCCGGACTGGCTCTTCTCGTTCGACAACCTCTGCGAGACCCTGGAGATCGAGCCGAATTATCTTCGCAGAGGTCTATTGCATTGGAAAGAAACGAATCTCCGAGAAGGCCGCACAGCCAAGGTTTACCAGGGTGTTGAAAAACCCTGTTCTCAGGCTGGTCAAAAAGGTCCCCGTCTACGTGCCTGCCTGAGCGAGTACGCTCGCAGGCAGGCCAGATGCGAGGCGCGCAGTTATCGTGGCTCGTGTACGAGCACGGATGTGAGCAGAGGCGTGCGGAGGTAGTTCGTTGGGATAAATAAAAGACGCCCTAACCCCTTTTATCCTCCAACCTCTTTGGTTACACCGCAGATTCCAGCAGCTTCTTTAGGTCGTCTTGCCAGTCCCGATCCTTGTATTCTCCCTCGTCCAAGACTTGGAAACGGAATGTTTCGTCCTGGAAGTCCTCCGCCAGTTTCTGCCAAGGGCCGCGACCGTGTGGTGATAGCACTCAATCGCGGTCTTTCCTTTGAACTGCAAAACCGGCATCTGCGGTTACACTCCTAGAAGTTTGGCGGTGAGAATGGACGTAGGCTAGACCACTGCTAAATATCCGTCAAGCAAAAACAAAAAGGCCCGACCTCTTTCGAGTCGAGCCTTCGAATTTTGGATTCTGCGGCGGCCTGTTCTCGAAATGACAATAAGGCATGCCTGACCCTAGCTTTGGGTATTTTAGTCCGTGGACCTGCAGTCCACATTGTCGGATAAGCTTACTCCACAATGCGAAAGAATCTCGACAAGAATCTCGTACTCCTCGGGGAGCGTATCAGGCGCATGCGTCAGAAATACTGCCTCTCCCAGGAGAAGCTGGCATTCGATGCTGGTCTGGATCGGAGCTACGTCGGGGGAATTGAAAGGGGCGAGAGGAACATCACGTTCCGCTCCTTGTGTCTCATTGCCCAGGCGCTCAAAACCGATGTGGGGTCTCTCACAACAGGTCTACCCAGAGGCGAGCGATGAAGTCGGTCCAGACGGCCATCGTTTTCGATCAGGGCAATCTTGCTGAGTCCGAGGGGTGGGCGACAACGTACCGAATTTGCAGCGGCGTTATCCAGAAAATGGTCAACCCGCCGGGGGCAGATCGGTTCCGCATCCGAGCCAGAACCAGGAAACGGGACAGTCATGGGGAAGAGACCTCACAATGGAACCGGAACGGGGTTTCACCAATCAAGAGTCAGTTCTTCGTTGGCATGGCCAATGCCAACTGGAAGACGGAGCATTCACTGAGCCTCGACTCATATCTAAGGATGAACAGGAACCTTCAACCATTGCTGACATACCCAGATCGTCAGCCTCTCAGCGAGGGACTCCATTCCTCCGTCGGTGATTTCGACTTCGCCTATGAGACTGATTCAGGGTTCCGGACGGTGGTAGAGTGGGAAACGGGAAACATTTCGTCGTCGCACAGATCCCTCAACAAAATGTGCCTGGCTCTCATGGCAGGTCTCACCGATGCGGGGGTGCTGATTGTCCCAAGCAAGATATTATACCCGCATCTGACAGACCGCATTGGAAACTGGCAAGAGCTCTGCCCGTACCTGGCCTTCTGGCAGGCAGTTGGCATGACGACCCTGAAAAGGGGGCTCTTGGGCATCACTGTCGTTGAGCACGATGAACTCGTCACCGACGATAGTATCCCCTACATCCAGCAGGGCGTTGACGGTCGGAGCGCGGAAGGACGAGCCAAGATCGAGGGTCAGTAGGTTAGGATGCAGGCATAAGCCGCCGGCATCAGGCAGACTTCTGAAGCATCAGGATATATTCACGCCTCATTGTGTTGGAGATGCCGATTATGGAACGGCTCATCATCTTTACCAGTATCAAGTCATGCCGGGCTGCGGTTTCCGTCAGTAGTTCGTGAAGCCCAGGCACTGCCTCGGCGGGAATCTCCAGGATCTTGCTCAACTGGTTATTGTTCGTCCCCACAATGATTGTGCAGATGCGCCCCCTGCGGAGCGCGCGAGCGCATTCGGACAATACCCTGTCCATATCCTTCTGGTACCAATCGAACTTCTCTGATAGTTTCTGCCCTCGAAGCCCGATCATCTTCTGCCGCAGCTTGTCAGCATCTACACCAAGGAAATCCAAATGGAAGGAATCGTTTTGCAGATAGTCAATGGCGAAACTGTACGGGGGAGAAAACACGATCCCGTCCACGCTCTCGTTTTCCAGAGGGAGGAACCGCGCGTCACCCTCAAGAATCTGAGCTTTGCCCAGTTCCGATTCAACGCCCTGCAAGACCGCTTGAATCTTTTCTGCGACGAAAAGATACCGCTCCAAAATTGCCTTGAACTGCTCCAGCGGTGATTTCCTGCCACTCCTTTCAGCGTATCCCGCGCTGTCAAGGTAAGCCAAGAGGAGGAAATTGTATGTTTCCGAAGTCTCTCGCTCTCTTTCCGACAACCGCTCGCGGTTGGTCGCCGTCACGTATTCCGCAGCAGGCTCCATCACCTCCATGTATCCGTCAGTCGGTTTCCGCCTACGGCCCTTGCTTCCGCGGACGGGTTTGCCAACCTGTTTCTGAAAGTAACTGAAGACTTCTTCGCCGTTTGCTAGCGCTCCCTTCGCCCGCTTCAGCGACATGGTTAGCGCATCCACCTTAGTCTGCGCCATAAAGCGGCAGAACGGGCTTGCATCGATTCCGACGGAGTCAATTCCCATGAGACTGGCTTCCACTGCAACCGTTCCAGAGCCCATCATGGGGTCAAGTACCTTCTCTCCCCGCTTTAACCCCATCGCGTTCAGCAAGCCTTTGATCATCTGGGGGTGGAACTTCCCGCGATACGGGAAGAGCCCGTGAGTAGCGTAGCCCGTCCTGAACAGGTTCTTCTGGAAGAAGGACTTCAGACGCGAAGATGAATGATCGGGCAGCTTGAGGGGCTCCCCAGTACACATCAGAAAATGTCGGGTATATCTGCCGCCGGCTTTGGCGAAGTAGGCGCCGTTGTGCAGGATTTCGGCCTCGGACAGGACGAGATTCTCGTAGAAGGCGAGTTGAAGTTCGTAAATGTCATCCAGATTTGGAAGGAGTTCGCGTTCGGGTGAAAAGAGACGCGCCTCGATTTCCTGCGATAATGCGGTGGCGAGATCCCCGGCGGTCACAAATCCCCTCAACCGTCCACATAGTCTTCGGACTTGTGAGGATACAGTTCTTTGCCCTGCAGCCGTTCAATGATGATATCGCAGCTCTCGATCTCCATGCCAATCCAGCGCCGGTCAAGTCTTTCGCAGACATCGAAAGTTGTGCCGCTTCCGCCAAACGGGTCGAGAACAATGTCTCCCTCGCAAGTGGACATCTGGACTACACGTTCCAGAATCTTGGTGGACAGTTGGTTTGCAGACCGCTTACGGCTCTTGAATTTCCAGTGCCTTACAGGGGTGATGTCGTTCCACACATCCGTAAGATTCACGCCGTTAGGGTTCATGGCACCCCTGTGGCCCCCGTAGTCCTTAATCTCCCCACCACAATGGCGACACCGTTCTATCGGAGTCCTTATCCTTCGGAACGTCTTGGGCTTGCCCTTGGTGAAGTAGAGAAGGCTGTAGTGTGATGGGTACAACCGCCCAGGAATTGGCAGCAACAGCTTCAGGTTGACTGCAATCCAGTGGCGGAAGTCGAGACCTGCTTCTGTAAGGTAGCTGCCCAGAATGATGTTCCATTTAGGGAGGTTGTATACGAAAATGGTTCCACCTGGCTTGAGTGCCCGGACGCATTCGTCGAGCCACATTTTGCACCAGGAGACATATTCAGGATCGGGCCGGGAGTCATCTACGTTTGTACCGTATTCCTTCGCAAGGTTGAAAGGTGGATCTGCGAAGACGGTATTTATGGTGCTGTCCGGTACGGAAGGTAGGAGCTGAAGGCAATCGCCTTCGTAAAGGACTCCCAGCGAAGTTTTCAGGACGCAAGCACTGTCGAGGGAGGATTCGATGACCGCGCTTGTGTCCTTTCTCTGCAATCTGTCAGGAAAAATGGGTGTCATGATGCCCCTATTGTCGCGGCGGAGGGGAATGAGGAGATACTACGAAAAGGGAAAGACCTTGGCAAGTGGAAAGAAAGTGGAAAGAAAGTGGAAAGAAAGTCTCTACATGGATTGACATGCACAAAGGAGAGTTGGCACTGGGAAACGCACAGAAATGGGTCAAGTCTGCTCTTGGCTCAGGTAAGGACCCAGTCCGAGCGATGGTGTGGGATCTAAGATGTGAGCGGATTTACAAATCCAGCCTTATGGGCTTAATGAATTGACGGGTACTTATTACAGGGGGCCGTTAGCTGTCAAGAAAAAAATCCAGACTCAGCGGGCATATCCCTTCCGAGGGAAGGAATCTGACCTTTGCCCTGCTTTTAAAGGCAAAGGAAATAGGCCAATCCTCGGACCCAACCCTACATCCTCAAGATTCATGATCATCCGCCAATTTCAAGAAAGGGCCAGAACGCACGATGAATACAAACTCGCACATTTCCTTGTGCAAGGCCACCCGCCAGATACTGGAGCTTCTTCATATCGTAGAAAACATCGTAAATGTAGGTTTCCTGTGGGCTGCCATCTTTAGAATGTAGTATGCCAAGAAATCCGAACCACATGAGAGCTTCTATAGCCGCGTCATATTCTCGTGCTGTAAGAGGTGTCTGATCCAACATTGCCCTTAGCTCGGCGAGGCTCATCTGAGGCTTTGCCCCGATGAAGTAGTATGGGATGTCCTCCGCCGCTGGAAATACATCGCGAATCTCAAGCCCTATTTCATTTACGATGTCAGCCGAGAAACTCGCTGCGGCCTTTTGAATGTCGTCCGGACTGAACTTTTCATGGCCCAGATTGACAGCGTTACTCTTGCAGTAATTAACGAGCCGAAGGAAATTGCGAGGTCTCATGAGGCTTCGCTCCAGCAAATAATCGGCGGTATCTTCTCCGTAAAGGTGAGAAACGCTGATTCGGCGCCAAGCCTCTTCAAACGGGCTCGTGGATGCTATTCCATTGAATATTAGACGCCGTCGCAGTAATTCACGTAAAAGGTCCAGATCTGTCCAATCTAGGGAGACCCGAGACTCCTTTCCTCGGTCTGGACTTTCGCTTACTAAGAATTCGTAAACGTCGTTACGAAGAAAGACACTGAAGCTAAAATCTATACCCCGGGCGTGGAAGAGCCGTTCCAGTTTTCTGCTTGCCTCAAGAAGACCACGCAGGATAACTATATCGGTGGACTTTATGCCCCGAGTCGGCCAGCCCTTGTCGATATTGTCAAAGAGAACGACCACGCCATCCTTCTTACTCAAATACTCTACCAGATGGTCGCGAAGCTCGGGAATTTCGTGCTTGAAGATTAACTGAGTAATTTCTTGAGAGGATAAATAAAGATTGCTTTGCCCGCCCCACCTATCGGTAAACTCTTCGCTAAGACGATGAACAAGGCGCAGCATGCGTTCGGAGAAATCCGCGTCATCTCCGGTCAGCTGATCTCGCAGGTAAAGAGCCGACAGCCTCTGATATGGCTCGAACAGTGTGTGATCTCTTACATGTACTTGGCGGTCCTTTTCTAGAACCTTGTAGCAAACCTCTAGAAGAAGTACATATTCCCAAAACGCAGTTGTGGCGTGCTCTTGAACAGCTTCGGTCAGTCGATCAAGAACCAGGTCCCTAAAACGCTTGAGCTGATGTCCTTCTGGCTTCAAATCCAGAACTATGCATCGCCGGTTTTCACGGAGAATATCCCGCACCCTGAAAAAGAGCGCCGTCTTGCCCGATCCCTTACGACCTACAACGAGGCGAACGCCCCCCGCTAGCACCTTGTGGAATTCATCAGTTTCGACGTAGTACTCCGCAAGCTTGGTCACTTCGTTTTCTGCAGCAGGATCGCCCAAATCGAGGCTTGCTAAGAATCCTCTCGCTTCGAGAGGCCGATCTGAATACGCTTGGATTCCTTCTGCAACACGGGGAACAAGATCATTTATGTACGCATCAACGTCGTTAGGATGCTTATAGACCGATACAAAATCCCGATAATCGACTGGAACCGGCTCATCGCCCTCTTGAAAAATTATCGTATCCTTGTCAAGCCCGTAAGCGAGACCCGCGAGTAAGGCACCACGGAGATTGTTAAAGCGGGCATCTGTGGCATTGGCAGAGAGAAGATTAATGACAACCGCAAGGGATTTGTAAACGCTCCTGTACGCTTCCAACGTAGATAGGCGGGGTTGTTCACTAGGATCATAGCTCCGAAAGCGAATCCGCGATTTTTTAATTTTTGAAATTATTCGTATTGACGCATCTGTCTTGTGTAACGTATCCAATACGAAAATTGGGGCCCGATCCAATTCAAAGGAGGGAAATTCAAGTGGCGACACGTCCGCTACTCTGGAAAGGAAAGTGCTAAGATCAGTTGAATTTTCATAACTGTGGTGACCCAACGTGTCATAAATCCCTAGCTGCGTAATCGCCCTCTCTTCAGGATTCAGTGCCTTGTTAGAAATGAGAACAGTGCGCTTTTGGCGACCAATGGAATAGCCAACCTCAAAGGTTACGTTAAAGTTTAAACGGGTAATATCGGCGACCACAAAAGTGGCAGCGTCGATTCTCCGCAAAATCCCCTCTGCAAGAAATCGTCCCGGAATATCTATTTGTCTCCAGGTTTCAATCTGAACACCACTTAGACTGAGCAGCTGACCAGCGGCAGCCTCTATCGTAGAACCTAACTGTGGAGGGTCCGATGGATAACAGACAAAGATGCTCATATTAGAAATCTCGTCACGTTTTGATGCCTAGCCCTTTTTTCTAGTCCTTAAAATGATGTCCAAATTTTCAGTGCTTATCCCACTCTAAAACAAAAGGAGCCGGCTGGGGAGAGCCAGTCCGGGCAATGATGCAGAATCAAAGATGTGACCGAACGCGGTGACCCAGCCGAAGTTAGCTTCGCGTAAAATAAGGCAAATTTGTAGGGAAGGCAACAGGAAAAAAACAGGCAGAAGGCAAGAGGATGAAGAACAAAGACGGCAAATCGGGTCTCGGGTTTCGGCTTCAACTCGATCCTTCAATGAACTCCCTTCGATTAACTCAGGGCCTGAGCTTGTCAAAGGCAGGATCGACCCTGAGCGGTTCGGCTGAGCTCACCGTCGAATCCAAGGCCGAATGGGTCGAAACTCGCAACCGTGAAAGCGCAGATGGGCCTTTTTCAACGGTCTGTTACCGGCTGAACCCTCCCAGGACAAAGAAGAGAAAAGAGAGTCAACCCCACGCGCGCCTCTGTCCTGCGGCCTGATTTGCGGCGCGCTTTTCTTTTTTCCAGAAAATCAGCCCAGGGAAAAGGAGGCTTTCCCCCGTCGCGCTCCTGCTCATCACTTCAGGCCGCCTTTTTCAGCGCCGCCCTCTCCCAGATGACGCGGACGAACTTATTATTGTGAGACCACTTGTAAGTCACCCTGCCGCCGCGGGCCTTCTTCAGGGATCGCCCCAGATGCTGGGCCAATTTCTCCGTGGTGGTATCGATCTTCCAGATCGGTCCTTCCGATTGAACGGCCATAATTCGCTCGAGCGGATTTTTCTCCCGCGCCTTCCCCTCCCGATTTTCCAGCAATCGGAGAACCTCCTCCTTCTCTTCAGCACCTACCCCTACGACCCGGAGCTCCCCGGAGGGGTAGTGATCGCGGATCTTATGGCACGCCGGACAGAGGGAAAAGCTCAAACCGGCCATCGATTCCACCCGCGCGCGGACCTCCTCCGGAGGGGTGAGAGTCCATCGGCGCCGGTGATAGACGGCTCCGCAGTCCGTGCACCAGAGGATTCCCTTGGGCGATCGCCGCGGAAGGTACATGTCCCGCTCCACATCCACCTTTTTCTTATAGGTCGTGGTGTATCTCTTGGATGTCTGAGACATAAAGGCCTCCTTTCTCAGTCAATCAATAGGCACATTCCATGCCAGCAATTAAAAGCTCGCAAGACTCGAAAGTGTTCCGATTCTTTCATAGACGGATCTCGTTGGAGGAAGCCCATTCCCAAGAATGGGAAAGAAGAGAAGATCCGTTCCTAAATAAGAAAAAAATTGGCCGGAAAAAGCCCGAACCATAGACTCTTGGCCTATAGGCAAGAGGGCACAGTTTTTGCTCATTCTCAGAGACAATGACCCATCGGTCCAAAAGGAGATTGATATGGACACCATCAAGCTGAAGGGATATCAGGAACGGCTTTTAAGCCGGAGGCATGACCTCGTTTCGACGCTTGTCCGTTTAGAGGACGAAAATCACGAGGAGAGCGGAGAAAGATATTTCGACTGGCTGGATCAGGCACGGGAGGAGAGTGATAACCGTTTACTGGATAAACTCACAGATACCTATCTCCAGGAGATGGGAAAAATCGAGAAGGCCTTGAGGCGGATATTATCCGGCAGTTACGGTCGGTGCGCGGCTTGCAGAAGGCCGATCGGGGAAAGGCGGTTGGATATTTTTCCGGCCGCGGAGTTCTGCTCGGAATGCGAAGGAATGAGAGAAGAATTTGAACGAGTCTAAAAACATTATGGAGGACTGTTATGGAAAAACTCAAAAAAATTCTCGCGCCGACCGACATCTCGGAGCTTTCCCGAGCGGGGGTCCGCCGCGCGCTGGAGATGGCGAAATCCGATGGAGCCGAGGTCATCGTGTATCACGTCGTCCGCCATCCCATTCTCTTTCATGATGATTTCGCTTCGGCGCCGGATTTCCCTTTGATCGAAGACATCATCGAAGAAAGAAAAGGGCTGCTGGAAGACTATATGAAGCGGCACTTCGCCGACCTCACGCCAAGCCTGAAGGTCTCAACGATGGTGGAGATGGGGATCCATTATCGGGCCATTCTGGACAAGGCGACCAAGGAAAACGTGGATCTCATCGTCATGTCGACCCATGGAAGAACCGGCCTGACCCATATGCTGATCGGGAGCGTGACGGAGAGGGTGGTTCGCGAAGCCATCTGCCCCGTCCTTTCGATCCGGCCGGTCGAGGCCGTGGCAAAAGCCAAGGCGGCGGCTTGAGGAGCTTGGGCATGGAGCGGGCGGGACGAGGCAAACCTCCGGACGGGGGCTTGGTGGTCATCGAGCCGGAGGAGTGCAAGGGTTGTAATCTCTGCGTGGTCGCCTGCCCCGTGAAGGTGCTCCGACTGACCGAGGGCTTCAACGCCCACGGCTATCACCCAGCCGAGTACAGCGGCTCAGGATGCACCGGATGCGGGATCTGTTTTTACGCCTGCCCTGAGCCGGGCGCCGTCACGGTCTACACGAGAGTCAAAGAAAAAACTCCCCTCGGCGCGGCGGAGGCGCGAAGATGAAGGAGCTTATCAAAGGCAATGTGGCGGTGGTCAAAGGCGCCCTCCTGGCCGGCTGCCGCTCATTCTATGGATACCCGATCACGCCGGCAAGCGAGATTCTCGAAGCGGCCGCTCACTATTTTCCGCGAGCCGGAGGCACCTTCGTTCAGGCGGAAAGCGAACTGGCGGCGATCAACATGGTCTACGGCGCGGCGGCGGCAGGGGAGCGCACGATGACCGCTTCTTCGGGGCCCGGCTCCAGCCTGATGCAGGAGGGAATTTCCTATCTGGCCGGCGCGGAGCTTCCCTGTGTGATCGTGGATATCACCCGGGGCGGGCCGGGGCTGGGAAACCTGGGACCCGAACAGGGCGACTACTACCAAATGGTCAAGGGTGGAGGCCACGGCAACTACAAAAACATCGTTCTCGCCCCCTCTTCGGCCCAAGAGATGTGCGATTTCACCGGGCTGGCCTTTGAGCTCGCCGACCGCTTCCGTAATCCCGTCATCGTCCTCGCCGACGCCTTTATCGGGCAGATGATGGAGGCGGTGGAATTCCGCCCTGTGGCGATTTCCCCACCCCACAAAGACTGGGCGGTCGCGGGCACGAAAGAGACGAGGAAAAATTTCGTCAACTCCCTTTACCTTTTGCCGGAGGAGCTGGAGCGCCACGTGCTGAAGCTCCAGGAGAAATACGCCGAAGCCGGAAAAGCGGTCCTCATGTATGAAACATTCCTTACCCAGGACGCCGAGATCATCGCCGTCGGCTATGGCATCGTCGCTCGAATCCTGAAGACCGTGGTCCAGGAGGCCAGGAAGATGGGGATTAAATTGGGACTCTTGAGGCCGGCGAGCTTGTGGCCCTTCCCCGCTGAGGCGCTGGCGGCCTTGGCCGGACGATCCCAGGTCCGGGGTTTCTTCGTGGTGGAACTCAGCACGGGACAAATGGTGGACGACGTACGCCTGGCAGTCAAAGAAGCAAGGCCGGTCCATTTTACCGGCCGCGTGGGCGGGGTGGTCCCAACGGTGGAAGAGCTGCTCCACACCTTAGGCATTTTCGCGCAGGAGATCGGAAATGGAAAACACCGGCTTTACGCCTGCTCATAAAAGGCCCCGGGCGTTCCTGGAGCGCTTCGATCGCAGGGCGGGCGACCCCCGCCAGACCCATTACTGCCCCGGCTGCGGTCACGGAGTGGTCAGCAAATTGATCGCCGAGGCGATCGACGACCTCGGCATACAGGATCGCGCCGTGCTGGTGAGTCCCGTGGGCTGCGCGGTCTTTTCGTATGCCTACTTCGACGTGGGAAACGTGGCGGCGTCTCATGGACGCGCCCCGGCCGTAGCCACGGGAATCAAAAGGGCGCGGCCCGAAAGCATCGTCATCAGCTACCAGGGCGACGGCGATCTGGCCGCCATTGGGAGCGCCGAGATTCTCCATGCCGCGAATCGCGGAGAAAATATCACCGTGATCTTCGTCAACAACGCCATTTACGGGATGACCGGAGGGCAGATGGCGCCCACAACGGTGCTCACTCAGCGGACCACCACCACGCCGGAAGGCCGAACCGCCACGGAAGGTTTTCCGCTCAAGGTCTGTGAGCTCCTCTCCACTCTGGAGGCGCCAGCCTACATTGAACGCGTGGCCCTGGCGGATAACCGATCCCTCATGAAGGCCCGGCGGGCGATTCGGAAGGCGATTCAAAATCAGATCGAAGGAAAAGGCTTTTCCTTCGTCGAAGTGCTCTCGCCCTGTCCGGTTCAATGGGAATTGAGTCCTTTGGACGCCCTAAAT
>Ga0209726_10008376_pt1 | contig 11164 bp, 7 predicted proteins | sample Subgrocontami54m_FD_187453 | JGI IMG/M metagenome (GOLD analysis project Ga0209726, IMG submission 187453) | Subsurface groundwater microbial communities from S. Glens Falls, New York, USA - GMW46 contaminated, 5.4 m (SPAdes) (version 3) | ecosystem: Environmental > Aquatic > Deep subsurface >... | reverse complement strand
AAAAATGAAAACCGGATTGCGCAAGCAATTCAAAAAAATTCTCGCCGATCCCAAAGTTTTTTACATGGGCCATGTGATGATCGGCCAAGATCAGCCGTTATCGATTAAAGATCTCCAGAGCATGGGGTTTGGCGCGGTGGTGGTGGCCGCCGGAGCGCAAGGAACGAAGAAATTAGGAATCGAAGGCGAGGATGCCGTCGGCGTCTATCACGCTAAAGACGTCGTCTATCACTACAACTCTCTGCCGCCGTTCAGCGAGCGCAATTTCGAGATCGGCCGGCGCGTGGCGATTATCGGCATGGGCAACGTGATGGTCGATATCGCCAACTGGCTGCTCAATTTGAAAAAGATCGATCAGGTGGTCGTGGTCGCGCGGCGCGGACCGCTGGAGAAAGCTTACGACGACAGCGAGTTCGAATATATCGACATGTATCTGGACAACGCTGACATGAAGCAGGAGATCGAGCGCATCGCCCCATCGCTTACCGCCGTTGGACAGGACGTTGGCGCCATCACGCAAAAAATGGTGCGACAAGGCGAACCTCTGGAAAACCGCCGGCTCACTTTCCGATATCTTTGTTCGCCGACCAAAGTCATCGCCAACGCCCAGGGCCGGGTTTGCGCGTTGGAAGCGGAAGAGAATGAAATGATTCTGCAAGACGGCAAGACCGTCGCCAAGGGCACCGGCAAGACCCGCCGCATCGATGTCGACTGCGTGATTTACGCCATCGGCGATCAGGTGGATGCGGCGCTCGGATTACCTTTTTCGCGTGGCGCATTCGTTACCAATCCGGAGAAACTCCCCGGCGATCCCAATCCAGCTGCCTATCAGCCCTACGATCCCGAGAGCAAAAAAGTGCTCGACGGCATTTTCGTCGCCGGCTGGTCGCGCAACGCCAGCGTCGGTCTGGTCGGCGTCGCCAAGCAAGACGCCGAGCGCGGCATGAAAGTTGTCAACGAATATCTCGCCACGAAAGAAGGTCCTTCGGCCGGCGAGATGGAAGAAAAGATCGAAGGCCTACTGGACACCTTGAAGTCCAAGGGAGTGACCGTAGTCACGCGCGAGGACGTCGAGTTGCTCGAAGGCGCGGAGCAAGAAGCCGCCCGGGCGCGTAAAACTTGGGACTTCAAGTACACCAGCGACGACAAGATGCTCGAAGTCATCGCGGCCCGGCGCGCGGGGAAATAGCGCGTTACAATTCCAGCAAAAAACTAGCTTGGTTCAAAAGCCGAAGGCAGCCGCCTTCGGCTTTTTTTATTTGGCGTGCGAGCGGCAAACATTTACGGGTGGGCGCAGATAAGCAACGTCGACGCGGGGAATGGTTAATTCTGCTGCACACCATAGCGGCGCGCGATCATGTAATAAAAAATCGCCACGGTGACCAGGATCGCCGTCCAGATCACGCCGAAGGCGGCGAGCTCGCCGATTTGGGCGTTTTCCCACAGCTCGAAGATCGCCACGGAAACTACCGGGGTTTGCGGGCTGACGAGCAGGACCGACATGGACAGTTCTTTGGCGGACAAAAGAAAGATGAAAATCCAGCCGCCGAGAAATGACGGCGTGATCAGCGGCAGAACGATGCGCCGCATGGAGCTAAACCACGACGCGCCGGAAACGTAGGAGGCTTCTTCGAGTTCCTTGTGTAATTGCAACAGGCCGGAATGAGTGTAGCGAATGCCGTAGGGAATATAGCGCGTGACAAACGCGATCAACAAAATCCACAGCGTGCCGTACACCGGAATCGGCACGAACAAATAGAAACGCAGGATTGCCAAGCCCATGACGATGCCGGGAAATAACAGCGGCAGCGTAGTCATGAGATCGAGCAACCAGCGGCCGCGGATTTTCGTTCGCACCAGCAGCCAGGAGGCGAGCACCGTCAACACCATGACCAAGCTCGCGCTGCCGAGGCCGAGCAGCACGCTATTTTTGATCGCATCGGTGATCTTAGGAAAGTGCAGCGCCGTGACGTAGTTCTTGGTCGTGAATTTCGCCAGCCCCTCAAGCGACGGCTGCATGTAGAACGGCAGAAACGACGCCCAAAGAATGATGAGAAATGGCAAGACCAGCAACACCACGGCATAGACTAGCAGGCCCGAAGCGGTCAGATAGCGCCAACGGCCCAGGCTCACGCGGGTCGGGCGATAACCCTTGCCGGTGACCGTGTGAAAGCGATCGCCCTCGCGGGTGAGGCGAAAATAAAAATAGAGCGTCGCGGCGACGACGACCATCAACAAAACCGAAAATGCGCCGGCGCTGCCGTATCTCGGCGGCAGCTTTTGTGCGTCGAGATAGATCGAAGTGGTCAGCACGCGGATGTCGCCGGGGAGGCCGACCAATGCGGGGATTTCAAAAGATTCGAAGGTGCGGATGAAGATCAAAAGCATGACGGAGAAAAAAGCCGGCAGGAGCAGGCGCAGCGAGATGCGCCGCAGGGTTTGCCAAACTCGCGCACCGCAGGCGGCCGACGCTTCTTCGAGGGACGGGTCCATGGAGCGAAACGCGGCGGCGAGCATGAGAAAGACAAACGGCGACCAGAGCAGCGACTCGATGAAAATCATGCCGGTGAGCGAATAGACGTTGAGCACCGGTGCGGTTTGATTCAGTAAAATCTTCAGCCAGTAATTGATCGGCCCGGCCTTTCCGAGCAGCAGCAGCCAGCCGATGGTGTAGAGAATGAACGGCGTGCCGAAGGAAGCGAACGCGGTGAAATATCCCAAGCTGCGTAGCGGGCTATCGGTGCGCACGACGATCCAGGCGATCGAGCCGCCGAGGATGGTCGACAACAGCGCCGCGCCAACGGCAAAGTAAAAAGTATTGAGGAAAGGTCCGACGACTTGCAGCTCGCGAATTAGATCTTCGTAATAGCGAAACGTGAACTGATCGATTTCACCGGTGAGCTTGGTGGTGAATAAACTGGTTTGGATGACCGAATAGAGCGGCGGCAGGACCAGATAGCCGGTGATCAGCGAAACCGCGATCATGAGGCTAGTTGGAACATCGAACAGAGATGCCGCGCCAATGGCCAACCGGCCGCGCGTAGTGCGGACGGTGGCGGGAAGATCGAGCGCTTCGGTGGATTGCTGCTTTGCCACGACTCGACCCAATCGCTATTTCAGGAAAACGCTATTGAAGTAATCAACCCACTCATTGCCTTTGTCGTATTGGGCATCGGGATTGATGTAGTAGGCGCGCTTGAAGCGCGTGCCCGGTTTGAGATCGGCTTGCTTGGCGGGAACCTTCGGGTGCGACGGTAGATAGTTGGCTTGCTGATAAGCTTTCTGTCCTCGTTCCGACATGACGAAGTCGAGCAGGAGCATGGCCGCATGCGGATGGGGCGAGTTTTTCGCCAAAGCCACGGTATGAATGGTCGCGGTCACCGGTTCATGGGGCTGCCAATCCACCGGCGCGCCGGCCGACTTGCTGATGAAGGCGTGATGGTTGAACATCTGCAGCGCCAGCGGATATTCGCCAGCTATGGTCAAGTCCAAAACCTGCCGGTTGCTCGCCGTACTCTTGGCGATGTTCTGCGCTTTCAGTTTTTGTAGATACGCTTTGCCTGCCTCCATCCCCATGGAATTCAGAATCGTGCCGACGAAGATCGGCGCGCCCGAACCGCGGCTGGTCGACCACATCATCTGCCCCTTCCAACGCGGGTTGAGCAGATCCTCGTAAGTTTTTGGCACCTCGGTCGGCTTCACCATCCGCGTGTTGTAGCCGGTGGCGAAGAAATAAAGATTGGTTGTGCCCCAAAACCCCTGCGGGTCCTTCAAGTCCGCCGGATATTCGGCCAGCATCGGCGAATAAAAACGTTGCAGATAGCCCGCGCGCCGCACCATGGTCGGCGACACCGTGCCGTCGATCATGTCGACGTCGTAGCGTTTTGCTTGATACTCGGCCAACATCTTTTGTACGAGGCGCTCCGAGTTACCGCGAAAATATTCCATTTGGATGAACGGATACTCTTTTTCGAAAGCTTCTTTGACCGGCCGCACCACCTGATCGACGATCAAAGTCGTGTACCAGGAAACTTTGCCTTCTTTCTTGGCGCCCTCGACGAGAATCTTTTGCCGATCGGCGCGGTTCATCAGGGCGATCTCTTCCACCGTCGCCGCGTTGGCGAGCGGCGTCAGAGACAACAGGAGCAGAGTGGCTGCGATTAAGTTCTTTCTCATCTTTCGTTCCGCCGAAACATTTAGCTGCGAAGCTAGTCTGAGTCGCATTGGCTTGTCAAGGTCAATGAAGAGAGAAAACGACTCAGTGTGGCCGGCATGCCAAACGCCAACGGCGGAGTGCGACCAGAGACCAAATCGCTTCGACCAAACCGAAGGGCCAGGCGCCTTGAAGAAAGCCGTAGGCCGAGCCCAACATGCAGGCGAACGCAAAGGCGAGCACGAACCAGGGGCTACGATCTTCAAGCGCGTAGCAAGCCAACATGGCAGTGACGGCGAAGAGACCGAAGAGCGTGAGTGAATCCAAAGCGAACCTGAGTTGCGAGATCGCGAAATATTATTGCATAAAAATTTTCTGAAAATACTCGACCCAATCGTTGCCCTGATCGAACTGGCGCTCCGGGTTCATGTAATGGACGCGCTTGAAGCGGCCGCCGCCGGGTTTCAAGTCGGCTTGGATCGCCGGCATTTCGGGATGGGCGGGCAGATAGTTCGATAGCTGCATCACCTTCTGGCCTTTTTTCGATAGCACGAAATCGAGAAACAACATCGCCGTGTGCGGATGGGGCGCGTACTTTGGCAAGCCAAGGGTGCTGATGGTCGCCGCCACCGGTTCCAAGGGCTGCCACTCCGAGGGCGCGCCGGCCGATTTGCTGATGAACGCGTGGTGATTGAAGATCACCAGCACGATGGGATATTCGCCGGCGATGACGAGGTCCAAAACTTGGCGCGCGCTCACCGTGGTCTTGGCGATATTTTGACTGCGCAGTTTTTGCAGATACGCTTTGCCGGCATTCTCGCCCATGGTTTGCAGTATGTTGCCGACGAACAGTGGTCCGCCGCCGCCGCGTCCGGTCGACCAGATCATTTGTCCTTTCCAGCGCGGGTTGAGCAGATCGTCGTAGGTTTTGGGCGCTTCGTTGGGCTTCACCATGCGCGTGTTGTAACCGATGGTGTGAAAATAAAGATTGCTCACGCCCCAATAGCCTTCGGCATCTTTCAGCTCGGCGGGATACTCGGCCAGATAGGGTGAGAAAAATTTCTGCAGCAACCCGGCGCGCCGGACCATGGTCGTGGTCGAGCTGCCGTCGACGACATCGACGGCGTAGCGCTTGGCCTGATACTCGGCGAACAGTTTTTGCGCGATGCGGTCCGAGTTGCCGCGAAAATATTCCATCTGAATGAACGGATATTCCTTCTCGAAGGCCTCTTTCATCGGCCGCACCACTTGCTCGACGATCAGCGTCGTGTAGAACGACAGCTTGCCTTCCTTCTTGGCGCCTTCGACGAGAACTTTTTGCCGGTCGGCGGATTTGAGCAGGGCGATTTCTTCCACCGAAGCGGCGGGTAATGTCCGCGGGTAAATTAGCAGGAATAGAATTGACGCGACGTGAATCAAAGGCCGAAACGCAGCAACCTTCCGCACCGATATTTTCATCGCGCACCTTCCGTAGTTCCGATGGAGGGGCGGATAACATCCGCCCTTCTTTCGCGGTGGTAGTGCCGCGCGCCGCTCACTTCAAAAAAGTCTTCTCGAAGTAATCCACCCACGCGTCGCCTTCGTTTACCTGCGAATCCGGCGTGAAATAGAGCGCGCGCTTGAACCGGCCGCCGCCCGGCTTGAGATCCGCTTGCTTGGCTGGGACCTTGGGATGGGACGGTAAATAATTTGCCGCTTGAATCACCTTCTGTCCTTCTTCCGACAAAATGAAATCGAGCAACAACATCGCTGCGTGGGGATGGGGTGAGCGCGTCACCGGCGAGATCGTGTTCATGGTCGCCGTCACCGGTTCCAACGGCGCCCAGTCCACCGGCGCGCCGGCGGATTTGCTGATGTAGGCGTGGTGATGAAAAATATGCAGCGCCAGCGGGTATTCGCCGGCGATGACCAGATCGAGCAGCTGCCGATTGCTCGCCGTCGACTTGGCGACGTTCTGGGCTTTTAATTTTTGCAAATAGGCTTTGCCGGCTTCCTGTCCCATTGAAGTAAAAATGTTGCCGATCATCATCGGCGCCCCCGATCCGCGGCTGGTGGACCACATCATCTGTCCCTTCCAGCGCGGGTTGAGCAGGTCGTCGTAGGTTTTCGGCACCTCATTCGGCTTCACCATGCGGGTGTTGTAGCCGACGGCGAAATAATAAACGTTGCTCACGCCCCAGTAGCCCTGCGGATCTTTGAGTTCGGCGGGATAGTCGGCGAGATGGGGCGAATAGAAACGTTGCAGGTAGCCGCCTTTTTTGATCATCGGCGCGGTCACCGTGCCGTCGGCGAGGTCGACTTCGTAGCGCTTGCCCTGATATTCGGCGAACATCCGTTGCACCAGCCGCTCGGAGTTGGCGCGGAAGGGTTCGATCTGGATGAACGGATACTTTTTTTCGAAGGCTTCTTTCACTGGGCGCACTACTTGATCGATGATTAACGAAGTATACCAAGTGATCTTGCCTTCCCTGCGCGCGCCGTCGACGAGAACTTTTTGCCGGTCGGGCTTGTTATAGAGCATGATTTCGTCGACCGATGCCGCCCGCGCACTGGCGGCCCATGCAATGACTAGCAAGAGCGAAGCGAAAATTGTGCAAGCGATCTTTGTGAGTTTCATCGTCAAACCTCCAGATTCATTTTTTCAAAGCTTATCTACCCGGCGTTCCTGCATCCACATTGGACGAAATGCGTCTTATCGACGGACTATTTCAATATCGCTTCGGCGAATTTTCCCGCTGGGACACGGACGTTGGTGTATTTGTCTTCGAGATGATTGCGCGTGCGGTGATATTCTTGCACGCTGATGGCGTCTTTGGCCGCGGAGATGCCGGTGTCTTGCAACCATTTGGTATTGACGTCGAGGCGGCGCGTACCGTTTTGCATCACCCGGCTGTACCAGTCCTGTCCTTCACGGCTGAGGAACCAATTAACAAAAACTTTGGTCGCGTTGGGATGGGGCGGGTCTTTGATAATGCCCAGCACTCCGAATGAATTGCTCGCCGGCAAACCTTCTTTGGTCACCGGCGCCGGTTTGATCGGCAGCTTGGCTTTGACGAACGGTTCGGTTTGGCTGCGCCCCAAGCCGAAGGCGAGGGCGACTTTACCTTTGGCAAGGGCATCGGCAAGTTGGCGCAAGTCGCGGGTCAAAAACAAATCTTGCTCGACGAATTTTTTCAGGAACTCTTCGCCGCGATGCTCCCACATGAACGACCAGATCGATTGGCCCGAGCTCGGCACGCGCGGATCGCTGAAGCCGATGCGCCCCTTCCACTTGGGATTTAGATAATCTTCGAAGCTGCGCAGTTCCTGGGGCTTGGCCAGCGTCGTGTTGTACCAAGTGCTGTGGGTGGCCACGTCGGCGAGGAACGAATAGAGAAATTTATTAGTGTTGACGTTGTCCTCCCAGATATGGCCGCCAAACCATTGCTTGGGTTCTTTCACTTCGGGCAAGATCCAAAAGGATTCCATCGGCTCGAGCATGCCGTCATGGGTGAGACCGGCGGCGGTGCCGGTGCCGCAAACGATCGCGTCGAAATAATTGACTCCGGCTTTTTTTTCGGCGGCGATGCGGCTGGCATTCTTCGGCCCCGGGGCCGGAATCAGTTCGGCTTCGAGACCGAATTTCTGTTTCAACAGCGGTTCCAGCGCGGTGCGTAGTTCCGTCGCCGGCGGAATCGCCAGTACGATCTTGCCTTCGCTCTTGGCGCCTTCAAGAGCTTTGTCCCACTCAGCCGGCCGTTTGGCTTCGGCGGCGGTCGCGAGATGATTCAAAGAAATCGTCAGGCCGATGGCGAAAAAGATTGCGGTTAACGTCTGTCTCATTCATTTCCTCGTCGATGGCTTCTTTGGCAAAGCTGTAAAGCAAAGGTCATGGGGTGTCAAGGTTATGGGCTGCGGTGAGCCTCGCGGGTTGAAGATAATCGGATTCGGATGTTTTCCCGCAAAGGCGCAAAGGCGCCAAGTTCGGAATTTGTGATTTCTTAACTTTGCGTCTTTGCGCCTTTGCGGGAGATTTTTCCCTTGTTCATCCTCCCCCGCGATGCGGGGGAGGAAAGAGGTGGTGGGCGATTTTACTGCAAGATTTTCTCGGCGAACTTTCCCGAGGGCAGGCGCACCTTGGTATATTTGTCTTCCAGATGATTGCGGATGCGATGGTACTCCTGAACGCTGATGGTATCCTTCACCGCGTTGATGCCCAGCTCTTTCAGCCATTTGGTATCGACGTCGAGGCGGCGGGTGCCGTTCTCTAAAATTTTGCTATACCATTCTTGGCCTTCCTTGCTGAGAAACCAGTTGACAAAGACTTTCGTCGCATTGGGGTGCGGCGGATTTTTGACTACGCCGAGGACGCCGAAGCCGTTGCTCGACGGCAATCCTTCTTTGGGCGGCGGCACGGGCTTGAGCGGCAAGCCGGCGTCGACGAACGGATCCACCGGACTGCGCCCCAAGCCGAAGGCCACGGCGACTTTGCCCTTAGCCAAAGCGTCGGCGAGTTGGCGCAGATCGCGGGTCAAGAAAAGTTCTTGCTGGACTAATTTTTTCAAAAACTCTTCGCCCTTGACCTCCCACATGAACGACCAGATGCCTTGACCGGAACTCGGCACGCGCGGATCGCTGAAGCCGATCTTGCCTTTCCACCTGGGCTGCAAATAATCGTCGAAGCTGCGAAAGTCCTCGGCCTTGGCCAAGGTTGAGTTGAACCAAGCGTTTTGCGTGCTGACATCGGCGAGAAAGGAATAAAGAAAACGATTGGTGCTCAAATTATCTTCCCAAACATGGCCGCCAAACCATTGCTTGGGATCTTTGACCTCTGGGAGAATCCAATAGTTCTCCATCGGTTCGAGCATGCCGTCGTGGGTGAGGCCCGAAGCGGTGCCGGTGCCGCAAATGATCGCGTCGAAATAGTTCACGCCGGCTTTTTTCTCCGCCGAAATCCGACTGGCGTTTTTCGGTCCCGGCGCCGCCAACAGCTCGGCTTCGATTCCGAACTTCTGCTTCAGAACGATTTCCATTTCCTTGCGTAGCTCGTTCACCGGCGGGATGGCGATGACGATCTTCGCTTCTTTCTTTGCCGCTTCCAACGTCTTATCCCATTCCGACGGCCGCTTGGTTTCAGCGGCTCCAACCAATACTGCGCAGGTCAAACAAAACAGAATCGCCGCGAGCTGAACTTGTAGACGTTTCATTGGACTCATCTCCATCACAATCCACGTGCAAGCTCTCTTAGCAACTTAGCGAGTTTGAAGCAATTCATTTCGCCGGCGCGGTTGACGCTCGGAATCGTCCGATGGTATGGCCAAGATGACATTGCTCGGAAGGAACTCTATGCCGCTAATAAAAATCATCTCCACCGGCGGGACCATCGCCAACACCGGCCACGGTCTGATCGCCATCGACGAAGTGTTGAAGGACATTCCGCAGGCCAAGGCGATGGCGGATTTCGAGGTCTTCGAAGCGACCCGCGTGCGCAGCGGCCAAATGCGTTTGGCGCAGTGGCTCGACGTCGCCCATGCCGCCAGCACTGCGGCGGAGAATTCGCGCGTCGACGGCATTATCGTCACCCACGGCACTTTCACCACCGAGGAAACCGCCTACTTTCTTCATCTCTGCGTGCACACGGAAAAACCGCTGGTGGTCGTCGCCTCGCAGCGCAAGCATGACGAAGTCGGCAACGACGGCGATCGCAACATGCTCGAAGCGATTCGCCTAGTGTTGACGCGGGATGCCCGCGGCAAAGGCGTGCTGGTGACATTGAATGAAGAAATTCACTCGGCGCGCGAAGTGGTCAAGACCAATCAGCGCCCCGGCGGATTTCAATCCCTGGCCCACGCCATGCTCGGCCATATCGAGGACGATCAGGTTTCGTTTTACGCGACACCGACAAGACGCCACACGTCGCGCTCCGAGTTCGACATCCGCGAAATCAGCGGACTGCCGCGCGTCGATGTCATCGCAGCTTACGTTGGCGGCGATGACGCGGCGGCGCAAGCGTGTGTCGCCGCGGGCGCGCAAGGGTTGGTGATCAGCGGTTATGCCTTCAACGGCCGGCCATCCGCCGATCAACTGGCGGGAGTCGAAAAAATCGCCGCCTCGGGAATTCCCGTTGTCCTCGCCAGCCGCGGCGGCCAAGGCCGAATTCCGGTGGACTGGAACGATCCGTTCATTCAAGGCGACAGCCTGGTGCCGCACAAAGCGCGCATCCTGCTCATGCTCGGACTGACGAAAACCAAGGACCCGAAGGAATTGCAGCGGATGTTCAATGAATATTAGCTTGACGAGTCGAAGGCTGCATGAGCGGCAGGGGAAAAATCCCTCCTAACCTCCCTTTACGAAAGGGAGGGACCGGAAGTGTCGGCTGCGGTGTATCTACGTTGCGCGCATTCTTTCTTTCTTCCCCCTTTGGGAAAGGGGGATCGAGGGGATTTTCTTCGATGTGCGCGGCAATTGATGCAAAGCGGCCTCCGAGGCCGCTTTGAAGGAACTAACGACACTATGATCACGCGCGTCATTATAAAAAAAAGAGAACCTTTCGCCGCCGGCCATGAATTCCCCATCACCGGTGCGTATGAAAAGCTTACCGGAATGATTTACGGTGAAGTCGATCCGACGCATCGATTGAACAAAATCATCGTCAACGTCAACAAAGCGCCGCGTAACCAGCGCGGGCGGGTCGAGTACTCCAGTAATTTTTGCATCTTAAAGCCCCTCGACATGGCGCGCGGCAACGGCAAAATATTTTTTGACGCGCCTAACCGCGGCAGCAAGCGCATCTTGGGCTTTTTGAACGATGGGCCGGAAGCCAACGATCCGACGACGTTGGAGCACGCCGGCAACGGGTTTCTTATGCGCCAAGGCTATACCATCGTTTGGTGTGGCTGGCAGGGCGACTTGATGCCGCTCAAAAACTGGTTGGTGCTCAACGTTCCGGTGGCAACCAATAACGGCAAACCGATCGTTAGCCGGGTACGCACGGAAATCGTGGTCGACGAGAAAGGTATTAAGTCCCAACCC
>Ga0209726_10008367_pt1 | contig 11175 bp, 9 predicted proteins | sample Subgrocontami54m_FD_187453 | JGI IMG/M metagenome (GOLD analysis project Ga0209726, IMG submission 187453) | Subsurface groundwater microbial communities from S. Glens Falls, New York, USA - GMW46 contaminated, 5.4 m (SPAdes) (version 3) | ecosystem: Environmental > Aquatic > Deep subsurface >... | reverse complement strand
CCCGCCGCTGACGCGGACGGGAAAGACTCGGCCTTTAGTGAGGTGGGGTTCCACAGGTTCGATTCTCCCGCCTTTTTCAAGAGATTCAAAATCTGTTTTTAGAGACTTGAGGAGTCACTCGTCCCGTGATTTTCCGGGACTTTGTGACTTGTTATCTGCGCGGCCGCCCTCCCCCGAAACTATATTCTGACGAGGGGGTGTCTAGAACTGTGTTCTTCGCTGCGGCGCTTTTTTTATGAATGGAATGTCGCCTAAAAGCTGTCGACAGTAGATGCGCCGGAGCGACCGACACCCCCTCCCGCGCACGTCGCCGCGGCGGGAGAAAAGCTTGAGGGAGTGACTGTATTTTCCGCCGCGGACCTCGGAGAGATGCGTTCTTTATTCTCTGCCCTTCAGAGCAAGCATGGAGATTTTAAGGATAGACGGACTTTGTTGTCCGTCTTTACTTATAGATGCTTGCTCTTCAGGGCAGAGTTATCCTCGGCTCCTGGGTCAGATGGGAGAGATTTTTTGGCGAGTTTTTGAAAAGCCAGAGGACCACTACGAGGGCGTCGTGTCTTGAGTCTTTGACTCCCCCTAGCGTTTCACGCTAGGTCTCGCCCTTTTAGGGCGAGCCACGACATTTTAAAACTTAAGCGGCTTTCTTCTCGCTGCCCATGCTCTTGATGGTATTGATAAAGTAACCTGCTGATCTCTTCGGATTATCGGCGTTCTTCTCGGCCATCTTCTTGGCAGCTTCATCGACTACGGCTTGGCCGTATTGGTTTTCTAGCTCTATTAAAGCCGTTAACATTTTAAGGCTATTCTCCTCGAACACTATCGCAGCGTTTTTCCGCGCTCGGTCGAGCTTTTCCATGCCGTACTTTACTCCAAGTTCTTTTAGTTTGGCTTCATGCTCTACGGGATCGTAAAGCTCAAGTGGAGTGTAGACATTGGCAAGGCGCTGACCAAAGTGCGCCGGGTCCACCGCGTCATACTCAACATCCAAGAGATTTAACCGCTTGAGCTCCCTTACTCCGTCGGTGATGAAAGTCTCTGAAATATTAAAGCCCTTGGCGATGGCTTCGCGTGACATAAACCAACTAGGGTTTGATTTTTTAGATTTCGAGAGATTGACGAGATACACCGCCTTGGCTGGAAGCGAGAGCTTTCTGTTCCAGCCGTATTTGAAATACTTGGCCGGGATCTCGAAATACTCAGTCTTTGGCATCTCGTAGCGCTTTCGCGCATCCTCGATGCTTTTTAAGACTACCTCGGCGTCTTGGTTTCGCTTGAGCTCACCTAAAGTTATGAGCTTATATTTATCTTGGAGCTTCTCTAAGACCTTAATGATCTGACGCCGGTAGGCTTCGTTGCCAGTATCTTGAATGCCCAAGGACTCGGCAAGCTTCTCAAAGCCAAGCGTTGCCTTCGCCTCGGCGTTGCCGTTGTATTCTTTTAAGATATAGAGATAAATATCAAAGGCCCGTTCATCGGCACTTGCCACCATCTGGCTAAAAAGATTTTTGTCCTGCAAAAATCCTCTTGGCACCAAGACGCTCTCCAGGGAAATAACTGGCCCTTCCTGGAGCTTTACTCGGGCCAAGTCTTGGAGGAGATTGGCCGCAAATTCTTTGGAGCGAATGAGAGCATTGGCTTCGTTGTTTCGGGTAAGGGCAGCTTTGGACCAATTCGTGGAGCCCAAGATCACAGTTTCATTGTCGATGATGATGGCTTTGGCGTGAGTGTAGGTATCAGCTTCGTCAAAGAATACGGGGACGTTGTTTCGCTTAAGGAACTCATAGACGGCTTGGTTTTTATTTTGATAGGCCGCGTCGTCTCTCCCAGTTTCTCCGGTAAAGTCTATGTTCTGGTCGAGAACGACTTTAACGCTCACGCCGCGCCCTTGGGCGGCGATGAGCGCTTGGACGAGCTTGGTGCTTTGAGATTCCGGCTGGTCGGGGATCACGGAAATCAGATACATGTACATTTCGATGGAGGTCTTGGCGTTGGATATTTCGCTTAAGGCTACTTCGAAATACTTACTGGAGGGGATATTCTCTGCGTCCACCTGTATGGCGTAGAGGTTTGGAGTGAGTGCTAAGAGGAAAATTAAAAGTAGGCCCCGTATTTTCATACCTCTCCCTTCGGACGGAGGGGGAATTTACATGCACGTCCCGTAAATACTGCTCGATGATTTTGCACAACTTCCGCCAGGACCACAGTCTGTGTCAAACTGACAGGTGTTTCCATATGTACCATTAATATCTAGTGTGTTGCGGACGGGCGTACGATCATTCGAATTTCCAGGGCTGATTCCGCCAGCACACACTCCATAAATCGAACCACTTGATTTCAGGCATACACTACCCGGCGAACAATCTGTATCAAATTGGCAAGCATAAGCCGGGCAGGAATAACCCACCGCAAACACTAAGAGCACACCCCACAGCAACAGAGACACAGTTTTCATTTAATAAATACTCCTATATTTTTATCAGATCTAGCTCAGAATTTCTACCGGCAAAAGGTCATTTGGGACAGAGGGCAGTATATATAAGTTTATTTTTCTGCTTCAGAATCGTCGGTCTCGTCGTCGTCATCAAGTAATAAATCGATACAATGATTGACTTTTCGCAAATATGTACTAGAAAGGGCGTCATCGTCGATTTTAACTACGGCGTCAGGATTATGAGTCCCCGCATTTCGGCGTTCCTTAATATGTTCTAGAGCGACTTCGCACTCCTTCCATCGTCGAAAGCTATTTTGAGAATCCGTTATAAAAACATTTTCAAATAGATCCTGCTTGTTAAGAATGATCTTCACACATTGCCCCAAGTTCAGTTTTTTATATATTTCTGAGCAGTCAGTGATGCCGTCAGATTCGGCTAGTTTTTTTATCTGCCCATACACATCGGGTGGAATTTTACCATTAAGCCAATCGTTTTCGTTGTCCGTTTTGTATTTAAGTCTGATGAGCTCCCTCAATTTCACTTCTAATCTTCCAAAGTCTTGTGTAGAAAGAGCCTCTATTTCGGCCGCAAATGATGTATCTTTGGTGTGTTTTTTTATGAATAGCATAAGTTCTTTTAATAAATTATCCTTTCCGCCCTCACTAGAACACCGCATCTTAAAACTTTTCACGTCATGAGCATCTGTGATTCTTTGTTTAAAATACTCTCCGACCGGCAAAAGATATTTTTTGTAAAATACCTCGTCTGGATATCCTCTCTTAACTTTGATCATATAGTGAGAGACGATTCGCTCGAACAATTTGATCATCACACTAAAAGGGCCGTCTGATAAAAGAACTCCTTTTTTACCCTTTTTCCATTCGTCGGGCATAATTTCTTTTACGCACGAAAAATAAATTGAAATCGCCTTAGTTAGACGATTTTGCATACTTTCGATATTAGTGTCGTGAAATGGATTCTTTGTAGCGTTTACTGTATTAGGATGACCCATCCCAGTATTTTTTAAGCTAGTGCAGACACTTCCAATCTTTAAAAGTTGAGGGTCCTTTTTAAAACAAATCGATGGTATGTAAATACTATTGAGTAACGGCTCTATTGAATTAAGCCGTTTAACAACATTAGAAATAATTCCATCGGGCTCACTGCGAATCAAAACGCCATTAAGATCCCATAACAGGTCGTTGGGAACTGGCTTTTGAAACTTATTTATGTCGAGAAATATTTTCGCTTGTTTTTCTTTCTCAAGATCATGAAATGCAAGAATTGGCATGGACGCAGGTTTTTTTACGCGTGCGAAAGCATATAGGCGATGCTGCCCATCAATAACCCAGCAACTTCTATAGTCTCGAGGAAATTCTAAAATTCCAAACGTAACGCCAAAATTATCAAGCTTTTGAGTGCTATTCAAAAAGTCTGCGTCTAGGGGTTTAAAATGCACATCCTTTTTTATTTTCTCCCCAAAAGCAATAATTATATTATTCGGAATAATATTATTATTATCGACATAGTCCGCGATTTTGTTGAGGCGGCCTTCTTTGATCATTCTTTGATAATACCTCTCATCTCTCAAACTTCTTCTTGCGACATACGAGTACTCAAGCAAAACAGTTGGATTTATAAAAAATAAATACATGGCGACTTTTCCAACAAATGTTCTGGAAGCAAATACTGTTAATGGTCTGCGATCGGTAGGCTTTACATTCATATCGCCTAGCATATTAAACTTCGCGTATTGATTTATTTTTGAGACGAGATCTTTATAGTAATCTAGAAAATTGTCATCCCATATATAGACTCGTGGTGATTGATTGGCAAATTCTCTATCAGCGTTCGTTACCACAATGTTCTTTACTGCAACGACTAGATTAAAATTTTCATATTTTTGATACTTCACATTCGCCCGAAAACCTCGCTTAACGCTTGATTGATATTCACCCCTAACTTCGCTGATTACATTATGTAACTCCTTTTTTTTACCCAACTCTCTCTTTGTTTTACATTCTATGATCAAGAGGCTATTACCGTACCCACCGTAAGCATCTACTTGAACGCCACCAATCTTGTCTCCACCCCCAACATCTTGGAAGCCGAGGTGAATAAGAAAATCTTTTATATTTTTTTCAAAAGTAGATGGAAGATCAATTTCGCTGGTAGGTAAATTAGCGGCTAGAGGCATTTTTCTCCGTATCTTTAAGCGATTTTATTATACCACTTGGACGCCTACCACATTCACCGAACGGCATCGCTAGGACCACAGGCGGTATGCAGTAATAATGAGCCAACTCTCCTCATATCAAGCTCCTCGAAATTCCCGATTCGGATTCAGTCCGGTATGTGTCTACGCTGTTTGGACATGGTTGGGTATGGCTACGTTGTCCACCGAAAACCCGCAGGCTTTCCAGTTGTCAAAGCCGCCCTCAAGCTCAACCACCGAATAACCCTTCTTCGCGAACACAAGCGCCGCACCGGCCGCCAGATGGCATTGCTGGGTATAGCAGTAAACGACATGGGTCTTGTCCTTGGACAGCCCCTTGGCGTTCTCCCACTGCTCCCTGGGAATGCTAAGCGCTCCCGGAATATGGCCTTTTTTGTAGTCTTCGGCCCTGCGGACGTCGATGACTATCAGAGGTGCCTTTTCTTCAAGCCAGTGTTTTAATTCCACGGCCCCACAGGTGTAATCCAGTTTCTGCTGGAAATATTTTACTGCGATCGCTGGATCCGCTTTTGGAACGTTTGACATGTTGGTTTCTCCTTATAATCTAAACGTTGATACCGATAATAGATCTCGTCCATCGCCACGCCTACTAAGCAAAGAGTCAGGGAAAGATTTGACCCCTTATTCTACTATCAGCATCAACCGTAGCTGCAATTACCAATAAGGCGATGGAGATAACTGCCGGTATTAGATGATGGTTTAGTTTTCTAACGATATTCATGGCGCCTCTATTTCTTCTTTAATTCTGAGTATTGCTGACGCATTACATCGCCCCATTCTTTGTCGATTTTTCCTCGCAAGAACCAGGCGCCGTCCGCGGATGCGTAGTAGAAGGCCTCCCACCGGTCCTGTGTACCGAAAAAGCTTTGGCATCGGACCTGCACAATTAGGAATATGTGGTGCAGGCCCGCCGAGCTTTTCCCGGCGTACTTCTCGCCAAAGTAGATCGGTATCGCACGCGCCTCGTCCTTTCCAAAACTGAAAGCATCCTCGGCCTGTTGCATGACTTCCAAGTCGGCGCCTTTATCCCCAGAACTGAATAGCCTATATCGGATCATTGCAGAATCGATAAGGGATTGAGACTGATTTTTTATAATTACATAGCTCGCATGCGGCAAAATAATTGCGCTATCCACCTTGTTGACATGGTACGTCTCAGGATTTCCCACGACCTGGATGGCGATTAACGGCCTATATTGGTAGGCAAAAGCCAGGGCCGGGATAATGAGCGCCAAGCCAGGAATAATTTTTAAATAAGTGTTAAATATGGCGCGAAGCTGTTTTAGTAAAGGTGCTCGAGGGTGAAGCGCGGCGTAAAAGGTTTGCGCAGAGAACAGGCCTAGAGGCGCCAGGACAATCGTAGCGATCCAAAACCATGGTATCCTCTTTAAAAAAAACAGGCAGGCAAGTGCGCCAAATAAAATAAATAAGGAGAACTTAAATCCTTTTTTGTACATTTCTTTCGTTTTCAATATTTGCTCCTTACGGCTAATCAATTCGCGGCTGCAGCCCGCTTGTCTCTATCGGTTCAAAACGTTCTATACGCTCAGGATTAATAGTGACCCACGAAATTGGTTGGGCAATGCTATCGATGCGGTTACTCAGACGATAAAATTCACAAATCGTCTGTACTTGGAGCTTGAGAAATCTGCCCCTGCCTTCAAGGGGCGTTCTAAACTTTGCAGGATCAGGACACACAAACCTCTCCTCACGCTGCAGTTCTTCCATTAGCTGGTTAAGTCTTGCAGAAAAGTGGGCGTAAACACCAAATTCTCCATTTCTTATCCAATAGAAACCGCCCGTCTCAATATAGGCCAGCCACTGATCGATCGAAATGTGCGGGTTCTGCCCATAGGGAGCGTCACGATATAGCACAAGTGGTCCATGCGGCCCTTGTGCGTTAGGACCGGTATGAATATGGTACAAGGCTGGAAAACGCCTACCTTGGTCTTCCGTGAAACCAGCTAAATGAAAACCTCCGCGTCGTCCGACCGGTATACGTCGATTTAACACGTCAACAAGTCGACGGCCAACATCATCTAGACTTTCAGTTTCTTGGACGGTTCCTGCAAAATCAATCAAAAAAGTATCAACAGGTATTTGAGCATTCGGGTTGTCATGTGGGCCTACAGCACCAAAGCCCCAGCAGGCAATCGCGGCGTTGATCGGCCAAAGAGGAATAATTTTTTGAGCGCCCGTTCTAATAACTGGCGGCGCTGGCCTGCCCGACTCCAGCCGCAGTTCTAATGCTGGGTTGGAGGTGACGGCCGAGTCGGCCGCCATCGCGATCCCATGCCTGCTTACTTCGCTCACTATTAAGGTCATTTTTTAACGACCACCATCGCCCCGGGGGCTTCTTTCGGTTGTCGTTTCTTGTATTCCCTATGAACCATGGCGATCTCCGGCGCCGAACCCGCCCCACTCAGAGTAACAAGGTACCGATGCCCGGCCCTCAGCTCATGTTTTGAGCAGATAAAATCGACGAGCTGATAAGCCTGATCTTTTTTTGAAATCACCTCGTATCGGTATCTGTAGATCCGCTGCACCTTCAAAAATTGGGCCGTGATGATATTGATCGCAAGGCGCTGGCCGTACAACTTCACGCATCCCGGCTTCACACGATGTGGCGATCGCTTTCTGCGAACAGTAATAATGCTGATTGGAAAACCTGTAGGTTCTTTTGACGAGGCGCGCGCCAGCTTGTCGACCGCCCTATTGTGTTCATCTTTGTCGTGGCCTTTGACCCACTCGATCTGGGGCAAGATCCTCAGTCGGTCCGAGACTTTTTTCATAGCTCGGTTGAAAGCTTTCCAAAAAGATGCGTTTACTACCGGACCGCCGTCGGCTTTCGTCCACTTGTTCATGCGCCACACGTACATTGCGCGCTTGTGATTTTCTACAATAAACATAGAGTCCGTCCGCACGACTATTCTTTCGAATTGGTCGATGTCCAGAAGTTTTAACGCATGCTCGAGGGCTTTCGTACAAGCATGGATCTCCATTTCGGTGGGATTGCCTCCGGGGACCCCAGGGAACGTGAAGTCCTCCGGATGCTGACCGCCCTCGGCGTCAAAGCGGACGAGCCGAAACCCAAAACCTCCGGATTGAGGTTTATAACGGCAGGAGCCGTCGGTGTACATCACAAGAGTCTTCTCGTCGGTCATTTAGAACGGGCTCCAATTCCGCTGACGCTCCCGGAGATCTTCACGATTGACCTGTATTTCTGAGTTCAGTTCGGCTCCATAGAGTGGAAACTGCCACTGCGAAAGGATGGATTCGATGCGGCTAACACCAGAATCTTTGATCAGGCCGAGCTTTTCCAAATCTTGAAGCGTTCCCGTGATTTGAGGCCAGCTTTTCGCAAACGAGTAGTCATTACGCATTGCGATACCACGCCACCTCGCCGCGATCGCCTTCAGGGCATCGGCGTTCGTAAAGCCGAGCCCCGCGAGCGTCTCTACCAACTCAATTACCATCGGCTTGTGGGGCAAAAACCCCTGGCCGAGGTCGGTATGCCAATCGTTCGGGCAGAGCCAGCTGTGCCCCTCGTCGGTCTCGATATAATCGACATACATCGCTGACTCTCGCTGATGAAGCAGATCGTTCCGAAAAATGTAATCGGCATCATTCGGACCGTCGAGGTAAAGAGAGGCGCGGGCTTCGTTGAGGTTTCCGATCAAAGTTCCGTAGTCGCTGGCGCCGGACCTCAGATTACAGGCATACGCGTAGAGCAGACGCGCCAAGTGATTATTGAATTTCCCCAAATGCTGCGCGAGCAAGTCCGCCGGGTTGCGGGGACAGCGAACGGCGTCCAAAAGGATCAGGAACTTTGCCACCTCTTCCTCGGCAAGACCCTTCAGTATATCGGCACCCTGGGGATGCTTGTTTTGTCCGAGTGTCTCATGGGACGCGTATAGCTGTTTGGAGTTTTCAAGGCAAAGATCGAGTCCGCGCGAAACTTCCTTAAAAAAATCGGGATCCGATAGCTGTGATAGATCTTTAATCGCCCTAACGCGCATTTTTCGCTCCTTCGAACAGGTTGTTGATGTGTCCAAAATAATTTAATTTAAGGGTTGGGGGGTCAAATCTTTTTCTGGCGGCATCCCAAACTTGCTCCGACAGAACCCTGAACCGTAAGAGGTATTTTACCTTAAAAAAACCGCAAAATCTCGCCAAAAAATCCCTCCCCAGCGGGCGGCGAGAATCTATTTATACGCTCACACCCCACCTCACTAAAGGCCGAGTCTTTCCCGTCCGCGTCAGCGGCGGGTCCGCCGGCCAAGGCGGAAGACAAGGGGCGCGGCCTAGCGCCCCGTGGAGCGAGCCGAGACGCCAACGACGAGGCGAGCGGGGCATTTACATTCTGCTATTGGAGTTCGAGAGGCCGGGGGTTGGCATTTCGTAAGAGTAATTGTTTGGGGAAGTTACGGGAGCGAGTTGGCGTTGGCTTCGGACATTCAAGGCTACGGCGGGTTTCCATTCCGTTGTTGACGGTGACGGATCGCCGGAGCATTGCCTCATTGCCAGAACTTTGGAGCATTCAGCTTTTCGGGCTTCTGTGATTTCTACAGTCGGGGAGTTGCAACGTTGGAGAATTCTGTGGGAATTTGAACAAGTCCAAGAGAGGGTCGAGAAGTTCGTTAGTGTTTCAGGTATTCCCTTCGAGCAAGGCCATGTGGTAGAATCAAGCTTAAGTTTGAGGGCAAGCAAGAAGCACCACCATATTGGAATGACGAACTAGCTATACAAGCGCGGGGCGTGGGCTTCGTCTACAGCCCCGCGCGTTCTCGCCGCCCGCTTGCCTGACTGACAGAGCATCGCATCTCACCATACTCCTTATGCTCAAGTAATCCAGCTCATCTGGATGAAAACATAAATAACTAAAAACCATAAGGAGAGACCATGAAAAACTGTGCCGTTTATACCCGCGTTTCCACCACCATGCAAGCAGAAAAAGAGTACAACTCCTGCGAAGCTCAACGAGATAAAATCCTCTCTTACGTCAAAAGCCAGGAAGACTTAAAAATTTATAAAGAATACTCTGATCCTGGTTTTTCCGGTTCAAACCTCGACAGGCCCGGTTTGAACGAGCTTCTACGGGATATCGCGGCGGGTAGCGTCCAGGCCGTTCTGACCTACAAGATCGACCGTCTCACGCGCTCTTCAAAAGATTTCTATGGGCTGATTGATTTCTTTGAAAAGTATGGCGTGTCTTATGTATCCGTGACAGAGCATTTCGATACCTCTTCCCCGTCCGGCCGCCTGCTTCGCAATATCATGCTTACATTTGCTCAATTTGAGCGCGAAATGACTGTTGAAAGGATAAAAGACAAAATGACCCAAAGGGCCGAAAAAGGCATGTGGAATGGCGGCGGCAGGCCTTTTGGTTACAAAAGCGTGAATAAGAAGCTTGCCATGGATAAGAAAGAGGCGGAGATCGTCCGCCAGATATTCGAGAGATTCGTGATCAGCGGCTCCCTTATGAAAACGATCGGCTTCATAAAAGATAGCCGCTTCAAAGATACTTATTCCAAATGCCCGTCTTCGGTTGGGGGTGTTTCCTTTTTGCTCAGAAATCCCTTATACGTTGGCCATATGCGCTGGGCTGATAAGCTCTATCAGGGCCAGCATGAGCCCATCATCGCTAAAGAGCTTTTTGATGAAGCCCAAAGCTTGACCAAAGAGAAACAAAAAAATAGAAAACTCTATAAGGAATTTCTTTTAAGCGGGCTTGTAAGGTGCGCGGACTGCGGTTGCGCCATGACGAATTCGTTTACCAACAAAAAAGAAAAACGCTACTACTATTACAAATGCTACAAAACTACGACTGAGGGGAAAGACGCCTGCAAAATCAAAGAAGTGAGCGCCCCAAGACTGGAAGAATTTGTAATCAATGAGCTCACAAGGATTTCGAAGGACTCCCAATACATTGAAAACTTGTCCTTCAAAATCGCTCACGAATCGCCCTACCCATCAAGATTTGAACTCAAAGAAGAGTTGGTGAAAAAACTGTCAAATTCGATTTCTTTGTCGCTGTCTGCATTCAAGAATGACGTGGGGAGAAAACCTCAAGTCGAGAAGTGCTTAATCTTGAGGAAGACCATTCAAAAAATAAAATATTCGAAGGAATCATTGGAAGTGATTATATCGCTTGGGGATGCGGGCTCTTCCCCGTTGGGATCGGCGGCTGTGCGTCAGTCAGGCAAGCGGGCGGCGAGAACGCGCGGGGCTGAAGCGAACCCCACGCCCCGCGCTTGTATAGCTAGTTCGTCATTCCAATATGGTGGAGGCGGCGAGAATTGAACTCGCGTCTCTAACCTTCGAGGTTCGTGGCCTCTACATGCTTAGCCGTTTCTTTGGGTGTCCCTTTTAAGCTCGAATCGGCACGATTTTAAAAGGTGAGTCCTCTGTCGCTCTCGCAAACCAGGCCAAAGACGCGCCTGCCCTGCCAGCCTGTTGTCGACGCCCGGCCTCATCCCACAGACGAGGATAAGCGGACGGTAGCCG
>Ga0209726_10008363_pt1 | contig 11179 bp, 8 predicted proteins | sample Subgrocontami54m_FD_187453 | JGI IMG/M metagenome (GOLD analysis project Ga0209726, IMG submission 187453) | Subsurface groundwater microbial communities from S. Glens Falls, New York, USA - GMW46 contaminated, 5.4 m (SPAdes) (version 3) | ecosystem: Environmental > Aquatic > Deep subsurface >... | reverse complement strand
AAATACTTGGGAAATGTTTATCATATATTGGATGTATTTACCGAATATGAAAAGACTAAAAAATAAACAGATTTAGTTCAATCAACTGGACTCACAGTAGATAACCATTTCCCTCTATTTGACACAAAATAGCGGACTATAGCCAGAGATTTATGAAAACATTACAGCCACTTGGCATGCAATGTTTTCCAATTTTTTTAATTAATGTCACAAAATCAATAAGAGAAAAGTTTAGCAAGAGAGCTTCATCTAATTTGTTTAGCTAATGAATTGTATTTAGTAAATACTGCAAGGAAATCCTTATACTCTCTTGGACGGATAAGTTCTTTTTCTACCATAAATTTATTCAGATTAATACAAAAATTAGCAAGAGTAAAATTTTCTCCCATAAAAAACTGGAAAAATTTCCAGACGTTATAAACAAAACAGGTAAACATAAATAGAAAATATCTTACTAGAGGATTCGTTGAAGTTGTGTAAATTCTAATGTCGTCAGTCACTCTAAAAATCGTTTCAATACCCCATCTTTTTTTGTATCTTTTTACATATCTTTCTGAAGATTTTTTATTTAAGTCTGTTGCAAATATCCAATCATTTATTATATTCTCATATTCAAGCTGTTTCACAATAACAAATTTTGAATATACCCAATATCCGGATTTATCACGACAATACTTATATTTTTTTCTTACTTCGCAAAATTCTCCTTTCTTTAATTTTCTTAATGGCTCTTTATACCAGCTTCCACTCTTTTTCCAAAAAATCATATAGTGCACTTTAAGCTCTTGCATTTTGAAAATTATTCCCCAATTATTAAAGCCTCTATCAAACAAAACAACATCAATTGAGATTAGTTCCTTAGCAAACTTTGTCATTTCATAAATATAATCTTCAATATAATCTGCTGTGTTGCATGATTAGTTAAATAAAACACAGCACTAGCTAATACCTCGCCATTATGTGATTTCTTGGAGCAAATTATACGCCCAGAATTTTACTTTGGCTTCATGATACATATTTTTCTTCTTTGTAGCAGAGACATATTCTCCCATCATCCTTTTACAACCAGAGAATATCCCTTCTGTTAGAGGCCATCTTTGTCCATAATCTTTTTCTCTAGACCACTCCTTGTAGGGCATGCTTTTGTATATTCTTACTTCTTTTTTTCTTCTTGGTGATTTTGTTTTTATTGAGCAATCATCACGAAGTTTTATTCCAGTTGGGATATCATATTGATCACATAAATTAAATGTGTCTTGATTATCATTAAGCCCATCTCCAAGAAACTGTCCAATGTGTTTATGATTTTTTCGAATCATTCCTCTTGTTGAAGCTCTTTCATCCATTTTTCCATTACCGGCTCTAATATCAATAACATATTTCTTTCCTTTCTTATTTTTAACACCCATAATCACAACTTTAATCCATCCTTTCCTTACTTTCCATGCTTCCCTCATCCATCCGCCTCTTTTTGTTGATTTTTCTCCAGTTCCGTCACAACCTGCGATGAGAAAATCTTTCAAGTCTTCTTCAAGAACTTTAAAGTCAACTTTAAGTTTATTAAACCGACGACTAATTTGACTATAACTTATCACTGGAAATTGATATTTATAATTTTCAGATAGCCATTTCATAAATCCTTCAAGTGCCCTAAAATTAAATCCTTTACAATGCAAAACAGCAAGAAATTTTATCATCGATTCTGGGTACATATATGGCTGACCAACTTTTCCAGCATTCATTTGTTTTATTTCTTTATTCCAAACAAGAAGAAAAGCAGGATTAAAGTAAAAATAGCCCATCATGATATACTTCTGATTAGTCTCTTTCCAATTCCTTTTATCTACATACTTCTTGCCCCACCTATTTTTATCTGCCATATACGTATATTTAACTATACGTAACAATATTTATATATTGTGGTGATTTAGTATATAAATGAAAAAAGTATCAATTCTCAAGTATAATCTTAAGGGAGTTTCCGTTGTAAAAAAGACCTTAATTCATAGGGCCCTGTATGGATACACGGACCATTCAAATAAAGGAAACTACACTTATAATCGAAAAGGAGCATTAAAGAGCTTAAAATACACCAAAATCAGTAATGGAGTCATAATGCTTAGCACTAAAGATCTTGGGCTATTAACTCCCTTATTTAAGAAATACAATATAAAAATCAAGATTATAAGCCTCTTAATGTCTTAATCGTACAACACAGCAATATAATCTCCTCTTTTAAGAATTATACCTTCGAGAATGTACCTTATTCCACTGTTGCAAGTTATTGCAACAGTAAGGTACTTGTAGCCATATTTTGCTCCCTTTGTTTTATACACCAAGTCGTGCAAATAAAGATTATTTTCACCCTTATTAAATTTTCCATAGAAAGGTTCTTCAGTTTCGTCATAAGAAAGAATGAGTTTTCTGTTTCTCGAACATATTTTAAGCCTCTTCAAGAATTGCGTAGTATTTTCTTTAAATCTTTCCTGAATTTTATCAATACTATTTTCCTCCAATTTTCTGTAGATTATCTGGCTCTGTCTTATTTCTTCTGTTGCTTTGCAAGACTCGTTTACAAATGCAGAATTGGCTGCTGCCTCAATTAATGTGGAGTTTATACTCGAAAATGTAACAGCATTCTTCCTTTTATGCTGAATGAAAACTTGCCTTGTAAACTTGGTTAATATTGCCTCTTTTTTCATATTACTCTATATAATATAGAGTATAGGATTTATATATTGTGGTGATTTAGTATATAGATGAAAGCAAGCCTAATTGTATATGACATGTCAAAGTTAGACCAGTACCATAAGATTATCATAAATAGGATTATTTTTGGATATACAAACAACTCAAACAACAACCAATATCATTATAAAATAAAAGGCATTTTAAGTCACATACCCTGTTTTAGATTACCAAAAGGAGCAGTTATAGTAAAAAAAGAAGATCAAAATAAAGTTGTTAATGTCTTAAAGAAAAATAAGGCCAAATATAATGCTTATTATATATCGGTGGATAAATCCATGCTTAAAAAGATTTAAAATGTTTATCTACTGGACTCAATTTTTTACTACTGGATTAAATTACATTTATAATTCTCGCATTCTAAAGTCAAAATGACCTCAACATTCGAACATATTTTTAATGACCTTAAAGAGGGATTATCTTTATAATTTGAAAGATTTCTATGCGAGTTGTCGCATAATGGCATAATCCTGCTATTTCCGCAAGTACAGATTTTATAAGATTTTCCAGCTTCTAATTTTAATTCAAATGTTTTTTCTTCTTTCCCTGCAAGACTACTTAAATCCCCAGCCATTAATTTATCAAAACAAATAACTTTAAATTAATTATTATACTATAAATTGACATTACATCTCCAGGTTTATCAACTTCCTAAACTTCAAACCATGCCCATAAACCACTTTTGTCTTCCTGTGATGCTTGTAAATAAACCTAATAACAAAAAATAATACTACCATAGATATTAAAACAACTCCGACAAAAGACAATCTCTGCCTAGTGCTATTAGATACCACTAGCCCTATAGGTGAAGTAGAAGAAGGCAAGAATATTGTTTTATTAGCATTAATCGCAGTTGCCCCATCACTAAATTCCATCTTAAAATTAAACTCCCCAAAAGAATCTTTAGGAAGCTTAAATTTTATGCTCTCTTTTTTATCTTCTTTTGCACCCAACTTTGTTCGAACCTGCCCTTTATACCTTGTAATATTATCTAAATCCTTCATTTCATAAACAGCAGTTATATCATGATATTCTCCAGAATATTCCTTCAAATTATAATAGACTTTTAAGTTCCCTCCTGTCCTTTCATATTCTCCAATCTCCCCCTCAAATGAATTCCTATATGCATTAACTTTTATTTTAGTCTTTCCAGAACCTTCGTCACAAACCATTTCAACATCAGATAAGAACTCTCCAGGTTCTCCCTCATCAGGCACATTTACATCAATATCATACACAAATTTCTCTCCCTCTCCCAACCCTTTGATTTGGCCATTGTTTAGCCAAGACAAAATATCTCCAAAAAATCTAAGTTTGCAATTATTTAAAAACACATTTCCAGTGTTTACCACTTGTAACCTTCCAATTCCATTCGTTCCTTTTTTCAAAATTATATCTTCTAAAAACCTTAAATCCATTTTTACAATTTTTGTCATATTCTTAGGCTTTAAGATTCCTAGGCTTCCACTACTTCCCCCTCCGCTCCCGCTGCTAGGAGGCGAAACTGTACTTCCACTATCAGCAGTAACAAGAAGTCTTATTCTTGGGGCATTATCGCTTTCCGAGCTAAGTGAAGTGTTAAATCCAGAAGATGTTGCCTTACAAGTTGTTTCCAGCTGCCCATAGTAGGTATTTATTGACGGTTTATTTATTGTTAAAGATAATGTTAAAAATTCCCCTATGCTCAAATTAAAGTTATTGTTAGAAAAACTCCCAAAATTAGATATACCAAATCCAGTTATGTTTGGTTTGCAATCTCTTAAACTATGATTTCCGGTATTTTTCAAAATCCAGCTAAAAGTTTTACTCTCATCATTCTCCATGTTTGCATTAACATCACAATTTCCTCCGCTGCATCTAACACTGTTCAAATCAAAAGCATCAATATTTCCACTGGGAGGATTTATTCCGATTATTAAAGGAACAGTATAATTCTTTCCATCAAGAAGTCTCATAATTGTAATATTGCCCCCATATACAATATCTTCCAGAACGTTCTGAGAAATCTCTATTCTAATTTGATTATTAAAGAGGTTGCCATCATTATAAATTTTCTTGTTCAAAATAACGCTCTTGTTTGTAAATGTTAGATTAAAGTAAGTAGTATTCAAAGTGTGAGCAAAACTAAAATTATAATCTTCATTTGATAAATGATATAATGAGAGGTTCCAAATTAAAGTTTGGTTTTTAGGATCAGGGGTAAATTCATAAATAGGAGGAAAAATGTTGATATCACTTAAAACTCTAAATGTCCCATTAACTTGAATAAAATTAAAGCCATCAAATAAAATATAAGACCAATTCCAATATCCATAATCGTTTATTGTATAATTATCGCTTTCCCATATTAAATTCCCTCCGGAGCTATAATTTATTCCTTTTTTATTATTTATTACAGAACTTCCATTTGGTGCAATTAAACTGAAATTAACAAAATCTGTAAAGTTTTCAGTATCTGTAACATTAACCTTGATAAAAAAGTTATCTCCATAAACGGGAGTTTTCATGCTTCCATTTACAATAGTATTGTTAGAATTTATTATTGGAGCCAAATTAATACTGCTTGAACTTACATTTACGAACCAACTCTCAGAAGATGCAGTATAATTCTCATTTCCTAAATATATTGTGGTTATGTTATAAACCCCAATATCATTAAACATCGTCAAATTAGATAAATTATTTCCAAAATTGATAAGTGTTCCATTGTTATAAAGTTGTATATTTCCCGTACCGTTTATCAAAGTCCCATTTAGCAATATGGAATTTCCTTGTGTTATAGTTATATTAGCTCTAGAATTATTCAAGAAAGTGTAAACTGTTCCATTTGCTTGGTTAATATTCAAGAAAAATGTTTCGCTCGTTAAACTATAATTCTGATTTCCTGCATAATATGCTGTATAATTATAATATCCAGCACTCAAAGTTTTATTCAGCCCATTTTCATTCGTCACATCATTTCCATTTCTATACAAAATTACTCCGGAGATATTTGCATAAACACTCGCATTGCTCTGCATGCCATATCTAATTGTCAGATTATTTCTTGCCCCATTTAGATACATCCTGACATCAGAATTTGCCTTAGCAACATTATAACTCCTCATTCCAGAAGAATTATAATTTCCACTCGTGTCATTTGCCCACCAATAATAACCATATGCTCCTGCAGCTAAATTAGAAATATTAAACATATAAACATTCGAGATATTTGTAACCTGCGTCGTATAATTGATTCCATTGAATTCAATAAATACTTTGTCTAAATGGCTATCATTCCAACTAGAGTTAAATTCATATTTCTGCCCAGAAACATAACTTGTAGAACCAGCAGGGCTTTCAGTTAAACTAGAATACAAGGGAGCTTTAGTATCAAGAGTTATAGTTCTAGTAGCAGTTGCATTAAAGTTTTCAGCACTATCAACAATACTAACATTATAATAATAAATTCCATCTTGCAAAACTGTCCAGTTAATAGTTCTAGCGCCATTAATAAATGTGTTCGTATTTACAATTCCTGTTAAATTAAACAATCTGAATGTAATATTCGCTTCATTTATTTCAGTCACAGAAACATTAGCATATATCCAGTTTCTGCTTGCATTTGTTCCGTCATTTGCAGTTCCAGCCCCAAAATAAATCAAGGGAAAAGTCATGTCAATAGTAATATTTCTAATAACTAAACTATTTTCATTTCCAGCTAAATCCATTGCAGTTGCATTAAAGTAATACAATCCGTCCGCCAGCCCGGCATAAGAAACATTATTAGAGCTAGCACTTGTAGTGGTATTTCTGATTAAAGCAAAACTAGAATTATAAAGTCTAATTGTTATATTTGCAAAGTTTAGGTCACTAGCACTAACATTAATATTAATAATATTAACTGATTTGTATGCTCCGCTATTATCAGTATTTGCAGCATAATTTATTACAGGAATTGTTGTATCAATTGTCACATTTCTAGCCTCACTAAAGTTGACATTGTTTAATACATCAACAGCACTAGCATTAAAATAATAAATTCCATCTGACAACCCAGAATAATTGATATAAAACAAAGAATTTGCACTGATATTGGTTCTCATCAATCCAGTTGAATTGAACAATTTTATAGAAATATTGGCAAAATTAGAGTCTGATGCTGTAACATTCACAATTATATTGTTTATTCTCAATAAAGAACCAGAACTCTCTGTCCCAATTCCATAACTTATCAAAGGATTTATCGTATCTTTAAAGAAAGTCACACTCGAACTATTTACATTTCCTGCGCTGTCATTTGCATAAATCATCCACGTATTGCTTCCTTCGTTGCTTTTTAGCCCACTAGCATTATTCCCACATATTACACTTGCATTCGTAATTCCATTATTCAATGTATACCAGCAGCTCTGTAAATTAGCATCTAAAACTGTGTAATTCAACGCACTAATATTAATGTTATAACTTGCATTTATAGGATAAATTATCTGAACATTTGGAAGTGTCGTATCAGAACTAATATTAACAAAAAAAGTAACGGTTGTTGAATTGGCATTTCCAAAACTGTCATTCGCATAAACTGTTAAAGTATGACTTCCATAAGCTAATTTGTTATGTAATTCTAAATCATCAAAATAAGCCAAGTGCCCATTTACATCGTCTAATGATATCAAAGAAAATCCTGTAAATGTAGCATTATTCAATGAAGAGTCGGTAACATTCAGCGCTAACTGTCCATCAACATACGCAGAAACATTATTATTAAAAACATCAAAGCCAAGATTATGCCATTCTCCCCTGCTTACAAAAATTGGATTCGGCAAATTTCCGGTCCATAAGGCGGCTAAAGAAGACCATACATTGTTAACAACTTTATTTATATTAATAGAACTAAACTGATAATCCAAAGCAATTTCATATTTCCATTCTACTCCAGCAAATCTAGGTGTTAAATAGGCGCTTCCATTATAACCTTGGGGAACCATAACATTTGCAGAGCCTGAATAATCCAAAGAGCTAAAATAGGATGAATTAATAAAAGCTAAAGCGTCAATAATTGGTGTTTCATTATAAAGCTTGTAAGTTTTATTTTCAACAATCGCGGTTCCAAACCAAGGTAAATTAACCCATGTCGGGCTAGCTTTACTTCCATTGAGATAATTATCAAAATCTTGAGCAAAAAGCAAATTCAAATAGCCAAAGCTAATTGTTCCATTTTTATGTGCATAAGTTATATTTGTAACACCCCCGTCTAAAGAAATCCAGATTGTATCAATATTCGGTTCTATAATGGTAAGGTTAAGACGAGGAACATTTGTATTTAGAGTAGAGTTCTGGGGAGAGTTTATTGATATAAGGGGGGGTGTTGTATCAGGCAAAGAAAAAACCAAAGTAAAGTTAGTATTATTAAAAGCAAAATTTGATGAATTGTCATACGCCAAATAATTCCAAAAGTAAGTTCCTTCTTTAGGAAGAGTAAAAGATAAATTAGCAGATATGCTGGAATTTCCAAGTCTTGTAAAATTCGTCCCAACTAGCGAGGTTGAATTCCAGATATATAAAGTGGCATTTGAAACATTTATATTATCTGTAAATGAAGCTGCGAAATAACTAATATTTATTGTTATTGTCGTGCTATTTATAGGAGAGATTAAATTAACTACAGGTTTTGTCGTATCTGAATTTGAAATAATGTCTCCCAATACCGAAACATTATCTATAGCACAACCCTCTGTTCCCAGATTAGATTGGCATCCAAATCTAATTCTAAAATTAGCATTGTTATTGGATGCTGAATTTAAATTGTTAGTGCTTAGAGCGTATGTGTTAGATAAACTTCCCCCAGTTACATTTAAAATTACAGTCCATGTAGTTCCATCAAACCATTCTGTAGTAAGAGCCTCTGGTGAATCTAATAAATTAGTATCTCCTTTATAATAGAAATTAAAGATAATATTTTGATAACCAGACGTACTTATATTTCTCTCGCTAGTAACCCTAATTCCTACGCTATTTGAAGAAATCATATGCCAACTATTTATTGGCGGATCAATTGGTCCGGTATTATTTGCATGCCAAGTTCCAGCCGTATTAGTGACTGTCCAATTAGTTAAAGTTCCAGTCTCAAAATTATCAAAAAATATTGTAGCCGCACTTGCTAAACTCCCCATTATCAAAAACATCCCCATAAACAATAATGCGAACGAGAGTTTCTTCTTTTTCTTCTTAAAAAAATCATCCATAAATATCTCAATTGTTCTAGAAAGCATTATAGCATTTTCATCACAATATCTTTGAAAATTCTTATATATTTCAGCATCAAAGCTAAGTGTAGCTTTCACCCTCTTTTTTACCATCTTCCTTTTTTAAGCATTTACTCTTTTTTAAATATTTCCATGTCAGTATTTTTACCTAAATTTAATTAGGCTTACTTATTTGTAAGTAAATAGAAGTATAATAATAGAAATGCGAAAGTTTATAAAATAAATAAGAAGATTTAATTTACAAAATTAAATCCTACTAACTTTTACATTATGGATATTTCTGTTGATTTGGTCACTAGTTTTTTAGATGTATCTATTGGAAATTCTGGACTAAATGTGACTCAATTACCAGAATATTCCACATCTTCTTTATAGAATTCAAACTATTGTAAACTCTCCAGTAGATGGAACAGGTTGATTTCCGGCAGAATCATTTGCATAAACTGTATATAAATAAACGCCGCTTATCAATCCCGTTGTATTATAAGAATATTTGTAAACCCCCGTTGAAGAACCTGAAGAAGAAATATTTATGTTGTCTATTCTACAATATTCACTAACAGCCCCCGCAGTACATTCAAATCTTATTTTAAAGTTGGCATTATTATTTGCAGCAATAGCCGGCAAGCTAAATGTTTTAACAATATAATTCATGTCATTCGCAGAATTCTTTCCTGTTTCCTCTAGCACATTCCAATTTAGTCCATCAAACCATTTTGCCTTAAACTCGTCTGCAGTATCCAAACCGACAAGTTTCCTAGCATATTTAACTGTAATTCCATCATGCCCTATGGTATTAACCGCCATTTCCAAAACACTCGCTGGTTCTTTTGTCGACCTTGGTTGTGATTGTGCATGCCATATTCCTTGATAAGGATTTGTCTTGACAGCACTCCATTTTTGGCCTCCAGAAACCGCAGTATTTGTCCACCCATTTAATATTCCTGACTCAAAATTATCATCAAATATCATGGCTCCTGGTCTTATCTCCAAACTCATGGGATAATTTGCCTCCAAAATATTCACCCAAACAGATTGCACCCCAATATTATCGCTTACATTTGCTTTTATAATCAACAATTCTCCCGAATTTAATGGATCAGGATTATCTGATATGCTATTAATACTAGGCGGAATTCCATCAGAATTATTAAAATTCCCCCTGGGCAATTCAGGAGGTTGAGAAATCTGTTTATTCAGTAACCAGTCAACAGCAGTCCATAAAAATGGCCAGTCAGAACCGTTGTCATTTAATTCAGAGCCAAAATTATTCCCATCCCTATCGCTATTTTCCTCAATCTCAGGATGAGGTCCAACTAATAAAACCCTTCCTAAACCGTAATTAAATCCAATTATTCCTGGAGAGCCATTGGCATTAGGATTTGTAGGAACATTCCAAGAAGCAAAAGTCTGCATTTCCTGTCCTCGATAAGCAACAAAATAAGGCTCTCCGTAATATAATATATCTTCCGTGGCAGGTTCATATAAATTTGCTTCATGCGCTTGATTAATTGACATTGTCGTCATAACATAATTTGGCCAAGGAGCAATCTCTTCTATCGGCCCAATACAATCTCCATGAAACAAATTCAAATAATAAGGATAGTCTACTCCTTCCCATCTAACATTATCACAAGCATAATAAGCCCCGGCACTCATTCCAATATATGCCCCGCCGCCAGCAACTAAATCCCTAATATTCTGGTCTCCATCATCATGTATAGACTTTTTATAATTATAAGCCCATCCCCCTGGCATGAAAATTCCACGATATAGTGGTCTTAAATTATTATGGTTAATATCCCAAGCAGAAACTTCCTCCCACGTTAAATTCTTCCATTCTAAAAATTTCTCAAATGCAACAATGCTCGGCTGCCAAGTTCCAGATCCAGTATAAACCGCAAAATCAGCGCCCTGTAAAGCAGATGTCCTAACTCCAAATAAAAATATTCCAAGCAAAAACAAAACACCAATCACCAACCTTTTTTTCATAATTTAAAGAAACCTCTAGCATATTTAAACATTGTTGCAAAAAAAGGTATAAATCAAAAAAATTTCCTGAAAAATCGCCTACTCCATCCTGAAGGATGGAGTTTGATCGGCGATTTTTCTCATTCGGAAATTTTTTGGATTACCGGGAGAAATCGACAGCAACAACTCCAATCTAAAGATTGGAGATTTCTAAC
>Ga0209726_10008361_pt1 | contig 11179 bp, 7 predicted proteins | sample Subgrocontami54m_FD_187453 | JGI IMG/M metagenome (GOLD analysis project Ga0209726, IMG submission 187453) | Subsurface groundwater microbial communities from S. Glens Falls, New York, USA - GMW46 contaminated, 5.4 m (SPAdes) (version 3) | ecosystem: Environmental > Aquatic > Deep subsurface >... | reverse complement strand
TTTCACTTTCAAATGCAATTCCTGCAAAAATGGAAGTTAATGTTTTTTATGGGCGAACAGGAGAAAGGGAAAAAAAAATTGCTGGCCACCTCTATTCTTCTGGAGCAAAAGAAGTTTTGGGAGTAAATCCTGATGCTAAAATTCCAAATTTATTTTCGGCAAGGGGCAACGTAGATAAAAATGGAATAGCTATAGCTGATGTAGTCTTGGTAATGCTTGAAGATGGAGACAGGACAAAAGCTCTAATCGATTGTGGGAAAAAGGTCATTTCTATTGATCTTAACCCACTGTCACGATCCGCAAAAGATGCGACTGTAAATATATGTGACAACATAACAAGAGCATTGCCACTTCTTGAAAAATATGTTAGCCTACTAAAAAATGACAAAAAAAAATGCAATTCAGTTATTAACTCTTTCAGCAAAAAAAAATCTGAATCAAATATTTTCAAATATATAGAACAGCGTTTTTCACAACTAGCGAAAGAGTGCCTTACTAATGAATAAAAATTCGACAAATATTGCACTTTTAGATATAGGAAATACGGCAATAAAAGTAGGAATTGCCGACAGTGAAACCAAAAGACTTAAAATTACAAAATCAATTTCAACTGAAGAAGAGTGTCGATCATTTATTAATAACCATAACTGCAATGCCATCGTATATTCAAACGTAAGACCAGGAATACTCGAAAAAAATATTTCAACACCAACATGCTCTAAAATTATAAATGCAAAAAACATTATTGATGATTCTTTTATTAAATTTGAAAAATCTTTAGATATAGGAATAGATAGAAAGCTTGCCTGCCTCGGAGCCACCCCATTGACTAAAAACGCATTTATTGTCTTCACGTTGGGAACAGCAAATACTGTTTCATTTGTCAGTAATAACGAATGTAAACACTCTTTTGTCTGGCCTGGACTTCAAATTTCAGCAAAAGCATTGACGGACAACACTCGATTAATTTTAAACTCAAAAAAATACTATACCGATAAACCTGAACCTTTAAATAAAGAGCAAATTACCTTAGAAGAATCATGTGACATTGGGATATACTACTCAGCAGTTTATGCTATTGACGCGTGGATAGATTATTTTAAAAATCTAACAGGCAATAAAATTTCTGTGTTTTTAACAGGCGGATTTGCCCATGTGCTTCAGCTGAAGCTAAAGTCAGAAACTAAAATCATACCCAACTTAACTCTTAGAGGTCTATTGGCGTTTATACCTAAAGTAGATCAATAAGCATCTCTAATTTTTTTAAAAACAATTTTTGTTATATTCAGGAGAGATATATGATAGCTGTTATTATGGCAGGTGGAACAGGCAAAAGATTCTGGCCTTTAAGCAGAGTTGATGAACCAAAACAATTTCTTAGAGTCACCTCTGAGATGTCCATGATTCAATTAACGGTAAACCGCCTTTTACCAAAAATCAATTATAAGGATATATATATTGTTACGGCTCAGACACAAACTGATTTAGTGGAAAAACATCTTCCAGAATTGCCAAAAAAGAATATAATAGTTGAGCCAACAGGTATGAATACAGCTCCAGCTATTGCATTATCAACAGCATATCTTGCTGCTCAACATAATCCTGAAGAAACAGTAATAATACTTCCTGCAGATCACATAATAGAGAATTCTGAAAAATTTATTAAATCAATAGAAGATGCAGACATAGAAGCAAAATCAGGTAATCTTGTAACCTTTGGAATAAAGCCTACTTACCCTGCCACAGGTTACGGCTATATTGAAATTGGAAAGAAATTAAAAACAGGATTTGAAGTCAAAAATTTCAAAGAAAAGCCCAACAAAGAAACTGCTGAAATTTTCCTAAAATCTGGAAACTATTTTTGGAACGGCGGAATGTTCATGTGGAAAATTTCAGAGATTCATGCAGCCTACAAAAAATATCTTCCGAAAGTCGCAGAGCTGATGAATTTAATAGAAAGTGCATGGAACAATTCAGGATTTGATGCTGATATTTCAGATATTTATTCAAAAATGCCAAAAATACCTGTAGATATCGGCATCATGGAACAGGCTGATAACAGAGCCATAGTGCTTGTAGACTACGATTGGAATGACGTAGGAAGTTGGAAATCCCTATACGAAATAGCCGACAAAGACGAAAATGAAAATTATTTTAACTGTTCAAATGTATCTTTGGATACACATAGATCATACGTAAATTCAGATCGTTTTGTCGCAATGATTGATATAAACGACCTAATAGTTGTAGAAACAAAAGATGCCTTGCTTATTGCGTCACGTGATTCATCTGAACGTGTGAAGGAAGTTGTAGAGGTATTAGAAAAACGAAAACTTCATAAATATTTGTAAGCCTTAAACGGAAAAATTGTTTTTTCTAATTAATGCAGCTTGATAACATCTAAAAGTGTATTATTTTATCCTTCCATTTTTGAGTTGGTAGCTCAGCGGTAGCAGCACCTGCCTTTTAAGCAGGGGGTCCCGGGTTCAAATCCCGGCCAACTCACCAATTTTTTAAATTTGAAGTTTTATATATATTTAGGAGATAAAAAAATGAGCAATGTTTGTGAAATATGCGGCAAAAAACAGGTCGTTGGTGGTTCAATCATCAGAAAAGGTCTTGCTAAGAAAAAAGGCGGAATTGGTATGCACGTTGTTAAAAACAACTTAAGAGTATTCAAACCAAACATACAGAAATCAAAAGTTTCAATCAACGGAACAGTTAAAACAATTAAGATATGTACAGCATGTATTCGTACAGGCAAAGTACAGAAAGCGTAAGCTTTTTTATATATTCTTAAAGCCGGGTTTACCCGGCTTTTTTTTTGCACAAAAGATGTTAAATTTATTCTTTTATCATTAAAAGAGTTAAAACGATAATATAAGGTTTTAAAATGAGCATACATGAAATTCCAAAAACATATGAACCTGCAATGGTTGAAGAAAAATGGTTTCCCAAATGGAACAATAGCGGTTATTTTAAAGGGATAGCAGACAGAACAAAAAAACCTTATTCAATCGTCATCCCCCCTCCAAATGTGACTGGAATTCTTACTCTTGGCCACGTGTTAAATAATACACTTCAAGATATTCTTATACGTTGGAAACGCATGAGCGGATATTCTACATGCTGGTTTCCAGGAACGGACCATGCTGGGATAGCCACTGAGAGCAGAGTTGAAAAATTTTTAAGAGAAAATGAAGGCTCATCGCGACACACACTTGGTCGTGATAAATTTATAGAAAAAGTCTGGACATGGAAAAAAGAATATGGCGGAACGATCATTCAACAATTGAAAAAACTTGGCTGTTCATGTGATTGGGAACGTGAAAGATTTACACTTGACGAAGGCCTTAACGATGCAGTAAATAAAGTTTTTGTAGAACTTTACAAAAAAGGATACATTTACCGCGGGACAAGAATGATAAACTGGTGTCCAAAATCGCAAACAGCTCTTTCTGATGAAGAAGTTATATATAAAGAAGTTAACGGTAATTTTTATCACATAAAATATCCATTTTCAGATGGAAGCGGCTATCTTGAAATAGCAACAACAAGGCCAGAAACTATGCTAGGAGATATGGCTATAGCTGTTCACCCAAATGACGAAAGATATAAAAATATAATAGGAAAAACAGTTAATCTTCCACTAACAAACAGAAAAATTCCTGTTATTGCCGATGAACATGCAGATCCTCAATTTGGAACAGGATGCGTAAAAATAACTCCTGCCCACGACCCTAATGACTACAATGTCGGTCTTCGTCATAATTTAGAAATACTAAATATAATGAATGGCGATGCTACTATAAACAAAGCTGGAGGAACAAATTTCGAAGGTTTAGACAGATTTGAATGCAGAAAAAAAATAGTAGCATTACTTGCAGAACAAAATCTTCTTATTAAAATTGAACAGCGTATTCACAATGTAGGTTTTTCAGAAAGAGGCGATGTGCCTATAGAGCCAAGAGTCAGTGCTCAATGGTTTGTAAAAATGACAGAATTGGCAAAACCAGCAATAGAGGCATTAGAAAGTGGGAAAATAAAATTTCATCCTGAACGTTGGACAAAAGTTTACTATCACTGGATGAACAATATACAGGATTGGTGCATCAGTCGTCAAATATGGTGGGGGCATAGAATTCCTGCCTGGTACAATGATGAAACAGGAGAGATCTATGTTGGTTCAGAAATACCAAACACCACGGGAACATGGAGACGAGAAGAAGATGTACTTGACACTTGGTTCAGTTCATGGTTATGGCCTTTTTCAATAATGGGATGGCCAAAAGATACCGATGAACAGAAATATTTTTATCCTACGAACGACCTTGTCACTGGACCTGATATTATATTTTTCTGGGTTGCTAGAATGATCATGGCAGGTTTAGAATTTAAAGGTGAAGTACCATTCAAAAATGTTTATTTCACAAGCATAATACGAGATGATAAGGGGAAAAAACTAAGCAAATCTTTAGGCAATTCACCTGATCCTCTTGAAGTTATTGCCACTTATGGAGCTGACGCTCTCAGATTTTCAATTATCTATATTGCGCCTGTAGGTCTTGACATTAGATACAGTAACGAAAAATGCGAATTGGGAAGAAACTTCGCAAACAAGCTTTGGAATGCCTGCAGATTTAGACAAATGCATGGAGAAACGACCAATAACTATCAAACTCTTAATGATATTAATGCCAAAAATCTTACTTCCGACCAAAAGTGGATAATTGGAAGGCTTAATAAATGCATTATTGGAGTTAATGAACATCTCGAAAAATTCAGTTTCCATATGGCTACACACAATCTTTATGAGTTCGTTTGGAGTGAATTCTGCGATTGGTTTATAGAGTCTTCAAAAAAAGAGATCTATTCAGGCGGTGAAGTAAAGCAAAATGCACTTACTATATTTGATTTCGTCATATTTAACATTCTAAAATTGCTGCATCCGTTTATGCCTTTTATAACGGAAGAGTTATCACATGACATGGGCTTTTTATCTGACAATGAAACCATTATGTTTTCAGCTTTTCCAACTAAGCTTGAAGGAAATATTTTCGACTCCGTACTTGCAGATACTGCACTTGAAAACATGGTAAACAGCAAATTTGAGCTTATACGCGCAGCCAGAAACTTAAAAACAACCTACAACATAGCCCCATCAAAAAAGGTAAATCTTTTTATTAAAATTGCGGACCAAAATTATATGGATTTTTTTACAGCTGAATCTGATGTGATTAAACAAATGGCAGGCGCAGAAGAAATAATACTTAGTGAAAAATCATATTCTGAAATCAGCGATGACCCTGCCCCTTCAATTGTCATGTCGAATGCAACAATATTCATGCCATTGAAAGGAGCTATTGATATTGAAAATGAAGTTAAAAAACTTGAAAAGCAAAAAAAAGAGCTTGACGGTTGGATAAAATCTTCAAAAGGCAAATTATCAAATGAGAAATTTTTGGCTGGAGCACCTGCTGATGTTGTCAACAGTGCGAAAGAACATCTGGCAGAACTTGAAGCAAAGCTCTCTTCTGTAAATGAAATGATAAAGTCATTTAATTAACTAAAATTACACAGAGGAAGCATGTTTCACACATTTTGGAGAGTTTTGCTCCGTCAAAACCTTTATCTGTAACTCGAAAACGACAAAGCGTTTCCCTCCATGCTGTATAAAAACTATTCTGCGTAACATCAGTTAATTAATTATTTTCAAATCTACAGGAATATTTTCGTTAAAATCAGTTATCTTATCGGCAGTCATAATTTTTCGAACTGTTTGAGTGATGTTTAATGAAAATTTTCTTGACAAGTTATTTGTTTGCTCAAAGCCTGAACATCCAAATGCAAGAACATTTGTATGAACATTTTTGAGGTATAAAATATCATACGGATTATTTCCTGATATCAATACATAAGATATATTTTTTGCGTTTAGATCTTCAACTATAAATTGAATTTGCGAAGCTTTTTTTATAGTCAAATTGCAAGTGATTAACAAAACTTTATCGTTACCAATAATTTCAAAACCAGCGTTCTTGTCTACTGAATAATTCCATCCTGCAACATTAAAAAATCCTAAACGATTTAACTCAATAGATACATCATCGTTTATTAAAGAGTTTTCTGAAATCAATAGTACCCTGTCTTCTTTCTTAACTCTCCATGGCAACAAACCTTTCTCGTTTTTAAAAAGCGTCACGCATCTAAAAGCTAAATCATCTTCAAATTTTCTGTTATTTTGAGTCCCAACATATTTTCTTATATTTTTTTTAGCTTCATCAACAGAAAACTGTTTATTTAAAAATGGTGTAACCTTTTTTAATTTAAGTTCAGTAATCCTGCAGCATGAATTAAAAATTACTTTTTGGAAATAAGAATAGTGGTCAATAATTTTCAAAGCTTCTTCAAAAAAATCAACAAACTGGTTAATTTCATCAGGAGTTCTAATGTGCAGCGGCATTATTACCACATTTACCCCAGCTTTAATAGAATTAAGAACCGCTTCCAAGGGGGTAAAATTATTTGTAATTGCATTCATATCTAAAGCATCGCTTATAATCAACCCTCTAAACCCTAACTCTTTTCTCAAAACATCTACCATTATTGCTTCAGAAAATGTAGCAGGAATTGGAATTATCTTCATTGCTTTAGATGAAAAAATTCCATATTCATCCAAACCAGGAACAACAATATGAGCACTCATCACAGCATCCACTCCAGATCTGATTATATTTTTAAATGGTAATAACTCATTATTATAAAGTTCTTCGCTCGTTCCATTCACAGTAGGCATTGCGATATGAGAGTCTACAGATGTATTGCCATGACCTGGAAAATGTTTACAGCACGAAATAATATTGGATGCATGCAGGCCTTTAGAATATGCAATACCGTGTTTAGCAACCAAATTAGGGTCACTTCCGAAAGACCTTACTCCTATAACAGGATTATCAGGATTTGTGTTTACGTCAACAACAGGGGCAAGATTAAAATTGATTCCCAACTTCCTTAATTCAAAACCAATTAATTTAGCCGTTTTTTGAGTGTAATATGCTTCATTTAGTGCACCAAGAGCCATGTTGCCAGGCATGTCACAAGCCTCAGGAATCCTTGCAACCACTCCACCTTCTTGATCTACAGCTATAAATCTTCCATTAATTGAATTTTGTTGAAGGTCGTTTGTCAATTGAATAATTTCTTCTAAATTTTGAAGATTCTCACGAAAAAGAACTATTCCTCCGACAGGATATTCTTTTAAAAAAACAGCTAACTCTTTTGGCAAAACTCTGACAGGTGTTTGCGTTAGCTTAGAATTTTTATCAAAAAACCGAATGTCGAGCATTATCATTTCTAAAAACTGTCTTCTTAAATTCATTTTTGAAACTATTGATTTTACGTTTTGATTATTCATAACTGCCAAAATTCCTGTTTTTTTTAAATTTGTATTTGAATAACAAAGGAAATGATATAAATTCTAATCCGTCAGCCAAAACTTGGTTGATATCTCTAGTGTCCCCATCGTCTAGAGGCCTAGGACACCAGGTTTTCATCCTGGTAACCGGGGTTCGAATCCCCGTGGGGATGCCATCTTTTTTTTGCTTCCAGTTAATTTTAAAAAAGTCATATCGAAGATATTCCAGAAGTTAGTTTTATTTACGATGAAACAACTTCAGATTTAATACAAGTTTTTTCTAAAACTATACTTAAAGTATGTTAAATTTACGCCATGGAATTTTTATAATTGAGTGTGGAGCAGTGTTGTGCAATACCTAAACCTCAAAGCATATGAGTATAATTAGCTATTGTGACAATAATTTTTCATTTGAAATAGCTTGGAGAATTAAATCAACTCATCATAAAATGACAACTGGTGAGGGTCGATAACAGCTTTTCTTCTTTTAGGTCCAATGACATGTTTAGCCAAAACAGGCTGTCCTTCATTGATTGCATTTCTTTCCAAGTTTTCCAAAATTTCTTTTGATCGTTTTATAACTTTTTTCGGAAGCCCGGCAAGTTTAGCCACATATATTCCGTAACTTTTATCGGCAGCTCCAGGAACAATCTGCCTTAAAAAAATAACCTGTTCCTCATGTTCTTTCACAGCGACATTATAATTTTTAACGCCTTTGCAGGTCATTACAAGTTCTGTAAGCTCATGATAATGGGTAGCAAAAAGAGTTTTGGCACTGCTTCCAGGTGTATTATGAATATATTCAGCGACAGCCCAAGCAATACTTAAACCGTCAAACGTACTCGTCCCGCGTCCAATTTCATCAAGAATAATCAAACTTTTATCCGTAGCATTATTAAGAATATTTGCAGTTTCTACCATCTCAACCATAAACGTACTCTGCCCTCTTGAGAGGTCATCTGAGGCCCCTACCCTTGTAAAAATCCTATCTACTAATCCAATTTCGGCATCATCAACTGGTATAAAAGAACCTATTTGAGCCATCAAAACAAGAAGCGCAACCTGCCTGATATACGTAGACTTCCCAGCCATGTTAGGGCCTGTAATAATATTTATTTTATTATCTGAAGAATTAATGAATGTGTCATTAGGGACAAACCGCTCGTCAGAAAGCATCCGTTCAATTACAGGATGCCTGCCTCCAGTGATTTTAATAGAATCACCATCGTTAATATGTGGGCGCTTGTAGCTATTTCTAGAAGCCACATAAGCCAACCCCATAAGGACATCGAGCACAGCCAAAGAAGAGGCTGTTTCCATGATTTTTGACGTGTATTGAATACAGTACTCTCTTATTTTTTGAAAAATTTCATATTCCAAAGCCTTTGCTTTATCATCAGCTCCGATAACTTTACTTTCCACTTCTTTTAATTCAGGAGTAATGAAACGTTCAGCATTTACAAGAGTCTGTTTTCTCATGTAATCATCAGGAACACTCTCAAGATTTGATTTAGTAATTTCAATATAATAACCAAAAATTCTATTATATTTTATTTTAAGTGATTTTATCCCAGTGCGTTCTTGTTCTTTCGTTTGGAGCTCAGCTATCCAATTTTTCCCCTCTCTTGAAGCTTTTCTCAAAAGATCAAGATTTTCATTGTAACCATCGCGTATTATCCCGCCATCAGTCAGAGTTAGTGGCGGCTCATCTAATATCGAGGTATTAATAAGGGATGTTATATTTTCAAATGTAGACACAATAGAATTTTGATAAACAATTAATTCTGAATTGTACAAACCTAATAAGTTTTTAATATCAGGAAGCAGATCTAAACTTGTTTTAAGGGCAATTAAGTCTCTCGCATTTCCATTCCCAATGTTGAGCCTGCCTATAATCCTTTCCAAATCTCTTATCATTGCAAAAATTTCTTGAAGTTCTGCAAGAGTAAGCTGATCATATCGAAAATCATCTATTGCGTTCATTCGAAGATTAATTTTTTCTCTATCGTAAAGCGGACGAAGCAGCCACTCTCTTAAAAGTCTTCCGCCCATAGATGTTCTAGTTTCATCAAGAACATACAAAAGAGTTGACTCTTTAGACGTTCCTCGCAACGGCTCTACTACTTCAAGGTTTCTTCTTGTCGCCGAATCTATAATCATAAATTCATCTGTATTATATATTTTCAATGAAGTTATATGATTGGCTTTTTGACGAAGATTTTCAGCAGCATAGTACAACGCAGCTCCAGCAGCACAAACTGCAGCAGGATAATCGCCGCATCCAAAGCCATCAAGAGAGGCTATATCAAATTTTTTCTTCAAAAAGTCATTTGCAGCGTCATACTTAAAATGCCAATCATCGAGTGTTGTCCAGCAAACTTTTCCTCCAATTATAGATTTTAAGCTTGTTTCTTCAGAATGTTTCAAAAATGATTCTGATACAATTATTTCCTTTGCATTGAGTCTGGAAAGTTCTTCACTCAATTTAGATAGACTTTTAATCTCTGTTGCCTGAAAAAGCCCTGTACTTAACTCCAAAGACGCAATTCCATAATTTTTTGAATGAAATGCAACTGAAACCAGAAAGTTTGACTTGTTTGGAGGAAGAGCTGAACTATCAACTACTGTACCAGGTGTAATAATCCTCGAAATACCTCTTTTCACAATTCCTTTAGCGAGTTTTGGATCTTCAAGCTGATCTGCTATCGCTACTTTAATACCTGATTCTATCAGCTTTGGAAGATAGTTATCTAACGCATGATGAGGCACACCGCACATAGGAATCCCCTGTCTTTTTGTAAGAGCGATGTCCATAATAGAACTTCCGCGAACGGCATCTTCAAAAAACATTTCGTAAAAATCGCCCATCCTAAACAGTAAAATAGCATCTGCAGGAACCTCTTCTTTAACTGCTTTATACTGCAGCATCATTGGAGTCAGTTTTAATTCAGATTCAGACATATAAAAATAAAATCTCAACATTCATATAATTAATTATGCGCCATTCTGGGGGTTCGATTAATTATGAATATACAGCATACGATAAAAAATGCAGTTTTAGATAATAAAACTATCTCAAAAATTGTTTAATTTATGATAAGACAGCTTCAGATTTAATATGATTTTTTTAAAACAATTAAGGTAGGCGATATAATGTATTTTTTACTTTATTCTTCAAATTTCATTATATCTTGCAAGTATTTTACATAGAGTATACTAAAGTAAAAAATGGTATTAACTGATGTTACGCAAAATTTGAAATATGCGAAAATTATTCAACTGACTTTTCCATTTTTCCATATCGAAACAACCATTGCACACATAAGGAGCTTTACACAAAGTTCTCTTAATGCAGTTATTTTTTAAGGTGCAAAAGTTTTTGCGATGTTTTTTACCCGCCTCATCGACTATTCGACGCTTTTTTATCTCTCTTGAAATTGTAGTGTGGCTTTTATGCAAAGATTTATCTCTCTTCATGAGAGATAGTCCTGTGTTTAGAAGATTTTGGATTTTCCAACGATCCTGTTTGGCGAGATCTGTCATAATATTGACTCCATGCTAGTTGTTAATGTTGTAAAACTAAATGCACAGTTTTGAAAATTGAATATGCGTTTACTTTTTCAATTAACAAAATAGAAAAAGCGGTGAATTGAAAAGCTAAATGCACGTTTTTATTTTTTGAGCGAAGAATATGTGCATTTAGTGTTACAAGTGGGCATAGTGTTGGATAAATTTATATTTTATGTGCATTTAAACTTACAAACT
>Ga0209726_10008360_pt1 | contig 11179 bp, 10 predicted proteins | sample Subgrocontami54m_FD_187453 | JGI IMG/M metagenome (GOLD analysis project Ga0209726, IMG submission 187453) | Subsurface groundwater microbial communities from S. Glens Falls, New York, USA - GMW46 contaminated, 5.4 m (SPAdes) (version 3) | ecosystem: Environmental > Aquatic > Deep subsurface >... | reverse complement strand
CGAGTGCGGATCGAGCGTGCCGAGCATGCCTCTGACCGCGCTGTACACGACGCGATCGGAATCGACCTTGTCGACATAACTCGACTCGACCGCGCTCAGCGCCGCCGTGAACGCTTTGTAGTGGTTGGGAATTTTGTCGTCGGTCGCAAGCGCGCTTCGCCCCAGCAAACCGCCCACAAGCGCGGACATGGCGATTGCGAAGATCACGGCAGAAGCTGGGCGGAAGCGTGACATGCTCCGATGCTAGCAGATAACTTATTTACGAGCAATGACTTCTGGGGAAACGTGGGGCCGGATTTCCTTGACCGCCGGGCGCGCCCGTTCCTATAATCGAGAAGCCGCTTCCTGCGGTTCTTGAAAGTAGGAACACATATGCTTGGCTCCATCGGAATGCCGGAACTGATCATCATTTTCGTCATCGCCCTGATCTTCTTTGGTCCCAGAAAACTGCCTGAATTGGGCCGGTCCCTGGGGAAGAGCCTGGCGGAGTTCAAGCGGGCGACCAACGAGCTCAAGAGCACGCTCGAGGACGAAATTCGCCTCGAGGAACAGCGCGTGAATCTCGAGACCTCCCGAGCCGCAGGAGCACACACGACTGCATCGACCACGCCGGGCGAAACCGAGCATGCCGGCAACATCGAGCCAGTCGCACGATCGGCCGACCACTCGGCTTGACGTCGGATCGCCCCCATGGCTCTGGTGCAATTTCCCGGCACTCAATCCGGAGCGCTGCAGCTTCCGCCCGATGACGACGATGACGAGTCAGCAGGCGGAAAGATGTCCTTTCTGGAACACCTTGACGAGTTCCGAAAGCGCATCATCAACGCGTGCATCGGGATCGGCGTCGGGATCGGCGCCAGCTTCTTCTTCCTCGAGGAGATCTACCAGTTTCTGACCGGTCCCGCGATCTCGACGCTGCCGCCCGGCAGCAAGTTGATCTACACACAGCCGATGGAAGCGTTCGCGCTGCGCATCCAGATCTCACTCATCAGCGGCACATTGATTGCGGCACCGTTCATCATGTACCAGGTGTGGAAATTCGTCGCACCGGCCCTCTACTCGAACGAGAAGCGGTTCGTCGTGCCCTTTGTCCTGTTCTCGTCGATCGGGTTCCTCGCGGGCGCCGCCTTCAACCACTATGTGGCCTATCCGTTCATCATGATGTACTTCGCGAGCTTCAACACGCCGGACCTGGCGTACATGCCGCAGCTCAGCGCGGTGTTCGGGCTCTACGTCAAGATGCTGCTCGGGCTCGGATTGGTCTTCCAGATGCCGACGGTGGTCTTTTTTCTCGCGAAGATGCGTGTACTCACGGCGCGCTTCCTCGCCAAGAACATCAAGTACGCGATCCTGCTCATTGTCATTGTCGCGGCGGTCATCACGCCAACGGGCGACCCGATGACGCTGATGGTCTTCTCCGCGCCAATGGTTGGGCTCTATGCCGTGAGCATCATCATTGCATGGGTCGTTGGTCCGAAGCGCCTCCGTCCAGCGGACGGTGATCGCTCATAGCGAGGCTTGTTCTCGCTAAACCGTTGATTGACTTCGACTACGGGACGGCCGTACTATAAGTCGCCTTGGAAGATTGAGCTCTGCTGGACCGCGGGAGGGACAGCCAACAATGAAAATGTCGCGTCGTTTCGTCGTGCTTTCAGCAGGCTGTTTGATGTGTGCCGCGACCGCAACTGCGCAAGCGCCCGCGTCGAGTGCGGCGTCTCAGTCGCCGAATGAGGCGGTTCGCCAAGGCGTGCCGACGTTCTACGGCGACACAGGACTCTGGTTCGCACCGACCGGCGAAGTGCTGCCGTCCGGCACGTTCTCAGTGAGCGGCTACCGTCGCGGCACGAACTACTTCCAGGGGCTCACCAACGTCGGCGACTTCGCCGGCACCTTTGGCGTGGGAATCAGAGACAGGCTGGAAGTGTTCGGCTCCTTCCTGTTCGATACCCGCATCGACCGCGACACGAACCCGATGTTCCTGGCGAACGGCGAATACGGCAGCTTCCTCGCGGCGTATCCGCGCGTCAACCGCTCGTGGACGGGGAATAACGTCGGCGATCTGTACGTCGGCGCGAAATTCAATCTGATGTCCCAGCGGTTCGAGAAAAAGCCCGCGGCGCTGGCCTTCAAGGTGACCGTGAAGGTGCCCACCGGCGACAAGGAGATTGGGAACTCCACCGGCAAGACCGATGCGCTCTTCGACTTCATCGCCAGCAAGGAGACCACGCACAGGATCGAGGTCACTGGCTACGGCGGCTTTGCCGTAACGGGCAGCCCCGACGACTTCGACACGCCAACCTCTGCCTTCAGGTGGGGTGGCGGCATCGGCTATCCCTCGCGCGGCAGCCTTCGCGCCACGGCCGAGATCAACGGCACGATGGACATCGGCGACAACGGCATTGGCGCGCCACTGCTCGGGTACGATGGCATCAATGGCAAGCTGGATGGCAGCGTCCTCACAGCCCCGTCCACGACGAAGAACTTCACCAGGGCCACGCTCGGCCTCACCTGGCAGCACCGGAGCGGCTTCTTTGCCGGCGGCGGCTTCAACGTGAATCTTCCGAGCAAGAGCAAGGACCCCGTGCCCAACGCGAACAACGCGTGGGATTACTCCACGTTGCAGGTGCGGGTCGGCTATCACGCAGGTGTGCGAGTCTACGCGCCGCCGCCGCCGCCACCGCCGCCGCCACCCCCGCCGCCGCCACCGCCACCCCCGCCGCCTCCACCGGCCAATCGGCCCCCAACGGTCACGGCGCAGTGCGATCCGTGCACGGTGGAAGTCGGCCGGGTCTCGACGCTGACCGCGACCGCAACCGATCCCGACGGCGACCCGCTCACCTATCGCTGGTCGGCGCCCACCGGTACGTTTGCCAACGGCACGGCACGGCAGACACCTTGGACGGCGCCGCAGCAGCAGGGGCCGGTGCAATCCACCGTGACCGTGAGCGACGGCCGCGGCGGTACCGCGTCGGCGAACGTCACGGTGCAGGTGGTGCAGCCGCCTCCGGTCGTCGAGTTGACGTTCGAAGACGTCTTCTTCGAATTCGACCGCTACACACTCAGGCCAGAGGCGACGCGCGTCCTCGATGATGCCATCGCCAAGCTGCAGGCCAATCCGGGCCGGAACATCATCATTGAAGGTCACACCTGCAACATCGGCACGGCCGAGTACAACCTCGCGCTCGGCGAGCGCCGGGCTTCGAGCGTCAGAGACTACCTGACGTCTCGCGGTGTGGCCGGCAACCGTGTCGAAATCCGGAGCTACGGTGAGGAACGGCCAAAGTACGACAACGCGCGAGAAGAGACGCGCCGCCTGAACCGCCGCGCCGCGCTCGTCGTCCGCGTCCAGTAACGGCAAGAGAGAATTTGGTCATTTGATCATTTGGTTATCTGGTCATTTGCGTATCTGGTCGTTGAACCTCAATACCAGATGCCTAGATGACCAGATGACGAGATGACCCAATTCACCGACCCAATTCGCCGTCCCCTTTGGTCATCAAGGCATCCTCCCGCGCGCAGATCGATTCCCTGATCGGCGACCTCGGGTCAGACCGCGCGGTGACGCGCGAAACGGCCATCACGCGCCTCACTGTCATAGGCGCCCGCGCGCTCGATCGACTCATGTCGCTCGTCGGCAATCCAGCCGCAGAGGCCACCGCGCGGGTGGCCGCGTTGCGCATCCTCGAAGCGACGGGCAACGCGCGGTCGCTCGACGCCGTGCTTCACGCGCTGGACGACCCGAACAGCATCGTGGCTGCCGCGGCGGCTGGCGCCGCGCGTGCGTTCCTGCGCGGCCCGCACGGAGCAGCGGCCGTCGATCGCCTGACGGCGCTCGCGCTGGATCGCCAACGGGAGGAGGCCACGCGCGTGGCGGCCATTAGGGCGCTCTCTGATCTCGAGCCGTCGACGGTGGCGCCGCTCTTTCGAGCGCTCGTTCTCGATCCGAACACCGCGATCGCGGCGCTGGCCTCCCACCCTGACGACACGGCAGCGAAGTCCGAGGGCACGGCCGCATGGCTCGCGACCGCGATCGAAGGGGGGCTCTCTGTGAATCCAGAGACCTTGCGCCGCTCGGTATCATCCGCGGGAAACAGCGTGTCCCTGGCGCTGCTGCACACGCTGATCGAACGTCTCGGCGAGCGCGAACGAGTCGAGCGACCACAGCAGCGCGCGGCATGGACAGCGGCACGCGGCGCCGCGCACGCCGCTCTCGCGGCACGCGGCAGTCGCGTCGCGCTCTATGATCTGCGTGAAACCCTGTCGACCGCGAACGAGCCGTTGCCCGTGGATTTCCTCGCGGCGCTCCGCGAGGTTGGGGACCCTTCGTGTCTTGAAGCCGTCGCTGCGGCGTATTCCCAGATGAAGGATGAGTGGTGGCGCGGTGAGCTCGTCGTCGTCTTCCGCAATCTGGCTGCCGGTGCACACATCACCCGGCGCCACGCCGTCATGAAGCGCATCGCCAAACGCTGGCCCGCCATCCTCGACCGATTGTAGGCCAGACCTTCAGGTCGGGCCTACGACTCATGTCGCTAGTACGACTTCGCGAACCACGCCTCGCTGGCCGCGGGTTTCCCGCAGCGGACGCATCGGACATCGGGTTTCCGTGCGCTCGAGGCTCCAAGAGGCATATTCCGAATCGTGGCTTGTGTGTCGGCTTTGATCTGAGCCTCGCAGTCGTTCTCACAGCACCAGGGCGCAATGACGAAGCCGGGGCGCCCTTCCATCACGTGCATGAACGCGTCGTAGGTGTCGACACGCTGAGTGCGGTCGGCTCGGAACTGCAGGGCGCGGTCAAACAGGGTCCGCTGAACTTCAGCGAGCAGATCCTTCACGGTCGCCGCAACGACCTCCATGGGAGTGTTGATCTTCTCCCGTGTGTCGCGCCTGGCGATCAGGACCTGCCCCTTGTCGATGTCCTTTGGCCCAATCTCCAGGCGGAGGGGAACGCCTCGAAGCTCCCACTCTGAGAATTTCCAGCCCGGCCGCTCGTCGCGCGCATCGAGTGTCACGCGGACACCCGCGGCGGCAAGCTCCTGCTCAATCTCCTTCGCGCGCGGCAGGACTGCCTCGCGCCAGTTCTCGCGTCCGATGGGCACGATGACCACCTGGTAGGGCGCGATGAGCGGCGGCAGGATGAGGCCGCTGTCGTCCCCATGGACCATGATGACGGCGCCGACCAGGCGGGTGGAGACGCCCCAGGACGTGCCCCAGACGTGCTGCACCGACTTGTCACGCGCCTGAAACGTGATGTCGAAGGCCTTCGCAAAATTCTGCCCGAGGTTGTGGGACGTGCCCGCCTGAAGGGCGCGGCCATCACCCATCAGTGCCTCAATCGAATACGTACGTAACGCGCCCGCGAATTTCTCGCTCTCGCTCTTCTGACCCTTGACGACAGGGACACCCAACACCGTTTCGACGACGCTCGCGTACAGGTCGAGAATCATCAGCGTCTCGACCTCGGCCTCCTCGTAGGTCTCGTGCGCGGTGTGCCCTTCCTGCCACAGAAACTCCGTCGTGCGAAGGAAGGGACGCGTCACTTTCTCCCAGCGCACGACATTGGCCCACTGGTTGATGAGAATCGGCAAGTCGCGCCACGACTGGATCCACTTGGCGTACATCGTGCCGAAAATCGCTTCCGACGTGGGTCGGACTACGAGCTTTTCCTCCAGCTCCTCGCCACCGCCGTGGGTGACATAGGCCACCTGTGGCGCGAAGCCCTGCACATGCTCCGCCTCTTTGGTGAGGAGCGATTCAGGAATGAACAGCGGAAAGTACGCGTTCACGTGACCGGTCCGTTTGAACTCCTTGTCGAAGGCCTGCTGAATCAACTCCCAAATGGCGTAGCCATAGGGACGGATGACCATGCAGCCCTTGACCGGAGAGTAGTCGGCGAGCTCGGCGCGACGGACGACATCGAGGTACCACTGTGAGAAGTCCTGCGAGCGAGGCGTGATTTCGGTGACAAACGAACGGGCTTCAGGTTTCTGAGACATTCGGGCTCTTCTAGAACAGGATGATTCTAGCGTGGTTACCTGGCATCGCGGCGGTCAATGGCGTGGAATCTCCACCGCTCGTCATCGCGCTGTGGAAAGTCCTCGCGGAAATGCCCGCCGCGACTCTCTTCCCGGCGGAGCGCCGCTCGCGCGATGAGCCTCGCCACCGTGAGCAGGTTGAACTGTCGCCAGGCGGCGGCGTCGGATATCGCGCGATCGGTCGTTTGCCGTTCGATCTCGTAAGCGCCGTCCAGTGCGGCGACGGCCTGCTCGAGCCGCTGGCGTGTTCGAAACAGGCCGACGTCACGCCACATCAGTTCTCGAATGCCTCGTGTCGAGAGGCCGGAGGCGAGAGGCTGCGGGCTCGGGAACGAGATGGCGCGACGATCACTCTTCAACACCGCCGCCTGGGGAGACCGCTGCATCGCGTCGGCTGCGCGAGCGCCGAACACCAAACCTTCGAGCAGCGAGTTGCTGGCGAGGCGGTTGGCGCCGTGAACACCCGTGCAGGCAGTCTCGCCCGCCGCAAAGAGTCCCGGGATCGAGGTGCGGCCCCATTCGTCCGTGTCGATGCCTCCCATGAAGTAGTGCGCCGCCGGACCGACTGGAATCGGATCCGTCGCGAGATCCAGGTCGATCTGCCGGCACATCGCCGTAATGGTGGGGAACCGTGCCCGCACGCGAGCGGCATCGAGATGCGCGAGCATGAGAAACACGGGGCCAGGCGTCGCTTCTGTCTCCCTCACGATCGCACGCGCGACGACGTCGCGCGGCGCCAGGTCGCCATCGCGGTGATACCGCGCCATGAAGGGCTCGCCAAGCGCGTTCACGAGCCGCGCGCCTTCGCCCCGCAGCGCTTCGGACATGAGAAACCGAGGCGCCCCGGTGCGATTGAGGGCGGTCGGATGAAACTGAAAGAACTCCAAATCGGCCACGCGCGCGCCAGCGTGGTAGGCGAGGGCCACCCCGTCTCCGGTTGCGACAGCTGGATTAGTGGTCTCAGTGAAGACCTGACCGGCGCCACCGGTCGCCAGAAGCACCGCGCGGCCGCGCACAGCGCGGCGGACACCCTCGTTGTCGAAGAAGCCGACGCCGTGCACGGCTCCCTCCTCGACGATCAGATCCGTGACCAGCGCGTGATTGACGGTACCCACGGTCGGGAACGTCACGACGTGTTTCCACATCGCCCGGCCGATTTCACGGCCGGTTGCATCGCCGGCGTGGAGCACGCGCCTGACGCTGTGGGCAGCCTCGAGTCCGAGGGCGGGCGTTCCGTCGGGGTTGCGATCGAAGCGCACGCCCCATTGCATCAGTTCCTCGACGTAGCGCGGGCCCTGCTCGACCAGGACCGCGACGGCCGCCTCGTCACAGAGTCCAGCTCCCGCCTGAATGGTATCGATTCCGTGACGCGCGGGAGAGTCGTCGGCGCCAATGGCCGCGGCGATGCCGCCCTGCGCGTATCCGGTGTTGCTTTCGGTCGCATCTGCTTTCGTCAGAATCAGCACGCGACCCACCGGCGCGAGCGCGACGGCGGCCCGGAGACCGGCGATCCCGCCGCCGACAATGATGAAGTCGACGAAGTCGAGGGCGTCTGAAGAGGTGGTGGCCAATCGAACCAATCGTTCGAATGCTATCCTAACAGCTTCACATGGCACCGATTCGCCTCGACGTCGATACGCCGTCGCGCCGCTACACCATTACGCTCGGCGACGGCGTTCTCGGGCATCTTCCTCGGCTGCTCGACGAAGCGCGCGCGCCGGCGCGCCGGTTCATCGTGTCCAGCCCGCCCATCTGGCGCCTCCACGGCGCTCGACTGGCAGGCGTCACTAGCGAAGAGCCGATTCTGGTGCCCGACGGCGAGCGATTCAAACAGCTGCAGACGGTGTCGCGCGTGTACGAGACGCTGATTCGCGCGAACGCCGATCGCGCGTCCACGCTTATCACCTTCGGCGGCGGCGTGATTGGCGACATGGCCGGTTTCGCCGCCGCCACCTATCTGCGCGGCATCGCGCTCGTCCACGTACCGACGACACTGCTCGCGCAGGTCGACAGTGCGATCGGCGGCAAGGTTGGTGTGAACCACGCGCTCGGCAAGAACCTGATTGGCGCCTTCCATCAACCCCACGCCGTTGTCGCCGATCCGTCGGTCCTTGGCACCCTGCCCCGGCGCGAGTTCCGGGCGGGACTGTACGAGGTGATCAAGTACGGTATGACCTCGAGCCCTGGATTGTTCGAGCGAATCGGCCGAGAGCGCACGGAGATCTTCGCGCGCAAGCCGGAGGTGCTGACGGCTGTGATCAGCGAGTCGTGCCGAATCAAAGCCTCGGTCGTCGCTGCCGACGAGCGCGAGGCCGGGCTTCGGCGGATCTTGAATTTTGGTCACACGGCCGGACATGCGTTGGAGGCGGTGACCAAGTACCGGCGCTATCGGCATGGTGAGGCGGTGGCCTACGGGATGCTGGTGGCGGCCGACGTGGCCGTCGAGCGCGGGGCGCTGGCCGACCGCGATCGGAAGGCGCTCGCGAATCTCATTGCCAGCCTCGGTCCCCTGCCGCCCATCGGTGACATCACGACATCACAGATCTTCAACGCGATGCAGCACGACAAGAAGGTCGTCGCAGGCCGGCTGCACGTCGTGCTGCCGACGGCCATTGGCGCAACCGCGATCGTGGACGATGTGACGCGGAAGGAATTGAAGGCCTCGCTGAAGCGCGTCGGCTTCAAGGCCTAACGGCCACCCGCCCGTTGCGCCTGTCGTTTCGACGCGGACGCTCCCTGACAGATGCTGAGGGATACCGCGTCGATCCCACAATCACGTCAGAGCCAATTCGCTGGCGTTCGGGCGTCAATCAGGATCGACGCGTGGGATGGATTCGGCGCTTCATCGTGTTCCATGGCAGGCGTCATCCGCGCGAGCTTGGGGAGGGGGAGGTGACTGCGTTTCTCTCTGCGCTGGCTGGTCGCGGAGTCAGCGCATCGACCCAGAACCAGGCGCTCAGCGCGATCCTGTTCCTCTTCGAGGTCGTGTTGGGCCAACGGCTGGGATGGATGAACGACATTGTGCGGGCTCAGCGGCGGACACGCCTGCCTGTGGTGCTGTCGCGCGAGGAGGTGTCGTCGTTGCTTTCTCGGCTACATGGCGCCGTGTGGTTGATGGCGTCGCTGATGTACGGAGCGGGGTTGAGGCTTCTCGAGTGTGTCGAGCTTCGGGTGAAGGACGTCAACTTCGATCGCGGCGAATTGACGATTCGGGACGGCAAGGGCGGCAAGGATCGCGTGACGATGCTGCCTGCGTCGATGAAGAGGCCTCTGGTCGACCATCTGGAGCGAATGAGGGCGCAGCACCAGACGGATTTGGCGGCTGGGCGTGGAAGTGTCGCCCTGCCTGGCGCGCTTCGGTTGAAGTATCCCGCGGCTAAGTGCGAGTGGGCCTGGCAGTGGGTGTTCCCAGCGACGCGGTTCTATTTGGACAGGACGACTGGGGAGTGGCGACGACATCATCTGCACGAAACTGTGCTGCAGCGGGCGGTGAAGGATGCAGTCCGGGCCGCGGGCATTTCGCGTCCCGCGACGTACCACTCGCTTCGTCACTCCTTCGCGACGCACCTCCTGGAGGCCGGTTACGACATCCGGACGATTCAGGAGCTGCTCGGTCATCGGGATGTGAGCACGACGATGATCTACACGCATGTGTTGAATCAGGGTGGTCGGGGCGTGCGGAGTCCGCTCGACCAGCTCGGGCCTGGTACGAGTCGCCGGTGAGGACGTGGCCTCGGAACCGGATACGCTGCGAATGTCGCTGGTGCGACTTCGCTATCCAGACCTGTCTATCCCTAGCCACGGGACGCGCCGTTGGCACGCAAGTCGTGATGGGTTTGCCACTTACGAGCGATTGAACAGACCCAGTTCAGGCGCTACACTGCAACAGTCGTCGGCGTATGGGTTTATCGAGTTCCGCCGACTACTGGGCCGACGAAAAAGACGGACGATTTTACCGTCATGACCAAGAGAAAGAGGTCGATCAAGCAAATCGCCAGAGCGGCTCAGTACATCGACAGCCCTCTGCTGACACATCGTCTCCGGCATGGGCGTGATTTGGCGGCGCGCATCGACGGAAACTACGGCGTGTACCGAACCCAAATCCGGATTGGACGCCCATCCAATGGAAACTGCTCGTGTCCGTCGGAGGGATGGCCCTGTAAACACGTTCGGGCGCTTCAAGCAACTTGGGAGACCAATCCAGCGAGCTTCTTGGATCTCGCGGAGATTCTGGCCGGGTTGGCGAGTAAACCGAGGTCTGAGCTTCTGAAACTCATTGGAGAGATGGCGCTGGTGGCGCCTGAATCTCTGAGCGCTTGCAGTGTGAAGGACTTCGACCCCGACGCGGCCGACGACGAGTTCGACTGAACGCGAGCCACGCGATCGATTCACCACCGACGTGAGCCGCTGACGATGCTATGCTCAATTCGTGCCCATCATTTCCGTGTTCTTCGGCATCATCATCAGGATGTGCTACAAGGAGCACGAGCCAGGACACTTTCACGCGGAGCATCAAGGCCAACAGGGCAAGTTCGATTTTTCCGGCGAAATGACGATCGGCAACATCCAATCCCGGACGGCGTTACGATTGATCCGGGAATGGGCGGTGCTTCATCAGGCCGAACTGCTGGAGAATTGGGCCCAGATGAAGGCTGGCCAGCCGCTCAACGGCATCGCACCGCTTGAGTGAGGTTTTACCGATGGACTTCTTACCATCCGTCATTCGGGCTAAGTACGACGGCGGTTTTCGTATTCACTTCACGTTCAGTGACAACGTGCAGGGCACGGTCGATCTTCAGAGCTGGCTCGAAGGGCCGATCTTCGAGCCACTGAAGGATCGGACCTACTTCCAGCGATTCTTCATCGATGGGGGCACGGTCGTGTGGCCGAACGGGGCGGATATCGCACCTGAAACACTGCATGAGGCCGTCAAGCTCGCTAGTGCGGCCCAACCACGCGCTGGAGCCGACGGCGCCGTCGCACGCTGAGCGCCGCGGCTCAGCGCGGATCGTTAGACGGACAGAACTATCGACGATGGTGAGGAATCAATCAACGGCGGAACATTACCGATGGGGAGAAGTCTGTGACGGCTGGCGTCTCCTGGATCGACCCGATCTGACTGTGATTCAGGAACGCATCCCGGCTGG
>Ga0209726_10008359_pt1 | contig 11180 bp, 8 predicted proteins | sample Subgrocontami54m_FD_187453 | JGI IMG/M metagenome (GOLD analysis project Ga0209726, IMG submission 187453) | Subsurface groundwater microbial communities from S. Glens Falls, New York, USA - GMW46 contaminated, 5.4 m (SPAdes) (version 3) | ecosystem: Environmental > Aquatic > Deep subsurface >... | reverse complement strand
GCAGTTGTCGATGCGCATGCACTACCGCGAACGCAAGGCCAAGCGCGCCGCGGCGCTTCCCGCGGGCGGAGCGCTCGTGGGGGCGATGCTCGCGCGGCTGCCCTTCGAGCTGACCCGCGCGCAAGTGCGGGCCTGGAGCGAGATCGGCGCGGACCTGGCGCAGCCCCACCCGACGCACCGCCTGCTCCAGGGCGACGTGGGCAGCGGCAAGACCATCGTGGCGGCGCTCGCCTGCCTGCGGGCGGTGGAGAACGGGGCGCAGGCGGCGGTGATGGCGCCGACCGAAATCCTCGCCGAGCAGCATTTCCGCAAGTTCGCCGAGTGGCTCTCGCCCCTGGGCGTCGCGTTGTCCTGGCTGACCGGCGGCCAGCCGCGCAAGGAACGCCGCTCGGCGCTCGAGGGCATCGCGTCGGGCGCGACGGGGATCGTGGTCGGCACCCACGCGCTCATCCAGGAAGAGGTGGCGTTCCGCTCGCTTGCGCTTGCGATCGTGGACGAGCAGCACCGCTTCGGCGTCGAGCAGCGGCTCGCGTTGAGAAGCAAGGGCGAGGCGCGGCGCGTCGAGCCGCATCTGCTCATGATGAGCGCGACGCCCATTCCGCGCACGCTCTCGATGAGCTACTACGCCGATCTGGATGTTTCGGTCATCGACGAGATGCCGCCCGGCAGGCGGCCGGTGGTCACCAAGCTGGTTTCCGATTCGCGCCGTGACGAGGTCGTGCGCCGCATCCACGAATCGTGCCTCGCCGGGTACCAGGCCTACTGGGTGTGCCCGCTGATCGAGGAATCGGAGGCGCTGCAGCTCAAGACGGCGCTCGAGACCCACGCCGCGCTCGCGGCCGAATTCCCCGAGTTGCGGGTGGGCCTGGTGCACGGCCGCCTGTCGCCGGAGGAAAAGGCGGAGGTCATGTCGGCCTTCTCGGCGGGCGCGGTCCAGCTCCTGGTCGCCACGACCGTGATCGAAGTGGGGGTGGACGTGGCCAACGCTTCGCTCATGGTGATCGAGCACGCCGAGCGCTTCGGCCTGGCGCAATTGCACCAGCTTCGGGGCCGGGTCGGGCGAGGCGCGGAGGAGTCCGTGTGCATCCTCATGTACCAGAGCCCGCTGGGCGAGGCGGCGCGCAGGCGCCTGCGCGTGATCTACGAGTCGAGCGACGGCTTCGAGATCGCGCGCCAGGACCTGCTTGCGCGCGGCCCGGGCGAGTTCCTCGGCGCGCGCCAGAGCGGCGCGCCGCTGCTGAGATTCGCGGACCTGGAGCAGGATCAGGACCTGCTCGAAGTCGCCCGCGACGCGGCCGAGCGCATGCTGCACGAGTTTCCCGAGGCGGCGCGGCGCCACCTGGAGCGCTGGCTCGGTTCGCGCAGCGACTTTCTCAAGGCCTGAGGGGTGATGCGCCGGGGCCCGACTATAATGCGATTTTCGCGTGGCGCCCGGGCCGCTCGCGCGGGCGCCGCTTCCCCACTCCAAGCTGAATCTCGAATGCGCTACTCCGCGCTCATGCACAAGCTCGACGCCTATGAGCGCTTGTGCCGGCTCGACAAGCCGATCGGCATCCTGCTCCTGCTGTGGCCGACGCTGTGGGCGGTGTGGATCGCGGGCGAAGGCGCGCCCGCGCCGCACATCGTGTGGATCTTCGTGCTCGGGACGGTGCTGATGCGCTCGGCAGGGTGCGTCATGAACGACATGGCCGACATGCGCTACGACGCCCACGTGAAGCGCACCTGCGGCCGGCCCCTCGTCACGGGCGAGGTGGGCACCGGCGAGGCGCTCGTGCTTGCCGCGGTGCTGAGCCTCGCGGCGTTCGGGCTCGTCCTCCAGCTCAACCGGCTGACCGTGCTGCTCTCGGTCCTGGCGCTTGCGATCGCGGCCACTTATCCGTTCTTCAAGCGCTTCTTCGCCGTGCCGCAGGCCTATCTGGGCGTGGCCTTCGGGTTCGGCATCCCGATGGGATTCGCGGCCCAGCTCGGGCACATACCCGAGGCGGGCTGGTGGATGCTCGCCGCCAATATCTTCTGGGCGGTCGCCTACGACACCGAGTACGCGATGGTGGACCGCGACGACGACCTGCGCATCGGCATGCGCACCGCGGCAATCACCTTCGGCCGCTTCGACGTGCTGGCGGTGATGCTGTGCTACGCCGCGACGCTCGGCATTCTGGCCGCCATCGGCCTGCAACTCGCGCTCGGCGTGTATTACCATGTCGGCCTCGCCGCCGCGGCGGGCCTGATGATCTACCACTACACTCTGATCCGGGGACGGGATCGCGGCGAGTGCTTTCACGCGTTCCTGCACAACAACTGGGTGGGCGCGGTGATATTTCTGGGCATAGTGGCCGACTTTTTCGTCAGGACGCGATAGCGATGGACCTCGAGCTGGCCGGCAAGTCAGTACTCGTCACCGGGGGCAGCAAGGGTATCGGCCTTGCCTGCGCGGCGGCGTTTGCCGCGGAGGGCGCGCGCGTGGCAATCGCCTCGCGCAGCGAGGCAAACCGCGCAGCGGCGGTGCGCTCGCTGCGATCGAGCGGGTACGAGGTTGCCGGCATCGAGGCCGATTTGACGCGGCCCGAGGCCGCGCTGCGCATGGTCGAGGCCGCTGAACGCCAGTTGGGGTCGATCGACGTCCTGGTCAATTCGGCGGGCGCGGCGAAGCGCTATGCGCCGGAGGCGACGGACATGGCCGCCTGGCACGACGCCATGGACGCGAAATACTTCAGCTACGTGCACGCCATGCAGGCAGTCCTGCCGGGCATGCTCCGCCGCAAGTGCGGCGCGATTGTCAACATCGTCGGCGCGGGCGGCAAGGTCGCCAGTCCCTGGCACCTGCCGGGCGGCGCGGCCAACGCGGCGCTGATGCTGGTGACCGCGGGCCTCGCGCACGCGCATGGACGTTCAGGGGTACGCGTGAACGCCATCAACCCGGGGCTCACCATGACCGACCGCGTGCAAGAGGGGCACGCTGTGGAGGCGGCGGTGCAGAATATCTCGATGGAGGAGCTGCTCAAGCGCAGCGAGGCGCGCATCCCGCTGGGCCGCGTCGCTCGGCCGGAGGAGATCGCGAGCGTCGCGGTCTTTCTTGCCTCCAGCCGGGCGTCGTACGTGACCGGGGCGGTGCTCACCATGGACGGGGGGCTCAACCCCATCGTCGTATGAAGTACCGGGACCTGCGCGATTTCGTTTCGCAGCTCGAGTCGCTGGGCGAGCTGAAGCGCGTCGCCGCCGAGGTGTCGCCGCGCCTGGAGATGACCGAGATCTGCGACCGCGTGCTGAGGGCGGGCGGGCCGGCGATCCTGTTCGAGCGTCCGGCCGGGCACGCCATGCCGGTGCTCAGCAACCTGTTCGGCTCGGCGAAGCGCGTTGCGCTGGGCATGGGGGCCGATTCGGTCGAAGGGCTGCGCGACATCGGCAAGCTGCTCGCGTTTCTCAAGGAGCCGGAGCCGCCGAAGGGTTTTCGCGATGTGATGGAGCGCTGGATCCCGATCGGGCGCCAGGTCATGCACATGGCGGCGAAGGAAGTGTCTTCGGCGCCCTGCCGCGAAATCGTGTGGGAAGGCTCCGAGGTGGACCTTTCGCGCCTGCCTATCCAGCACTGCTGGCCCGGCGATGCGGGGCCGCTCATCACCTGGGGGCTCGTGGCGACGCGGGGACCGCGCAAAGACCGGGAGAACCTCGGCATCTACCGCCAGCAGGTCATCGGCAGGAACAAGGTGATCATGCGCTGGCTCGCCCACCGCGGCGGCGCGCTGGATTTCCGGGACCACTGCGAGGCGAATCCCGGAGCGCCCTTCCCGGTCGCGGTCGCGCTCGGCGCCGATCCGGCCACGGTGCTCGCGGCGGTGACGCCGGTACCGGATTCCCTTTCCGAGTACCAGTTCGCCGGACTGCTGCGCGGCTCGCGCACCGAGCTCGTGAAATGCGGGGACTCGGGACTGCGCGTTCCGGCCTCGAGCGAAATGGTGCTCGAAGGCGTGATCCATCCGGGCGAGACGGCGTTGGAGGGGCCCTTCGGCGACCACACCGGCTACTACAACGAGCAGGAGGCGTTTCCGGTATTCACCATCGAGCGCATCAGCATGCGCCGCGATCCGATCTACCACAGCACCTACACGGGGAAGCCGCCGGACGAGCCGGCGATGCTGGCGGTCGCGCTGAACGAGGTATTCGTGCCGATACTCCAGAAGCAGTTTCCGGAGATCGTCGATTTCTACCTGCCTCCCGAAGGCTGCTCGTACCGTCTCGCCGCGGTGAGCATCCGCAAGGAATATCCGGGTCACGCGAAGCGGGTGATGTTCGGGATCTGGAGTTTCCTGCGGCAGTTCATGTACACCAAGCTCATCATCGTTACCGACGACGACGTGAACGTTCGCGATTGGAAGGACGTGATCTGGGCGATCACCACGCGCGTCGACGCCGCCCGGGATACGCTGATCGTCGAGAACACGCCGATCGATTACCTCGATTTCGCCAGCCCCGCGGCGGGCCTGGGCTCCAAGATGGGGATCGACGCAACCTCGAAATGGCCTGCCGAAACCCAGCGGCGCTGGGGCAAGCCAATCGCCATGACCGAAGCCGTCAAGCGCCGGGTGGACGAGCTTTGGGGCCAACTCGGCTTGTAGGGGTATGCTCGCAGCTGCCACGAGCCGAATGGGCCCCGCATGACGATCGTTTCCCCGGTGATTCGCAACCCCGACGAAGGCCTCGTCGCGTGGACCCACGTGATCTACGGCCTGCACAGCCTCTCGGTGCTGATCGGGATCACGAGCGCCGCGACCATCGTCGGTGCGTTCGTGTTCGGCGTTCCCTCGATCGTGGCGGTCGTGCTCAACTACCTGAAGCGCGGCGAGGCCGCGGGGACCTTTCTCGAATCGCATTTCCGCTGGCAGATCCGAACGTTCTGGTTTGCGGCGTTGTGGTGCGTGATCGGCGGGCTGCTGATGGCCACGCTGATCGGCTTTCCAATCGCGATACTCGTCTTCATCGGCGCCGGCGTGTGGGTCGTCTACCGCATCGTGCGCGGCTGGCTCGCGCTCAACAACGGCAAGCCGCTGCCGGTCGCGGGCTAGCGCGCGCTCAGCGCCCCGCTCCCGCATAGACCCAGGCGAGCAGCGCGTCCTGCGCGGCCTGGGTCGCCCCGGCATTCGGATGGTTGACGAAGAACACGACCGCGTAGCGGCGGCCGCGCGAGTCGAGAACGTAGCCCGCCAGCGAGCGCACGTCGGAGAGCGATCCGGTCTTGATGTGCGCCTGGCCGGCCACCGATTCGGACTTGAGGCGGCGCTTCATGGTGCCGTCGTAGGCGACGAGCGGCAGCGAGGCGATGAATTCCGGCATCACCGGGCTCGCGTAGGCCGCGAGCAGCAGCCTGCCCATGTTGCGCGCGCTGATGCGGTCGCCGCGCGAGAGCCCGGATCCGTTCTCCATGGCCAGTTCGGGGAAATCCAGGCCCATGCGCGCGAGCCAGGCCGCAATGACCTCGGCGGAGCGGTCCGCGCGTGCCGGCAGGCCCGTCGCTTCCGCCGACAAGGTCAGGAATACCTGGCGTGCCATGACGTTGTTGCTGTACTTGTTCATGTCGCGCACGACCTCGGCAAGCGCCGGGGATTCATGGGAATAGAGCAGCCGCGCGCCCGCCGGGGCCGGGGCCTCGCGAACGCCGCCGCGCAGGACTCCGCCCATTTCCTCCCAGAGCTGCCGGAACACGCCATGGACATAGTTCGGGTGCGACTGCAGCGCGACATTCCAGGTCTTTTCGCCGCATGACGACGGGTACGAGCCGGCGAAGCTCGCACGCGCTTCGCCCCCGTCTCCGTTGAATTCCGCCTTGAGCCGCGCGCGCCAGTCGTTGCACGGACCTTCCGAAAGGCGCACCGAGTTCGCCAGGCGCAGCAGCGCCGAGCGGGGCTCGACGGCCACCGTCGCCGTGCGGGATTCCGGATCGGGCACGAAGGTGAACCGGAAGGCCTTGAAGTTGAGCAGCAAGGGGTCGGGGGGAACGTTGTAGGGCCGGAGCGGCTCGCCGTCGAAGCGGCCCGTGTCCTGGTTGATAGGCTCGAAATATCCCCGATCGAGCACGAGGTCGCCGCGGATTTCGCGCAGCCCGCGCGCGCGCAGCGCCCGCAGCATGAGCCAGAAATTCTCTACGGTGAGCTTGGGGTCGCCCTGCCCGCGCAGCACCAGGTCGCCCTCCAGGACCTCGCCCCGCAGGGGTCCGGCCGCCAATACATCGGTCTTCCATCTGAAGGTCGGGCCGAGAAGCTCCAGCCCGGCGAGGGTGGTGACGAGCTTGATCGTCGAGGCCGGGTTCATCGGATTGCCTGCGTTGAACGCGAGCAGCGGACGGGGGGCTCCGACCTCCTGCACGACCGCCGCAGCGCTCGCGGCGGGCACGCCCGCGGCGCGCAGGGCGGAGGAGACGGACGCGGGCAGATGTTCGGCGGCGCTCGCCGTGCCGGGCGCCAGCGCGGCCGCGGCGATCAGGGCGACGCGCAACGCCGGGTGAAGGGAGCGAGTCAAGCCAGCAACTGGCACTCGAGCTCGCGGATCCTCCGCTCCATCGCCTCGATGCGTTCCAGGTAGGTAAGCGCGAGCGCCATGCCGGCGGCGTTCAGGCCGAAGTCTTCGCGCAGGCGCACCGCGCGCTTCGCGAGCACCACCGTCCGGGAGGTGAAGCGCCAGCTCTGGGTCCCGGTTCCGCGCGGCTCGAACACGCCGAATTCGACCAGCTCGATCAATTCCTCACGGGCGAGTCCCGAGGCCGCGAGCAGCTCGTCGAACGCGACGCGCGCCTCTTCGTCCAGCAGTTGAAACAGTGCGGTCTCGACTGTCATGGGTATCACCTAGGCTGGCATAGCCGGAAGCGTTGCCGTGATTTGCTATCCCAAATCTCCCGATTTTGCGCAGTTGCGAAGTTGCAACTGCGCAAAATCGGGAGACCTATATAAACCCAAAATCTTCGCCAATTCCGTCCACACCTGAGTGGTAGCGGCCCAATTCATCCGAAGTGTCCGCGCGGGTTGAAATGGGAGGCCGAAGCGAGTTCGCGATAGAGTTCCTTCTCGCGCTCGCTGAGCACGCTGGGCGTCACGATGCTCAGAACGCAGTATAGGTCGCCGTGGCCGTCCGCGGGTGTGGGCAGCCCGCGCCGCGCGATGCGCAGCTTCTGGCCCGCCTTCGAACCGGGAGGCACCGTCAGCGCGACCCTGCCCTCGAGCGTGGGCACTTCCACCCCCGTGCCGAGCACCGCTTCCCAAGGTGCGAGCGGCAACTCGAGGTAAAGGTCGTGGCCCGAAACGCGGAACAACGGATGGGGGTTGAGCACGATGTTGATGTACAGGTCGCCGTTCGGCCCGCCGTTGATCCCCGGTCCTCCCTTGCCCGGCACGCGCAGGCGCTGGCCCTCGGTGGCGCCTTTGGGCACGCGTATGCGCACGGTCTTGGCAACGCGCTGCAGTATGCCGTCGGGCCGCGCTTCGGGGACGGTCAAGTCGAGGGCGAGCTCGGCGCCGCGATGGGCCTGCTCCAGGCTGATATGGGCGGTGACTTCGTAGTCCTGCCCCGGCATCTTGAAGTCGCGCGCCCCGCGCCCCGCGCCGTGCCGCCCGGCGAGGTGCGCGAACAGCTCGCCGATGTCCAGGGAGTCCTCGAATCCGGGCGAGAACTGCGTTTCCCATTCAGGGGGCGGCCGGAAATCCTGCCCGGCCTGGTACTGGCCGAGCTGATCGTAGGCGCCGCGCTTCTCAGCGTCCTTCAGCGTCTCGTAGGCCTCCGCGACCTCCTTGAATTTCTCCTCGGCGTTCGGCTCCTTCGAAACATCGGGGTGAAACTTCCGCGCGAGGCGCCGGTAGGCTTTCTTGATCTGATCGCCCGAGGCGCCCCGCTCGACCCCCAGGATGGCGTAGTAATCCTTGTATTTCATCCGAATGAAACCATGCGTAGTCCGGCGCCAGGTTCGAAGATGCGCGCGCCGGCCGAATAACTCAAGTCGCTCCCAAGAAAAACGTTTGACACAGGGCAAGACGCTTGCCGGTAGTCCGCCGGAACATCCCTTGGGTGACCTAAGTCACCGATCGGGTATGTATTAGTAGATTCTAATACACGGTCTGGAGGCTTTATGGCAAGCAGGGTCTGGATTCTTGGGTACGCAGCGGCGCTCGCGATGGCGAGCGCCCCGTTGTTCGCGGGCGCGGAGCTGGCGACGGCGGTGGTTGACGTGCGGGAAGTGGACCAGACCTACGCGGCCGAAGGCGTGGTCGAGGCGGTGCGGCAGTCGACCGTGGCGGCGCAGGTGCCGGGTCGCATCGTCGAACTGCGCGTGGACGCGGGGCAGGCCGTCGTCAAGGGACAGGTGCTCGCGCGGATCGATGAGCGCGAAGCGGCGCAGGCCGCGGCCGCGAGCGAGGCCCAGACCGCGCGTGCCGAGGCCGATCTTGCCAACGCCCGGGTCAACTTCGAGCGCACGCGCAAGCTGGTCGAGCAGAAATTCGTCAGCCAGGCGGCGCTCGACAAGGCGCTGGCCGATTACCAATCGGCGCAAGCCCAGTCGGCTGCGGCGCGCGCGGGCGCGCTGCAGGCCGGCGCGGCGAAAAGTCACACCGTGATCACCGCGCCCTTCTCCGGTATCGTCGCCGCGCGCCAGGCCGAGCTGGGAGAGATGGCGGTGCCGGGCCGGCCGCTGGTCACCCTCTACGACCCGCGGGAGATGCGCGCGGTCGCGAACATTCCCCAGCAGAGTGTTGCCGAGGTGCGCGCCCACGCGCTGGCCTCGGTCGAGCTGCCCAGCCTGAACCAGTGGGTGAAGGGAAAGAGCGTCACGGTGCTGCCTTCGGCGGATGCACGCACGCATACGACGCTGGTTCGGGTGGACCTGCCGGAGGCGGTGAAGGGCGCCTATCCGGGGATGTTCGCTCGGGTGCATTTCGCCACGGGCCGCACCCGCAAGCTGTTGATCCCGGCGCGCTCGCTGGTGTATCGCAGCGAAGTCGCCGGAGCCTACGTCGTCGGTGACAAGGGCGAGATCCGGTTCCGCCAGCTGCGCCTGGGCGAGCCCGCCGGCGAGGCGGGAATCGAGGTGCTGGCCGGCATCGCGCGCGGCGAGCGCGTCGCGCTCGATCCGGTCGCCGCGCTCGCGCAGTTGAAGCAACGCGCGCCGGACCAGGCACCGCAGCGATGACCGAGCCCCTCGGCATTTCCGGCCGGATCAGCAAGTACTTCGTCACTTCGCAGTTGACGCCGCTCATCGCGCTGGTGGCGATGCTGCTCGGCGTCTTCGCCGTATTCGTCACTCCGCGCGAGGAGGAGCCGCAGATCAACGTCACGATGGCGAACGTGCTGATTCCATTTCCGGGCGCGTCGGCCTCGGACGTGGAATCGCTCGTGGCGACGCCCGCCGAGCAGGTGCTGGCGCAGATCACCGGCATCGAGCACGTGTTCTCCGTGTCCAAGCCGGGAATGGCCGTGCTCACCGTGCAGTTCAAGGTCGGCGAGGACCGCACCCAGGCATTGGTGCGTTTGTACGACACGATCTATTCCAACAAGGACTGGGTCTCGCCTAACCTCGGCGTGGGCGAGCCCATCATCAAGCCCATGGGCATCGACGACGTGCCCATCGTCACGCTCACGCTGTGGACCGCGGATCTCGCGCGGGGCGCCTACGACCTGGAGCGCGTCGCGCACGCGGCCGAGGTGGAGCTCAAGCGCGTCTCCGGGACCCGCGTCGTGCAGACCATCGGCGGCCCGGGACGCAGCGTGCGCGTGCTGCTCGATCCGGAGCGGATGCAGGCCTACGGGATCGCGGCGCAGGACGTGCACGGGGCGCTGCTCGCAGCCAACGTTTCGCTGCCCGCGGGCAGCCTGGTCAGCGGCAATCGCGAGACCCTCGTGGAGACCGGCGCCTTTCTCGGCTCGGCGCGGGACGTCGCGCGCCTCGTGGTCGGCAGCCAGCAGGGCAGGCCGGTGTTCGTGGAGGACATCGCGCGCGTGGCCGACGGTCCGGACCAGCCGGGCCGCTATGTCTGGTTCGGCGTCGGGGCGGCGGGCGCGGCGCAGAGCGGCAAGGCGCTTGCGCCGGCGTCCGAGTTCCCGGCGGTTACGATCGCCGTGTCGAAGAAGCCCGGCGAGAACGCAGTCGAGGTCGCCGACCGGCTCCTGACGCGCGTGGAGCAGTTGAAGGGCAGCGTCATCCCCGACGGGGTTACGGTGGCGCTCACCCGCAACTACGGCGAGACCGCGAACGACAAGGCGATGAAGCTCATCCAGAAGCTCATTTTCGCGACGCTCTCGGTCGTCGCGCTGGTGTGGGCGTCGCTCGGCCGCCGCGAGGCGCTGATCGTGGGCGCGGCGGTGACGCTCACGCTCGCGGCGACGCTGTTCGCCTCCTGGGCCTGGGGCTTCACGCTCAACCGCGTGTCGCTGTTCGCGCTCATCTTCTCCATCGGCATCCTGGTCGACGACGCCATCGTGGTCGTGGAGAACATCCACCGCCACCGGGCGTTCGCCAATACTCCACTCGCGCTCATGATCCCGCTCGCAGTCGACGAGGTCGGCGGGCCGACGATCCTCGCGACGTTCACCGTAATCGCGGCGCTCCTGCCCATGGCCTTCGTCACCGGCCTCATGGGCCCGTACATGAGCCCGATCCCGATCAACGCCTCGGTGGGCATGCTCATTTCGCTCGCCGTGGCCTTCATCGTCACGCCCTGGCTCGCCGCCAAGCTGCTGCGCAAGCACCACCCTCCGCGCGAAGAGGGGGAAACCAGCAGCAGGGTGATGCGCAGCTTCGAGCGGGTGATCACGCCGTTCCTGCGCGGGGCCGAAGGGTCGGCGGCGCGGCGCACGCTTTTCGCCGGCATCGTCGTGCTGATCGGATTGAGCGTGTCGCTCGCCGCGGTACGGCTGGTCGTGATGAAAATGCTGCCCTTCGACAACAAGTCGGAGTTCCAGGTCGTCCTCGACATGCCCACGGGGACCGCGCTCGAGGAAACCGCGCGGGTGCTGCACGAGATCGGCGCCTATGTAGCCGCGGTCCCGGAAGTGACCGACTACCAGGCCTACGCCGGCGCGAGCGCGCCGATCAACTTCAACGGGCTGGTGCGCCAGTACTACCTGCGCGCGAGCCCCGAGCTGGGCGACCTGCAGGTGAACCTCGTCGAGAAGCACCACCGCGACCGCAAGAGCCACGAGATCGC
>Ga0209726_10008342_pt1 | contig 11201 bp, 5 predicted proteins | sample Subgrocontami54m_FD_187453 | JGI IMG/M metagenome (GOLD analysis project Ga0209726, IMG submission 187453) | Subsurface groundwater microbial communities from S. Glens Falls, New York, USA - GMW46 contaminated, 5.4 m (SPAdes) (version 3) | ecosystem: Environmental > Aquatic > Deep subsurface >... | reverse complement strand
CCCGCCTGCCGACCCCCGACCGCCATCGCCTTGGCCGTCGGCGCGCTCACCGCGCCAACGCGAGCTAACAGTTGCGGCGGCACACCGAGGAGCTCCTGCTTGATCGCATTGTGGTAGGCGATGATGCCGCCACGGAAGTAGCGGGAACTGCCGGGGATGTTCGTGAGTTGGTGCGACAGCAATCCGCCAGTGCACGATTCCGCCACTCCAAGGGTGCGCCGTCTTGCGGTCAACAGGCGGCCCACCGCGCCTTCCAGCGTCTCCTCATCCGTGCCGTAGACCGAGGCGCCCAATGCCTGACGCAGCTGCTGTTCGATGGTGGCCAATGCCGCCCGTGCGCGGCGCTGGGAGGCGGCGGTGGCGGTAAGCCGGACATCCACCATGCGCAGATGGGGATAGAGCCCCACCTGAATGGTGGCCGGAATCCGCAACCGGCGCAACACCGATTCGATGGACAGCTCGACCAGGCCGATCGTCCGGAGGGTGCGGCTGGCAATGGCCGCGCCAGTGCCCGCGCGCTTGAGGCGGGGCAGGACGTGCGCTTCGGTGATGGCGCGCATCTCCGAGGGAACCCCGGGCAATGCAATGATGGTGTGCGAGGGCAGCGCCAGCCAGATTCCGGGTGCGGTGCCGATGGGATTGGGCAGCGCACGGCTGCCTTCGGGCAGGGAGGCCTGGCGGAGCGCGGCCTGCTGTAGCCGGCGATGGCGGCGGGTGTAGAAGCGGCGGATGGCGGCGGCGACGCTGGGAACGAAGCGCAGCGGATGTCCCGTCGCCTCTGCAATCGCCGCCGTGGTGATGTCGTCAAAGGTGGGGCCCAGGCCGCCGGTGAGAATGAGGAGATCGGCGCGCCCCATCGCCTCGCGCAGCGCTTGGAGCAGCAGCGGGCGCTCATCGCTCACGGCGGTCTGCCGCTGACAGACGATCCCGCACTCCGCCAGCCGGCGTGCCAGGTAGGGGGCGTTGGTGTTGAGAGTGACCCCGCTGAGCAACTCTGAGCCGATGGTCAGCAGTTCGGCGCGCATGGGCGGCATTATAGCACCTTCCGAAGGGGGCTTCGTTCTGCTATGCTCAGGGACATGACGTCTTCGGTGGCGTATGGCTGCGCACTCTTCTCCGGAGCGATGTTGGGGTGCGCGTTTCCGCCTGTGGGGTGGAGCTGGGGTGTGTGGGTGGGGCTGGTGCCTCTGCTGATCGCGATCGAGCGCGCCGCCGACCGGCAGCGGGCCTGGCTGCTCGGCTACCTGGGCGGCCTGGTCTTCTTCCTGATTACTCTCCATCCGCTTGTTAGCGCGCACACCTGGGCTGGCTGGGCCTCCGAAACACCCCACGCGTTTACCGCGCGCATGCACCGGCAGTGGTGGCTTCTTCATCTGCTCTGGATGCTCTTCGCCGCCGGCGGAGCGATCTTCTGGGGCTGGTGGGCATACGGCCTCAAGCGGCTTGCGCCGCAGGGCGAATGGCGGGCGCTGCTGCTTGCGCCAAGCTTGTGGGTGCTGCTGCCGGAATGGGGGCGCGCGCAGGGCGGGTTTGGGTTTACCTGGGCCTGCCTCGGCAACGCCGCAGCCGGCTTCGAGGCCATCCGCCAGACGGCGGCGTTGGGCGGCGTGTGGCTGCTCAGCGCCCTGATCGTGGTCGTGAATGTCGGCATCGCGCGCCTCGTTCGACGCAGCGATGCGGGATGGTGGAAGCCGCCGCTGGCTGCGCTCGGCCTGCTCGGTTTCAGCTGGGCGGGGGGCGCCTGGTACCTGGGGCGGCCGGAGCCCTCTCCGACGCCGCCGCGGTCGGTGGCGGTGCTGCAGTATCATCAGGCGCGCTACACGACAGGCGATTTTCTTCCGATCGGTCTGGACCGCGGCTACGCGGAGTTGCTCGGTGAGGCGCTGCGGCAGCCGATGGATCTGGTGGCGATGCCGGAGTCCGCCATGATCGGCGCGGTGAGGCTGGATGAGACGTTGTCCACCACGAAACCGCTGGAATGGCAGCATCCGCGCTCGGCATGGGATCAGTACCTGGCGCCGCTCCTGGCGGATCGCCCGACGGTGGTCATTGCGGGGCTGGATACGGTCGAGCAGGGCCGCGACCACAACACGCTCGTCGCCTGGACCGCCTCTGGCGCTGCGGGCGGGTATCACAAGCGCCGGCTGGTCCCCTTCGCCGAGTACCATCCGACCGGCTGGGGCCGCTGGGCTCCGCACGGGCGCGCCCACTACCATCCGGGGCAGGGCAGCCAGCTCATCCGCGCCAATGGCCTGGTGATCGGCGGCTTCATCTGCCAGGAGGTCTTGCTCCCCTGGGTGTCGCGCGCTGCCGTGCGCGATGGCGCGACCCTCCTCGTCAGCGGAGGCAACGACGGCGTCTTCGGCGATCCGGCGGTGGCCGAGGTGCACGCTCAGGCGGCGCGGCTACGGGCGGTGGAAACCGGACGGGATCTGGTGCGGGCCATGAAGACCGGGGTCTCCGCCGTGATCGACCGCCATGGCCGGGAGGTCATCCGCAGCCGCTCCTCAGCACCAGTGATGCTCCTCGGGACCGTTCAGGAGGCGCAAGGCCTGACCCCCTTTGTCCGGTTTGGCGACTGGGTCGTCTGGACGGCCGGCTTGCTGGTGGCCTGGGGCTGCCTTGACCGTAACCGGTGCCATCAGGTATAGTTACAGAGAATCGTTTCTGGCGATAAATTGGCACACCCGGAGCAATCCGGGGTCGCAAAGCTACGGGTCTCTTGAAAGACCGCCGGGCTGCCGACCAGACGCGCGGAAAGAGATCGCCGGGCTACCGAACCAGAACCGTCGGTGGTCCGGTTTTCTATTCTGGAGCGAGGAGAAGCGCAGGACACCACAACAGCATGCATCGCCCTCAGATCCGCGTGGTGAAGTCCAATCGGGGTTTTTTGCTGGTCACCGCCCTCTGGGCGGCGGTCGTGGCGATTACGTTGCTGCAGGTCTCGATCGCCCGCGGTACGGTGGAGCTCAAGAGCGTCGAACGCAGCATTCAACAGACGCTCGCCTTCCAACGCGCCGAAGGGACGATGGATGCGGCCCTGCAGTCGTTTTTTACCTCGACCGATCCGGCCAGTTGGGCAGGCTGCGACGGCGTCAAACCGGATTACGTTCCAGGCTACACAACCTCCAGTTGCTTTGTGAATCCCCTTTCCAATCCCATTGTGGTCAGTGGCGGCCCGGCGAAAAAGATCACCGTCCAGGCGTTTGCTCCAACCTCGGCCAATCCGACTGCCACGCGGCGGATTCAGGTCCTTGCGCAGTATCCCGAGAGCGACTTTACCCTGCCGATTGCGGCTGATCAGCAGATTGTCCTGCTCGGCAACGCCCTGGTGGATGGATACGATTCCGGAGGCGTGGGCAATCCCTACGCCTTTACCGGCGACCTCAACGGGATGATCCGCACCAACGGCACCTCCTCGGTCAGCACCAGCGAAGCGATCCGGCTGCGGCAGGATGCGCTGGTCTACGGCGATGCGATCGTCGGGTATGGCGGCAGCCAGGCCTCATTCAGCCTCGCCTCTGGCGCGGCAATTCTTGGCACGACGTTCGGCAATCCTCCGGCCGGCAATCCGAACCTCAACTGCGCCATCCCCGGCCGCTGCGTTACCACCTCCTCTTCCGCGATGCCAACGTTCGATTCGGTGACGCTCCCGACGACCAGCGCGCCGTCCGGTCCGGCGATCAATCTCACCGGCTGTACCGTGGCCAGCCCGCCGGTGGTCTATACGGCTCCGTTCAATTTTTCCTCGATCACGACCGGCCAGTACTGCAAGGTCATCCTTCAAGGGGACGGGATCGTGAATCTCAGCCTGTTGGATCTGTCGGGGAGCAACGATCTGACGTTTAACGGCAATATCCAACTGCAGACCGGCTCCTTGACGGTGGGGCAATGGGGCACGATCGACGTCGGCGCGAACTACAGCGCGGAAGTCTACGTCAACGGGAATGTGAACCTCATGGGACAGACGTACGTCAATGAAAACACCAAGCAGCCGAAGAAGTTCTCGCTCAAAGTGAAGCGGAATATTGCGATCACCAACCAGACGGTGCAGCTCGACCAGAACAACCTCTTCTATGGGACGATCTATGCTCCCGACGCCATTCCCGCCTCCTCAGGCACCTTTATCGTGACCATTGCGGGCAGCGCCCATGTCTTCGGGGCGATCGTCGGGAAGGTGGTGCAGGTCAATCAGTACGGCCAGGTCCACTACGATATCAATCTCGCCTCCGGCGGCGGGGGCAGCGGCGGGTCGAGCAGTCGACGGATCCTCTCCTGGCGCGACTGCGTGAGCGATTCTGATTGTCCTGCCAATTGACCCTCCAAGTCTTTACAAGCTCTTCACCCTTCCCGTATAATAGCCTCCTGCACGGCAATTCGGAGGGCCGGTGTGCCCAGCAGCCAGCTGTTTGCGCGCGCGTGCCAATCGTGCCAGGAGGAGGAACCCAGGATGGCGTCGTCGAAGGAGTCCCCAGCACCCCAGCAGGACCGCGAGCGGCTTGAGCGATACAAGGCGCTTGAAGTCACACTCAGCCAGATCGAGAAGCAGTTCGGCAAGGGCGCGATCATGCGCCTGGGGCAGAACACGAAGCTCGACATCCCGGCGATCCCCACTGGCTCGCTGGCGCTTGATGTGGCCCTGGGCATCGGCGGGGTACCCCGCGGCCGCGTGGTGGAAATCTTCGGGCCGGAGTCCTCGGGCAAGACGACGCTGACCCTGAGCATCCTGGCCGAGGTGCAGCGGCTGGGGGGCGTGGCCGCCTTCATCGACGCCGAGCACGCGCTGGACCCCACGTACGCCAAGACGCTCGGATTGAACCTGGATGACCTGCTCATCTCCCAGCCCGACACCGGCGAACAGGCGCTGGAGATTACCGAAACACTGGTGCGCTCCAACGCCGTCGATGTCGTGGTCATCGACTCGGTGGCGGCCCTGGTGCCGAGAGCCGAGATCGAGGGCGAGATGGGCGACCAGTTTATGGGGCTGCAGGCGCGCCTGATGAGCCAGGCGCTGCGCAAGCTCACCGCGGCCATCGCCAAGTCGAAGACGTGCTGCATCTTCATCAACCAGATCCGCGAGAAGATCGGCGTCATGTTCGGCAATCCGGAGACCACGCCGGGCGGCCGGGCGCTGAAGTTTTACTCCTCGGTCCGCATCGACCTGCGCCGCATCGAGAGCATCAAGGTGGGCGACCGGGCGGTCGGCAACCGCGTCAGGGCCAAGGTGGTGAAGAACAAGGTCGCCGCTCCCTTCCGGCAAGCGGAGTTCGACATCCTGTTCGATGAGGGGATCTCCAAGGCGGGCAGCGTCCTCGACGTGGGCGAGACCGAAGGGGTCATCCAGCGCCAGGGCAGCTGGGTCTCCTTCGGCGAGACGAAGCTCGGCCAGGGCCGGGAAAGCGCCCGGATGTTCCTGAGAGAGAATCCCAAGTTGATGCGGCAGATCGAGGAGCAGATCCGCCAGCGCATTGCGCAGACGGGTGCGAAGGCGGCGGAGAGCGCGAAGGAGCGTTTAGCCAAGAACAAGGAGCAGGACGGCGCGGAATCGGCGGCCCGCCGCGCGTCCTAGACGACCCATGGCACAGGAAGGCGGGGAGGGACAGAGGATGACGCATCGTCGGCGGATCATCGGAGGTATCGGGCTGATCGGCGTGATGGCGGCCATCTGTTTGAGCGGACGGACGGATCTCTGGTCGAGCAGTGCTGCCCCCGCCACGCCCGGCGGCGGCCTCGCCTCCTCCTCAGCGCAGGCAGCTCCCGGCGAAGCGGAGTCGCTGCAAGCGGCGTTTATCCGCATCGGCCAGCAGGTGGGGCCGTCCGTGGTGAGCATTTCGACCGAGCAGATCGAGAGGGTGCGGAATTATTACCAGCGGCACCCGTTCTTTGGATTCCAGGGCCCGGGCGGGGGCGGGGGGGACGATCCTTTTGAGGAGTTCTTCCGCCAATTTCAGGGCGAAGGGCCCCCGGCGCGCGAGTTCCACCGTTTCGGCCTGGGCTCCGGGGTCATCATCGATGACCGCGGCTTTATTCTGACCAACGAGCATGTGGTGGCGGACGCGGATAAGATTACCGTGACGCTGTCGGACGGCCGCGAACTGACCGGCACGGTGAAAGGAAAAGACCCCCGCTCGGATCTGGCGGTCGTGAAGATCGACGCCAAGAAATTGACGATCGCTCCGCTCGGGGATTCGGCCACGGTCAGGACCGGCCAGTGGGCGGTCGCCTTGGGCAACCCCTTCGGGTTGATGGGGGTCGGGCCCTCCGTCCGCGCTCTCGGAGCTGAGCCCACCCTGACGGTGGGAGTGGTCAGCGCGCTCAACCGCCAGCTGCCGCGCGCCTCGCGCTATGACCGCGACTACTCGGAGCTGATCCAGACCGATGCGGCGATCAACCCCGGCAACAGCGGGGGACCGCTCCTGAACCTGCAGGGCGAGGTGATTGGCATCAACGTGGCGATCCTCACCAGCTCGCGGGGGTTCGAGGGGGTCGGCTTTGCGATTCCCATCAACAAGGCGAAGAGCATCCTGGATATGCTGATCGAGGGTAAGAAGGTCATCTATGGATGGCTGGGGATCCAAATCCAGGATATCACCGATGACGTGGCCGAATACTATGGCCTCTCCGATCGCGAGGGGGTACTGGTCTATCATGTGCTCCCCGGCAGCCCGGCGGTGTCGGCCGGCATGAAGGCGGGCGACATCATCAAGACGTTCGATGGGATGGCGATCCATCATTCGCGCGAGCTGATCGACCGGGTGAGCGGCACGAAGGCCGGCCGCCGCGCCAAGGTCGAGCTGTTGCGGGACGGCAAGCCGCAGACCTTGGAAGTCCAGATCGGCGAACGGCCCCTGGATACGGAAGCCGAGGGGGGCGGTCCGGAAGCTGCCACCGAGTCCTGGCGCGGCCTGAAGGTGAGCGCGCTGGATCAGGACACGCTTGAACGGCTCGCCCTGCCTGCCGGCACGACCGGCGTGCTGGTCGTGGAAGTGGAAGAGGGCTCGGCGGCTGAGCAGGCGGGGATCCGCTCGGGAGACGTGATTAACGAGGTCAACCGCGTGCGGATCGAACAACTCAGCGACTACCGGACGGCGATCGGGCAGGTCAAAGGCAGCGCCCTGGTCAGGACCAATCGAGGGTATTTTGTCATCAAAGCCGGATAAGCGCGATGTGGATCTTGCGGTGGCTGCGGTGGCTCGTGCAAGCCGGCGGAGTGTGCGTTCCGTCCAGGAGGCGTTGAGCGCGCTTCACCGGCGCGGGGTTCCCGCCGGGGTGGCTGCTGCCGCGATTGCCCGCTGCAAGGCGGCCGGGATTCTGGACGATCGGGCCTGCGCCCGCCTCTGGGCCGGGCAATGGGCCAGGCGGGGATACGCCTGGGCCGCCATCCGGCAGCAGCTGGCATCCAAAGGGCTGGATGAGGGCAGTATTGAAGAGGCCGGCCGATCGATTCAATGGTCAGCCGGCGATGCGGCTCGCGCACAGGCCGAAGCCGCTGCGCGGCTCGGTTCGCGTCCGCGAAGAGCTGAGCGGCTGCGGACGGCGCGCGCCCTCGCCGCCAAAGGGTTCGACCCTGACCTCGTTGAGCAGGTCCTAGAGAGCACCCTCGGTTCCCATCCGTCCCATGCAGAGCGGTGAGATTCGGGAGCGGTTTTTGTCCTTTTTCGCCGCTCGCGGGCATACCCGGGTTCCCAGCGATTCATTGATCCCCAGCGGCGACGCCACGGTGCTGTTCACCTCGGCGGGCATGAATCAGTTCAAGGACTGCTTTCTGGGGAAGCGGACCGACCTGGCGCGGGCCGCCTCGTGCCAGAAATGTTTGCGGACCGGCGACCTTGAGCGCGTGGGCAAGACTGCGAGCCACCACTCGTTCTTTGAAATGCTCGGCAACTTCTCCTTCGGCGACTACTTCAAGGCCGAGGCGATCGACTGGGGATGGGAGTTCCTGACCGGCACGCTCGATTACGCCGGCGCGCCAAGCCCCGATGCCGCGGCACGCTGCATGGGGCTGCCGAAAGACAAGCTCTGGGTCAGCATCTATGAGGAGGATGACGAGGCGTTCCGCCTCTGGCGTGCGCTGGGATTACCCGAGGCGCGGATCAAGCGGTTCGGCCAGGCGGACAACTTCTGGCCGGCCAATGCGCCCAGCCAGGGGCCGAACGGGCCGTGCGGGCCGTGCTCGGAGATCTATTACGATTCGGAGGGGAAGGTCCACGGCCCGAAATCGGTCGAGGTCTGGAATCTGGTCTTCACGCAGTTCGACCGTCAGCCGGACGGCCGCCTGAAGCCGCTGCCCAAGCCCAACATCGACACCGGCATGGGGCTGGAGCGGTTGACGGCGGTCATGCAGGGTGTGGCGAGCGACTATGAAACGGATCTGTTTGCGCCAATCCTGAACGCGATCCGGCAGCTGCCGCGCGGAAAGAAGAACGCCAAGCCGGAACAGGCGGTCTTCGCCGAGCGCGCGATTGCGGATCACGCGCGGGCGATGGTGTTGCTCATCGCCGAGGGGCTGCTGCCGTCCAATGAGGGGCGCGGCTACGTGCTGCGGATGGTGATCCGGCGGGCGTACCGGCTGGGCGTGCAGGTGCTCGGCCTTCTACCGGAGGGGTCGGCGAACTTCCTGTCCGCGTTGGTGCAGCCGGTGGAGCGCGCCATGACCGGTTCGCCCTATGCCGAGTGGCTAGCCGCCAAGCGTGGCAGTGTGCAGCAGGTACTTGACCGCGAAGTGGCGCAGTTTCAGCAGACGCTGGAGATCGGCCTGGTCCGCCTGGATGAGCTGATCGCCGAATGCCGCGCGAAGCGCCGCACCCAACTGGCGGGCGGGGACGTGTTCAAGCTCTATGACACCTATGGCTTTCCGCTTGAGCTGACCGTTGACATCGCTGCAGAGCAGCAGCTGGAGGTCGACCGCGCGGGATTCGACCGCGAGCTGGCGGCGCAACAGGAGCGCTCGCGCGCCAAGAGCCAGTTCAGCGGCGGCGTCTTCGTTACCGACGCCTTGGAGATTCGCAAGGCGATTCCGCAGTTGTCCTCGAAGGACGCGCAGTTTGTGGGCTATGAGGCGCTGGCGGCGGATGGCGTGATCAAGGGGCTCTGGAACGGCCGCGAGTGGGTCACACAGGCCTCAGCGGGCGAGTCGGTGGGGATCGTGCTGGACCGCTCGCCGTTTTACGGCGAGGCCGGCGGACAGATCGGAGACGCAGGTCTCATCGAGGGTGCCAAGGGCCGCGCCGAGATTGCGCAGACGACCTGGGTCGAGGACGTGTTGCTGCATCACGCCACGGTGACGACGGGGACGCTGCGGGTGAATGATCCGGCGCGCGCCTCGGTGGATGCGGAGCGGCGCCTGCGGATCGCCCGCAGCCACACCGGCACCCACCTGCTGCACTGGGCGCTGCGCAAGGTGCTCGGGCCGGAGGCGGTGCAGGCCGGCTCGTACGTCGAGACCGAGCGCATCCGCTTCGACTTCTCTTCGCTCCATGGGCTGCACGAGGAGCAGCGGAACGATGTGGAAGCGCTTGTGAACAGCCGCGTGCGCCTCATCGATGCGGTCCAGACGCGCGAGATGGCGCTGGAGCAGGCCCGCCGCGAGGGTGCCGTCGCGCTGTTCGGTGAGAAGTACGGCGGCACGGTGCGCGTGGTAACGATCGGCGACTACTCCAAGGAGCTGTGCGGGGGCACGCATGTGCCGCATACCGGATTTGTGGGGACGCTGATGATCGTCGGCGAAAGCTCGATTGCCGCCGGCACGCGGCGTATCGAGGCGCTCGTGGGCGAGGCCGCCGCCGAGGCGCAGCATGCCCAGCGCCGGCTGCTGCAGGAGGCGGCCAAGCGACTGGGGCGTCCGGCGAATGATCTGGTGGCCGGGCTGGAGGAGCTGCTCGAACAGCTCAAGCGGCTTGAGCGCGAGCGAAAGACGCTGCAGTTGGAGCTGGCCAAGGTGCAGGCCGGTCGCTTGCTGGCTGAAGGCAAAATAATCAACGGAGTGACCCTGGTGACCTCGACGATGAAAGACGCGGATCGCGAGCTGCTGGCCGCGCTGGCCGATGCGCTGGTGCGCACGCTCGAACGGGACGGCGTGGCCCTGCTGGCCTCGGCCGAAGGATCGGACAAGGTCTCGATGGTCATGGCCACGACGAGCAATCTCTCGAAGCGGATCCACGCCGGGCAGCTGCTCAAGGCGATTTCGCCGCTCACCAAAGGCAGCGGCGGCGGCCGCCCCGAGTTCGCTCAGGCCGGGGGGAAAGACCCGACCGGAATTCCCGCGGCGATGAAACGGGCCGAGGAGCTGGTGCGCGAGGCGCTGAGCGGATGAAGCAGATTTCCACGACCGGACAGGACTGGGAGCGGTTGTGCGCACGGCAAACCGTCCGCCGCAGGCGGATCGAGGAGCGCGTGCGCCAGATCATCGATGACGTGCAGCAGGGCGGCGATGAGGCGCTGCTGCGCTACACCCGGCGGTTCGACGGGGTGAAGCTGACGCCTCGGCAGCTGCGCGTCACCGAGGCGGAGATCTCCGGCGCATTTCAGCACCTGGATCCGAAATTCGGGCTGCAGCTGAAAAGCGCGATCCAGAACGTCCACGCCTTTTACAGCCGGCCGCGCCTGAAGCCGGTGCGTCTGGTGGACGGCGACGGCGTCGTGCTGGGGGAGAAGTTTGACCCGATCGAGCGGGTCGGCATCTACATTCCCGGCGGCACGGCGAGCCTGGTCTCCACCGTCTATATGACGGTGATCCCCGCCCGCAAGGCGGGGGTGAAGCGGATCGTCCTGGCCACGCCGCCGCGCAAGGACGGACGGATGGACCCGCATATTCTGGCGGTCGCCAGCTTGCTCGATGTCGACGAAGTGTACCGCATGGGCGGCGCGCAGGCGATCGCGGCGATGGCCTTCGGCACGAAGACTATTCCGAAGGTCGACAAGATCGTCGGTCCGGGCAATGCCTACGTGGCCGAGGCGAAGCGGCAGGTGTTCGGGTTCGTCGATGTGGATACCATCGCCGGGCCCTCGGAGATCGCGGTGATCGCCAACCGCTTCTCCAACCCCCAGTACGTGCTGGCGGATCTGATGGGGGAGACGGAACATGCCGGCGGGATCGGCTTTCTCATCACGACCTCGAAGGCGCTCGCGCGGCTGGCGCGCAAGCAGATCCCCGGCGGCTACTGCATCGTGGTCAAAAATCTGGATGAGGCGGTCGAGGTGGC
>Ga0209726_10008341_pt1 | contig 11201 bp, 11 predicted proteins | sample Subgrocontami54m_FD_187453 | JGI IMG/M metagenome (GOLD analysis project Ga0209726, IMG submission 187453) | Subsurface groundwater microbial communities from S. Glens Falls, New York, USA - GMW46 contaminated, 5.4 m (SPAdes) (version 3) | ecosystem: Environmental > Aquatic > Deep subsurface >... | reverse complement strand
GCAGGGCGCGGTCAGAGTCGCAACCGCCCATACAGAAGTTGGCGCCGGGCTTACGGCGGCGTACGCGCATCAAGTTCACGCGTATGCCGAAGATCCAGACGAGCATTTTGTCAGCGAGTATCGCCACCTCTACCGACTGCTTGCCACTCCCGTTGAAGATGTGTCGGCGCATTCCTTCAGCGTTCGCCGCGAGTTCCTCGATTCCAGCTTCGAACTGCCGGCCCTTCTGCTCAGCATCGGTCAGTTTCCGCGAACGTTTCAGAGCGAGATCGTCGGACTTCATCTCGCTTGGCAGTTTCTCGACGTCCCGTCGTTCAGTCGAAGCCTGGTACGGGACGCGCGAATGCACCATTCCCTGCCCGCGGCCAACCACACGATCACCGAGTCAACCGACGCCGAACGCGGTCGCTTGTTGGCGCTGGAGGTCGCTCGAAGATTGCTCCAAGGCAACGCCAAGGAAGTCAATGAAACGTGGCAGTGCATCTGGAGTGGCCTTGCACTAGCCGCGAACGCGTGGACGACGTGGTTGACCGCGACGGGTGAAACCGTTCCCGATGGTCCGCCAGACCCTCGGCAGGAAATGATCGATTTGTTGTGCCGAAAGGCTCCGCATGCTGTTGGGTACCATGGCAACAAGCGGCTTGGTGGCACGTTGATAGACGATCGATTCCGCGCCGTCAAGTTCGACTCCGGGGCGTTTCTCGATAACCTGGCGTCCTCGCGGCTGGTCGCGCCGGGCGACCCCGAGAGCAGCGACTTCCTTCAAGAACTCGTGGCATTTGGCGGACCGATGGTGGAGGTATTCTCGCCAGCGGAGATCGTGACTATTCAGAACTGGATCAGGAGTCTCCCGCCGAGGAGCCCAACAGCCCATGAGCGTGCCGCTCCTCGGACAGAAAATGAGGCCGAACCGACGCGCCGGCCAGAACCGGTGCGACCGCTGTGGTCCGCTGCAACCTTCCGCAGGCAAAGCGAACGGCGATACGCGAACTGCTCCGTGCGCGAGCTGTACCACTATCTCGTCAATCTGGAATTCTTCCCCGATGTCCTGCCGGTTGTCGAGCGCTTCGCGAGTTGCCGCCTCGAGCGATCGATGCTCACGATCAAAACGGGGGACCGACCGATCCCATCAGAGCGCTACGATCCGGATGCTCTCGAACGATGGGTTCATGTCAACCACCGCGAACAAGTGGACTCGTACCGCCCGTTGGTCGGTACGCCGCGCATCTCAAGGAAGGAATTCATAGAGTCCACCGTGCAGCTCGCGCCGCTGATTCTGATCGACGGCGGCTGGCTTCAGGGAATAGCAAGTCCCGCGCTCATCCATCGGACGGTGGGAAGCATGCTTTTTCATGTCTTTTATGAGGAGGTCGGTGAAGGGAATCCCGCGCAACATCATGCGAACATCTACCGCGATCTGCTGACGGCGATGGGCGAAGCCGCACCGCCTGTGGACACGAAAGAATTCGTGAACTGGCCGCGGCTGCGGGACGCCTCTTTCGATGTTCCGACCCTATGGCTGAGCATCTCCTCCTTCCCCCGACATTTCCTCCCAGAGATTCTTGGGCTCAACCTGGCGGTGGAGCTGGCAGGGATTGGCGGCCCTTACCTCGAGGCGCGCGACACACTGCGCCATTTCGGGCTCCCGACACTTTTCGTCGATGTCCATAACGCCGCGGACAACGTGTCAGTCGGCCACTCCGCGTGGGCCCTGAAAGCCATCAGGGCGTACATGGACGACGTCGCGGCACGTGAGGGGCCTCACAACGTTGACTATCATTGGCATCGGGTCTGGAGCGGATTGCGCGCGACGTTACCGCAGGTCAGCTTCATCCGCCTGGCTCTCCACCGCATCGCGGCACGCGTCCTCGGATCTCCACAGGAAAGGCGCGTTCCCCGGATCTTCAGAACGTAGCTAACGGAGGCCGGCATCGGCGGCAGTCGTCGTGCGGGCCATCAGGTAGACATGAACGGTGTCACGTTCTCAATCGCCGTGGTTCTGCTTGCGCTTGCATCGATCGAATTGGTGCTCCGCTGGCTCGATGTAGCGGATCCTCCTACGTTTCAATTCAACGCGCTTTTTGGGTACCTGATGCACCCGGACCAGTCGGCCTCGACGAGGGGACACCGCTTCCGGATCAACAACGCGGGCCTTCGAGGTGCGGACGTCAACCGACGCATGCCTGGTGAGCGTCGAGTCGTGTTCGTCGGCGATTCGATCACGTATGGGGGAGGCAGGATCCCGGACGGCGATCTTTTCGCCACTCGCGTCGCAGAGGCCCTCAGCGTATTGCGGCACGAGCGGGTGACGGCTGTTAACGTATCGGCGCCAGGATGGGGCATCCAGAACATGGCCGCATTCATTGCGGCGAACGGCGTGTTCGAAGCGGAAGTCGTCGTGTGGGTGCTTCCGTCAACCGACTTTCGCCGCCATAAGACATCACTTGAGGACTTCGCATACCCGCGGACACGACCACGCAGCCGTCTGATTTATGCGGCGCTCAGCTGGCTTTCTACGGTCAGTAGCCGGGGGCGAGTACCGACGGAGGCAGAGTATTCAGCCGTCCCTGGCGCAGACATCTTGGAAGCGAATCTTGTCGCACTCGACTCGACGCTGCACGCCTTGAGTGCAGCAGGAATCCAACTTGTTCTCGCGGTGTTGCCAGACGAGGCGGGCTACAGAAACTTGGCAAACGACGTTCAGCGATTCAAGGCAGTGGCCGATGCGAACGGCGCTGTATTTGTCGACCTCAAGCCAGTTTTTCGAATGCAGCGAGACCTGCACCTCTTCGAAGATGGCGTGCATTTGACCAGTCGCGGCCACGAACTGGTAGCCAACGCAATATTCTCAACCGTCAACGCGGCGTTGGCCGGCGGACGACCTTGATCGGGCGCCAGGCCGCCCCCAACTCCCGCGTTTTTCCTAAAAGGAAGTTGGAGGGCCGCCCGGATTTGAGGAAATGGAGGTCGTCTCACAGGGGCCGGTGAGATTCCCTCGGTGCGGGTTTGAGACCTCATTTCAAACGTCTGGTCGCAACCGGCGAACTTTTCGCGGCTTTAGTGAGGAGAATCGGCAACGTCCCTCATATCCGCCGGTCGCGCGATAATGGTCATCGACATGCCACTGTACGAATATACCTGTCGGAGCTGCGCTCAGAATTTCGAACTGCTGGTCCGCGGCAACGATACACTCCAATGTCCGTCGTGCACGAGCACTGAGATCGAGCGTCGTTCGTCCGTGTTTGCCGCCCGCACCAGCGGCACTGCGCGCACGTCGGAAACGCCAGCCGCCTGCGGCCACTGCGGTGACCCGCGCGGACCTGGCTCCTGCTCCATCAACTGATGGCTGTCGCGCTCCAACACGCGTCGTGCGCTTCCCGCCGGCAGCGTTGGCATCGGTGTATCCTCTCCGCGGCCCGAGAACGACATGAGGTCGTCCGCTGGCCCAATCCACTACGGAGGCCTGAGCCATGGCACTGGGGATCTACTTTTCGCCGATATCGATGACGAAACAGCAATACGACACCTGCATCCGGAAACTCGAGGCGGCGGGCGCCGGCAAGCCGGCGGGACGCCTGTATCACGCAAGCTTCGGCGACGGCGACAAGCTCGCTGTGTTTGACGTCTGGGAATCACAGCAATTATTCGATCGCTTCGGTCAGACGCTGATGCCGATCCTCAAGGAGATTGGTGTCGATCCGGGTCAACCCCACATCATGCCGATTCACAACGTGATCAAGGGCTGAACGGGCAGCCACCGGCATTACAGGCACCATATCGCCGCTGTCGGTGCGCATCTCCAATGCGCCGAATTAGGGCGTCGCGGGTTAAGAAGCGAAGCGACTGAAAAAGACTGCAACTCTTGCACGCTAATCGGCCGGTCGCTGCGTGACGACGGCCGGGCGTCCGGTTCAACGATCGGAAAGAACCGGAACGAGTGCGGATCGCGCCGTTTCGGCTCCGGTACGACCGCTCACGCGGGCCGGAGGAGTGGTATCGAGGCCGGAGAGACTGCTCACACTTCCCTGAAGCTTTGGTGTCGGCGCCGGAACGACTGCTCACACCACCCCGACGACCGGTGTCGCCGCCGGAACGACTGCTCACGCCACCCGGACACCCGTGTGTCGCGGCGTAACCGGCGGCCCGAGTGAGGGAGCGTTGTCGACGAAGATAACTTCCCCAAGAAGGGCCCGCCGTGCCTCGCGAACCTCCACGATCTGGTCGATGATCTCGGCAGGGATGTCCAGCTTCACGCCCCGGGTCGGTCCGGATACATCGGGCGTGGCTCCCCGCCGAGCACCTGATTGGTGAAGTGGATCGTAGAGTCCTGCTCCGGAGTGGGCATCACCGCAGGCAGGTAGTCTCCGTGTCCCGCCTCTCGGTTGTCCGGGATCTGCCGGTGGTGCACCTGGACCGGCACGGCGTTGGCGTCCTTCGGTCGCGGCCCGTGGTACCCGAGCGCGAGGCCGGCCTGCTCCTTCCGGAAGAAGATGAACCGCTGCAACAGATCGCCAGCCGGGTACGCCAGCTTCAGGACGAGATCGGCACGCGAGGCGAGCACCGCCGCACGTTCCGCGCGTCCGGCTTCGTTCCGGTACTGTGCTGGGTTGGCCACGCTGAAGTCGTCCACCGCTGGCGCGAGCAGGCATATCTGACCCACCCGGTACGTGCCAGGCGCGAGCCGCTTCACGGTCTCGAGCGCCACGCGCGCACCCAGGCTGTGTGTCACGAACTGCAGCCGAGTGCCCGGCCGAAGAACGGCAACCTGCGTGATGTAGACGGCGAGCGCCGCCGCGGAGTCGTCGGCATCCTGACCCTCGAAGGGATAGCTGACAGCGCGGGTCCAGTGATCCCCCGGCCACAGCACCGCAACGACGCCGTCGGCGGCAACCGTCGCGAGGGACGCGGCGAGCCGCAGGAGCACCGCCTCGCCCTCGGCACGGTTGACGTTGAAGCCGTGCAGAAGGAACGTGACCTGCGCCTCGGCGCGCAAGTCGTGCACCGTGCCAAGACCTGGACGCGTCACGAGCACGCCGGGCGTCACCGCGCCGCCTGTGTTCGCGCCGCGGAAGTCCAACAGGTAGATCACTGTCGAGCCTTTAGCGCCTGGCTCGCCGACTTGAGCGCGGTCACCAGGTCCTTGGCTACCGGCGCCAGCGGCACCGCTAGAAACCCGACAACGGCTGCCATAGGGAGCTGCGCCCCAGTGGGATCCATCCGCCAGCCGACGACCAACGCGATGCCGACGGAGATCACCGACGCCGTGAGCCGAGCGGCGCTCGCGTACTCGTTCTGGGCGAGCGTGAGGGCAGCGTCGATGCGCGCATCCACTGCCAGCTCGAAACGGCCGAGCACGTTGCGCAGCTCCGGCCGCAAGTCCCCTCCGGCGTTGAGCGCCTCAGCGGCCTCCGCCAGTGTCGGCGCGTCAATCAAACCGAGCGCTTGGGCCACCTGCGACGCGTTCTCAGCCGTAAGTCCGATGCGGGCACCCTGCCGAATCACCCTGGCCAACTCCTTCGGCTCGCCCCGGTACTGCGCTCGCAGCAGCGCCTCGACGTCGGGCCCGTAGGCCACCGCGAGCGTATCGACAATCCGACCGAGGATGCGAAGAATCGTGGGGAAGCCAGCTTCGCCGATCCAGGCCAGCCGCTTGAGGCCCTCAACGATACCGAACGCCGCGGTGCCCAGCGCGCCGGCCGCCGTTACGATCTCCCAGGTGTTCTCAGGCATGGTGCGTTCTCCTCGAATGTGTAGCAGTTGCCAGGTGTTCTTACGCCACCCGCAGGCGCCTCTCCCTCTGTGCGAGCGTGTAGACGGGAAGGATTCCCTGCGGGTAAAGGAGGCCGTACACGTCCCGCTGATCGGTCTTGTGGCCCCGCTCGAACACGTTATTACGCAGCCACTCGGCGGCGTGCCCGGGACCGCGGGCCAGGTCGATATCGGCGTCGACGGAGAAACAGCTCGCGGGAATCTCCCCAGGCACCGCCACGTCCTCCACCTGCTCGGCGAACGACAGCTGCAGATTGCCTTCCTCGAACCGAGTGTGCTTCGAGCTGTGGGGATGCGCGGGCAGCTCGGGTCGATCGGCACGCAGTCCGTGGCCGGCGGCGTTCGCGAAGTCCGGCGAACGGCGCACACCGTTTTTTGCTTCCGCGAGCACCCAGAGGTACACCCGATCCGGCTCCACCAGCCGCACGCCTCGCACGAAGTCGAGCACGGGCGTCCCGTCGAGGAGCGTTTCGCGCAGCTTGGCCTCGATGTTGAGCAACGCCATCTTGAGTGGAGGCTCGAGCGCCAGATATTGCCCGATCTCCAATCCACTGCCCGAGCGTGTGAATGGCGACCGGCGCTCGACGAGGCGCCCGAACCCGCCGGCGAGGTCGAACGATTCCGCATCGTCGGGCACCAGCATGAGGCGCAGCACGACCTCGTCGCGTTCGACACGCCCGTCGCGGATGAAGCTCTGGCGCGACAGGGCGTACCACGCTGGCCGATGGCCGGGCCGGCTGAGGCGCAACCCGTAGAGCTGCCCCGCATCGAAGGGCAGCTCCAGTCTCACCTCGACGATCGAGCCTCGCACGTCTTCGCCGTGCAAATCGAGCCCGCGAAACAAGTCGCGCACTGTGACACGAAGCGTCCCGCCGGCCCACAACTGCCGGTCGGCGCCGTAGACGACGATGGTCAGCCGCTTCTCCGTGACTGCTCGCGTGGCCATGGCAAACAAGGAACGGTGCTGAAATCGCTAGAACAGCGACTTCAGGTCCACGTTGACGCCGTAGAACATCCGGATATCCTTTCCACCCTTATGCTCCCGATCCGTGTTGACCTCGAGCCCCATCAGGACCTTCACGTGTTTCGTTGTCATCGAATCCGGTAGCTCGGGCGTGGCCAGGAACCGCAACACCAACCGGTTCTCGGTGGCCGCGTTGAGCACCAGACCGCGCACGGCGTCACTTCTCTGATAGAGAAACTCGAAGAGCAGGAGGTCTTCGACGTTGCTGCCCTTGTCAGTCATCCCGTCACTGACAGGGATAGTGGTCACCTTCTCCTCCGGCTGCGACAGGCGGAACCTGAATCCGAACTCCCCGCGGTAGTACCCGCCTTCGCTCCCGAGGGGGCTGGTCACCTTGACATACGTGAGGCCGTCCTTCTCGAAGAAGCGCTCATCGTCGAGGAATGCGTCGAAGTGCCCCTTGGCAACGGCGCCGAGCTCCATGAAGGCGCCTGCCTTGTCGGCCATGAACAGGCGATTGGCGCTGAACTCGAAGCCGGTGGTAAACGCGCGTTGCCGGGTCAGCGTCGCGCCGGGGGTCGTCGTCCCGGTCACCGTGGCTCCCTGGTTCTTCAGCGCCTCCACGACCGGGGACACGGCGGTCTCCGCCCGGGCGGTCACAGCCCTCGCGACCGAGGTGATGCCCGTCTCGAAAACGAGGTGCATGCTGAGGCGCGCGTCGCCGTTTGCCCGGGTCGTTCCAAGAGGGGCCGGAGGAGTGCCGTAGTTGAGGAGGGGCTGGGCGTCGAGCCGGAACAGGAACGTCGCATCCGAGCCGGTCAGTTTTGGTACCGTGGCTTCGCTCGACGAGCTTCCGCCGCTGCCAAGATTCGACGTGCCGTTGGTCACCAGTTCCCAACGCAAGTGTTCCTGCGCCTGGGCAGTTACCGGCCCCGTGGCGAAGGCCACTACCAGAAGCAAGACGAGCCACAGACTGCGGCCAAAAAACATGCACAAGCGCATGGGCACCCTCCTCGTCGTCGGCTGGGCCGACAAAGCCGTCTCACCATGTATGAACGACGAAGGCGACAGATCCTAACGGCCCGCTCGAGTTGAACCGCGTTTTCGATTTGGCCGCCCTTCGTCCACCCAGGTCAAGCGTTCGCCTAACTAATCGGCGAAGTGAGTCACTGAAGTGCCCAGGAAGAGCAACTGGGTCAATGCCATGGCGATGTCGGCATCGGCGAAGTACCAGACCACGCGAGCCGGCGTATTCTCGATCAAGTCTTGACCGTATAGAGTTCTACGACAAATGGCTACGGGAGTATGTCGGCGATTGGCCTACGGCCGCTGCCGCCAACGGCACTCACTGAGCACGAGGACGGTCGGCGAGGAGGTCGGAGGCATCGAGCTGGCGCTGCTGAATGGTTCAACGCGACCAGAGGACCGCCGGTGTGAAGCGCGTGGATATCCGTTGCGGACTCTCGCGGTACTCTGCTACGGACTCGGCACGAGCCTCGGCGCGGCGAACTGCTGCACAGGGTTGCCTCGATCGCGGTCAGCCCGCCCACGGGTTGGAAGCGTCGCCCGAGCGGACGGCTTTGAAGCAGACTGCCTTTTCAAGACCAAGCCGTCTTCCTCACAGGGCGGATCTTCGGTGCCCCGCGGCGCGCGCGCTGAAGTTCTGCATGCCAGAGGTCGTATCGCTGCTGCAGGTTCATCCAAAACGTTGCGGACGTGCCGGTGAGCGCAGCCAGTTCGACGGCATTCTCAGCCGTCACCCCGCGCTTCTGATTGATCAGCTGGTTCAGGCGAACAAACGACCAGCCGAGTCGCTCAGCCGCCTCCGTCTGCGAGACAGGAGGCTCATAGGCTTTCAAGAATTCCTCGAGCAGAATCTCTCCCGGATGAATTGGTTCAGCAGTCTTCATCGCAATACTCATTAAATAGTTAGTAACAAATAGTTAGTGGTAGTCTTCGCATCGCACTTCGTAAGCGTGACCATCATCGAAACGAAACGTAATCCGATACTGGTCGTTTACGCGGATGCTATGTCGCCCTTTTTGATCGCCCTTTAACGCCTCCAATCGATAACCGGGCACCGCGGCCAGATCAGTCAAGCTTGCGGCGGCGTCGAGACTTGCCAGCTTGCGCCGAATCGAACGCCAAAGCTCTTTCGCGAAGCGCCGTGCCGCCTTTGTGTCACGCTCGTTAAAGAGGTCCTCCGTAGCGGCTTGATCGAACGACTGAATCACAATACGATATTACGCATGCCGTAATATATTGTCAAGGACACCACGGCCATCGTGCGTACGAGACGTCTCCACGCCGACCGGCGCATCCTGAGTCGCGAGCATGATGAGCTAGACTCGGGCGGATGATCCCGCATGCGTCGTGTCTCGCCGTCGTAGCCGGGGCTCGCGATCCGGGCAGTGGTCTGTTCGATCTAGCCCGCGGCGAGTTCCACGGAACCGCGTTTTCCATCGCACCAGGACTCTTCATGACGGCAGCACACGTTTATGAAGAGGCAGCTGCTGCCGGTAATGTCGCTCTCGGACGACTGACTCCTGGCAAGGTTCAAGGAGATGAAGTCAGAGACTACGAATTGTTCCCGGAGATCGATATCGCGATTCTTTCAAGCAACCTGGAAGCCGAAATACTGGAGCTGCGCTTCAGGCCACCGCTCTACTACCTTGATGATGTCTTCGCATTTGGGTGGGGCTTTGGCATCAACATAGCCACGCGCCAAGGTGACCGCTACAACATCGTCTCGGCGGGCGATCTCCGCACGGCCGCTGCGCAGCTGAACGGGCTGACAGGGACAAAACAGGGACAGTCGGGGACAATTTCCGCGTCGAGCGAAAGCGAAACGTCCCAGATTACCAAGAGAATTTGGAGGCGCCGCCCGGATTTGAACCGGGGATGGAGGTTTTGCAGACCTCTGCCTTACCACTTGGCTACGGCGCCGATCGGGCTTGTCCGCGGGATGTCAACACACCCGCGACCGCGGGCGGGAAGGAAAAAATGGAGCGGGAAACGGGATTCGAACCCGCGACTTCGACCTTGGCAAGGTCGCACTCTACCACTGAGTTATTCCCGCTCGCGACGAAAACTCAGCGTACCACACCGATCTTTCGATGATCAAGGAAGCGCCCGGCCACGGCTGAAGCCGGGCCCTCGTGCGAAAAACTGCTTCGTGTCCTTCGCGCCCTTCGTGGTCGACACTCACCCCCGGGCGTCGCGCAGCACCTGCGCCGCTTCCTCCGGCGACGTCGGATTGAGATAAAACCCGGTCGCCCACTCGAACCCCGCCACCTTCGTCAGCTTCGGGATGATCTCCACGTGCCAATGGTAATAATCGTCCGCCGCCTCGGCGGTCGGTGCGGTGTGGATCAGCAGGTTGTACGGCGGCGATCCGAGCGTCTTGTTGATCCGCCGCAGAATGTCGCCGAGCAGCCGCGCGAGCGACGCGTATTCGTGGCGCGGCGCGTTCTCGAAATGTGCCTCGTGCCGGCGCGGCAGCATCCACGTCTCGAACGGAAACCGCGGCGCGTACGGCGCCACCGCGACGACGTCGGCGTTCTCCGCGATCAGCCGCTGCCCGTCTTTCGTCTCCTGACGCAGGATGTCGCAGAAGACACAGCGCTCCTTCGCCTTGAAATGCGCGCGCGCGCCGTCGACCTCGTCGCGGACTTCGCGTGGCACGATCGGCAACGCGATCAATTGCGAGTGCGAGTGGTCAAGGGCGGCGCCCGCCGCCGATCCGTGATTCTTGAACACGATGATGTAGCGGAACCGGCGATCCTGCCGCAGGTCCTGCATCCGCTCGCGCGCCGCCCAGAGCACCTGCTCGATCGCCTCGTCACTCATGTCGGCCAGCGTGTCGAGGTGGCGCGGCGACTCGATGATCACCTCGTGGGCGCCTATGCCGTTCATCTTGTCGAAGATGCCATCGCCCTGCCGGTCGAGCGTTCCTTCGACTCGTAGCACCGGAAACTGATTCGGCACGACACGCAGGTTCCACCCCGGCAGGTTCGGCCTGCTGCCGTTGTGCCGGACGGCCAGCAGCTCGTGCGGCGTCATCTGCTCGTGGCCCTCGCAGAACGGGCATGACGGATCCGGCGCGATGTGCACCGACTCGAAGCGAAAGTCGGTCGGACGCTTCCGTCGCTCGGTGGAGATGATGACCCAGCGGCCGGTGACCGGGTCCTTACGCAGCTCCGACATCGGTATTCGGGAGTTGGGAGATGAATGTTGGCAATTTACGCAGCATCAAACGCGTTAGGGTACACCGTTATGACCGGCTGGCCGGCATCGAAATCGACGGTGACGACGTCGAAGCGGCAGGGCTCGTCGAGCAGATGCCGGCGCGCGAGGAAATCGGTGGCCATCTGGACGATCCGCTGCTGCTTCCAGGCGGTGACCGCCGCGGCACTGCCGCCGAAGTCACTTCCCGAGCGCGCCTTCACTTCGACGAAGACGATCGTCG
>Ga0209726_10008336_pt1 | contig 11208 bp, 15 predicted proteins | sample Subgrocontami54m_FD_187453 | JGI IMG/M metagenome (GOLD analysis project Ga0209726, IMG submission 187453) | Subsurface groundwater microbial communities from S. Glens Falls, New York, USA - GMW46 contaminated, 5.4 m (SPAdes) (version 3) | ecosystem: Environmental > Aquatic > Deep subsurface >... | reverse complement strand
GGGAACAGGCACAGGAATTTTGGTATACCCCGGTTAAAAACAAAAAAGCCCCCCTATCCACAGGTGTCTTCTAAATGGGGGACTTGTCAACCCCCCCCCGCCCTCCCGATTCGCACGCCGCGTCTCGGGAGGCGTATTTTTTATAGAACCGAAACACCTCACACGGTCGTGTGAGGTGTTTATTTTGCTTTAACAAAGCCATTCTAAATATGACGCGTCGTATCCCTATTTTTTCTTAAACCTTACGGAAAAGATCGGGTCGTACGAATTTTGATATTGATCAATAACGGAAACCGACTCCCCTTTCATAATTTGCGTTATAGCCAAGTCGTTGAGCATCTCCATATCGCTTGCAATATCAACTTCAAGAGATTCTAGCTTAGTAAACTCGGCCACAAAATCCTCTTTGATTGAAAATTCCATCTTTTTCTTTTTCTCGCGAAGCGCCATAAGTTCTTCTACAATCTTTTGGTAGGGCTGAGAAACTTTCAGAGCATCCTTATACGCCGCTTTCAATTCTTTATGCTCTTTTTTATGTTTCTGAATCCGATCGAATATCTCTTGAATGTTTTGCATAACTTTTGTTTATGTTTAAGAACAGTATGATACCACATACACATATGAACAGCAACATAACATACATAATAAAAAAAGCCCCATCGAAAGGATAGAGCTTTTTTCATGGCGGGCCGTAGGGGATTCGAACCCCTGATCTTCTCCGTGACAGGGAGACGCGATAACCGGGCTTCGCTAACGGCCCAAACACGCCCCGCCAAAACAGGGCGCGAATATATTATTTCACAGCGGCTACAATCTTTGCAAACACGGCCGGATGTTCTATTGCGAGCGTAGAGAGTATTTTGCGATCAAGCGCAATCCCCTTTTTCTTAAGCGCGGAAATCAGGGTTGAGTATTTCATCCCCTCGTCTCGGGCGGCGGCATTAAGCCGAATATTCCACATGCTTCGAAAATCGCGCTTACGGCGCTTGCGATCCACATACGCATGAACGCCGGCCTTCAAAACCGCGGTCTTCATAAGGGTAATCTTGGACTTACGTCCCCACATGTACCCTTTAGTCGCTGCTAAAAATTTCTTCCTTCGTTTTACTCGATGAGTTCCTCGTTTTACTCTAGGCATACTTTGTTAGCAGATTAAGCAAGTTAAGCAGATGAAGCAAAGTAAGCATTGTGCCTAATCTGGGTAATCTGCCTATTCTGCTTATTCATTGCTCGTTATGAATAAGGTAACAACTTTCTCACGTTTGGCGCATGGTGCTCGGACAAAGTGATGTCGCGCCGTTTGGTACGAGTTACGTTTCCCGACTCGCGCGCGTTAAAATGGCCTTGACCTCCTTTGCGGATCAAGACTTTTCCATTTTTGGTAACCTTGAATCTTTTTGAAAGTGCTTTTGGTGTCTTCAATTTCATATCGGCAAATTAAGCAAGTTAGGCAGAGTAAGCAGAGTCATAAGCATTGTGCCTAATCTGCATAATCTGCCTACTCTGCTTATTTCTTAGCCACTACCATCGAAAGCACTCCGCCCTGCTTCGCAAAAGGTTGATCAACACGTACATTGGGAAGTGAGGCAACAAAATCCTCAAGTATTTTTTTTCCCAAATCCATATGTTGTCGCTCGCGTCCTTTGAGAATAATCTCAATTCGTACTCGATCGCCCGCATCTAAGAAACGCTGCGACATCTCTTGCCGCACATCAAGATCATGCTTCCCGATCCTGAGCGAAAGACGTACTCCTTTTACCTCAACCTGCTTTGCATGCGCTTTTTGTTTTCGAATTTCTTTTTCTTTCTGATATTTAAACTGACCAAGCCCCGTAATTTTGCATACCGGCGGATTGGCAGTGGGATGAATCTCAACAAGATCAAAACCACGCTCGCGCGCCATATTCAATGCATCGGCAATATCCATAACCTCAAGATGCACTCCGTTCTCATCAATGACGCGAACCTTCGGTACTCGAATAAATTCGTTGTACCGCACCATGACAAGCGGTTTTGGTTTTTGACGATGTCTTGAAATTCTCATTGTGGTATGTTGCGTTGGTGCCCGCCTGAGGCGGACACTCATTTTTGTACCGAAATTTTCTTATTGAAAATTTCGACAAAAATGGTGGAGGTGGGGAGAGTTGAACTCCCGTCTAGTGAATTGCTAGCATCCGACACTACAGGCGTAGCTTTCTTTTAATCTCAAAGATAGACCTAAAGAAAGCAAACATCCATCTTCATAGCCTCTGCAAATCTCGACTATAGACGCGAGACGCCATCTATAATCCATCCTCTTATTACAGGAGTACCTTCCTAGAGGAGTTGGAAGATCCTGTCACGCGGCTTAGAAAGCGACGTGAGCAAAAGCCGGTGCTCTAAATGTGTTGAACACATTAGTAAGAGCGAGCCGACCAGAAGATACAGTTTTTGCAAGTATCATTTCCCCGACCGTTTAACGAGTGGACAGAGTTGCTCGACCTGCGTCAAAGTACTATAAACTCCTATCGATGCCCGTCACCCCCTTGGGGCTCAAGCGTTCCGTTTTAAAGCTCCTCGAATTTCCCGTTCCACATCGCGCTTCTTGATCACTTCCCGCTTTTCGTATTTCTTGCGTCCGCGGGCAAGCCCGAGTTCTACTTTCAAACGGCGTCCCCTAGTATACAAGGATATAGGCACAAGTGTCAAGCCCTGGGTTCGCACCTTCCCGACAAGCTCCTTGATCTCGCGAATATGCAATAAAAGCTTCCGGCTTTTTGTGGGATCATACCCTACAAGTCGTCCCGCCTTTGGATAGGGACTGATATGCGCATTCAAAAGCCACACTTCCTCTCCTGTGAGCGTTGCGAAGGCCCCTTTAAATGAAACATGCCCGCTGCGCACGGATTTCACTTCTTGCCCGGTCAATACAATCCCCGCCTCAAATGTTTTGAGGATATCATAGTCAAATTTCGCGCGTGGGTTGGTTGCAAGGGTGGACATATCAACAAAGTCGTGGGTCTATAGTTCGTAATCTATAGTATAGCATAGAAAAATAAAAATGCTGACACGAAAATGCCAGCCCCTCCCTACTGAAGTACGCCCCCTTCCAAAAGAACTGCTACCGAAGACGGTCCTGGACTACGTGCCAACGATCGTGTTTGAGAAAAGCCAGCACAATCAATCCCACCCCCACAATCGTTGCCACAAGACCGAAGAGTGTGGGGCCCAACAAGGAAATGACCGCGAGTCCTGTGATCGCAAACACCGTACCCAGCAGGACGCAGGCAAGGAGCAAAACAACACGCAACACTCGCCTGCCGCGACTCACATATGGTCCGTACATGGACACCTCTTTCAGGGCGGATCAGATAGTGCGTATCCCTACCACGCTTTGGGCGTGTGGAGCGATTTTTTCGCTTCCTACACACACTACCTTATCCCCGCGTTTTAGTCCAGCGCTGCGCGCTCGTTTCAAAAGCTCCTTGAGTAATCGATCGACCGTAGCTACTTTTGGCATAAGAAACGGTTGTACGCCCCATGACAGATGCAAACGATGCACTACCCGACGATCAGGCGAACCAACAAGCAGCGGCATCTCTGTCCGATAACGGCTGAGCAGTCGCCCGGTATGTCCGGTAAGCGATCCCGCCACAATCGCCGCGGCCTTGGACGTACGGGCCAATACCGAAGCCAAGAGCGCAGTTTCTTCTTCACCCGCACCGCGGCTTGTTCGCATACTGATTGAGAGATCATCAAATCTTGAGGATTCGGTGCGTTCTATAATTTGCGCCATGGTGCGCACGGTTTCAATCGGATACGCGCCGCTTGCACTCTCCCCCGAAAGCATAGTCGCATCCGTATGATCAACTACCGCGTTAGCCACGTCCGAGGCCTCAGCGCGCGTAGGACGAGGATTGCGCTCCATTGAAGCAAGCATCTCGGTTGCCACAATCACGGGCTTTGCCGCACGACGACATTTTTCAATAAGCTCCTTTTGAATAATAGGGACATCTTCCGGAGCAAAGGCAAGTCCTAAATCGCCCCGGGCAATCATTACCGCGTCCGTCACTTTTAAAATTTCATCAAAATTCCGTACGGCCTCCTGAGTTTCAATTTTGACAATAATCGCAAAATTATTGTCATCCCGAGCGTAGTCGAGGGATCTCACACCCTTCATCATATGAGATTTCTCCACTCGCCTCGCGGCTCGGTCGAAATGACGTCCGTGATTGAGCAACCTTCGCAACGCTTTTACATCTGCCGCTCGTTTTACAAACGAAAGTGCCACAAAATCAATATCCTGATTTCGTCCCCATTGAACATCTTTCTTATCCTTGGCGGTCAAAGACGACAACGGCAACGACACTCCTTGGATCGCAATGCCCTTGTGTGATTTTAATTCACCGCCAAGAGTTACGCGCGCATAAATATCTTTTCCTTTTATTTCTTCCACCACACATTCAATCGTGCCGTCGGCAATTAAAAGATGAGAACCCTTTTTGGCATATTTATGAAAATTCGGCACGCCGATAGGGATTTTTTTTGCATTCCCCTTCGCGGTCGTAAACACCACCCGCTCACCCATTTGCAACTTTAATCTTTCAACTTTCAACTCCCCGATCCTCACTTTCGGCCCTTGTAAATCTAAAAGAATCGCAACCGGCTCCCCTACTTTTTTAGCTGCCTTGCGGATTGTACGAATCGCCCGTCCATGCCACTCATACGTTCCGTGCGACATATTTAAACGACACACGTTCATTCCCGCGCGCATCATTTTCTCAAGCGTCGCTTGTTTCTCCGACGCCGGGCCGATCGTTGCGACGATTTTAGTACGTTTCATACATTTCCAGCAGATTAAGCAAGTTAAGCAGAGTAAACAGAGTAAGCATTGTGCCTAATCTGCGTAATCTGCCTACTCTGCTTATTGCTTCAATTCTTCCAGCTCCACGTTCACCTCTTTCTCTTTACCTTGACTTAATACTTTCAGCGTTACTGTCTGTCCGGGTTTGTGCTTCTGAATTTGATTGGCAAGCGGCGCGTCCATGGTAATTTTTATCTTATCAATCTCTAAAATAATATCGTTCTCCCGAATTCCGGCTTTATCTGCCGGCGAACCCGGAATTACCGCAAGTTGTGCCCCGCGATCGCCGCGTACAACGAGCGCGCCATAATCAACCGGCAATTGATTCTCTGTTTTTATCTCGGGCGTGATAATAATATAGCGAACTCCAAGCCACGGCCTGACAATCCTACCTGTTTTTTTCACGCTCTCCACAAGACCCTTTACCTGATTGATCGGAGTTGCAAAACCAACATTCTGTCCGGCCTGCGACACTGCGGTATTAATGCCAATAACTTCGCCGCGTAAATTCACAAGCGGTCCGCCGGAATTTCCCGGATTAATCGCGGCGTCAGTCTGTATTGCCTCTTCAATTACTTCATTGCCAATCCCGGGCCCGCCGGCGGTAACCCTGCGCTTGACTCCGGAGACCACGCCTTTGGTAATGGTATTGGAAAATTCCGCAAGCGCGTTACCAACCGCGATCACTGTTTCCCCAATTCGCAATGTATCTGAATTTCCCAGTACGACTGTTGGCAAATTCTTTGCTTCAATTTTCAAAAATCCCACATCAATGAACGGATCGCGTGCGACCACCTTTGCATCATACCTCTTTCCGTCCGAAGTGACTACTGTATAACTTGCCGCATCGTCGTAAATCACATGCTTATTGGTCACAATCAATCCATCCGCGCTCACAATAAATCCGCTCCCGCCTCCCACTTGCTGTTTTTTGGGCGGGCTTTGCGGTTGGGGTTGCTCCTGCGGTTGAGGGGTGTCAATTTCAAATCCAAACTGCCTGAACAAATCCTCGGGAAACGGCGATGCCGTGCTACGCTGTGCCACTTCTTTGCTAATCACCACCGATACCACTGCGGGTGAAACGCGCTGTACCACGTCAACGGTTGAGTCATTCACGCTCTCATCCTGCCCCCCTCCCCGCACCCCTCCCGCCAAGGGAGGGGAATTTTCTTTTTCTTCCTCCCCCTTAATGGGGGAGGATTGAGGAGGGGGTGATGAATTATGAGACGGCAATAATCCTCGCAGGCTTGGCGGCAATGCAGCCAGAAAATCCTTACCAATATTTCCCGAAGCAATCTGCGCGGCCACAATACCACCGGCCACGCCGGAAGATGTACCCACGACAATGCTGATGATGATTGAAATAAAGATGGTTTTGCGAAACTCGCTCATATCGAGGGATTAGGTTCTAGGGGTTAGGTGATAGCAATCCTGTTGTTATAAATTGGTATTCCTTCTTGCTGTAATAGTCGGACTTTTTTATAAATTCCACCCACGTATCCTCCCACCTTGCCATCTGATTTTACCACGCGATGGCAGGGTATTTCAATGGGCCGCGGGTTCTTATTTAAAACATTCCCCACGGCTCTGTACGCCCGCGGCCGCCCTGCGGCTTTTGCCACCGCGGCATAGGTCATCACTTTCCCATGAGGGATTTTTGAAACAACTTGAAATACTTTTTGAGCAAAGGTCATATAATATATTCTACCAAACCCATCTGCGGTTGACAAAAATACTCAACCTCTATATGATTAGGACGAACCCTAACCAGAAGGAGGTCTCTCAATGCAAAATCGCCTTGTGTGTGGTATCACTGCCCTCGGATTTCTGTCGTTTGGCATGACGGTAGCCATGGCCATCGTCATGGCAATCTCCGTGGTGTTGTCCCCGCAACCCAGCCCGTGGATCCTAATCGGATTCGTCGCCAGCTTCGTGACTTTCCTGATCGCTTCTCCGATCATCACCCGTTTCGCCGACCGCGGCCTGACCTGCGAACGCCTCATGCGACTCATACCAGGTCCTGGCTAACCGGTACTGGCCAATCGCTCCTCCGCGTCCGTGCGCGCACATCTCGCCTTCCGCTCCAACGAGATCTGTGCCACGGCGCTTTTTTTATTTATTGCCCCTCACCCTCCCCTCTCCCCGCGGGGAGAGGAGGCGCGATCGATTCCCTCTCCCCGTGTGGGAGAGGGTGGCCGCAGGCCGGGTGAGGGCTTCCGTTTTAAGTTTCGTTAAAATAGTTTCAAGTACCGCTTCTGTTTCTCTTAGCGTGGTGTCCGCTCCAAATCGTACGACTCGATATCCTTGACTTTCTAAATAGCGAGTACGTACCGCATCTTTCTCTGTTTGCATTCCGTGTTGACTTCCATCAATTTCCACAATTAAAAATTTCTCTTCACAACAAAAATCCGCAATGTACGGACCGATAGGATGCTGACGTCTAAATTTATATCCGCCGAGTCGCCGACCGCGCAAAAAACTCCACAATTTTCTTTCCCCATTTGTTTGTGTATGGCGGAGTGTGCGGGCGAATTTAACATTTGACATATTGTCCCCTCACCCCGACCTCTCCCGCGGGGAGAGGGGTATTGTTAAAAACTAACAACTAAAAATCAATCCCCCTCTGCGCCAACACCCCTTTATCGTACGGATGTTTTACTTTTTCCATCTTGGTTACCAGGTCGGCCAGCTCGGCAAGCTCGAGATATTCGTTGTGCCCGGTCATGAGCAAATGCACCTGTGGCGGTTTTGCGCGGATAAGTTCTTTTATATCGTCCACGCTCAAAAGCACGCTATCCACGGCAGATAATATCTCATCCAATATCACCACTTGGAATTTGTGATTTGTGATTTGTGATTTTGCGAAGGCAAGGCCTTCCCGCGCGGCTTGCTCATGATCTTCAATCGGCTTTGCATCTCCAAGAATTCTTACCCATCCTTTGCCCACCACGCGAAATTCTACATATGCACACCGCGGAAGCAAACCATTCTCTTGCCCGCTTAAGTTTTGCGAAGCAAAATTTAGGCGGGTAAACATCTTCCCCTCTCCGGTCTCCCATCCCGCCTCTGCCCCGCCTTTCATAAATTGCATAAACAAAACTCGCTTGCCTTGTCCCAACGCACGCAAAGCCAGCCCAATCGCGGCCGTACTTTTCCCCTTCCCGTAACCCCAATAAATCATTACCAAACCTTTTTCCATATGGTATAATATCGGCGGCATTGGGCCCAGCTCGGTGCGGAGCATGGCTTATCATCCAATGCTCCAGGGGTTCGAATCCCCTCGGGTCCAATGCTCTTTGATTTAGAATGTGGAAAACTATCCCTTGACACTAATAGAAGCTTGTGGTAATATAAAAATGATGATAAGCCATGCTCAAGTTCTCGCACCAAGCTGGAGCTTCTGAAAGTCCTGCCTTAACTGGCAGGTCTTTCTTTTTGTATATTCATTCTACCAAATCCATCCCCTATTGACAAAAACCAATTCTTATAGGATGATGACATTATCATCGCAGAATTGGCGAATCTTCGCATCGAGGATCGTTCGCGATGACTACAAACCAGGGGGTTTTCATGCGCGCTCTTTCACCGCAGCTTGTCGCGACCGTGTTCGTACTTACCGCGTGCGCTGCATTCTTCCTCGCTTGGATTGCACATACAACGCCTACGCAGTCAGCACGTGTAAAACAAGTCAACACGGCATTTATCTTGTGCTTCCTCCTGATCGGCCTTTGGGCCGTCTACTGCGGCACTGCGTGCGTAATCGCAATCGCTGTCGGCCACTGCGTTGGCTTCCCACTGTTTCCTTGTCCGTGGTAATAGCCACGGCATCACTTGCTCCTCGCGCCCGTATGCAACTCTCGTCTCCCGCTCCAACGAGATCTGTGCCACGGCGCTTTTTTTTATTTACAACTTCATCCCTGCCGCGTGCCAGGCGAGCTCAAAAATACTTCTATGAGTATCCGCAATTACGGCGCTTTCGATAATAACGCCCACTAATTCCTCTTCTTTGAGCGACACAATGGCAACTTTATTAGCGTAAATGTTTATGTCTGTTTTAAAAATGAATTTATCCGGAGACAAAAACCGCGTGTTGGGTATGGCAACAGAGTCGACTCCGGTAAAATATCGCGCATTGAATTTTCGAGCAAGCGGCGTATCGGTCGTGATACTGCGCACGGGAATACCAAGCGCCACTCGCCGCTTAATATAACTTTTCATATAATCGCCAAAGACATTCACCAAATCATCGAGTGAGGTAAAATCTAAAAGTTCTTTTGGACGACTGATAAGCGTATCTTCGAGAATCGTCTTAATCCCTTCCACGCCTTCGTAAAAACGAACACGCGGCTTGGCGGATATTTCACTGTACAACAAACTCAGTTCAGGGAGTAAAAGCTCAAGCGCTGTTTTTTTGCTTTCAAATCGTGACATCATCTGAGAAGGGTTTTCCGCAACAAAAATTTGCTTTTTCCCCTCGCGTGCTCTACTCACGAGTCCCTCTTCTTCAAGCCCTTTTAAAATACTGTAGGCCGTAGTGCGCTTAACCCCTGCGGCTTTTGCCACGGCCTGTACCGGCGCTTTTCCCAATTGCAAAAGTGCCAAATATATCGCGGCGCGCTTCTTATCAAAACCAAATTGAAACAAATCTCGTTCTAATCCAAGCTTTGTTGATTTTTTAGTCATAGTTGTTGTCAATTTTTCTTAACACATACATAGTACCACAGCAAAAATATGTTGTCAAATTTGGTCAAAAAAGTGACGAAAAACATTGACAATATTGCGAACATGGGATATGGTTACCAATAGAGAGATCGCTCGTTGACATTCACAAAGAAAGAAGGAAAACACGAACATGAAGCGCTTTACCACGAAACTGTGCCTTGCCACCCTTCCCCTGCTTCAGGGATGCGCCTTGATGCACAACGACGGATGGAAGGGGGATGATGTCATCGCAAAAATCTGCGGAACTCTCGGCGCGATTTCGTTCATCCTTGGCATCATCGGCGGCAGAGCAACCGCGATCATCGTTGGCGTTCTCCTCATCATCGCCTAGGGCTTCCGCCTCATCAAACCAGGAAAGGCAGGAAAAAAATGCCGAAAAGTAAAACTTGCCTGATGGCAATAGGGCTGGGATTGTATGTGTTGTATGTTGTGATGGGGTTATTCACGGCATTGGCGTTCGTCCTCCTCGCCGAGGACAAGGGAATCAATCCCGCTTCGGAGTTGATCGCGGCATGTGTCGTAGCGAGAGTGATGGTGGATATAGTAGTAGCCGCCCTTGGCTTCTACTACTATCTTAACTACGGTGGAGATCGTCAAATTCCTACGACAAAGGATGACTTGCCCATCTTCGCCCAAGCGCGTAGCGCCAACCCTGTGCCGCAGATTAACAGGGTGGAGTGCCCGCACTGCCAGAAGATGACCCGCAAGGGTCGTTGGTGCCAGAACTGTGGAGGTGCACTGACCGGTGACCCCTCGCCCGAACATCCGAAGTTCCCGCGAGATACGCCACGGCGCTTTTTCAAAACGAGGTAACCCATGTCAAGACAACGCCAGTACACCCCGATTCTGGATGAGGATTGGGGCCGCCACCGGAGTCGCAAAAAAAGAAAAAGGCTTCCCCGCACCCAGCTTGAAACATGGGTGCGGGAAGGATACATCTTCACTTCGCCCCAAGAACAGATTCGCCTCCTGCTTCAAATCAACGAGGTGGTTTGGAAGGATCTGACCATCACGGAGGCCGCGATCCGCGAGCTTGGGGATCCGCCGGAGCGCCCGGCCACAGAAGACGAAGCACTGCCCTGCATAACCCTGCTTTCGGACACGGGCGAGCTGATCGAGACGCTTACCCGCAATGTGCTCGCGTGCAAGTACATGCATGGCGTACTGCATACCGAACGAGCGGGCGGCCTGATACTCGCGGGTAAATATGTACGGCAACGCGAGGGCGCGCAAGTGCGGCGCAAGGGCCTGCGCTGGGCGGTCTGCGAACTTGGACGCAAGTTCAAAGATCAGCGCGCGATCTACGTCACCCCCAAACTCCACAGACAGAACCTCATCGGCATGGGACAGGAGTTGCCGGCAATTGTCGCAATGCACCCGAATTGGGCAATCCGCATGGAAGGCGAACTGATTCCGTGTGTGAGCGCGCCTGACCTTGAAGTGGATCTGCTTGGAGAAGGAGGATTCACCAACATGCTTTGCGTGTCCTGCTCCGACAAGGGCGCGATCGTACTTGGCGCGTTTGGCATCGCGGCGGCCATGCCAATCGTTGGCCACGGGTTCTTTCGATAACGCTCACGCTCTTACGCCACCTTTGCGGGTCGGATGCGCTCATCCCTCCCGCTTTTTTTGTTACTGGCTCC
>Ga0209726_10008333_pt1 | contig 11211 bp, 20 predicted proteins | sample Subgrocontami54m_FD_187453 | JGI IMG/M metagenome (GOLD analysis project Ga0209726, IMG submission 187453) | Subsurface groundwater microbial communities from S. Glens Falls, New York, USA - GMW46 contaminated, 5.4 m (SPAdes) (version 3) | ecosystem: Environmental > Aquatic > Deep subsurface >... | reverse complement strand
CAATGGCGTAGCTCATCGAGACATTCTCGTAATCGAACCAGGCGGGATCAGCCGGCCAATTGATTTCATCGCTTGATTGGCTGTATGACGGACCCTTGGCCGGATCGGTTTGGAGTTTCACGGCCATCGACCCGCTGGAAAAACCGTATCGGGCCGTGAGGAATTGCTTTGCCAGCCGGAGTTCCTCCAACGTTTCCACCCAATAGGGATTGCAGACCGGGGCGTAGTCAAGGGCGCGATCAGCCACCCGCTCCGCCGGACGGAGAACCAGGGGTGGAGCGAGGTTATCCTGATCCACTATGTGCCCGGCACCGTTCTCCGGCACGAACTGGATATTGATCTGGTCATACCGGACGTACAGACCGTCACCAAGATAGAGTAATTGGGGAACGGAAACAGTGCTATCGGCTTCGGCGGGAATTGATCCCTGCTCACAGGGTGTTCCCTGCGGGCAGAATTTACTGAAACAGTAGTACCGCACCACGTACCCTGGACCAGGGAGGTGGATCCGGGTGGAGCGAACGGCAACAGCGTCAGCACCGGCGGTATCGGCCAAGGCGGGAGTTGCAAGCACCAACAACAGTGACATGAGTGCGGCGAATCGGACACGGGACATAGGAACCTCTGGGATCCGGACATTCGGAAAAGCGTAGCATGATGTCGCTACCGTGGATGAACGTTTTTGCGGGTTGAGGATCGATCACCCCTTTCTTGTCAGTGAATTGTCAGGGAACTGAAATTGGGGCCATCTTACAGCTTGGGGCGTATTTGTCAATGGTATATAAAAAAATCCCCGCCACTATTTCTTGGCAGGGATATACTCCTTCTCCAGCACATTCCAGAACATCCGGTCGACGACGAGTGAGATCACCATCCCATCGACGGTCGCCCGCATGATCGGGAAACCGTGACCGCGAGCATCACCGAGGTGCTGCGAGAAGTCGTACTCTCCGTCGAGATGCCGGAGGTCGGTCAACCGCCCGGGAGTCAGTTCATTATCGACCAACACTGAGACATGGTCGACGCCGTCATAACTGACGACCAGGAGTAGGCCGTGGACTTCGGTGCCGGCGGGAGCGTGTTCGCAGGCATCGCTCAATGCCTCCTCAGCTGCCAGTTCAAACTCGAGAATCCAGTCTTCATGGTAACCTCGGTCCTGCAAGAAGGCGACCAGTTCATTATGGGCTACCTCGCTCGAACCCAGACCGGGCTGACACGTGAAAGCATGGATCGTGCACTGGACGTCGGTCGTGGCGATATCCTCCGTCGCGGTCGGGCGCTGAAAAACCCGTTGATCAATAACCGGCACAGCCATCACCTCCTCGAAAGTTTGGGGTACATCAAAGGACTACCATCACGGTTACCCTACGCCCTCCCGCCCGGCTGTCAAGCCCCGAAACACGCGCGAAAAAATGGGGTCGACTTTCGTCAACCCCGCGAGGACGTGCCCAATCCGCGTGAATTAGGTACAGCTGATGTTCTTCATAGTACCCCCTCCAAAGGACTGTTTGAACCGCCCTTGGCATAGACCGGGCGATGTCACGAGTGTACCAAAACGATCGGCGAACGACAAGCGTCGGCCGACCGGCCGCTCATGACGCCTCTCCAGATTCATTCTTTCGCGGACGAATCGGACGGTTTATGGAGATCACTCCAATCACTGCGCCACAGTTTTAACTCGGCAATATCTTCGGCGGTCGGATTGACCCCCTCCCAGGATCCGTCCGCGGCGAGACGATGAAGAATATTCCGACGGTCGACCAGGGGCGGGTCGAGCGGTTGTCCATCAGCACCTCGTCCGCATCGCCAGCGCTTTGGACGGCCATCATCATAGACCGTAACAACCTCCCCGCCACCGGCGGTAAATTCACCCAGGTCTGGTTTGGACTCAATCTGCTCGGGAGGCATGGTCGTACCGGTTGTCGTAATTCATATTCAAGAGATATACACTACTGTAGCGCGGTCTTCACCTTTCGCCAAGCCACAAACTTCTGCCTGAATTTCGAGATCCTGGCCGACAGAGCCGCCTGCCTGACCGGTAGGCAGGGACCCGGCTTCGCCGGGCGCTTTGAACATGCTCAGGATGGCTTGCACTTTTGGGTAATCCTACTTTTCCGAAAAATTATACCTTTCGAAGGGTAGCGAATTTTGTACGGAATTTCGCCACTTTCGGATCAATCACGACCTGGCAATAGGGCTGATCGGGATTCTTGGCAAAATAATTTTGGTGGTATTCTTCGGCCGGAAAATATTTGGTATATGGTTCGAGTGAAGTCACAATCGGATTGTCATAGACTTTCTCGGCGCTGATTTTTTCCTTCACCTTTTCTGCCGCCGTTTTTTGGACGTCGTCATGAAAAAATACGACTGATCGATACTGCGTTCCGACGTCATTCCCTTGGCGATTTAGGGTGGTTGGATTATGCGTCAGGAAAAAAACTTCGAGAAGTTGTTCGTAAGAAATAGCGCCGGGATCAAATTCAATCTGGATTACTTCCGCATGTCCAGTTTGGCCAGTACAAACTTCTTCGTAGGTCGGATTCTTCTTTGCACCACCGGAATAACCGGAAGTCACTTTTAACACGCCCTTCAGATCGTTGAAAATTGCTTCAGAGCACCAGAAACAACCACTGCCGAAGGTCGCCGTATTCAATCGTTGTTGATCCATAGTTCAAGTATAGCATTTCAGGTTTATTCGCAGTATGCTCATGGTATGGATGTTCTGCATTTTGCCGATCGGCAACAGGCTGGTTTACTGCTCGCTGAGGCCGTCAAGCCGGTGATCACCACGAACACGATCATTCTCGCCCTCCCGCGGGGCGGAGTTGAAGTTGGAGCGGTGATGGCAACCAAACTGCGCCTTCCGCTGTCTATTATCATTGCCCGAAAAATCGGTCATCCCGGTAATCCTGAATTTGCCATTGGCGCAATTACCGTGACCGGCCAGCCGGTGCTCAACCATGAGGAAACCGACCACCTCGATCCGGCCTGGGTGGAAATGGCCATTGAACGTGAACGGCGCGAAGCCCTTCGCCGTCAACGTGAATATCTCGGACAGCGCACCGTTCCGAAGCTGAAAGGATTGACGGTTGTACTGGTTGACGACGGCATCGCGACCGGCTTAACCCTCGAAGCGGCCGTCAATGAAATCCACGAGAGCAAACCGAAAAAAATCATCGTCGCCGCGCCGATCGGACCCAAAGATACGGTGGATCACCTATCCACCCTGGCTGACCGCGTCATCACGCTCAATCACGGCCGGGGCTTTCGCGGGTCGATCGGCGCCCATTATGATTCCTTCCCGCAACTGACCGACGATGATGTTCGGCGCTGGTTAACAACGCGTTGATTTTTTTTACCACAAGCGTATTGTAGATTGTAGAACAAGAAAGGGGGTTCAACGACAATGCCAAAACGACAAACAAGGAAAGTCATCCGCAGCGCTATCACCGGCCACTTCGTGAACAAGGGGTATGCCAAGGGTCACCCGAAGACGACCGTTTCGGAACACGTTCGGAAGGGTCGGCGGAAATAACTGCAACCCTTGCGATTCGTCATGCAGTACGCTAGGGTACTGACATGACTCTTCGGTTACAGAAATTCATCGCCAGCAGTGGTCTTGTTTCCCGTCGCAAAGCGGAAGAGTTAATCGCCGCTGGCAGAGTTTCGGTCAACGATCGGGTCGTTATAAAACTTGGCACGACAGTGAATCCTGACAAAGATGTGGTGGTGGTCAATGGTGAAAAAATTACACCAGCCACAGCCTTCCGCTATCTGGCGTTCAATAAACCGGCGGGCGTTGTTTGCACGCGCGCGCAATACAAAAATGAACGGACGGTCTATGACATTATTCCTGATGTCCGGGATTTGGTGATTGTCGGACGGCTTGATAAAGATTCGGAAGGGTTGATTCTCCTCACGAATGACGGCGAGCTCGTCAATCAACTCACCCACCCGCGTTACCAGCACGCTAAAGAGTATGAAGTCGTCACGGCGAAGCCGCTCGCACCCGAAGCCATCGCCAGCCTTCAACGCGGAGTGAAGCTCCAAGAGGGTTGGGCCCGGTTCGATAAACTCACCGTTGTCGAACCGATGCGTTTCCGCGGCGCCCTCCACCAAGGCTGGAAACGTCAAATTCGCCGAATGGTCGGCGAAGTCCACGGGCACATCACTCGATTGACGCGGATCCGCCTGGAAAAATTAGAACTGGGGGACTTGCCGACGGGCGGATGGCGGGAGACAAAACGTTCCCAAATTCTCTGATTCTCGTTACACTACCTGTATGTTTCGTTTCCCCGCCCCGGGACCACAACCCCCACACCAATTGCCAAAAACTTCGTTATATGTACTACGTATACTTATTGAAAAGTAAGAAAGACGGTAAACTATATATTGGTTTTACTAGCAGTCTTCGAGCACATATTAAGAAACACAATGATGGTGAAGTTTTTTCAACGAAGGGACGCAGGCCTTTTGACCTTATATACTATGAAGGATACGCGTCGTTAATAGATGCAAGAAAACGGGAAAAGAATTTAAAGCTTTTTTCTAAGACATATTACGCCTTGAAAAAACGACTGATTGAAAGTTTATAATATGGGACAATTGGTGTGGGGGAAACGCCCGGTCTACCTTGTCTGCAGTACGATTCTTTTTATCTTCCTCTCTTTCGGCCTTCACGCGATCATTGAACAGTGGTACCTGAACACCCGCCTGGCGGATCACCAAACGATATTGTGGTACACCTATTTTGGCGGACAGTGCGCGTTACCGCCGGTGGTTTCTTACGGCCTGCTCGTGCTCGGCCTGGTCGCGGGACCGTTGATCGGCCGAGTTTGGTGGCGATGGGTGTACCCCCACACCAATTGATCTACGAGAATATTTGTGTATTACATATATTTACTGAAAAGTAAAAAAGACAATAAGTTGTACATAGGATATACGCACGATTTAAAAGCGCGACTATTACAACATAATAAGGGCGAAGTATTCTCTACGAAATCAAGACGGCCATTTGAGCTAGTGTATTTTGAGGGGTACAAATCCCTTAAAGACGCAAGGCGACGTGAACGTAATTTAAAACTTTTTTCGAAAGCCTACTATGCGCTACGACGACGCCTGACTCATGGAATATAGATGTCAACAATTGGTGTGGGGGTGAACGACGCTGGGGTGAAAAAACGACGCCAACGGCCGACCAAAAATAAGATTCGGTGCGGCTGGTGCGGCACCGATCCGCTCTACGTTCGCTATCATGACCGCGAATGGGGCGTGCCGGTTCATTCCGATCGACGGATGTTTGAGTTTCTCGTCCTTGAATCGGCCCAGGCTGGGTTAAGCTGGATTACCGTTCTCCGAAAACGCGCCGCCTACCGTCAGGCCTTCGCCGATTTTGATTACCATCGCGTCGCGAAATTTACGGCCCGCGATCGGCGGCGGCTGTTGAGCAACCCGGGCATCATTCGGAATCGTCAAAAAATAACAGCCGCAATCAATAATGCCAAACGGTTTCTTGAGGTCCGCCAAGAGTTCGGTACATTTTCACGCTATCTTTGGGCCTTCGTGCATCGCCGACCGATCGTCAATCGCCGCCGCCAGCTCAAGCACTTGCCCGGAACGACGCCGCTGGCCGAAAAAATATCGGCTGACCTGAAACGCCGCGGCTTTCAATTCATGGGCCCGACCATCGTTTACGCCCACCTGCAGGCCACTGGGGTGGTGAATGACCATCTTGTCACCTGCTGGCGAGCCTAATCCTACAGCAAAAGAATGTTTCGACTATTGTTTTTTTAAAGCGTCCCTAATTTCAGTCAACAATTCCTGGTCCTTGGTCAGGCTTGGAGCTGATGTTTCCGCCGCCGGTTTTTTCATTTTACTGATCAGGCGAATCATCACAAAGATGACGACCGCGATGATGAGAAAATCAATGGCCGCCTGAATGAACGCGCCATAGGTCACCTGGATTGGCGCGGCGTCGGTCCCGCCGATTCTCACTTTCAATCCGGAAAAATTAACCCCCCCGGAGATAACGCTAATAAACGGCATGATGACGTCAGCCACTAATGAACTAACAATCTTTCCGAAGGCGGTGCCAATGATCACCCCGACCGCCAGGTCGAGGACATTGCCGCGCATGATGAAGGATTTAAAATCTTTGAACATAGGGAGGATTATAACTTCCAGTATACCAAAAAACTCCAAGAAAAAATAGAACCTGGTCTAGGTTCTATTCGGCTTAGGTCTATCTATCCAATGATCATTCGATCGTTTTCTAATCATCCTCGATCTCTTCATCCTCCTCATCGGCTGAATCCAGATCACCCGGTTCGAGGGTCTGCTGAATGAAACAGGCAAAGTCCTCGCCGACGATGTCCGGCATCTCTGCGGACGCGCCGATTTCAACTTCCAGGGGCGCCGGTTGAGGCGGCGGTATGGAACCGCTCTCGACCGGCGGCGGCTTCGGTGGCCGGAGCAAGAGGATGTAATAATCCCACTCGCCGGCGCTCATCCTGGAATTCTGTAGCGAGGTCTGGAGGTCGTAAAACGACCATTCGTGCGGATTGGCGATCCTCTCCCGGTCGACGATCATCCGGATGATCCCGACCGGATCAGCCGTGGTGGGCTTCACCCGATCGATACCGGTGTAGACTACCGCCCGGTCGGCCAGATAGAGTTGATAGGCCGCTCGACTCAGCATAACTTCCTGAAATGGCTTACCATCCGGATGAAATCTTGAACCACCAGGAGCCGTACAGGTGCGTCTGAAAAACGTGATTGTTTTCACAGCGCCCTCCGCGGTTGGGGTTCTGGCTTCAACCAGCGCGATCTGCCAAAGTGCGTTTGATTACTGTCAGGATACCCGCGGCCGGTCGTCTGGTCAACCTTGGTATGATATGCTCCTGATACCATGACCCTTGAAGACTTTGAAACTCTGATCCGCGCCGCCATTAACGCTATTCCTCCGAAGGTCGGGAAACGGCTGGAGAATGTCGCTTTTGTTGTCGAAAACATCGCCCGACCAGCCCATCGAGGTGAACAGCCAATCGCCAGCCGCGGTATACTTCTGGGGCTGTACCAGGGAGTGCCACTTGGTTCCCGCGGGCCGAATTACACTTTTGCCCTACCGGATAAAATCACAATTTTTAAAGATTCTATCGAACAAGTTAGCGGTGGTGATCCCAAAAAAATACGGCATCAGGTTTTTAGCACAGTTCACCATGAAATCGCCCACTATCTTGGCCTGAACGAACGTCAGGTTCGGGAATGGGAAAAGAATCGAAAGACTAACAGATAATACTATGTCCGAACCATTCAAACCCCTGCCAACAATTCTAACCGGAGAATACCAGCATTATAAAGGCGGTCGTTACCGGGTCATCGGGGTCGCTCACCACAGCGAAACGCTTGAACCGCTCGTCGTTTATCAGGCGCTGTATGGCGATCACAGCTTCTGGGCTCGGCCGGCGATGATGTTTACTGAAACGGTCACGATCAACGGCGTGACCAAGCCACGCTTCCGACGTATTGCTGATTAACAGTATCTATGCCCCGGGGTCAGAATCTTTACTTTCGAATCTATACGCAAGTCCGACGCATCCCGAAAGGGAAAGTCGCGACCTATGGACAAATTGCAACGCTCTGCGGTTCGCCCCGCGGCGCGCAAGTTGTCGGCTGGGCCTTGCGCGCGTTAAAACCGGGAAATCGTGTTCCGTGGCAACGGGTCATTAATGCCGAAGGACGGATCTCCATCGAAAATATGGATACACCGAAATCTCTGCAAGCCGACCTATTGAGGGCTGAAGGGGTTGAGGTTGAACTACGCGACGGAAACTTCTACGTTGACTTGAGAAAATTCGGGTGGTCGCCCTTGTCGAATAACTGAAGAGATTTATCTGGAGCGGGTAAGAGGAGTCTCCGCCGCCGCAATAATCAGTATTGCTACGGCGGATCCGCCACAGCTATTTTGGAAATAGCGGAGGCGGAGAACCCCTGGCAACAGCTTGTCCCACAGCGATGAGGCGAGGAACGAGTCCATCTGGCTGCAGATCCCGCCGTTGTAACTCCTGAGCGGGTAAGGGGAGTCGTCATGGCGAAGCCAGATCCGGCTCCGCCGGAAACCCCTGGCATCAGCTTGTCCCGCAACGACGAGATGAACGAAGTGAATCCGTCTGGTTGCGAGGATCCCGCAGGTTATGTGCGGTGAGCGGGTGAGGGGAATCGAACCCCTGGCATCAGCTTGGAAAGCTGAGGTATTACCACTATACGACACCCGCTCACCGGACACGACTCGTCGTGCGGGATCTCGCCAGTCTTATCAATTGGCAAAAGGGGCGGGAGAAAGCTGAGGTAATACCGGTATACAATACCCGCTCATGAGCAGCAACCCATCGCGCGGGATCCTGCCAGAATTATTTTGATGATGAAGAAGCGGGAGAAAGCTGTGATATTACCATTATACCTGCCCACCGAACCCTGAGCTTGCCTCGGCATCGAGACAAGGCCGAATGGTCGAAGGGGTAGGCGGGCGATACCCGTAAGTTACGAACGGTAGTATAACGAAACCGAAAGTTATTTCAAGCCGTAATTTCTACCCTACAACCCCCAGTAAATTCAATTGTGGCCTAACGAATACATTAACTTTTCACCGGGCGAAACTCGACGTTCCCTTCTTTAGCTTCGTGATCTTCAAGCGGGGTATCAAACATCCCCGACAATTTCGTTCGCCAGGCGGGATTGTCCTGATAGACCTCGACGTCAAGTCCGGCGTCTTTGAGATAGTCAGCGGCTTGCGGATGGCGATAGACTTTTCCGACGACGACCCGTTTCACCCCGGCGGCCACGACATACTTCGCACAGTGAATGCAGGGCGTGTATTTTGTATAGAGAGTTGAACCTTCGGTTGAAGTGCCAGGGATCGTCGCGGCTTGAAGAATCGCGTTGTGCTCACCGTGAATTGTCCGGACGCAATGGCCCTCCTCCATTAAATGGCCGACGTCGTTACAGTGCGGCAATCCGGGCGGCGAGCCGTTATATCCGGTCGAAATGATCCGTTTGTTTTTCACCAGCACCGCCCCGGCTTCAAGACGGTCACAGGTGCTACGAGTGGCGACGATCCGGGCGATGGCCATAAAATAATCATCCCACGATGGCCGCGATGATGGCTTTGGTTCAGACATGGTGACGTTGAATATCGATCAATAATAAAGTATACTACAGTTTCAGTCTATCACGGTTTACGGCCGGCCTCAATCACCTTATGGTTCTCTCGACGCTTATTCAATCAATCGGGTATCTCGGGGTCGGCGCCATCGTTTTTGCCGAAAGCGGCCTGCTTGTCGGTTTTTTCTTGCCGGGGGATAGTTTATTGTTTACCGCCGGGTTTCTTGCCGCCCAAGGGTTTTTCAACATTTTCATCCTGATCGCCATCTGTTTCGTCGCGGCGGTGACTGGTGATAGTGTCGGCTACGCCTTCGGCCATCGGTGGGGCCGGCGGCTCTTTTCCCGGCCGGATTCGCGGTTTTTTAAGAAGGACAATCTTGCCCGAGCTGAACAATTTTACGCGAAGCACGGGGGAAAAACGATTATTCTCGCTCGGTTCATTCCGGTTGTCCGGACCTTCGCCCCGATCGTCGCTGGCATGGGCCAGATGACCTATCCGAAATTTCTTACCTATAATCTCATCAGCGGCGTCATCTGGGCGATTGGGATGCCGCTCCTTGGCTTTTGGCTGGGCGGCACCGTTCCCCACATCGACCGCTACATTATTCCTGTCTTGGGGTTGATCATTCTGCTGTCGGTTTTACCAGGGATTTTAGAAATGTTAAAAACCCCCGAGCGGCGGCGATCAGTCACGAGTATTTTTACAAGTTTATTCCGAAGGAAATAATTACCTATGCGTCTCACAATCTTCGGTTATCTCTGCCGCGATAAAAACATTCTGCCCGACGGGACATCAAGTGAAATTGTCGGCGGCAAGGGTGCTTTCATGGCACCAGCCGCCGCCCGCGGCGAGATTGATGTTGATCTGATTACCTGGCTCCCCGAAGAAGACCACGAATTACTCCAATCCCTCAAAGACTACCCGATCACGACGCATGTTATCCCCGTCCCAACCGGCACCGTCAACACTAATCAGCACGCCGGCGATACGACCATCGCGACGATCCGACTCGATCCGCATACCATAGTACCCGAAGATTTGGATGAAACGATACGCACCACGCTTGATAACAGCGCAGCGGTCTTGCTTGCCCCTGACATCGAAGAGAAAATTTCCCTCGAATCAGTAAAATTTTTGGCCGATGAACTTGGCCTTAAACTCTTCGTCGACATCGGTAAATACTTTCGAACGCTTCGGCCAGACGGTGTTTTAGAACCGAGGTGGCCGTGGCCTAATCAGGCGAAGTTTTTACAATATTTTGATACAATCTTCGTTTCCGAAGAAGATCTGGCCGTTCCCCTTGCACACGGTGAAAGTGTTTTATCGCTCGCCCGTGCCTTCGCGGCCCAAGGCGCCCACGAAGTTATCATTACCCAAGGCAGCCGGGGGGTGTTTATTTACCTGGCGGAAACGAATGAAGGCTTTGAAATCCCCGCTTACCCGCCAAAACAGCTGGTTGATCCGACCGGCGCCGGGGATACGTTTATTGGCGCCTATGTCGCGAAACGGTTGGAAACTGACTCGGCCGCCGAAGCCGGGCACTTCGCCGCGATGGCCGCAAGTCTGAAACTCAATTACTCCGGACCCTTGCGGGAAACCGCGGAGGAGATTGAACGGGCGTTGCAGGAGAGAGGAGTGCCCTGAGGCCCTCGAAGGGTGCGATGATATTACCAGGTCGCGTCTGATGGTTCGACCCTTCGACAGGCTCAGGACTCACCACGCAGACGCGACGCCCATTGACAAAGGGAAGATCATCATTTATTATCGAGCGTCACACTCTGACACTCGCTCATTTTACTTTCACCGAGAGGAGGCCCAGCAGTGGCCCGTCTATTTCTGCTTCTATGCCTACTGATGTTGCTGCCGGCTGAAGCCTTAGCTCGAACCAGAACTCGGACTTATCTGCGGTCGTATATCCGCTACCTGCATCAACCGTATCTGCGTCCGACCGTTCAGATCTGGACGGTGAAACCAGCGCCCCGCTTCATCTTGGCTGATACGATCGGGACGCGCGACTCGACCTACGTTAACCAGCTCGGTCAAACCTGGAA
>Ga0209726_10008331_pt1 | contig 11217 bp, 12 predicted proteins | sample Subgrocontami54m_FD_187453 | JGI IMG/M metagenome (GOLD analysis project Ga0209726, IMG submission 187453) | Subsurface groundwater microbial communities from S. Glens Falls, New York, USA - GMW46 contaminated, 5.4 m (SPAdes) (version 3) | ecosystem: Environmental > Aquatic > Deep subsurface >... | reverse complement strand
CTGTGCGGTACCTCCAGCCGAGCGGGCGTGGGCGCGCGGTCGGCGCGCTGACGGCGGTGTTCGTGCTCGCTCTCGCGCTCGTGCTCTGCGCGCGCGACCCGCTGACGTTTCTCGCGGGCTGGGAGACGATGACGCTCGTCCCGGCGGTCGTGATCCTCGTGTCGCGCGGGGCCGACAGGCGCGCGCGAAAGACGGTCTTCAACTACCTGGCGGTGACGCATCTGGGCGGCGCGGGCACGTGGGTCGCGATCCTGCTGCTCGCGCACGCCGATGCGATCGGCGGCCAGACGACAGTGACGTCGGGCTCGGGGCTCCAGACGGCGATCGCGCTGTCGGCGCTCGTCGGGATGGGGACGAAGGCGGGAGTGATGCCGCTGCACGTGTGGTTGCCGCGTGCACATCCGATCGCGCCGGCACCGGTGTCTGCCCTGATGAGCGGCGTGATGATCAAGGTGGCGCTCTACGGGCTCGTGCGCGTGCTGCTCGAATGGGACGGGGTGCTGCCGGTCGGGTTCGGCGTGCTCGTGCTCGCGGTCGGCGCGCTCTCTGCGGTCGGCGGAGTCGTGTACGCGCTGTTCGAGCACGACCTGAAGCGCCTGCTGGCGCTGCACTCGATCGAGAACGTCGGGATCATCGTGCTGGGCATCGGCGCCTGTCTCGTGCTGCGTGCGCGCGGCTCCGACACATGGGCGGCGTTCGCCCTCGCCGCTGCACTGCTCCACACCGTGAACCACGCGGTCTTCAAGGCGCTGCTCTTCCTGGGTGCGGGCGCCTTCGAACGCGCCGTCGGCTCACTCGAGATCGACCGGCTGGGCGGCCTCCTGCGCCGCATGCCGTGGGCGGGCGGCGCGTTCCTCGTCGGGGCGGCGGCGATCGCGGGGCTGCCGCCGCTGAACGGCTTCGCCTCGGAGTGGCTGACGCTGCAAGCGCTGCTCCACGTTCCGCGTTACGGCCACGTCGGCGACGGCGTTGCCGGGGCGCTGGCGCTCGCCGCGCTCGCCGCGACGGCGGCCCTCGCGGTGTTCTGCTTCGTGAAAGTCGTCGGCCTCGTCTTGCTCGGTGCTCCGCGAACGCCGGCGGCCGCCGCCGCGGAGGAGCCGCCGCTGCCTCTGCGGGCCGCGCTCGTCTTCCTCGCCCTCGCCTGCGTCGTGCTCGGCCTTGCGCCCGGCCTGCTCTTCGGCCGCCTCGTCGGCCTGGCGCCCTGGTCGAGCGCGGCCGCGACGCACCTCGGCCTGCACGTCCCCGGCACCGGCTCGCTGCCCACGCTCGGGCTCGCGATCGTGCTCGTCGGCGCCACCACCGCGTTCGCGCTGCTCCGCGGCAGTCGGCGCGCCGCCCAAGCGCCGACCTGGGCCTGCGGACAGCGCGTCGAGCCGGCGCTCCGCTGGACGAGCGCGGGCTTCACGAAGTCGCTTCGGCTCGTGCTCGAGGTGGTGCTGCGGCCGGAGCGGGAGATCTCCTCGAAGACCGAGCGCGGCGTGCTGCAGGAAGTCGCCTACAGCGGCCACGTGCCGCACCTGATCGAGGATCGTCTGTACCGGCCGGTCGCACGCGTGTCGTTCCGCGCCGCCGTCCACGCGCGCAGGCTGCAGACCGGCAGCGTCGGAACCTACGTCGTCTACCTGATCGGGCTCGTCCTCGTCCTGCTCGCAGCCGTACGGCTGGGGGTGATCGGGTGAGCGTCGCGTCGGCGGTTTCGGCTGCGGCGCAGGTTCTCGGCGGCATCGCCCTCGCGCCGCTGCTGCCGGGGGTCGTCCAGCACTGGAAGGCGCGACTTCAGGGGCGCCGCGGCCCGACGCCGCTGCAGCCGTACCGCGAGCTGCGCCGGCTCTGGGGCAAGAGCGTGGTCGACCCGGAGGGGGCCGGCCCGATCTACCGCCTCGCGCCGGCGGTCGTGGCGGCAGCACTCGTCGGTGGTGTCCTGGTCGTCCCGGTCACCGAGGTAGCGCCGACTCTGGGCCTCGGCCACGACGCGCTCGTGCTGCTCGGGTTGCTCGCGCTCGCGCGCTTTGCGGTTGCGACCGCGGCGTGGGACGTCTCGAACGGCTTCTCGCTGATGGGGGCGAGCCGTGACCTGATGCTGTCGGTGTTCGTCGAGGCCACCTTCGTGCTGTCGCTCGCCGTGGTCTCGCTGATCGCCGGCACGACCGACCTCCGCGACGTCGTCGCAGGTACCGCCGGCGCCGGCGTCTGGGGCAGTCCGGCGCTGGCACTCGGCGCGGTCGCCTTCGCGTTCGTCGCGATCGCCGAGACCGGACGTCAGCCGGTCGACAACCCCGACACGCATCTGGAGCTGACGATGATCCACGAGGGGCCGCTGCTGGAGTACGCCGGCCGTGATCTCGCCTACCTGCAGTGGGCCGCCGCCGTCCGGCACTGGCTCGTGCTCGTGCTCGCTGCCCAGGTCTTTCTTCCTCATCCGCACGGCGTCTGGGCGCAGCTCGCAGTGCTGCCGGTGGCGCTCGTCGTGCTCTGCGCGGCGCTCGCAGTGGTCGAGACGCTCCTCGCGAAGATGCGCGTGCTGCTCGTGCCGCGGTTGCTCGCGGTCGGTGCGGTTGCAGCGCTGCTCGGGATCGCGGCCTGGATCGCCGGGTCGGCGTGAACGGCGCACTCCTCTGGATGCTCGTCGGGATCGGGTTGACGGTCGTGGTCGTTCGGCGGCGCTCGGTCGCCGTCGCTCTCGTGACGACGCAGGCCCTGATCCTCGTAGGCGTCGCGCTCAACGACGCAGCGAGTGCGGGGGATGTCGTCGCAGCGGGCGCGCTCGCCGTCCGTGCGATCGCGCTGGCGACCTTGTTCCTCCTACTTGTGTCTCGCACGCGTGAGCTGCGCCCCGTGCACGCACGTGTCCCGCCGCTCGTTCGCGCGGGTGCGGCCATCGCGTTCGCGCTGACACTGACGTGGCTCGTGCCGGCGCTCGGGCTCGACTCGCGCGACGGTGACCGGGCGGTGCTCGCCCTCGTCGCGTTCGGGATCGTGACCGCGGCGACGCGGCGGGCGACGCTCTTCCACGTGCTGGGCATCGTGCTCGTGGAGAACGGGCTCGCGCTCGCCGCGCTCGAGCTCCCCGGAGGCGCATCGCTCGCCATCGAGCTCGGCGTCGCGCTCGATCTCCTACTCGTCGCGCTCGTCGCCGGGGTCTTCCACGAGCGGATCTTCGCCGAGTTCGGGGCCGGCGACAGCGCAGCCCTGAGGACGTTGCGTGACTAGTCGCGAGCAGCTCGCGTGGACGGTCGTCGGTGCCCCCGCGGTCATCGCGGTGCTCGTCGTCCTCGCGCCGCGCCGCGTCGTGACGGCACTCGCGGTCGCAGGCGCGTTCGTGACGGCGGGCCTCGCGCTGGCGCTGAGCGTGCTTGCCTTCGAATCGCTCAGCCGTCCGGTCGTCGGGAGCTGGATCGTCGTCGACGCGGCGGGGGGCCTGCTCGTCGCGGTGGTCGCCGTCGTCGGCCTCGCCACCGTCGTCTTCTCGCCGGGGTATCTCGCGGGCGTCGACGGGTCGCTCGGCTCCCCCGGTCGTCGGACGCACACGTACTTCGCCGTGCTCTACGCGTTCTGGGCTGTGCTCCTGGCGGTGCCGCTCGTCGGGAACCTCGGCGGCGCTTGGCTGCTGATCGAGGCGACGACCGCTGCGTCGGCGCTGCTCGTCGGCTTCAGCGGCAAGGCGCACGCGCTCGAGGCGGGCTGGAAGTATCTGATCCTCACGTCGCTCGGTCTCGGTGTCGCGCTACTCGGGGTCGTGGTCCTGGCGGCCGGCATTCCCGGCGGCGGCGTCGCCGAGCTCTCCTGGCACGCCCTCACGACGTATTCGTCGGGGAGCGAGCGGGCGCTGGTCGCCTATGTCCTCCTGCTCGCGGGGCTGGCCGCGAAGATCGGCTGGGCGCCGGTCCACAACTGGCTCCCCGATGCACACTCCGAGGCGCCGCCCCCGGTCTCGGCGCTGCTGTCCGCCGCGCTCCTGCCCGCCGTGCTGCTCGTCGCGTGGCGTTCCGAGCAAGCGCTCGCACCGGTGATCGGGGCGCGGGCAGGGCAGGACGTCCTGATCTTCTTCGGGCTCATGTCGCTCGCCGTCGCAGTCCCGTTTCTCTGGCGCTCGCTGCCCTGGAAGCGGTTGCTCGCCTACTCGAGCCTCGAGCACATGGGCGTGATCGCGCTCGGCATCGGCTTCGGCACGCCGCTTGCGCTCGCCGGAGTCGCAGTCCACATCGCCGCCCACGCCGTGGCGAAGGCGGTCGGCTTCTACGCCGCGACGCCGCTCATCGAGCACGAGCCGCGCGCCACCGAACGTGCCGTCACCGGCATCGCGCGCACGCACCCCGCGCTCGGGGGAGTGATGGGCGTCTCGCTCGGCGCGCTCGCCGGTCTCCCACCGTCGCCGTTGTTCGTCAGCGAGGTGCTGATCGTCGCCGGCGGCTTCCAGGCCGGACGCTCCTGGGCGGCGGCCGCCACGGCACTGCTGCTCGCGCTCGGCTTCCTCGGCCTGGCGCATGCACTGCTCGAGACGACCGTCGGCAAGGGCCGCCGCCGTGACGCCGTGCGCCCGCGCGGGCTGCGCACGCTCGCCGTGCTCGGCGGCGGCTCGCTGGCGCTGCTGCTCGGTCTCTCCGCCGTCGCGCTCTGGCTGCCCGGCTCCGAGCTCGTCGACGCGCTCCTCAAGGGGATCTCGTGAGCGGCGAGGCCTATCGCGAGGAGATCGTCGCCGCGCGCGACGAGGGCTGGCGCTTCGCAGGCCTTCACGCGAGCTCGGACGGCGCACTCGTGCGCACGCTGCTCGCACGCTCGACCGGCGCCACGCGGTTGCAGACGGTGGTCGTGCAGCAGGGAAGCGTTCCCTCGATCGTCGATCTCTTCCCGGCCGCCGGCTGGGACGAACGGGAGGCGCACGACCTCTACGGCGTCGACTTCGCCGGGCACGAGCCGCTGCGGCCGCTCGTCGACCACGACCTGCGGCTCGATCGCTGGACCGTGCCCGTGCGTGGCCGCGATGCCTTCCAGGTCGCGGTCGGGCCGATCCACGCCGGGATCATCGAATCCGGACACTTCCGGCTTCACGTCGTCGGCGAGCGCATCCTCCACCTCGACGCTCGGCTCTTCTACAAGCACCGCGGGCTCGAGCGCGCAGCTGAAGGACGCTCACTCGACGAGGGACTGGCGTACGCAACGCGCGCGTGCGCGGCGTGTGCCGTCGCAAACGGCGTCGCGTACGCCCACGCGTGCGAGGACGCTCTCGGCCTGACGCCGGATCTCGAGCTTGCGCGGGTGCGCACGATTCTGCTCGAGCTCGAGCGCATGTGGAGCCACCTGAACGACCTCGCGGCCGTGTGCGCCGGCGTCGGGCTTGCCGCCGGCAACAATCACTTCGCCGCCCTGACCGAGCGTGCCCGCCGGCTCAACGCGAGGCTCACAGGACATCGCTTCCTCTTCGGGGCGATTCGCGTGGGCCGAAGCGACCTCACGCTGCACGACGACGACGTGAGCGCCGCGGCCGAGGAGGTGGCGGCGCTGCGGACGGACTCGCGCCGTGGCTGGCGCGAGCTGCGTTTCAACCGCTCCTTCCAGGACCGGCTGCCCGGCATCGGCGTCGTCGACGCGGCGGCGGCCCGGCGCCTCGGTGCGGTGGGACCTGCCGCCCGCGCTGCCGGGCTCGCCGACGATCTCCGTGCGACCAGTCCGCGGCTCGCCTACGACGGATTCGCGCCCGTGACGCCGGAACGCGCCGTGGGCGACGTGCAGGCGCGGGTCGAGCAGCGCGCGGTCGAGCTGGAGCAGACATTCGCCGTGCTCGGGCGCCTGCTCGACCGGCGCGTTGCGCCCGCAACAGCGACGCCGGGAACGCACGCGCAGCCGATCGGCGTCGGCCGGGTCGAGAGCCCGCGCGGTGCGACGAGCTGCATCGTCGAGCGCCGCGACGACCGAATCGAGCGGCTGCGCCTGCGCACCGGCTCGTACGCCAACTGGCCCGTCGTGGCCTTCGCCGCCGTCGACAACCTGCTCCCCGACTTCCCGCTCATCAACAAGAGCTTCGAGCTCTGCTACGCCTGCGCGGACCGCTGATGCTCACGCTCCTTCGCGACCTCCGCCGGCTTCGTCACACAGTCGATCTCGCGCGGCCGGAGCGCGCGTCGAGCCTCGCCGTCCGGCACGTCGACGCGGGCTCGTGCAACGGGTGCGAGCATGAGCTGACGCTGCTTTCGAGCCCGTACTACGACCTGCAGCGGTTCGGGATCGGCGTCGTCGCGTCGCCACGCCACGCCGACGTCCTGCTCGTCACGGGCCCCGTGACCAGCCGCATGCTCGAGCCCTTGCTCGTCGCCTACGACGCGATGCCCGAGCCGCGCCGCGTCGCCGCCCTCGGCGATTGCGCACTCGGCTGCAACGTGCTCGGCACGGCGGAGAGCATCGTCGGCCCCCTCGACGCGGTTCTTCCTGTCGATCTGCGCATCCCGGGCTGCCCACCGACGCCGGAGGCCATCGCACAGGCGCTCCTCGGTCTGATCGACGCGGCGGCTCGCTAGGCTGGCGCGCATGATCCGACTCGCGCTCGTCTCGCTCTGCGCCGCCGTCCTCGCCGCCGCCGCGGCCGCCGCGCCGTCGCCGCTCCTGCATCCCGAGTCGCTGCACGCGAAAGCACCGGCCACCTACCGCGTCTCGTTCGCGACGACGCGAGGCACGTTCGTCGTGACCGTGCACCGAGCGTGGTCGCCGCGCGGCGCCGACCGCTTCTACAACCTCGTCCGCGCGCGCTTCTTCGACGGCGTCACCTTCTTCCGCGTCGTCAAGGGCTTCGTCGTCCAGTTCGGGATCAGCCCCGATCCGGCTGTTTCGAAGGCATGGCAGAACGCGACGATCAAGGACGACCCGGTGAAGGTCTCGAACACGCCCGGCACGATCACGTTCGCCGACGCCGGCCCCGACACCCGGACGACGCAGGTGTTCCTGAATCTCGGCAGCAACGCGTCGCTCGACGGGCAGGGCTTCTCGCCTTTCGGACGCGTGACGAGCGGCATGAGCGTCGTCAAACTGCTGTACGGCGGCTACGGCGAGCAGCCGACCGGCGAGCAGCAACAGATCTCGACGCAGGGCGACGCGTATCTGCGGAAGCGCTATCCGAAGCTCGACCACATCCGGACGGCCCGGATCCTCCAGTAGACCCCCTGGTAGTCTCCAGGCAATGCCGATCTACGAATACGTCTGCATGGAGTGCGAGTCGCACTTCGAGGAGCTCGTCCGCGGCGAGGAGCAGATCGCGTGCCCCGACTGCGCGGCGACGAAGGTCACGCGCCAGTTCTCCACGTTCGCGGTCCACGGCGCCGCCAAGCAGCCGAGCTTCAAGCCGGTGGGCGGCGGTGGCGGCGGTGGTTGCTGCGGCGGCTCCTGCGGCTGCGGCCACTAGCGACGCGGCGATGAGCGGCGGGCAGGGGGAGCAGCTGACGCGCGCCGAGCGCGAGCAGCTCGAGGCCGAGCTCGCCGAGCTCGAGGGCCCGCGCCGGCAGGCGATCGTCGAGGCGATCGCGGTGGCCCGCGGCCACGGCGACCTCTCGGAGAACTTCGAATACCACTCGGCGAAGAACGAGCAGGGCCTGCTCGAGCGGCGCATCACGATCCTCCGTTCGCGGCTCCAGCACGCACAGGTGATCGACGAGGTGGCCGCGGCGGCGAGCGGCGTGGTCACCGTCGGCTCCAAGGTCGAGCTCGAGCGGGAGGACGGCGAGCAGATGACGGTCGACATCTCGAGCGTCGGCGGCGTCTCGCCGGAGTCCCCCGTCGGCCGCGCGGTGCTCGGCAAGAAGGTCGGCGACCAGATCGTCGTCGAGGCGCCCCGCGGCACCTGGCGCGCGCGTGTCGTCTCCATCGGGCGGTAGCCGTCTATCCGGGAGCGGTCGTACACTCTCCTCCCGTGAGCGCGGTTCCGGTCGAGCACGTCGACGAGCTCCAGGCCTACGCCGACTCGGCGGCGGGCTGCGTGCGTTGCCGCCTCTCACAGGGGCGGACGCAGGTCGTTTTCGGCGCGGGCAACCCGCGCGCCGACCTGATGTTCGTCGGCGAGGCGCCGGGCTTCCACGAGGACAAGCAGGGCCTGCCGTTCGTCGGTCAGGCGGGCAAGCTGCTCGAGAAGCTGCTGGCGCAGATCGGGATGCAGCGCAGCGACGTCTATATCGCGAACGTCTTGAAGTGCCTCAGGTACAACGCGCTGGTTCAGCTCGGCGACGGCTCATGGGAGAGGATCGGGCGCCTGGTTCGGGCGCGTTACAGCGGCGCCGTGATGTCCGTCGACGAGCGGGGCGGGCTTGTTCCGCGGCAGGTAACAGGGTGGCATGAGTCACCGCTCGGTGATCGTCGTGTGTTCCGGATGACCTATGCGTCCGCAAAGGTGGCGGGCGAGGGGAAGGTGAGCGTCCAGCTCACGGGCGACCATGAGGTTCTCACCGAGCGAGGGTGGGTCGCTGTCGAGGATCTGGCGCCGGGCGATCGGGTGGCAACGGGGCAGGGTCTCACTGAGGTCGCCCACGATGTCGTCTGCGGAACGCTCCTCGGAGATGGCTCCGTGAGGCAGCAGAGCTCATACCTGTCGTTCGCCCACTCGGCGCGTCAGGCCGAGTACGCGCAGTTCAAGGCAGGACTACTGGCAGAGCTTCGGCCCAAGACGAGCAACGTTGCAGTCGCAGCCGTTTCGGGAGGTTCGCGCGACTATGACGCAGTGCATGTGCGGACACTGGCGCACCGTGCCCTGCGAACCGTGCGCGCCGATTTCTACGCACGCGAGAGACGCGTGCCGGGATGGCTGGCAGATGAGCTCAACGACCGGATGCTCGCAATCTGGTTCATGGACGACGGTTACATGCGCATTCGACCCCCACGCCAGCCGCTCGCCGAGATCGCGACATGTGGGTTCGGCACGACCGATCTTGCGATCCTTCAGCGTGGTCTGATGCAGCTTGGGCTGCCTGCTAAGGCGTTGCGAGGCCGCCTCTTCTTCGACGTTGAGGCGAGCCGTCGCCTTTCTGAGCGAATCGCACCGTACGTCCCGTCTTCGATGAGGTACAAGCTTCATCCTGCGGTCGCCGAGCGGGTCCCGTTCGACGCGTCGCGGTTCGAGTCGGGGCCGGTGAACGTGATGTACGACGAGGTCGAGGTCAATGACGTTACTGACCAACCGCGGTCCGATAAGACGTTCTTCTGCATCGATGTGGCGGAGACGCACAACTTCGTCACGGCAGGCGGGGTAGTTCACAATTGCCGCCCACCCGGCAACCGCGACCCGCAGCCGGACGAGATCGAGGCGTGCGAGAGCCACCTCTTCCGCCAGATCGAGCTGATCGAGCCGCTCGTCGTCGCGACGCTCGGGAACTTCGCCACGAAGCTCCTCTCGGGCCGCCCGCTCGGCATCACACGCGTGCACGGCCAGGAGCAGGAGACGACGATCGGCGGCCGCAGCGTGCTGCTCTATCCGCTCTATCACCCGGCGGCCGCGCTCTACACGCCGGCGATGCTGACCGTGCTCGCCGCCGACTTCGCGCGGCTGCCCCAGCTGCTCGGCCGCGCGCCCGAGCCGGTCGATCCTCCGGCCGAGCCGGAGCTGAAGCTCGTCGCCGCCCACGCGGCGAGCGAGCAGCTCGGCCTGTTCTAGACGCCCTGTTCGTGCTGCTCGCCCTGGGCTCTACGCTTGGTGGCATGGCCGAGCAGCAGACATCCTCGCCCGAGGAGACGGAGGCGCTGGCCGCCGAGCTCGCGCGGCGCCTCGTCGGGGGCGACGTCGTGACGATCTCGGGCGAGCTGGGCTCGGGGAAGACGACCTTCGTGCGCGGCGCGTGCGAGGCGCTCGGCGTGGGGGAGCGCGTGACGAGCCCGACCTACACGATCGGCCACCGCTACCACGGCGCCGAGACCGAGGTCTCGCATCTCGATCTCTACCGCTTCCAGGGCGTGTCGGCGGCGGAGTGGGGCGATCTCGAGCCGTACTTCGAGCGCGCGATCGTCTTCGTCGAGTGGCCGGAGGCCGGGGAGGGGGTGCTGCCGCCTGCGCGATTCGCGGTGCAGCTGCGCCACGCGCCCGGAGCCAGCAGAATGGTCTCGATCGACGAGTGTTGACGCTGGCGTTCGATACGGCGACGGATGATGCGACGAGCGCGCTCGTCGACGACGGTGAGGTGCTCGGAGAGCGCACCTCACGGGCAGTGACGCTGCTCGAGGACGTGGACGCGCTGCTGCGGCAGGGTGGCGCGCATCCGCGCGATCTCGGTGCGCTGGTCGTCGGCGTCGGGCCTGGTAGCTTCACCGGCTTGCGCATCGGCCTCGCGGCGGCGCGCGGGCTCGCGTTCGCGCTCGACCTGCCGGGCGCAGGCGTCTCGACCCTCGACGCGCTCGCAGCCGGTGCGCCGGGCGCGACACCGGTCGTCGACGCGCGGCGCCGTGAGGTGTTCACGCTCGTCGACGGCCGCCCTGTTGTGCTTGCGCCCGCGGACCTGCCCGTCGAGGCGGGCGGCGTGTACGTCGGCGGCGGCGCGCTGCGCTATCGCGAGCTTCTCGAGGAGAAAGGCGCGGTCGTGCCGCCCGAGACGGATGAGCGGCACCGTCCGCGCGCGCGCTTCCACGTCCAGCTTGCGCGCGACTTCGGCCCGGTGGAGCAGATCGAGCCGCTGTACCTGCGCGTTCCCGACGCGGTGAAGAGCGTCCGATGACGACGATCGAGCTGCGCGTCCTCGGCCTCGGCGACCTGCGCGCGATCGAGGAGATCGAGCGCCGGTCGTACCCGACGCCGTGGTCGCGCTCGATGTTCGCGGGCGAGCTCGCCAAGCCGACCTCGATCTGCCTCGGCGCGTTCGAGGCCGAGGGCGAGGACGGCGAGCTGTGCGGCTACCTGGTGGTCTCGCGCTACGTCGACGCCTGGCACGTGATGAACATCGCGGTCGATCCCGACGAGCGCGGGCGGGGTATCGCGACGATGCTGCTCGAGCGCCTGTTCGAGCTGACGGCCGACGACGCGCGCCGCGGCTACACGCTCGAGGTGCGTGTCTCGAACGCCACCGCGATCGCGCTCTACGAGCGGCTCGCCTTCGAGGCGCGGGGGATCCGTCGCGGCTACTACACCGACAACCGCGAGGACGCGCTCATCATGTGGAAGGACCCGGTCGCGCGCTCGTCGCGCGACTAGCCCCGCATTGAGGTCGACGGCGCGGCACCAGGCGGGCTTCCGTCTCCGGCAGATCGCTGCCGCCGGCC
>Ga0209726_10008328_pt1 | contig 11219 bp, 12 predicted proteins | sample Subgrocontami54m_FD_187453 | JGI IMG/M metagenome (GOLD analysis project Ga0209726, IMG submission 187453) | Subsurface groundwater microbial communities from S. Glens Falls, New York, USA - GMW46 contaminated, 5.4 m (SPAdes) (version 3) | ecosystem: Environmental > Aquatic > Deep subsurface >... | reverse complement strand
GGCGTGCCGCGCATGTAGACCATGCCGTTGAGGGAACTGGTCCCGCCCAGCATCTTGCCGCGCGGCTGGTAGGAGGTGCGGCCGTTGAGGCCGGGAACGGGCTCGCTCTCGAATTTCCAGTTGTAGCCCGCGTGCGTGTAGAGCTTGTGGTAGCCGAGCGGAATGTGAATCCAGGGATAGTTGTCGCGCCGGCCGGCCTCGAGCAGCAACACCCGGTAGCGGCCCGACTCGGAGAGGCGCGCCGCCACCGCGCAGCCGGCGGAGCCCGCACCCGTAACGATGAAGTCGAAGGTTTCCTCGCCCATAGAGCCCCCAGCGGCAGCTGCCGATCTTGCCGATCGCGGATGCTACGCAGATGCAAGGCCGTGAGCAAAGCGCGACATTTTTTGCGGCGCGAGAGACGGGTGGCGGCGGAATGCTTGGGTTCGGCGGAAGACCATCGATGCGATGTACTCGGTCGGAGCCTTTTTAACCCTCGCCCGTGGATAACCATCCGTTGCCCCCGCGCCGCCGCAGAGGCGTCAACAGAAGGCCACCAAGGTGGTCCCACTGTCGCCCATTCGACGCGGCGAAATTGACCGGCAGCGGGTGATGCAATGACACGAGTTTCGTTTGCGGATGCGCGCACCTGGCAGATCTTTTCGCTCGGGTTGCTGCTGACCTACGGCGTCGGCATGCTGGGCTTCGACCAGACGCCGGCCAACATCGCCCTGATCGTCGCCGCCGCGCTGGCAACGCAGTGGCTGTGCTCGCGCACGGTCTCGGGCACGCGCTTCGACGCGTTGAGCCCGCTCATCACCGCGTTCTCGCTGTGCCTGCTGCTCCGTGCCTCATCGCCCGCATTCCTCGTGCTCGCTGCCGTGCTCGCGATCGGCTCCAAGTTCGTGCTGCGCCTCGACGGCAAGCACATCTTCAACCCGGCCAACTGCGCCATCGCCGTGCTGCTGCTAGTCACCGACGCGGCGTGGATCTCGCCCGCGCAATGGGGCAGCCGCACCTGGGCGACGTTCCTGTTCGTGTGCCTTGCGTGCCTCGTCCTCTCGCGCGCCAAGCGCGCCGACATCGCGCTGGCGTTCCTCGCCTCCTACGTCGCCATCCTGCTCGCCCGCGCGCTCTATCTCGGCGATCCGCTCGCGATTCCCATGAAGCAGATGCAGTCCGGCGCGCTGCTGCTGTTCACCTTCTTCATGATCACCGATCCCAAGACCACGCCCGACCGCCGTACCGCGCGCATGCTGTATGCCGTGCTCGTCGCTGCTGCCGGCGCCTGGCTGCAGTTCGCCTACTTCATGCCGCAGGGGCTCATGTACGCGCTGTTCTTCGCTTCCCCGCTCGTGCCCCTCTTCGATCGCCTGTTCCCCCGCGACCGGCCCGAGGTCCGCTTCGAGTGGTCCCGGCCGGTCCTCAATTGATGGAGACGACTATGGGCATCCGCATCAAGCCACTGCTGGCCGCCGCCATCCTGTCGGGCTCAGGGTTAACCGCCGCCAACCCGGCCCAGGCCTTCTGCGGCTTTTACGTCGCCAAGGCCGACGCCAAGCTCTTCAACAAGACCTCCAAGGTGGTGGTGGCGCGCAAGGGCGAGCAGACCGCCGTGACCATGGCCAGCGACTACCAGGGCGATCCCCAGGAGTTTGCCCTCGTCGTCCCGGTGCCCACCGTGGTGGCGAAGGACCAGATCAAGGTGCTGGACAGCGCGCTGGTCGACCATCTCGACGCCTACAGCGCCCCGCGGCTGGTCGAGTATTTCGACCCCGACCCGTGCAACCAACCGATGTCCGTCGGGCTCACCGTCGCAATGGCGCGGCCGGCGGCCGGGGCGATGCCCGAGGCGCGTCGCAAGGATGCCGCCCTCGGCGTCAAGATCGAGGCCGAATACACCATCGGCGAGTACGACATTCTGATCCTGTCCGCCACCCAGAGCGACGGGCTCGTCACCTGGCTCACCCAGAGCGGCTACAAGATGCCGGCCGGCGCTGCGCCCGTGCTCGGCTCCTATATCAGGCAGAACATGAAGTTCTTCGTGGCCCGCGTGAACCTCGCCGAGCAGGGCAAGCTCGGCTTTCGGTATCTGCGGCCGATCCAGGTCAACTACGCGACCCACAAGTTCATGCTGCCGATCCGGCTCGGCACCGTGAATGCCAACGGCCCGCAGGACATGATCGTGCTGATGCTGACCGAGAAGGGCCGCGTCGAGACCACCAACTATCGCACCGGCCGCATCCCCTCCAACGTCGACATCCCGATCTTCACCAAGGCCGAGTTCGGCAACTTCTACCGCGCCATGCTCGACACCCAGGTGAAGAAGGACGACATGCGCATGGTCTATCTCGAGTACGCCTGGGACATGGGTTGGTGCGATCCGTGCGCCGCCGATCCGGTGCCGAGCGCCAAGCTGGCGGCACTGGGCGCGTTCTGGGTGGCTCCGACGGCTGTCGTCCAGCCGGGGTCGCCGGCAATCCGTCGTCCGCCGATGTCGAGCAGCAACGTCTTCGTCACGCGCCTGCACGTGCGCTACGACGCGGCGCATTTCCCCGAGGACCTGATGTTCCAGGAGACGGCCGACCGCGCCAACTTCCAGGGCCGCTATGTCCTGCGCCATCCCTTCACCGGCCGGGCCACGTGCGCGGCGGCCGAGGACTATCGCCGCACGCTCGGCCTGCGCTTCGAGCGCGAGGCCGCCACCCTGTCGTGGCTGACCGGCTGGGACATGGCCGAGATCCGCAAGAAGATGCAGGCGAGCGGGCAGGAGGCCAAGTAGCGCGGCGCGTCTAGAGCCTGTCCCGGACTTGATCCGGGATGGGGGCGTCTTTCGCGGCCGCCGCGCTCATTTCTTCTTACCGTCCGTCTTGCCCATCGCCTCGGGGAACACCCACATGGCGATGACGGCGAACACGCCGAAGCCGATCACGAACCAGAACAGGTGGCCGTTACCACTGGCGCTCTCCCAGTAGGCAACCGCGATCGCCACCAGCAGCGTGATCGCTGACAGCATCGCCTTCACGTCGCTCGGCATTTGTGGGCTCCCACGGCAATGGGTAGAGCAACACTCGCGCGGTTGTCATACCGGGGCTTGTCCCCGGTATCCAGCCATCCATTGGCGCCGGAGCAAGCTGGAAGATGGATCCCGGTGACAAGCACCGGGATGACCGCGTGGCGTCCGAGGCAAACTCAATAATTCCCCAGCGGCTGCGCGGCGGCGAGGTCGGGCCGCTTGGGGTGGCCGCGCAGCTTGGTCTTCAGGTGGCTGTCGTCGTAGCCGTTGAAGAGGTGCCCCAACAGGCCGCGGCTGAGGTCCGACGTGCCGAACAGCCAGTCGGCGATCGGGAACGTCAGGTTCATGTTGGTCTCCATCATCAGCCGCGCGTTGTGGTGCGCGGTGTGATGGCGCCGCAGGGTATTCACGAACGGGCAGGTGCGCACGAACCAGTTCTCGTCGACGTGGCAGCAGAAGTGCATGAACTCGTAGATCAGGTACATGCCCGTGGTCGTGCCCATGAACAGCCAGCCGACGTTGGCCGAGAACAGATTGCCGAGGATGATCCCGCCCGGGATCGACATCAGGATGAACACCACCAGCGCGTAGGGCGGGAACACGGTGACGCGCCAGTCCTTGTGGTCGCGGAAGCGCATCTCCTCGTCGGTGAAGAACTGGTGGTGGTTGAGCGTGTGGCGCTCGTAGATCGCGCGCAGCCCCTTGATGTTCACGGGCCGGTGCATGACGAAGCGGTGCACGGCCCACTCGAACATATTCGTGAACAGGAAGGTGACGGGGATCGCCAGCCACTCCAGCGGCGTCACGTCGTGGATATGCTGCAGGTAGATGGTGAAGGCCGCCGCGCCCATCGCGTAGATGATGGCGACGTGCAGATAGCCGTCGTACCAGCCCATGATGCGCGACCGGTACTCCTGGCGGAATGCCTTCTGCCGTTCGGTGACCATCGCTAGCACCTCCTCGCAAGTCCCCTCGCTGATATATCACAGATACACGAACGGCTCCGGCGCCGTCAACGTTGTGCGACGTCATCCCGGCGCCGCTCGCAAGCGAAGCGAGCGAGCGGGAATCGGCCGGGACCCAGGACACCTCGCAGCCTGCCCGCGGATCGCGTGGCGGCCCGCAATTCATTGGCAGCCCGCGCCAAGCTGCTTAAGTTGGCGTTGGCAGTGAGACCCTTCCGAGGAACGCCCATGCCCAAGGCCCACCGCATCGATGCCGGCGCCGAGACCGTGCACTGGGGCTATTTCGACGCCAAGCTCACCCCGCGGCTCACCATCGAGAGCGGCGACACGGTCACGATCTCCACCGTCTCGGGCGGGCGCGAGATGATGCCGCCGCCGCCGCTCAAGGTCCCCGACGCGCTCGCCGCCGTGCAGGCGCATGTGCCCATGACCCTGCCGGGCCATATGTGCACCGGGCCGGTGGCCGTCAGACGCGCCAGGGCCGGCCAGGTGCTGGAGGTGCGCATCAAGGCGATCGAGCTCAACTACGACTGGGGCTACAACTATTCGGGCCCCCTCACCGGCGCGCTCCCCGACGACTTCCCCGAGCGCAACCTCATGCACATCACGCTCGATGCCAAGCGCATGACCGGCCGCCTGCCCTGGGGCCAGGAGCTGCCGCTGCGGCCGTTCTTCGGCGTGATGGCCGTGGCGCCGCCGGCAGCCTGGGGCAAGGTCTCGACGCTGCCGCCGCGCCGCAACGGCGGCAATCTCGACAACAAGGAGCTCACCGCCGGTAGCACGCTCTATCTGCCCATCCACGTCGACGGCGCGCTGTTCTCGGTCGGCGACGGCCACGGCGCGCAGGGCGACGGCGAGGTGTGCGTGACCGCCATCGAGACCGGGCTCGTCGGCACCTTCGAGCTGATCGTGCGGGACGATCTGCGCCTCGAGTGGCCGCGGGCCGAGACGCCCACGCACGTCATGACCATGGCGTTCGATCCCGACCTCGACGATTGCGTGGTGATCGCGCTGCGGCAGATGGTCGATCTGGTCGCGCAGCGATCGGGGATCATGCGCCAGCAGGCCTATCAGCTGTGCAGCCTCGCCGCCGACCTGCGCGTCACCCAGGTCGTCAACGGCGCCAAGGGCATCCACGTCATGCTGGACAAGCGCTACCTGGCGCGGCGGGCTTGATTCTGGACTTGACCTGAGGGTTACTCTTCATGGCCTGAGGCTGTATTCCTGGTTTGTCTCCACAAGGGAGCCCTTACAACGCCTCGTTAAACTCTTGCCAGGATGATGCCCCGGCTAATTTGGCATAGGTTGCGCTGCAAAACGAACCTGAGTCGTTTGTCGCGGCTACCGCGGAGGGGAAACATGGCGGCTCGCAGGGCACATATGAAACCCAGCGGTCCTTACAGACCTGACGACAGATGGGCCGCTGATCTATATATTGGTCAGCATGGTGCATTCGACATGACCAAGAAGTACGCGGTACTGAGGACCAAGACACCCCAGCCGGGCGGCGGTTTCACCGAAGCCTTAGAGCTTGGCCTCGTGGAACTCTCGTGTCTGGGCGACCAATACTTCGACGCGTCTGGCTATCCCTACCCCGACGAGGTTCATGCTTTTGTCCAGGACTGGCTTAACCTCGGCGACGATTTCAGACTAGCCATCCAGAAGATGGACAATTTGGCCCGTCAACAGAACGCGTTGAGCGCGGGGGCTTCTCGTCATGTCAAGAAACCGAAGGAGGGGCCAGTCCGAGCCCCCGAGACCACCACGAAATGAGGTCGCGGACCGGCGCGAAGAGCGCGAGGTCCATCTCATGCAGGCGCTCGAGTGGCAAGCCCCAATACCGCCCCCTGAGATCCTAAGGGGCTACAACGACGTAATCGAAAATGGCGCCGAGCGCCTATTCTCTCAGTTCGAGACGGAAGCCAAGGAGCGCCGTGAGCTCACTCGCCGCGGCCAGACACACCAGTTTGTCGTCCATCTTGGGGGCCGACTCTGTGCTCTACTCTTCGCCCTCTCCGCGCTTGGTGTCGCTGCCTATGCCCTCCACTTGGGCCATCAGATCGCTGCCAGCGTCATTGGAGGCGGCGCCATAGCCATGGTTGTGGCAGCCTTCACCGGCGTTACGCAGCTCTTCCGCCAGCGCTCTCAGAACCAATCACGCCGTGAAGCTCGCTAGGTAGTAGAGCCATAGCCATCGCGCCTTGCGGGCAGCTTGAGCCTTACGCCGCCCCATCCACGACCCTGGCCACGGCCGCATCCTTGCGCACGTCGGCCGGCGTGCCCGCAAAGATGATCTCGCCCCGCTCGATGACGTAGAGGCGGTCGGCGAAGTCGGGGACGTGGTGCAGGTTCGACTCGGCGATCAGCACGGCCTGGCCGAGCTGGCGGATGGAGGCGATGCCGTCGACGATTGCAGGCACGATGGCCGGCGACAGGCCCTCGGTCGGCTCGTCGAGCAGCAATAGCTTGGGGTCCAGCGCCAGCGCGCGGGCGATCGACACCATCTTGCGCTCGCCGCCCGACAGCTGCTGGCCGCCGCGCGCCCGGTAGCGCTCGAGGCGCGGGAACACGCGGTAGGCCAGCTTTTCGCGCTCCTCGGCCGTACGCTGCGTCACGCGCGTCCAGGTGGGCAGCAGGATGTTCTCGGCCACGGTCAGGTCGCCGAACACCTCGCTCTCCTCGGGCGCGAAGCCGACGCCGCGGCGGGCAATCTCGAACGGCGCGAGCCCCGTGATGTCGCGCCCCTCGAGCACGATGGCGCCGGACAGCGCCCTGCGCGCGCCCATGATGGTGCGGAACGTGGTCGATTTGCCGGCGCCGTTGCGGCCGACGAGACACACGAGCTCGCCGGCGTTCGCCTCGAGCGACACCCCGCGCAGGATGTGGCTGCCGTCGATGTCCACCACCAGGTCCCGGACGCTCAGCATCAGGCGCCCCTGCGCTTGCCGACCACGGTCTCGATGATCACCGGATCGGCGAAAAAGGGCCCCGGCGGCAGGTCGGCCAGCACCTTGCCCTCCGACAGCGCGATGATGCGGTGCGAATAGGCGGCGACCAGGTCCATGTCGTGCTCGACCAGGATGATGGCCTTGACGCCCGCCGTCCGAGCCGCGCCGATCAGCGTCTTCATCAGGGCGTGCTTCTCGCCCGTTGAGACGCCGGAGGTCGGCTCGTCGAGCAGGATCACCTCGGGCGCGAGCGCAAACGCGGAGGCGACGTCGAGCAGCTTCTTCTCGCCCTGCGAGAGCAGGCGGGCGGTGGTGTCGAGCCGGCGTTGGAGCCCGAAGATGCCGGCGATCTCCGCCACGCGCGCCCTGATCTCGGCATCCTCTACGAGCGGGGAGAAGAGCTGCCAGTGCTTGTCCTGCCGCGTGATGACGGCGGTGGCGATGGTCTCGGCCACGGTCAGCTGCGGGAAGATCTGCACCAGCTGGAAGGTGCGTGCCATGCCGCGCTTGGCCAGCGCCACCGGACCGACGCCGGCGATGTTGGCGCCCTTGAAATAGACCGCGCCCGCGGTGGGCACCAGCAGGCCGGTGAGCAGGTTGACGAGCGTGGTCTTGCCCGCGCCGTTCGGCCCCACCACCGACACGAACTCGCCGTCGCCGACGGCCACCGACACGTCGTCGAGCGCGCGGAACGCGCCGTAGTGCTTGGACACGCCCCGGGTTTCGACCAGCGGCGTCATGCGGCCCCCGCCGTACGCCGGCCCACAAACCCGCCGACATCCGCCGCCAGCCCCGCCAGCCCGCGCGGCAGGAAGATGACGACGGCGGCGAGGATGGCGCCGAGCACGAAGCGCCAATACTGGGTGGCGGATTGCAGCTGGTCCTGCAGCAGCGTGAGCGCCAGCGCGCCGACGATGGGGCCCAAGAAGCTGGTGAAGCCGCCCAGCACGGTCATGAACACGAGATGGCCCGAATGCGTCCAGTAGACCAGCTCGGGGTCGGCCAGCCCCGTGCGGAAGCCCAGGATGGCGCCGCCGATCGCCCCGTAGACCGCGGAGATGGCGAAGGCGGCGAGGCGGAACTGGCGCACGCGCACGCCCAGGTAGAGCGCCTTCTGCGCATTGTCGCGCAGCGCGCGCAGGTGCAGCCCGAACGGCGAATGCACGATGCGCCACATCACGAGCCCGGCAACCACCATGAGCCCGAGGCAGTAGTAATAGAAGGGCCCGGCCAGCAGCTCGAGCTTGTTGTAGGCGGCGAACTCGAGGCCCAGGATGCGCAGGCGCGGGATGCGCATGCCGGTGTCGCCGCCGGTGAGATAATAGAACTTGAACAGCACCGAGTGCATCAGCATGCCGAAGGCGAGCGTGAGCATGCCGAAGAAGATGCCGGTGTAGCGCACGCACAGATAGCCGACGGGAATGGCGACGACGAGCCCCGCCAGCGCCGCGCCCAACAGCACGATCTCGAATTGCCGGACGCCGAGCACGCCCGCCATCACCGCGGCGGCGTAAGCGCCCAGCCCTAAGAACATGGCATGGCCGAAGGAGAGCAGGCCGGTGTAGCCGAACAGCAGGTTGAAGCCCAAGAGCGCGATGGCGTAACCGAAGAACGGCACCAGCAGGTTGGCGTAGAAGGGCGGGGCGAGGACCGGCACCAGGCCGAGCGCCGCAACGGCGGCGGCGAGCAAAAGGAGCGCCGGCCCATGCCTCATGTCGCGGGCTTCCCGAACAGGCCGGACGGCCTGAGCAGCAGCACGCCGATGACGATCAGATAGATCGCCAGGATCTCGAACTCCGGGTAGACGACGAGCGAGCCGGCGCGGATGAGCCCGACCAGCAGCGCGCCCGCCAGCGCGCCCGCCATCGACCCGAGGCCGCCGATCACCACCACGGCAAACGCCTCGATGACGAACTCCACCGCCATGTCGAGCGAGGCCGCCGCCGTCGGCACGACCAGCGCGCCGCCGACGGTGCCGAGCAGCGTGCCCAGCGTGAACACGGCCGAATAGACGCTGCGCACGTTGACCCCCAGGGCCTCGGCCATGGCGCGGTTCTCGGCCGTGGCGCGCAACAGCCGACCGTAATTCGTGCGCTTGAGGAAGAGGCCGATGAGGACGGCGGCCGACAGCGCCGCGCCGATCACCATGAGGTTGTAGACCGGCACGCTGAAATCGCCGGTCGCCAGCTTGCCGTAGACGAGGTGCACGTTGTTGAGCGACTGCGGGTTGGCACCCCACACGAAGCGGAACACGTCCTGGAACATCAGCACCAGCGCGAAGGTCAGCAGCAGCTGGAAGCTCTCGTCGCGATCGTAGACGGTGCGCAACAGCCGCTCGATCGGCGGGCCGATGGCGGCCATCAGCAGGCCGGCGATCAGCAGCAGCGGCAGCAGCGTCCAGGCCGGCATGCCGGCGCCGAGCCCCAGGTTGACGAAGGTGATGCCGAAGTAGGCGCCCAGCGCATAGAACGAGCCGCACGCCAGGTTGACGATCTTCTGCACGCCGAACACGAGCTGCAGCCCGGCCGCCACCAGAAACAGCACGGCGGCATGGAAGATGCCGCCGAGCAAGATATCGCCGAACGCCGACACTTGGGCCGACATGGGTGGCGCCACGCGCGCGCGTCAGATCTTGAACTGCGCCGTCTTCAGCCAGTCCCAGAAGTTGGCGCCGGGCGGCTTTTGCAGGTCGGTCGAGTACATGGTCTCGATGGTGGCGGGATCGAGGGTGACGAAGTCGAACTTGTTCTTGTGCGTGGAGAAGCCCTGCACGAAGGTCTGGTCGGCGATGTGGTCCTTGCGCCAGGAGCCCTTGCCGCCCAGGCTTTCGACCGACAGTCCCGCCATGGCGCCGATGATGTCGTCGACGCTAGGCCACTGCCCGCCCTTGGCCTTGGCCGCCTTCTCCACAGCCTCCTTGTAGGAGGCGATGGCGAAGTAGGCGCGGTCGGCCTCCCAGTTCGGGTAGTCCTTGAACTTGTCGGCGTACCAGGCGACGAACTCCTTCTGCATCGCCGTGGCCTTGGGGTTGTCGAAATAGAGCGTGTTGTGGCCGAAGATCATGCCCTCCGGCGTGAAGTCCTTCTTCATCAGGGTGTGCTGCCAGCCGGCCGCCGGGAACACCAGCTTGGTGCCCTTGGTGAGGTCGGCCACATGCGCCTGTTTCATGAACACCGGCAGGTCGGCGAACAGCAGCGAGGAGAAGATCAGGTCGGGCTTGGCGGCCTTGAGGGCCGCGACGTGGCTGGTGAGCTCCATGGTGCCGACCTTCGGCCACTGCTCGGTGACGACCTGGTGCTCGATGTTGAAGCGTTTGAGCAGCGCCACGAAGGCCGCCATGTTGTTGCGGCCGTAGGAATAGTCCGGGTTGATGCCGGCGATGGTCTTGAACTGGCCCTTCCAGTGCTTGATGGCGAGCAGCGAGGACATCACCGCCTCGCACTCGTTGTCGGTGCTGCGGAACAGGTATTTCGGGTTGGGCAGCTTCTCGTCGACGCCGTCCTGGGTGGTGCCGTCCCAGAAGATCGTCAGCGCGCGGGCCTCCTCCACCACCGGTCCCAGCGCCAGCCCGACGCCCGTGGAGACGATGCCCTGCACGCAGTCGACCTTCTCCTGCTGCACCAGCTTCTGGAAGCGCTCGATCGTATCTTTCGCGTTGGTCTCCTCCTCGATGACGAGCTCGATCTTGCGGCCGGCGATGCCGCCGGCCTTGTTGTAGCGCTCGAGGGCCCATTGCGTGGCGCGCAGGCCGCTCTCGCCGGCGCTGGCGGCGATGCCGGAGCGCGGCGCTAAAATGCCGATCCTGACCGGCTTGGCCTGGGCGATGGCGGGCGCGAACACGCCAGGCGAGGTCGCAGCGGCGCTCGCGGCGGCGAGCGATTTCACAACGGTGCGGCGGGAAAGCTTCATCGGACGTCCCCTCATCTGGGTTGCGAAGCGCCGTCTGAGGCGGCGTTGGGCCCATGATATATCAGCAGCATGTCAGCTGTCATCCCGGGCCTTGTGCCCGGGATCCAGCTATCAGCATTCGCCAGAGCGAGCGGTGAGGTGGATCCCAATAGCAAGCAACCGGTATGACACGGTTTTGAGGCATCGCCACTCATCCACCGCTCCCCAAGAGCGACTTCCTCGCGTCTAGATCCATGTGCTGAAAGAGGAAATTTGCCAACCACGTTAGACACTCATTGTGCTCGTCAACGTTGATGCGTCGCCGTGACCTGCTCCCAGAAATTCGGACCACGCGAATCGTGAGAGATCGGCTCCCTGATCGGAGGGAGCAATGCGGAAGTCGAGGTTCACGGACGAGCAGGT
>Ga0209726_10008326_pt1 | contig 11222 bp, 9 predicted proteins | sample Subgrocontami54m_FD_187453 | JGI IMG/M metagenome (GOLD analysis project Ga0209726, IMG submission 187453) | Subsurface groundwater microbial communities from S. Glens Falls, New York, USA - GMW46 contaminated, 5.4 m (SPAdes) (version 3) | ecosystem: Environmental > Aquatic > Deep subsurface >... | reverse complement strand
ATGCTGACCGCCTTCAGCCGGCAGCTGGGCAAATTCCAGGGCCTCGTCAAAGGGGTGCGCGGTGCCCGCGCCGCGGTGCCCTGGTACCTCGAGCCGCTCACGCTGCAAGCCGTCGTGCTGTACGAGCGGCGGCGCTCCCCCTGGGTGCTCGTGAGCGCCTGCGATTTGATCGACGGCTTCACGGCGATCCGCCACGACTTGGCCCGCACCGCCTACGCCACTTACATGCTCGACCTGGTGGATAGCATGACCGGCGTCCACGATCCGCACCCGGAGATCTACGAAGCGCTGCTCGCCGTCCTCAAGGGGCTGGAATCCCCGGACGCCGATCCTGCCACCCTTGTCCGTTTCCTGGAGATCCACCTGCTGCGGGCCAGCGGCCTGCTGCCGAAAGTGGAGGCGCTGATGCTCTCGCCGGCGGCCAAGGCCTCGTTCCGCCGCCTGCTCGACACGCCGTTCGCGCACGCGGCCACGCTCAAGCTGGATCCCGAGACCGAACCGGCGTTGCGCCGCCTGCTGCAGGGGTTGGTCCGCCGTGCGCTGGAACGGGAGCTTCGCAGCCGAAGTTTCCTTCACGCCATTGGGCTTGAACAAGGAGGAGTGCCGAATGAGACGATCCGCGTCGCGTAGCTTCTTGGTTTTCGCGCTGGTTGCGTTTTCAGCCGCACCGGTTCTCGCCGAGACGATCGAGCTGGTGACCTACTATCCCTCGAGCGCGACGACGGGGGATCTGCACGTGACCTCGCTCACGGTGGGGACGGCCTACAACGGCGTGACGCCCCCCGACGGTGTGGCGGCGATCTACGATAAGCTGTGGATCGGGCAAGGGTACACGAATCCGGATCCCGATCCGGCCGCGCTGCGGGTGGTCGGTTTTCCCGGGGTCCTGGACAAGGTGCTGTTCCTGCCGGGTGCCGAGCGGGGGAGCTTGAACGTCGGGATCGGCACGGCGGATCCGATTTATCCGCTACATGTTTATGCGAGTACGACAAATCCTGTTTTCTTTGAAACTGCCGGCACAAGCAATGCCATTGTCAATATTAAAAACCCTTCCGTTACGGCGGATGGAGGCCAGCGGGGTGTCAATTTTCTCGACAGCTCCGATAACGCCATCGCGAGTATTCAAGTTTACAATACCAACCCGCAAGTCAACGGGACCGGAGTCATGCAACTTTCTACCTCTGCTTTGCCCCGCATGACGATCAATGCAACCGGCAACGTGGGGATCGGCACCAGTACGCCCAACAGCATTCTGCATATCGCCACGCCGCAGCACATCAATGTCATTCTGGATCGCACCGATTCCAGCGATTTTCTGGCACTCGTGACGGGTAGCATCGGTTCGGGTCTCCGCTTTAGTAATAGCAACCGTTTCTTTATTGGATCAGACAGCTATGCCGACCGGAACGACAATGGTTTTGGCCGCGCGGGCCCCGATCTCCTCACCATTCTGCCTGCGGGCAATGTGGGCATCGGCACGACGCTGGGCGGCGGCTCGGATGGTCCGAATGGGCCGATGGGGCTCCTGTCGATTTCCAAGTCGGGGCCGGCGGTCGGCTCGACGGTGGCGCGGATTGAGGGCCGGAACACGCCACATAACAATTACACCTTGCTTTCCGCAGGGCATGGAGCCGTGGAGTCCTTCCAGGTGCTGGCCAACGGCAATGTGAATGTGAGAGGCAATATCAAAGTGGCCAACGGCGGGTACTCCATCACCGGGTACGACGAGACGAACGTCACCATCAATGGGGGTGCCGGGGGCATGACGGCGGGGTCCGTCGTTATTCGCGGGACCGGTCAGGGTTCCTCGGTCGAGTTTTACGCGGGCGCCGAACGGAATTTCCTGTCGTACGCGAACGGCAGCGCATGGCTCAGGGGGGGGTTGAGCCAGAACTCCGATCTGCGCTTGAAGACCGATGTTCGGCCGATTCCTCATGCGCTCGAGCGGGTGGGCCGTCTGCGCGGAGTCAATTTCCGCTGGAAGAACGCGGCGGCCGGTCCCGGCGTGCAGATGGGGGTGATCGGGCAAGAGGTGGAAAAAGAGTTTCCTGAGCTGGTCACCTTGAACCCTGAAGGGGAGAAGTCGGTGTCCTACACGCAAATGACCGCCGCGCTGATCGAAGCGATCAAGGAGCTCAAATCGGAGAACGATCTTCTCAAAAAACGTGTGGAAACTTTAGAGCAAGCATCCAGACAGTAAAATTGACTTTAATCATATAACATAGTATATTACTATAGTATGGACATCATATTAAACTCCCTTCAATGCTGGCGATGTTCCCACCGCTGGGTTCCGCGAAAAGTGCAGGTACGTGTCTGCCCCCGGTGCCATTCCCCCTATTGGGACAAAGAAAAAGGTGGGCCGCAATCGGAAGCGCAAATCCCTGATTCGGCGATTAAGCCGGTGCTCGACAAGATGGTGCGCCGGATCGTGGAACGGTGCAATCCTGAGAAAATCATCCTGTTCGGCTCTCATGCCACAGGTCATGCCCGGCCAGGCAGCGACGTGGACCTGCTGGTGATCACCCGGCATGGGGAGTCTAAGCGCCGGCTGGCGGGGGAGCTGTATTGCGCTCTCTGGGATGCTGGGGTAGCCAAGGATATTCTCGTAGTCCGGCCGGAAGAGTTCGAGAGGTACCGGGAAGTGGTCGGGACGGTCATCTATCCGGCGGCCCATGAGGGGAAGGTCATCTATGACCGAGCTGCCTGACGTGTCCGGGGCGGTCCAGGCTTGGCTGACCAAGGCGGCCCATGACCTCAAGAACGCGGAGCACACGCTATTGCTGTCCGACCCCGAGTGCCCGCTGGATACGGTCTGTTTCCACGCCCAGCAGTGCATCGAGAAGGCGATCAAGGCCTACTTGACGGCGAAACAAATCTCATTTCAGAAAACGCACGATCTGGGTCAGCTCATTTTTCTCTGCCGGGCGGATACCGGCTTGGTGCGGGAATTGGAAGGGGCAAAAGAGTTAAGTCACTACGCGGTGGAGTTACGCTACGCGGACGTGGTCGCGGAAGAGCCGGTTCGCGCCGAAGCGGAGCAGGCAGTGGCGCTGGCGTGCACGATCCACGAGACAATCGCGAACCGGTTGAAGGGAAAACCCGCTTGAAAAAACAGGAGGAGCGGATGCGCCTGGCGCGCGCTGATACTTTCCAAGAGCTGATCCTGCGGCTCGAGCGGTTCTGGGCCGACTACGGCTGCCTGATTGCCCAGCCGTACGACATGGAGATGGGGGCGGGCACGTTCCATCCACTCACCTTCTTCAAGGCGCTCGGGCCCGATCCTTGGAAGGTGGCCTTTGTGCAGCCCTGTCGCCGGCCGACCGACGGCCGCTACGCGGAGAATCCGCTGCGGGCGCAGCGCTATTACCAGTACCAGGTGATCCTGAAGCCATCGCCGGCCGACGTGCAGGCCCTCTACCTGAAGAGCTTGAAGGCGATGGGGATTGACCTCGACGCGCATGACGTCCGCTTCGTGCAGGACGACTGGGAATCCCCCACGCTCGGGGCCTGGGGGCTCGGCTGGGAGGTCTGGCTCGACGGGCTCGAGGTGACGCAGTTCACTTATTTCCAACAGGTGGGCGGGATTGACATGAACCCGGTCTCGGCGGAGATCACCTATGGCCTGGAGCGGATCGCCATGTTCCTGCAGGGGAAGCTGGACCTCTACGCGCTTCAATGGAACAAGGACCACACCTACGGCGACGTCCACCGCCGCGATGAGATCGAGGGCTCCACCTACAACTTCGAGCACGCCGACGTGGAGTTCCAGCGCCAATCGTTCGACAAGGCCTACGCCAAGTCCAAGCAGCTGTTGGAGCATGGGCTGATCCTGCCGGCCTATGAGCAGTTGCTCAAAACGTCGCACGCCTTCAACCTGCTGGACGCGCGCGGCGCGGTGAGCGTCAACGAGCGGCCCGCGTTGATCGCCGGCATCCGCAACTCCGCCAAGCGCTGCGCCGAGGCCTACCTAAAGCGGTTGGAAGATCATGGCTAAGAAAAATCCATCAGCAGCCACGGGTGACGCCGGAGGGAGGACCCGTCGCCCGGAGCGTCAGCGAGGACGACGGGAGTACCCGCAGGCGGCAGGACCCGTGGTTCGGAGCGAACAGGATTTTCTGTTAGAAATCGGCTGCGAGGAGCTGCCGGCCGACTACCTGCCGGCCGTGTTGGATTGGGATAATCCGCGGGCGACGGGCCTTTCCCTCGTTGCCAATATAGTTTTTACAGAGAAGGGAATTGTCTCGAAGAAGATCCAGAGTTTCGGGACTCCTCGCCGGCTCGCGCTGATCGCCTCCGGCATAGAGCCGGTCATTCGCAAGGAGGAGAAAGGGCCTCCGGTTTCCATTGCGCTAGATCCGCAAGGGAAGCCGACCCGCGCCGCCGATTCGTTCGCGCAGAAGCACGGCATCCCGGTTGGGAAGCTGGTCCGCAAAGAGACTCCCAAGGGGGAGTTTCTCTTCGCGGAATACGATGTTCCGGTTGTCAAGGCATTGGCCGAGGCGGTGCCCGAGATCATCCAGAGGATTCCATTTCCGAAAACGATGCGTTGGGATTCCTCGGGTGCCCGTTTCGCCCGTGCTGTTCGCTGGCTGCTTTGCCTGTACGGGCCCAAAACGGTCCGGTGCAAGTTCGGCGAGACGGCCTCGGGCAACGTGACCTTTGCCGGCCGGGCCGACGCCAGGAAGAAGATCACGGTCGCCAATCCCACCGCTTATCTCGCCGCGCTCAGAAAGGCAGGAGTTACCGTTGAGCAAGGGAAAACGGTTGTTCCAGTGGGTGGGGGAGGAGTTTCCACCGGCATTGATTCCCAAAAACCTAAACAGCAGGAACTTTTAAGGAAGCTGACTGCCGCCGCTGCCAAACTTAACGGCCGGCTGCCGGACGAGACCACTGAGGAATTCGAGTGGCTTCTCAACACGGTGACCTTCCTGGCGGAGGACCCGGTGGTGGCGGCCGGCTCCTTCCAGCCGAAATACCTGGAGTTGCCGCCGGAGGTTCTGCAGACCTCGATGGCCAAACACTTGAAGCTCTTCAGCATCCGAGAGAGATCCTCGGACAAGCTGCTGCCGAAATTCCTGGCGGTGCTGGAAGGCAAGCCCAAAAACGCCGCCGGCGTGATGGCCAACTACGACCGGATCATCGAGGCCCGCTTCACCGACGCCCGCTTCTTCTATAAGGAAGATACCAAGAGCCGGCTGGAACAGAAGATCCCCCAACTGGAAAAGGTGACGTTCCACGAAAAGCTGGGCACGGTTGGGGAGCGGCTCCCTCGCCTGGAAAAGATCGCCGGCTCCATTGCTTCGATGGCCGGCCTCTCCACGCAGGGGATCTCCCGCGCGGTCCGGCTGGCCAAGGCCGACTTGGTCACGCAGATGGTGCGGGAATTCCCCACGCTGCAGGGGACCATCGGCGGCCATTACGCTAGGGCCGATGGAGAACCGGCCGAGGTGGCCGCCGCGATCGCCCAGCAGTACTGGCCCCGCGCGGCTAAGGACCCGGTCCCGACCACCCCGCTTGCCGCGCTGCTGAGTTTGGCCGACCGGGTGGACGCGCTGGCCGGCTACTTCAAGGTGGGGCTCAAGCCGACCGGATCGGCCGATCCGTACAGCTTGCGCCGGCAGGCCTTGGGGCTGGTCCGGATTTTGATCGAGCCGCCGAAGGGGGTTTCATTCGTCGGGCTCTCATTTGACAGTCTCTTCGATAAGAGCATACAATCAGAGTTGCGTGCTTTTCTGAGGGAGCGCTTTCAATGGCTTGTGTTGCAAGGCGCTCACCATGATTTGCCGTTGCTCGATGCCGTATTGGCGGCCGGCGATGACGACCTGGCCGGCGCCTGGGAGCGGCTGCAGTTGCTGCGGCGCCTATGGGCCGGCTCCGGCGACGGAAAACGAAAGACCCTGGAAGCAGCGGCGAAGGTGGTGGAGCGCACCGGCCGCATCGTCAAAAGCGTCAAGGACTTGAAGCTGCCCGAGGCTATTGATCCCTCGATCTTGAAGGAACCCGAAGAGAAGGAGTTGTGGGAAACGTGGAACCGCATAGCGCCTCAAGTGAAGGAACACCTGAAGCAACGGCAGTACGAGGAAGCGACGAAGATCTACAGCGGCCTCTATCCCGCGGTGCACGCCTATTTCGAGAAGGTGTTCGTGATGGCCGAGGACGAGGGGCTGCGGGGAAACCGACTCGCACTCCTCAAGCAGATCCACGGCTTGCTGGCTCTCACCTTCGCCGATCTGGGCCGGCTGCCCCTGCCGGGCGCGCTGGAAAATTGAAGTACGTTTACTTCTTCGGCTCCGGCAAGGCCGACGGCGATGCCTCGATGCGGGCGCTGCTGGGAGGCAAGGGGGCCAACCTCGCCGAGATGACCCGGATCGGGCTGCCGGTGCCGCCGGGCTTTACGATCACCACCGAGGTCTGCACCACCTACTACAAGAACCGCAAGAGCTACCCTAAGGAGCTTGCCGGCCAAGTGGCCGCGGCGCAGGCCCACCTGGAGAAGCTCACCGGCAAGAAATTCAGCGACGCGAAGAACCCCCTGCTGGTGAGCGTTCGCTCCGGCGCGCGGGATTCGATGCCCGGCATGATGGACACCATTCTCAATCTCGGTCTCAACGACACGACGGTCGAGACGCTGGCCCGCCGCTCCGGCAACCCCCGCTTCGCCTGGGACAGCTACCGGAGGTTTGTCCAGATGTACGGCGACGTGGTGATGGGGGTGCAGGCCCACGGCCGGGACGAGCATGAACCGTTCGACGAAGTGATGGCGGCCCTCAAAAAGCAAGTTCGGGCGGAGAAGGACACCGATCTCTCCGCAGAGCATCTCAAGGAGCTGGTCAAGCGGTACAAACAGCTGATCAAGAAAAAAACCGGCGAGGAGTTCCCGCAGGACCCTCAGAAACAGCTCTGGGGCGCCATCGGCGCGGTCTTCCTCTCCTGGGGCAACGACCGGGCGGTGGTCTACCGGCGCAAGTACCAGATCCCGCACGAGTGGGGGACCGCGGTCAACGTGCAGACGATGGTTTTCGGCAACCTGGGGGACACCAGCGCCACCGGCGTTGCCTTCACGCGGGACCCGGCCAGCGGCAAGCGGGAATTCTACGGGGAGTACCTGATCAACGCGCAGGGGGAGGACGTGGTGGCCGGCATCCGGACGCCGCGCCCGATCGCCTTGATGGCTAAAGAAATGCCCAAGGCGCACGCGGAGCTGGAAAAGGTGCGGCAGCGGCTGGAAAAGCACTTCAAGGACATGCAGGATTTCGAGTTCACGGTCGAAGACGGAAAGCTCTACATGCTGCAGACCCGCAACGGAAAGCGGACGGGGCTGGCGGCCATCCGGATCGCCGTGGAGATGGTGGGCGAAAAGCTGATTGATTGGAAGAAAGCGGTGCTGCGCGTGCCGGCCGACTCGCTGGCCCACGTGCTGGCCCCGATCTTCGACCGGAAGGACCGGCAGCAGGCGGAAGCCGCCGGCCGGCTGCTCTGCAAGGGTCTGCCCGCCGGGCCGGGCGCGGCCAGCGGCAAGGTGGTTTTTAACGCCGAGGACGCGGTGGCTCTCGCGCAGAAGGACCAGAAAGTTTTGCTGGTCCGGATCGAGACCACGCCGGAGGATTTGCGCGGCATGATCGCCGCGGAGGGGATCCTCACGGCGCGCGGCGGCGTGAGCTCCCACGCGGCCCTCGTGGCGCGGCAGATGGGCAAGGTCTGCGTCTGCGGCGCTCAGGATCTTCACGTGGACTACGGCGCCCGCACGATGAAGGTCAAGGGCCGCACCATTAAGGAAGGGGATTTCCTCTCCATTGACGGCACCACCGGCGAGGTTTTCGAGGGGCAGGTGAAGACCGCCCCGAGCGAGGTGGTGCAGGTGCTGGTGGAGAAATCGCTGGATCCCAAGGAGAGCCCCACTTACCGGCAGTTCGCTTCTCTGATGAAGTGGGCGGATAAGGTGCGCCGGTTGGGAGTTCGGACCAACGCTGACCAGCCGGACCAGGCGGCCAACGCGATCGCTTTCGGCGCCGAAGGAATCGGCCTCTGTCGCACGGAACACATGTTTTTCGAAGGGGACCGGATTGACGCGGTGCGGGAGATGATCATTGCCGAGACGCCGAAGGATCGGGCGGCGGCGCTGGCCAAGCTGCTGCCGTACCAGCGGGAGGATTTCGCCGGGATCTTCCGGGAGATGAAGGGGCTTCCGGTGACGATCCGGACGCTCGACCCGCCGCTGCACGAGTTCCTGCCGCACGAGAGCGAGCAGATCCGGGATCTGGCCGAGAAGATGGGGCAGCCGTTCGACAAGGTGGCCGGCCGGGTGGCGCAGCTGCATGAGGCCAACCCGATGCTGGGGCACCGGGGCTGCCGGCTGGGGATCGTCTACCCGGAGATCACCGAGATGCAGGTCCGGGCGATCTTCGAGGCGGCCGCGCAGGTGCAGAAGGAAGGGATCAAGGTCCGGCCGGAGATCATGATCCCGCTGGTCGGCTTCCCGAAAGAGCTGCAGCTGCAGCTGGAGATCGTTCGGCGCGTGGCCGGCGAGGTGCAGAAGCATTCCGGCCGGAAGATGGACTACCTCGTGGGGACCATGATCGAGATCCCGCGCGCGGCCCTCGTGGCCGACGAGATCGCCGCCGACGCGGAGTTCTTCAGCTTCGGCACGAACGACCTGACGCAGACCACGCTCGGCATGAGCCGGGACGACAGCGGATCTTTCCTGCCGGCCTATCTTGAGCAGGAGATCATGAAGGCCAACCCGTTTGCCTCGGTGGACCAGACCGGCGTCGGCCGGCTGATGGAATGGGCGCTGCAGCGGGGCCGCGAGGCCCGCCCGAAACTTAAAGTCGGCATCTGCGGCGAGCACGGAGGAGACCCGGCCAGCGTGGAGTTCTGCCATCGGATCGGGCTGGATTACGTGAGTTGCTCTCCCTTCCGGGTGCCGGTGGCCCGGCTCGCGGCTGCTCAGGCGGCGCTGAAAACAGAAGGCAGTAAGCAGAAGGCAGTAGGCAGAAAAAATGGCTGATCCGCTGAAACTCTACTTGAAGGACATCAAGGACATCCCGCTGCTCAAGGCGGAGGAGGAGATCTCCCTGGCCAAGGCGATCAAGAAGGGGGACGAAGGGGCCCGCAAGCAGATGATCCAATCCAACCTGCGGCTGGTCATCTCCATCGCCAAGCGCTACGGCAATCTGGGGCTCCCGATCTCCGACCTTATAGAGGAAGGGAACCTCGGCCTCATGCGGGCCGTGGAGAAGTTCAACCCCGGCAAGGGATTCCGCTTCTCCACGTACGCCGCTTGGTGGATCAAGCAGTATGTGCTGCGCTCGATCGCCAACCAGGGCAAGACGATCCGGATCCCGGTCTACATGGTGGATATCATCTCCCGCTACCGGAAGGTCAACGAGCGGCTCACGCAGAAACTCGGCCGGCGGGCGACTCCCGGCGAGGTGGCCCACGCGCTGAAGCTGCCGGTGCGCAAGATTCATGAGATTGAGCGCATGACCTTGCAGCCGGCCTCGCTGGACGCGCCGCTGGGGGACGAGAGCGGCACGGAGTTCATTGACCTGATCGAGCAATCCCAGGCCGGTTCCGCCAAGGATACGTTGGCGGCCTTCCTGACGCACGAGCAGGTGGAGGACCTCCTGGGCCGGCTCACGGACAGGGAGCGGCAGGTCCTGACCTTCCGGTACGGGTTGGTGGACGGCGTCACCTACACGCTGGGCGAGACCGCCAAGAACCTCGGCATCACGCGGGAACGGGTCCGCCAGATCCAGAATTCCGCCGAGAAGAAGCTGCACACCTTCTTGGCCTCACAGGAGAAGAAGGATGCCGAGCGGCAGTAAGGTCACCCCATGACCCCCACAGGTCATTGCGAGGGCGCGAAGCGCCCGAAGCAATCCCCTTTGGACCTTAAGGTTTTCGTCCGGGATGTGCCCGATTTCCCGAAAAAGGGAATCCTGTTCAAGGATTTGACGCCGGTCTGGCAGGACCCCACCGCTTTCCGGGCCATGGTGGAGCAGATGGCCGAGCCCTACCGATCCGCCCGTGTCGAGATGGTGGCCGGCATCGAGTCGCGCGGGCTGATCATCGGCGCCCCGCTGGCCCTGGAGCTGGGTGCGGGCCTGGTGCCGGTCCGCAAGGAGGGGAAGCTCCCCTGGAAAACGGTGAGGGCTTCCTATTCCCTGGAATATGGCGAAGCCGTCACCGAGCTGCATGAGGACGCCTTCAAACCGGGCGCCCGCGTGCTGATCGTGGACGACCTGCTGGCGACCGGCGGCACCGCGCAGGCGGCCGTCCAGTTGGTGAACAAGCTGCAGGGGAAGATCATCGGCCTGGCCTTCCTGGTGGAGCTGGAGTTCCTGCAGGGCCGCCAGCGGCTTCAAAAGCTGGGTGTTGAGACCTTTTCCTTAATCAAATACACTTAGAGGAGCTTGCGCCTGTAGCTCAGATGGATAGAGCACCTCACTCCTAAGGAGGGGGCCGGCCGTTCGAATCGGCCCAGGCGCGCAAACAGACGATGATTGACCTTCACACGCATACCTTCTTCAGCGACGGGGAACTGATCCCCTCGGAGTTGGTCCGCCGCGCCCGGGTCAAGGGCTACCGGGCGCTGGCCATCACCGACCACGTGGACGCCTCCAACGTGGAATTCCTGGTCCCGCAGCTGGTGCAGGCCTGCCAGCGCCTGAACGAGCACCAGAAGGTGGTGGTGGTCCCCGGCGTGGAGATCACCCACGTGCCCCCCTCCGACCTGGAGCAAGTGGTGGCTTCAGCGAGGGCCGCCGGCGCCCAGCTGGTGGTGGTGCACGGTGAGACGATGGTCGAGCCGGTCGCCCCCGGCACCAACAAAAGGGCCCTCCAGTTGGACATCGACGTGCTGGCCCACCCGGGGTTGATCACCCGGGAGGAGGCCGCCTTGGCCGCTAAGCGGGGCATCGCGCTGGAGCTGTCGGCCCGACGAGGCCACTCCCTCTCCAACGGCCACGTGGTCCGGATGGCCCAGGAGACCGGCGCCAAGCTGGTGCTCAACACCGACACCCATAGCCCGGAGGATCTCTTAACCATCGCCGAGGCCCGCAAGGTGGCCCTCGGGGCGGGCCTGAAAACCAGGGAGGTGGAGCGGATTTACCTTAACGCCCGCCGGCTGGTGGAGCGGGTATCTGGCTTTAGAAAAATTTCTTGACACCTAAGTCCTTCTGGTCTATGATTTGCGAAGTTTCACGGCAGCCCTGGGT
>Ga0209726_10008321_pt1 | contig 11225 bp, 13 predicted proteins | sample Subgrocontami54m_FD_187453 | JGI IMG/M metagenome (GOLD analysis project Ga0209726, IMG submission 187453) | Subsurface groundwater microbial communities from S. Glens Falls, New York, USA - GMW46 contaminated, 5.4 m (SPAdes) (version 3) | ecosystem: Environmental > Aquatic > Deep subsurface >... | reverse complement strand
CCGTTCCTGTGGCTCTTCAGTTTCGAGGCCGTAATCCGGGCGGAGAAAGATCCTCTTCAAAGGCGCATCAATTGGCAAGTGCTTAAATATTTCTTCAGCCCTGCGCTGCTTTTCTCCGATAATTTCCTGGTCAAGGCGAGAAAGAAAACCGGCCATGAAGATCGCCCTCGCCCATAAAAGGCTGGACCTACTGGGCGGGACGGAGAGAGATTTTTACCGTACGGCCGAGGGCTTGAGGGATCTCGGCCATGATGTGCATCTCTTTTGTGCGGATTTTGCCGTCTCTCCTCCCGAAGGAACCAGAGGGCATAAGATCCCGTCCCTGGCCTTGGGCCGGGCCGCGCGTCTCTTGAGTTTTGCCTTTTTTGCTCCTCGGGCTATCCTTCCCCACCGATGCGATCTTATCGTTGGTTTTGGTAGAATGGTGCAGCAGGATATTCTGCGCAGCGGCGGCGGATCGCATCGCGTCTTCCTGGAAAAGATGGCCCAGGGAGAGGGGATTCTCCGGCGCTTCTGGCACCGGGTCAGCGTCTATCATCGAAGTGTATTGGCTGTTGAACGGCTACAGTATCGTCCCGGCAATTTCAGGACAATTCTCGCTGTTTCGCGTGAGGTCAAGCGGGAGCTGATGATGACCTACCACGTCCCCGAGCGGAAAATCGTGGTTCTCTATAACGGCGTGGATCACGAGCGTTTTCATCCGCGGAATCGAGGTCGGTCGCGGGAGAGAGTCAGGGCGCAGTGGGGGATTCCCCCGGAAGCCCCGGTAGTCCTCTTCGTCGGGAGCGGTTTTAAAAGAAAAGGATTGGATCGCCTTATCGCGATTTGGAAATCGCCTGCCCTGGTAGGGATCTACCTTCTGGTGGTGGGTGGAGATGCCCAGTGGAAGCATTACAGTTCCTGGGCAAAGAGTCAGGCGGAGGGCAGAATCGTATTTGCGGGAAGGCAGAGCGAAGTCGAGGATTATTACGGCGCGGCGGATCTTTTAGTCCTTCCGGCCTTTCAGGAGGCCTTTGGTAACGTCATCTTGGAGGCGCTGGCTTCCGGGCTTCCCGTGGTTACGACCCGCGCGGTCGGGGCCGCCGAAATCCTGGCTGGGGAACTCGAGGCGGGAATATTAGCCGACGCAGATCAGCCATCAGAAATCGAGGCCAAAATCCTTTGGATGTTGAATCCCAAGCGTTGGCCGTCTCTTTCAGAACAGGCCAGGAAGCTTGGAGAGAGATATTCATGGAAGAACCACTTCCAGGAGCTGGAAGGCTGTCTCTTGGAAGCGGTCGCAGAGAGTCGCCGTGAAGCCGTTTCTTAATTATGTGTTTTTAAAGATAGGGCGTTCTTCGCTATGGCTTGCTCGCCGTCTCGATGGACACCCAAAGACTGACGCGCTGGCGGACCCCGATCATCTGCTGACGCTTCCCGGGTGTGAAGTCATTAAGAATCAGAGAAAAATCAAGGTGGCTCGGGTGCCGCTGGAAATCGGGGGACAGGTCAAATGGATCTACGTCAAGCGTTATAACGTCTTTTCGTGGCGCTACCGGCTAGGGTCGCTCTTCACCCGTTCTGGCGCTGTCCGGTCTCTGGCCGGCGCGGAAACCCTCAAGGAGGCAGGCTTTCGCACCGGAGAGCCCGTCGCTGCGGTGGAAGTCCGCTCCGCGGGAATATTGACCAAGAGTTTCTATCTTTCGGAGGAAATTTCCGGGGGTAAGACCGCGGATGCGTACTGGCGAGAAGAACTCCTGCCGGTCAAGGGGCCCGGGGGTTTTGATCGGCGGAGGAAATTCTTAAAAAGCCTGGCCGAACTGTTCCGCTCGCTCCATGACGCCAGGATTTATCACAACGATCTTAAGGACGCTAATATCCTGGTCTGGGCGGCCCATGGGCAGGAATCTTTCTATCTTCTGGATCTGGAAGGGATTCGAAAAGGCAGGTATCTGAACCCAAGGCGCCGGGTCAAGAACCTGGTCCAATTGAATCGGACGTTTGGGACGCTCTTAACCGCAAGCCGGCGGCTTTTTTGGTTTCGAGAATACCTAGGGGAGTCTTTTTTGAGAAGGGAGGAAAGACGGCGCTTCGTCCAGGAAATCCTCTCGGCGACAGGGCGGAAGGACCGCCGGAAGCTCAAGAAGAAAAAGAGACAGGAATCGCCCCGGGGATCCACTTTTGACAAGTCTCAATCGGCATTGTAAAAGCGGGTCCGGCCGGGGGAATGGAAATATGAACCGCTATTCCGAAGAAGGAGCGAGGCAAGATCTGGACCTGAGCGTGATTGTTCCGACCTTTAATCGCCTGGAGAGTCTGCGCCGGCTTTTGCACAGCCTCGATGCCCGAGAATGTCCAGATTCTATTCGCTTCGAAGTGGTGATTGTAGACAACGGCTCCGAGGATGGGACGCAGGATATGTTGCGCGGGCACGGCGCTCGGCTGCAAAGGTTTTCCCTTGAAGTTCTTGAAGAGCGGGACCGCGGCAAGGCAAAAGCGCTCAACCGCGGTCTGGCGCGCGCGAGGGGCCGTATCGTCTTGATCGTGGATGACGACGTGGTCGTCCATCCTGAGTGTCTGCTCAAACACTTGGAATGCTATCGGACAACCGATTTTGATGCCCTCCAGGGACGGATTCTTCCAGGCGTCGATGCGGAGGGAAAACCGGCGGATCCCAAGCGGCTTCGGCAATATAACATTCCCGTAGTGGATTATGGAGATGAAGTTCGCGAGATCCGGGGACTGACCGGAACGAATATGTCTTTGAAGCGAGAGGTCCTTGAACGGGTCGGTTTTTTCGATGCTCGGCTTGGGCCAGGGGCGGCGGGGTTTAGTGAGGATACCGAATATTCGATGCGAATTCGCAAGGCCGGTTTCAAAATCGGTTACACTCCGCATGCCGTCGTCTATCACGAGTTGAATCCGGTGCGGTATGGAAGCGGTTACAATCGCGCGGTTCAATATCGCAAAGGTTTAAGCCGCAGTCTCTACCGCAGAGATTCTATTGTTTTCAATGTTCTCCCAAACCTATTCGCCAACTGCGTTCGCTTCGGCTTTTACCGGCTCCTGGGAAAGGAGCAGAAGGCCTATAAGACGGAGGGCCGGATCCTGAAATACTGGGGCTATCTTATGGGCAAGTTTCACCGATTTCAGAACTGAGGTTCGATTGTGTCCGATTCGGAAAAGACACCCGCCGTATCCGTCGTCATTGCCACCTATAATCGGGCCCGCTATCTCCCGGAGACGATCGATAGCGTCTTACGGCAGCGTTTTCGCGACTTTGAGCTTATCGTCGTGGATGACGGATCGAAAGATGACACGAGGCGGGTATTGGAAGCTTATGGAGAAGAAATCCGCTCTATTTACCAGGAAAATCGTGGTCCCTCCGCGGCACGGAATGTCGGGATTCGTGCGGCCCGGGGCCGGTGGATCTCTATTCAAGACTCCGATGATCTCTGCGCTCCGAACCATCTGGAGTGTCTCTTTGGCTTTGTCGAGCGAAATCCGAATTGCGGCATGGTGTTTGCCAATGGGGCCTACCTCGAGGGACCGGAGCATAACCGTGAGACCATTATCCCTAAAGAGAAATCTCGCCGATTGGAACGGCAAGGCGTGCGTCTCATTGATCTCTTCGACAAGAGCATCGTGCGTCTTCAAGCCGCCCTCATCTCCAAGGAATGCTTCCAGGCCATTGGCGGGCTGGATGAGAATTTCCGCATCTGCATGGATTTGGATTTATCCTTCAGGCTATTCATGCGGTATCCCGTAGCCTACTTGGATCAGGTTATCTTTCTCTATCGCAAGCACGAGGGGAACATCGGGAGGAATCAGGAGCTTCGCCTGCAGGAGAACATTCGGATTATTGAGAAACTGGTGCGCGAATTTCCCCGATCCGAGGATCTTCTGGGGAGAGACCGGATCAGCCGGCGCCTCGCCTATCGCTACTACCGTCTGGGCAAGGGGAAGTGGAAGTTGGGGGATCGTGCGGGGGCTCGGCAGGCACTCCGAAAAGCCCTGGGTTATACCCCGCTTTCGTTGAAGTACCGCCTCTATCAGCTTAGGTGGATTTAAAATCTCGCGCAAAGTGAGGATTTAGAAGTTGTCGTGAAGCCTGAATCGCCGGCGAATGAAAAAATGAGCCTGGCCTATTGCGTTGGAGCCCTGGTATTGGCTGCTGCGGTACGCCTTTATCTTTTTCAGAACGATTATATCATCAACAATGACGGCGTGGTTTATATCGAGAGCGCACGTCGTTTTTGGGAAGGAGACTGGCTTGGAGGGCTTTCGGGTTTTTATCCGCCGCTCTTTCCGTTGATGATTGCTACCGCCTTTTCCCTCACCGGGGAATGGGAGCTGGCGGGTCGGCTGTGGCCGCTGGTTCTCAGCATCCTAATCTTATTTCCCCTCTTTGGCCTTTTGCGCAGGATTTACAACTTAAGGGTAGCGTATATGGCGCTCTTCTTGTTTGCCGTCAGCCCCTATCTGGCACGGTTATCGGTCGATGTGAGGAGCGAAATTCCCTATATCTTTTTCTTGCTCTGTGCCACTTATTTTTTTCAACTGGCGATAGATCAAAAGCGAGGGTCGCCCTTGTTTTTGGCGGGAATCAGCTCTGCGTTGGCATATTTGATCCGCCCTGAAGCGATCGGCTTTCTCGCGGTCGGCGTCGTGTTTCTTCTTTATCGCGCCCGGCTCAATGGCGTCGCGAGCAAGATGTGGATCCCTGTGAGCGTCCTGTTTTTAGGATTCTTCGTTCTGGCGGCGCCCTATGTACTTTACCTCAAATGGGATACCGGAAAATGGCTCTTTACCCGGAAAGCCGGGAATGCCGTGTCTCAAGGTATGTCGGTCCATGATCCTAGCACTGCGGTGGTTTCCCAGGAAGAATCGGTTCAGGTCGATGCTTTGGAACTGATCAGATCCCATCCTCTCAGCTATGCGAAGAAGGTTTTTATTGACTTCTTTCGTTTCATCGGCTTCTATTTTGAAGCTGTTCATTACGCTTATCTTCCTTTTCTTTTTCTTGGTTGGATCCTTTTTTTTCGCGGCCGTTTTTGGGAGAAAAAGGATTTTTTGTTGGTGATCTTGGTCGGTTTCTATATTGCCGCCTTTCCGCTTCTCTACGTGACTCGGCGTTACTCGGTTCCCTTGGTGCCGGTATCCTTAGGGTGGGTCGCCGTAGGGTCTCTTACAGTTTGGGAATACTCCCGCGCGCGATGGGAGAAAGCGGGATCCTTTCTCATGGGGCTGTTGGCCGGGGCTTTTGCTCTCGGCACTCTTCCTAAGACCTTGGTTTCGGTGGGCCGCGAAAAACTCTATTTTCGGGAGGCAGGCCTATACCTCAAAAGTAAGCCGGGCAACCCCACTATTTTCACCCATGACAGCCGCGTGGCCTTTTACGCCCGCGGATCCAACCACGTGCGCGTCGTAGGAATCGAGGAGGCACTCGCCTCTAGGGCTACGGCCCGAACCTATCTCACTTTGGATAATAAGCTGCTGGAGTCTACCAAAGGGGCATTGGGAACCATGGGGTGGGTGCGGGAAAGAGAGTTTTCGGGCTCAACTGGCGACGGACTCGTTATTTTGCTTCTGAATAGAAAGGCCCCTGAATGAGTCGGGGGGGATAACAAAAAACATGTTGAGTCTCTCAATTATTGTTTTTAGCACTGGGCAAAAGAGAATGCTAAAAAAGACCTTAAAGTACCTTATGAAAAGAGTGGATCTCAGCGGTCTTTCGGTTCGATGGCTCATCAGCGACGATTACGTCGATGATCCGAAAATCGACAATGCCGCCTGCCGCGCGTTTATCAAAGAGATGGGATTGTTTGAATACTGCTATTTTCCCGAAAAGAACCAGGGCTTTGGCGGAGTAATCAACTATATGTATCGGCAGGTCAAGACATTTTACGTTTTGCATCTCGAGCATGACTGGAAATTTCTTCGGCAAATTACACTGCGGCCCTTGATCGAAATCATGGAAGCTCATCAGGAGATCACTTGCATTCGTTTCAATAAAAAGATCACGAAGGCTGCGGCCCAAGTGTTTTGGCCCAACGAGCCCGAGCGACAAAGGCAGTTCGGGCCTTATATTTTAACGGAAACAAAGTCTTGGACGACCAATCCGACCGTCTATCGGACGGCTCACATGCTTCAGGCGCTTCCCATCGACGACCGGGAAGACAGCGAGATAAGCATGAAGGAGAATCTCAGCGCCTTAGGCTTCCGTAGCTACAGTTTAGGTCGGCCTGGTGAGACCTACGTCAAACACCTTAAGGGTGTCCAGGCAGGGAGATACTAACTATATCTCGCTGTGGATGGGACGGGGAGAGTGTGGTATTCTTGGGCCTTAAGATGGGCTTTCGGCTTTAGTGTGTAGAGACTGACGACAGTATTGGAAATGGTCAACCGGATTCAAACGCTAATGGGTTGTAAATCGTTAGAGCCTGACATCTGGAACTATACCGAAGGAGAAATCTGGAGCCAATGTCTCTTGGCATTCAAACCCCACAACATCTTGGAGTGGAAACCAGCCTTTGATCTCGAATCCGGCCCTCGCGAAACCGTTACGTGGTACAGAAACTTCTTGGGGGCAGGAGCGTGAGCCCGCTGTCTCCCTCATGTCGCTCATGTGGCGGTTCCGGGCTGAAGGAAATCATCTCATTGGGTGAGATTCCGCTTGCCAACTCTTTACTCGCTGCCGAACAACTCTCGCAGCCCGAGCTGAGGTATCCGCTTGATGTGGTTTTTTGCCCTACGTGTTCTCTGATTCAGATAACGATGACCGTTGCTCCGGAGGTCCTGTTTCGGAACTACTTCTACTTCTCCTCCGTATCAGAAACTATGCTGCAACACTCAAAAGAGCTTGTTGAGCGGCTGATCCGGTCCCAAGGGCTACACCCCGGCAGTCTTGTAGTTGAAGTTGCCAGCAATGACGGCTATCTCCTAAAGTATTTCGTCCATGCGGGCATACCCGTCTTGGGGATCGACCCGGCTCTGAATGTGGCCAAGGTGGCTCAGCAGCGGGGTGTTCCTACGCTGACAGAGTTTTTCGGTTCTGAACTTGCCCGGAAACTGCACGAGCAAGGAAAAGAGGCGGACGTGATCATTGCCAACAATGTCCTGGCACACGTGGCTGATCTGAACGGCTTCGTTCAGGGAATCCAAACTCTGCTAAAGAAGGACGGCGTGGCCGTCTTTGAAGTGCCTTACGTGAAAGACTTGGTTGACCGCTGCGAATTTGACACGATCTACCACGAGCATTTGTACTACTTTTCGCTCACTGCCTTAGATACTCTCTTCAGAGCACACGACTTGTTCATTACCGATGTGGAACCGCTCGATATCCACGGGGGGTCTTTGAGATTGTTTGTAACACACTCGGCGGGGGCCGGCGATAAGAGAGAGAGGGTGCAGCGCCTGCTGACCGACGAAGTGAATTGGGGTGTGCGGCGCTTCGACTTTTATCGTGATTTCGGAGCTAAAGTTAGATGGCTTCAGGCTACCCTGCATGACCTGTTGCTGGGCTTGAAATCACAAGGACGGCGCATTGTGGGATATGGAGCAGGGGCCAAGGCCAGCGTCTTATTGAATATCTTTGGGATTGATGGAAGCGTGCTCGACTTTGTAGTGGACCTGAGCCCGTACAAGCAAGGTCGTTATATGCCTGGCTGCCATCTTCCTGTCTTTGCCCCGACCAGATTGTTGGAGACGATGCCCGACTACGTATTACTGCTTACTTGGAACTTTGTGCAGGAGATCCTGGAGCAGCAGGCTGAATATCGTCATCGGGGTGGCAAGTTTATTCTTCCTATTCCAGAGGTGAAGATTGTTTAGAGTTCAGATGTTCGTGAAACCGGATGCGGCCGCGGGAGCGCGATGGAACGGTTGCGCCTTTGCTGTCAGATTGCCGGAACAGGTTCAGGTGATCACAAAAAAGGACATGTCTTATCCTGACTTTGCCCCATGAAGAAGGTACTCATCACAGGCGCAACTGGCTTTATCGGTCGCCACTGCTTGCCGTTCCTTCTTGAAAGGGGCTTTGAAATTCATGCCGTTTCTTCCAGAAGACAAGCCGAAGCTCCACGATCTGTTTTCTGGCATCAAGCCGACTTGATGAACTTCGCAGAGGTTGGGACTTTAGTCACTGATGTGAAGCCAACGCACCTCTTGCATTTTGCATGGATTACAACCCCCAAGGAATATTGGGTTTCTTCAGAGAATTTACGATGGGTTCTTGCGAGCGTCAATCTCCTGCAGGCGTTTGTGGCGCATGGTGGACAGCGGGTCGTGAAGGCTGGGACTTGCGCAGAATACGACTGGCGGTATGGATACTCTGCTGAGTACCTGACTCCTCTCGCGCCGGCAACTTTATACGGAGCCTGTAAACACTCGCTGCAGGTTATGCTAGATGCTTATGCAAAACAAGCTGGGCTGAGTGCAGCCTGGGGCCGGGTGTTCTTCGTTTACGGCCCACATGAACATTCGCAGCGGCTAGTGCCGACCGTAATTCGTTCGCTGTTGAAAGGAGAACAGGCGCGCTGTTCCCAGGGCGACCAAGTTAGAGACTTCCTCTATGTGGAGGATATTGCCGAAGCTTTTGTTGCGCTCTTGGAAAGCGATATCGGAGGTGCCGTCAATATCGCCTCAGGAGTTCCTCTCAGGCTTAGGGACATGATTTGTGTAATTGCGGAAGCACTTAACCGTAGGAATCTAGTTCAACTGGGTGCTTTGCCTACTTCGTCCGAGGAGCCCCCCTTTCTAGTCGCGGACGTCAATCGGTTAACTAAGGAGGTGGGTTGGCGACCGAGATATAGCTTAGAGAAAGGTCTGCAGCAGACGATAGCATGGTGGAAGAGTCAACTGTGAAGTTTGTTATCGATACCGCAGCGAAAACCTTGATACACGAAGATAATGGTCGGAGCCGTTTCGATGTAGTAAGCAGCGGTTACGGTGGTTTCGCCCCATGCGCGAGCGGCAGATGGGGGAGTGTATTAATCCTCACAGCTGGAGATTGGTGCTATGAGTAGCACAGTGTGATGAGAGACCATGGATAGTTGGAATAGGCGCGGTTATCCGGGTGGCGTTTTGCCGGAAATTTGTGTTGTCCATTTAGTCTGGGCGCCACTTGGTATAGGCCCCTTCAGCACATTCATCACATCCTACAGACAAAACAAAGGTGATATTGATCACGACCTTTTAGTTGTCTTCAATGGGTTTCATGGAAAGGATGAATTGGATGAGTATCATGCTTTCCTCGACGGCGTCATTTATCACTCTCTATTTTTGCCACAGCCTGTACGAGACATCGCGGCCTATCTTCTTACCGCCGCAAGGTGTTTTGAATACGAATATTTTTGCTTTCTTAACTCATACAGTGTTATTTTAGATCGCAACTGGCTGGTGAAAATGTATAAGTATGTCCAGCAAAAGAATGTGGGTTTAGTGGGAGCGACGGGATCGTGTGAAAGTTTGTATACAACGGTACAACGCAGGGCAGACACAAGCCGGAAAGGTTCTCTTTATAAAAGAATCATCAGAAAATATCGTAGGAAGAGATTGCTTAGGAAATATCAGTCCTATTTTGATCCTTTTCCCAACCCACATATTCGGACCACTGCGTTCATGATTTCAAAGAGTGTGATACAAAAAATTAAATTCAAAAGCATTCGTACAAGAGTAGACGCATTGAGATTTGAAAGTGGGAAGAACAGCCTAACACGTCAGGTTCTCAAAATGGGTTTGGAAGTGCTGATCGTGGGCAAAGACGGCAAGGGATATGAAAAAGGGGAATGGTACAAAAGTAATACCTTTCGTCAAGGCGACCAAGGTAATCTGTTGGTTGCGGATAACCGCACAAATTCTTATTTGGAAGGCGACTACCTACACAGGAAGGAGCAATCTGAAGCTGCTTGGGGTGATAAGGCCAAAATAATGTGAATGGCAGAAATTTCATTTCAAGGGAGAGGTGCTGCGAATTTGACATTGGCACCGACGATCTTATACCGGCAGCCTCTGTAATACGTGAAAGAGGTTGACGAGAGAGTCAAAGCATATTCATACCTAAGTTGGGATGCTCTAAAGACTCAGGCGTGGGGTGAAAGATGCCACTTTTCTCAATTGTGATTCCAACACGGAACCGAGCCCACTTGCTAGGATATGCGCTGCAAAGTGCGTTGGAGCAGACCTTTGAAGACTACGAGATCGTTGTAAGCAACAACTTCAGTTTGGACTCAACCAGACAGGTCGTGGAAGAGCTCATGCATACCAGGGTTCGATATGTCAATACCGGCAAGCCGCTCCCCATCCATGATAGTTGGGAGTTTGCGCTGGGGCACGCGTCTGGGGATTACGTGGTCTTTCTCGGAGATGATGATGCTTTACACCTCGGCTTGCTATCCATGCTTTCTTCTTTGGTTGCGCAACATCCTGCCGACATCGTGTGCTGGCAACGCTGCCAATATTTCCACCCAGGTTACCCGCTAGCCGGGTTGGCGAACACGCTAGAGATACCGCTTTTTTCGAACACTCTGCATACAGTGCAGAGCGCAAAAGAGCTGAGCTCTTTGTTTCGTTTGCGGCACACAGGCGGCCAGCCCAAATTGTTTAACTCTATCTGCAGCCGAGCCTTGCTTCAGAAGATCCATAAAGCCATTGGGCGTTTTTTCCTACCACCCAACGCGCCTTATACCTCCTGCGTTCTGCAACTGGCATCGACTTCGGAGTATATCCTTTTGGACTATCCTCTCTCTATTGCCGGCCATGCGCCGGAAAGTAGCTGTGATGCCATCCTTTCTCAAAGTGAGAATCTTCGGTCAATCTTGGAGGAGTTTCAGGACCCCGTTTTTGAGAAGGTGCCCTTGAAAGGCATGACGGCGACCAACTTGTTGGCGGAGAGCTTGTTGCGTGCCGCCGGCGCCTTCAGTCCAAAGCTGAAGGAATACAATCTCGATTGGAAACGTTATTTCATGTCGTACTATAATGAGTTGAGTCGAATGGGGGATAGGGGTGCCGATGTTGCCGAGCAGCGAAAGGAATTTTGGCACGTGGTCTCAGAACAAAGCATTACGTTTAGATTGAAACTGCTGAGTAAAATGATGCTTCACCAGGTCAAAGGAAAGGTAAAGGCGCGAAGTCGAAGCATGAGAGCCTTACCTATTATTCGAGGCGAACGTAAAGGTTTTTCGAACATTTACGAGTGTGCTCGGAGCTTGGAGCAATTATTGCTGCCCGCGCCGCTTTTTTAAAAT
>Ga0209726_10008320_pt1 | contig 11225 bp, 18 predicted proteins | sample Subgrocontami54m_FD_187453 | JGI IMG/M metagenome (GOLD analysis project Ga0209726, IMG submission 187453) | Subsurface groundwater microbial communities from S. Glens Falls, New York, USA - GMW46 contaminated, 5.4 m (SPAdes) (version 3) | ecosystem: Environmental > Aquatic > Deep subsurface >... | reverse complement strand
ACCCCGCCCTCCGATCTTGTATAACGGAGGGCGGACATTCCTGTCCGCCCTGAGCCGAGCGGGTTGGAAAACCCGCTCTCCGATCTTGTATAACGGAGGGCGGACATTCCTGTCCGCCATGGATCGAGGCGGGTTGGAAAACCCGCTCTCCGATCTTGTATAACGGAGGGCGGACATTCCTGTCCGCCTTGAGCCGGGCGGGTTGGAAAACCCGCCCTCCGGGTGCGCGAAGCCGAGTCGTGCCTAAAGGAGAAAAACGCCCCCGCGTACCTGTTCCACTACTGCCGCGGCCACCTGGAATGGCCCATCCTTACCGGCTGGCCTCGGTATTGAGGGTATAATGTACGGATCGACTTTTTTGGGAGCGCTTCGTCATGACTCTACCCGATTTTCTCACGCAGGACAAATACGGCTACCTTCACGTCACCGGTCATCGCGTCGGGCTAAACGATATCGTTTGCTTTTACCGCCAGGGCGACTCGCCGGAGATGCTGAACGCGCGTTTTCCCACAATCTCCCTGCCGCTCTGCCACAAGATCATTGCCTTCTACTTGGAAAACCAGCTTGCCGTCGATGAATACTGTTCCCGGCATGCCGAGGAAATGGCGCGGCAAAGGGCTCAGGCACGCACCGGACCGAGTGTGGACGAATTGCAGAAGCGCCGCAAAGCCGACCGGTTGGCCAAGGGAGCCTGAAGCGCATACCGCTCCGCTATCTCCTCGACGAGAACCAACGGGGCGTGCTTTGGCACGTCATCCAGCGCCACAATGCCCGCGGCATCGATCCGATCGACACGGTGAGAGTGGGAGACGTGCCGGACCTTCCTCTGGGATCAGACGATCCGGCAATACTCCGTTGGGCCGAGCGCGAGCAACGCATCCTGGTTAGCTTTGACAAGTCTTCGATGAGCGGGCACCTTGCTGAGCATCTGGCTGCTGGAAATCACTGCTCGGGCATTTTCATGGTCCTGAGCGACGGTAAGCCCGTTCAAGTCGTGGAGTTCTTGGTTCTCGCGGCTTACGCGAGCGAGCCGCCGGAATGGCGGGATTGGATCAAATACGTGAACTAAGCGAATTACTTCACCGTCACCTCCCATACCCTCGCCTGGCACCGCCGCGAGGCCGCAGCGTGCCTGAAGGAGCAAAACGCCCCCGCGTTCCTGTGCCGCTACTTCCGCGGCCACCTGGAATGGCCGCTCCTCACCGGCTGTCCGCGCCCGTAGCCGATGCTGCCAGCGTCGGCGTTTGGCGCATCGATTTGGGACAGCGCGAATAACCGCCGACTCAAGCTGCGTCGGCTGCGTTGCTGCACCCCCCCGACCAAGCCCTCGCCTGGCAGCGCCGCGGAAAACGACAAGACCCCGCTGAGTTTTCACCGGCGTCGCCGTTGGCAAAAAGACCGGAGCTGCCGACCATCAAATCTCGACATATTCACACAGCGTCGATGGCTTGGGAATCGGTTGCTTATGATGGCGCATGTCTTCGAGATGCAAAGCCAACGCCTCGGTAATGAGTTTCTTCACTTCCCGGAGTGTTTTGCCGACCGCCACACAGCCGGGCAGGTCGGGAACGGACGCCCCGAAGCTGGAAGGGCCTTTTTCAATGACAACGGCGTATTTCATTTCGATGCCTCCTCGGATTGCGAGTCCTCGTCGATGAGAGCCTGGCGGAAAATACTCTTGAGCGTTTTCGGCGGAATATCCAAGCTCGGTTTGCCCGCAACAGTTACCGTCCCCGGTTTGAAAGCGTGATGGAATTGCCGATGACTTCCCTTGGTCCGAACAAGAAACCAGCCGTATTCCCGAAGCAGTTTCAGGACATCACGCACTTTCATGGTTGCTCGATTGTCGCTGGAACCGCTGATTTCTGTCAAGAGGCAAACGCATCGCCAGCGCGAGTGCGGACGGCACGGTGAAGGTGTGGGACGCCCGCGCAGGAGGCTGGTGAGCGGCGGTGTCCGAACCGAGGCGTGCCTGTAGGAGAACAACGCCCCCGCGTTGCTGTTCCACTACTGCCGCGGCCACCCGGAATGGCCGATCGTGACCGGCTGGCCACGGTGATGCAACTCGCGGGCAGGTTCGGATTACACGTTGCCACGACGGAAAGTCAAGGGGCTAGATTATTTGGTAGTGGGTCAGTTTGCTGTGTTGTGGTGCGGGCGTCTCGCCTGCATCGGTGCAGGCGAGACGCCCGCACCACAAACTGACCCACTACCGATTATTTCAATCTCGTGGGCGGTGATCCAGATGTCGATTTGCTGAAAGCGCGGTTTCAGGATTTCCTTGTACGATTTGAAGAACGCGGTGGCTTTGGGGTCGTCGCTGTCGATGCGAATGCGAAGCAACTTGTCGTGATAGGATTGCCCTCCCGATCGCCAGAGGCCGTGAACGCGCACCAAGTCTTGGGAAAGCCCGAAAAATCGCTGGCCCAAGTCCCCGGTGGTTTGGTCAATCTTCAGGCGTTCAATTTCCGTTCCGTCGTTGTACTTCATAGGGAGGAGGAGTTCGAATCTCTTGAACCGATTCATCCCCATCCAGCGGAACAACCGTGTAATGAAGCTGATGTTCATCGAGAAGCTTCCGGTCGTCGTTTTCAATTTCAAAAATGTCGCCGCGCAGTCTGCGGCTGACGGTGTTGGTTATCAGAACATAGTTGCCGTCAATGCGATCTTTGTCGGTTGCGAATTTGATTCGGATCATGGCTCGCCTCCACCTTTTGTATACCGTCTGCTTCGTGGCCAGGCAATGACAACTCGCGGGAGCACACCCGCAAGCAAGCCATCGCCTGGCACCGCCGCGAGGCCGAGGCGTGCCTGAAAGAGAAAAACGCCCCCCGCGTTCCTGTTCCACTACTGCCGCGGCCACCTGGAATGGCCCATCCTGACCGGCTGGCCGCGGTGGTGATTCACTGCGATTTTCGCGGACGAACAGGAAGTTGTCTAACGCAACCGAACACCGCCGATTACCATGAGTCGAGATGAAAACGATGCCCCCTTGATTGAGGCGCGGGACATGTCCATCATTATTGCCGGCATTGTGAACAACGGGGTCATCGTTCCCAGCGAGGCATTGCCGGAAGGCGCTCAGGTTGAGATTCATGTCGAAGATTCCACGCTGGAAGTGCCGCCAGAGCTGCGCGAGGAATTGGCGGCGTGGCAACAGGCCAGTGCGAACGCGCTGGCACTGGTGGAGCGATTGGCCCAAGAGAACTAGCCCGATGAAACGAGGTGAAGTCTGGCGCGTGCGTCTGCCGTTCGGAGCCGGCCACACCCAAGCCGGTGAGCGCCCCGCCATCATCGTGCAGGAGGGCGTTGTCAACGCCGCGCTGCCCACCGTATTGGTCGTCCCGTTGACAAGCACGCAAGCCGCAACTCGATTTGCCGGCACGTTGGTGGTTCAGCCCGACATGCAGAATGGCTTGACGACGCCCTCGGTCGCCTTGGTGTTTCAGCTGAGCGCCTTGGACAAGCGCGAGTGCTTGCGGCGCTTGGGCACCCTCGATCAAAACACGCCGGACCAGGTTTTCACCATTTTGGACCAATGAAAATGCACGTTTATCGCATTCCCGAAGGGATGACTGCCGCTACCAAAGCCGGCCGGCGGGAATGCGCCAAGAAGCGGCAAGGTTGCCAAAAGCTGGCAACGTTGCCAAAAAGTGGCCACCTTGGCTTTCCAAGGTTGCCAAAAGTTGGCAACGTTGCCAGGGCGTGTGTGCGACAAAAGTGGCATTGTGGCATTGTCGCGAAAATGGCAGCCATAACAGTATTGCAGATCAGCAGTTACGCTACGGACGCGACAATGCACGAGGGGGCCAAGTGGCCCAGTCAATTGCACTGTCGCTTGGCGCGCTCCCAACGGCGCGTTATTGAACCACGCCAAATGTTCGCAATGGCCGTCGCAGCGAGGAATTCGCGAAGTCAGCGACATTGTGCGTCACCATGGTCAATCCATGGTGGAGGGCTGTGGCGGCATGCAAGAGGTCCAAGTCGGGCGTCGGCAATCCTTGATCCATGAGACGGGCGCGGATTTCGCCGAAAAGTTGCGCGCCATCAGCCGTTACTTCGAGCACGTTCACGTCCTTCAGAAGTGCAAGCAGCTTTCGAAGTCGAATTGGAGGCGCATTGGCGCGCGAAGTCCATGTGTAAAGTTCGCCCAACCCGATCACCGAAATGTGCAAACGTCCCGTGTATTGAAGAAACCGCTGCGACACCTGCGCGTGCCCCTTCATGTGGGCAGAACAGGTGTCGGTGTCGAGCAGGAAGCTCATTAGTCAAGGCTCCGGCGACTTGCCTTGCGTTGTTGGCGGTTCCATTCCAGATACTTGTCCAGCTCTTCAGCGTCCTCGGCCCAGCCGCCGGCGGATTCGCGAATGCCGGCGCCTGGCTCGGAGACTTCGACAACGGATTCAAGTGTCACGGTGACCTCTTGCCCCTCGGGCAAGCCGGTCTCTTGCGGCAATTCGATCGTCTTGCCGTGGATGACTCCACGGGTGCTGGTTTTCATGCGACCCTCCTTTGGTGGCTCATCATAACGCCTTGGGCACGTGCGTTCAAGTCGAGCGTCGTAGGACAGGACTCCGCTCCTGTCCGACCGCGGCGTGACGTTGGTTGCGGAAAGCGTCTCCCCTCAACGACGGATGATGGGACGCTGCGGCCGTCGATTGGATTTTTGTTTTCCCGCGATCCGGTCAGGAGCGGAGTCCTGACCTACGTTGCGGTCCGGTCAGAAGCGGAGTTCTAACCCACGATGGCCGGCCGCGATCGTTGCGTCGGGCGGCTGAGTCCTGGATTGGAGGCTAAGGGGGCGTCATCGGACCAAACCGAATGACGACCACCAATGGCTGCGGGCCAAGGTGACCAGCCCTTTGCGGCCGTCGATGTGAAGCTGTAAGCCGGCTTGGCGCAGGGCACGCAAACCGATCAATGGCAAGCGGCGCGAGCCGGGAATGCCGGCTGGCCAGACGACGATGCCCAGCGGCAGTTCCAAACGACACGCGGATCGATTCGGATGCGGGTTCAGGCTGTGTGGCTCATTGGGACGGATCCAAACATCCGCATCGCGCAGCGGCAGCGAATGGCCCTCCGCGGTGAGTTGGCCGGACCAGGTCAGCTCCTTGACTTTCAAGCCCGCCCATTGCTCCAATTGATGCTCACCGATCAAAAACGTGCCGTTGAAGCCAGTGTCAAGCGCGGCGGGAAACCGACGCGCCGCCGTCGGCAACTCGGCCAACCCGGGTCCGACAACGCTCACCCAAACAATGATTTGATCGGCTTTGGACTCGATCCAACGGCCATCCGGCAAGGGCAACCGAACTGGGCGGTCGGTGATCGGCAATTTGTGCAGAATGGCGGCCAAAGCGAGTGCCCCCCGTCACGGTCGCCGTCAAACGTCGATGGGCACTTCGATTTCGTCCGGCATTTCCGGCTCGACGAGCAAGACAAGAAACTGATCGCGCCCCAGGCCGCGGCGGAGACAATCCTGATACAGCGCCGTCTTGGTGCCGCCCACGCCAATGCGCCGATCGCCATGATAGGCAACCCAGCGACGGGGATGATCGCGCAACAACTCCGGCAAATCACGTCGAAAGGCGTTGCGAGCCTGCACGATCATCGGCGGCATTTTCTCGCCCAGGATTTCTTCGAGCCGGGCAATCGCCTCGGCATCTTTCTGATCGCGAATGTCAGCCGGGGTTGAGGCAGGAACGGTGGCCATGGCGCACCTCAGAGGGATGTTTGGAGTATACCATGGGGCCGGTGCACTTCGGAAGCAAATCCGGCAGGGCGGCAAGCGAAATGCTGCGGAAGGTCCGCTCCTGTCCGACCGCGGCGTGACGTTGGTTGCGGAAAGCGTCTCCCCTCCACGACGGATGATGGGTCGCTGCGGCCGGCGATTGGATTTTTGTTTTCCCGCGGTCCGGTCAGGAGCGGAGTCCTGACCTACGCTGCGGTCCGGTCAGAAGCGGAGTTCTAACCCACGTTGACCGGCGGAAGAAGTGCCGACATGCAGCTTCCTATGCCACGGCATAGTCTGTGTACTGCCGGATTTCCGGCGCGCGAAATGCCAGTACGATTTGGGATTTGGGAACGCCGGCTTGCACCAACTCCGATGCGATGCTGCGGTCGGTGTTGTCCGTCTGAATCCACAGCTTGCCGTTGATGATGTCGATGTGAATCAGCGGGTGATGGACGCGCTCGTCATTGTCCCAGCCCACGGTCATGAGGGCGTAGCGGTCGTGTTGCCGGTCGAAGATCGCCACACATTGCAGGTCGCCGTGGGCGTACGGAATCTTAGTGTAGGGATCGAGCACTTGCTCGATGATGTCACGGTATTCGCTTACGGTATCCATCGCTTGATTTCCTCCGCCAAGAGGTCGAAAACAAAAAATCGGACCGATTGCGTTTCGAGCACCAACTGTCCTATCGGCTCATCGAAGATTGCCGCGGCATCTTCGGGGACTGCCAAGAACAACATTCGTGCCGGTTCCGTTTTCTCCAAAATCGCCCGATACAGGAGAAACTGCCCCAGCGCCTGCTCCAGGTCGCACATCGGCGAATCACCCAGAAAACACTTCGTCTCGACGGCAATTCGCTTACCCGCTTTTTCCGCGGCGAAGACTCGCTCAGCGGCAAGGTCCACGAAGAAATCCCGCTCGCCCCATTTCAATACAAACGGGTCGTGCGTGATCGTCCAGCCGTCCTTGACGAGGGCGTTTCGGACGGCGTCGTGGTAAGTGTCGCGCGCTGGCATGAGCCGATCGTCTCGGTTGTTACACGCAATTTACCGCTATGGCGGGCCGAATGCAAGCGGCGTCCAGTCCGGTCAGGAGCGGAGTCCTGACCTACGCCGTGGGACAGGACTCCGCTCCTGTCCGACCGCGGCGTGACGTTGGTTGCGGAATGCGTCTCCCCTCAACGACGAATGATTGGACGCTGCGGCCGTCGATTGGATTTTTGTTTTCCCGCGGTCCGGTCAGGAGCGGAGTCCTGACCTACGTTGCGGTCCGGTCAGAAGCGGAGTTCGAACCCACGTTGACCGGCCGTGATCGTTGCGTCGGGAGTCAAGGAGCAGCATCTTGCGTCGCTGGCAGCGTGGCGTGCGGATGAAGCTCCAAGGTTCTCTGAGGCACGTCGAGAATCGTTTGGAAAAACTCCAAGCCGCCTGCGACTCCGAGCAGGCAAAACCGCAGGGACGCCGATGTGAAACCCACGGTCGCCCGCCATCGCACGGTTTGAACGGAATCGGACAGGCTGAGAATCACCGGCGCGAAAAGAACGGCCACGCCGCCGGCGCTGCCGACGCCTTGAGATTGACGTTGCGGCGCTTGGGAAAGGTCGATGCCGAGGCGGTGGGCCAAGTCAATTGGGAACACCACATCGTCAGAGCCGGTGTCAACGAGTGCATAGGGGGTTTCCTTTCCAGCGGGCCCGATGACGGTTAATGAAATGACCGGCCGGTAACGAATAGCGCCGCCCCGCAATAATGATGGGATTGACGTCGAATAGCGATAGCCGCGCAGCGTGAACTTCAAAGGGCCGACCCCCCGATGAAATCTTCGTCGGGACCGGCAATCGAGTCAATGACGTAGGCAGTGAGGCCCAAGCGATCGACTTCTTGGAAGAGTCGCTTCATGTCCGGCGCATGGGCGAGGACGCTCTTGCCGTCTTCGGACCAGGCGACCCATTGACCCTGGTAGGGCGCTAGTTCCTCAAGCGTCTTGCGGTTCAATTCGCTGATATGTTGATTCGCGTCCATCGGCCACCTCACACGCATCGTACCATATTGCCATCGTGCGAAGCAAGCGATCGGTCATCGCAACGTCCAGGAACTAAAACGCATCGATGACTGGGAAGTGGGACAGAACTCCGCTCCTGTCCGACCGCGGCGTGACGTTGGTTACGGAATGCGTCGCCCCTCAACGACGGATGATGGGACGCTGCGGCCATCGATTGGATTTTTGTTTTCCCGCGCTCCGGTCAGGAGCGGCGTTCTAACCCACGTTGGCCGGCCGCGATCGTTGCGTCGGGCGGGTGAGTCGTGGATTGGCAATACGGCGGCGGCAGGGGATGTTGGGGATTCGCGGGGCGTAGCGCTCAGATGGCGGCGGGCGATTGCAGGATCTTCCTGGTCGTCTTCGGGTCCAGTTCGACAACCACAAAACGCGATGCAGGATAGAGATAATCCTCTCCAGACTCGTCCACGACGCGCAGGCAGCTTTCCTGCGCGGACTTGGCATCGGGAAGCACGCGGTATAGCTTCCGGATTTCCAGATCGTCACAGCCATCGTTGGAGATGCAAACGGCGAATCGGTTTTTCGTGTTTCTTTTGGCCATGGCGCATCAAGCAAACGTTGCAAATCCCAATATCCCCAACGGCTCCGACGCTTTCGAAATCTACGGGGCATTTTATCCGGGCGGCTCCGAATTCGCAACTTGCGACCGCATTCAGGCCTGGAAGGCCGGCGGAGGGTAGCCCCGGGTGAGGCTTTGCGAACCCGGGGAATGGGCGACGTTGCGGCGCAATGAGCCCCAGCAGGGGCGACGGAACACAGCGCCGTGCAACGATTCCGGCGGCCTTCCAGGCCTTGGGCGGCGAGCGATGCATCGAACCCTGGCCTCGCAATTCTCGGCCGGGGCTACCGTCCGACGGCCCATCCGGGCCTCAGAACGAATCGGCGCCGTGCGCAGGACTCCGCTCCTGTCCGGCAGCGGCGTGACGTTGGTTGCGGAATGCGTCTCCCCGCAACGACGGATGATGGGACGCTGCGGCCGTCGATTGGGTTTTTGTTTTCCCGCGATCCGGTCAGGAGCGGAGTCCTGACCTACGGCGCCGTAGGACAGGACTCCGCTCCTGTCCGTTTGGGCGGTGAGATCGTGTTCAGGCCAGTCCAGTCCAGCCAATCGTAGGACAGGACTCCGCTCCTGTCCGTTTTGGTAAGCGACGTGGGGACGGGGTCTGTGGCAGTCCGGTCAGGAGCGGAGTCCTGACCTACGTTGTGGTCCGGTCCGAATCGGAGTTCTAACCCACGTTGCAAGGCTGCTCGTTGCTGAAGGAGCACGGGCAGCCGTAGGACAGGACTCCGCTCCTGTCCGCTGTTGTTGCGGGACGTGGCCCAGGCAGTCCTGTCAGAAGCGGAGTCTTGACTTACGTGGCGCGCGGCCTGACCCCGAGAACGTGGGATAGAACTCCGATTCTGTCCGGATGGATTGTGGTTGTTGGCAGTCGGCCAGAATCGGAGTTCTAACCCACGTTGGCTGTCCGTTGCCGCCGGGGCAATGGAGCGTGGGATCGATGCTGCAACTGCCATTAGCGGAAGCTTCATCAGCTCCCTACCGCCCTGCCAACATTGGACTTGCATCAGTTTTTTGTGTGTTGCATTTCGATCTTGTTCAGGTAGTGAATAGCCTCGGAATACTGCACTTGTGATACCCAATCAATGTCTCCGCTCACAAAGAGCACGGCACGAACGCCGTTTGCATTGGCAGGATACGCCGCAAGGGGCAGTTTGTGGTGTTCAAAGTACAAAGCATTTTCGCTGGTAAATAGCCGGCGAAGTTTGCCGGTAAGATACTCCAACTCGCCAGCTCCTTCTGGATTCTTTGCTGCGAATGCGACTTCAGGAGCGTAATTCTTCAGTTCGTCAAGGTTCCGTGGACATTTGCGTTTTGCGTTGTCGTAGCTTAGCCCAAGTTTAACACTTTAGGGGTGACGGACGTTGATTTTCAAGGACTTACGTCGACGTTTTACACTACAAACGGGCGGGGTCGGTGCCCAGGTTCGGTGGCAGGTAGCGGTCGGGGATCGGGCAGTCCAGGGTCTGGAGGATGGCTTGCTGCTCTGCCGTTGGAATCGAGGCGCGTTCGAATCGGAGGGTCTCGCCGTCCAGGGTGCGGAAGGACAGTTCGGCCAACTGCAGGCGTTCCAGGTTGTCCAGCAGGGCCGGCGTGGTCAACTCGCCGCCCGCGCGGCGATGCCGCAACTGGATCGTCACCAACAGGGCGTAGGCCAGCACGGCGAAAAGCACATGGGCGTCGGCGCGTTCCTCCTTATGGTGGAAGATCGGCCGCAACACCAGGTCCGTTTTCAGATTTCGAAAGGCGGCCTCCACCCGGGTCAACAGCATGTAGGTGTGCCACAGTTCGTCGGGCGTCAGGTCGGTGGCCAGGGTGCGCAGCAGATACACACCTTGGAGATCGCGTTCATCCTGAATAGCGGCGGCGTTCTCGTGGACGAGCAGTTTCTTGCCGGGACGACGCCGACTTATCTCGAAGGAGAAGATGCCGCGCAGGTCGTGAGTGCGGCCGATGGCCTGCTTGGCCTTGCGGAGGATGACCTCGTGACGCGTGAAGGTGCCGGCCGCGACTTGAGCTTGCAAGCGGGCGAGTTTGCCGCGGGCTTTGCGCAGACGCGTCTCGAACATCTGCCGTTCCTTGAGTTGACAGCCGGCGCTGCGGCACAGGAGCCAACGTTCGCGGACGCCATCGCTGTCCTGCGTGGGCAGTTCCTGAACTTCGATGACGGCTTGGTGGCCGTCGGCCCGCACCGTTTCCCAGCGGCCTTGGCGAATCGTGGTCAGATACTGGCGCGTGACCGCACGACGGACGGCACCTAAGTAAATGCGTTTCGTCTGGCGCCACTGGCGCAGATTGGCCTCGGTGGCCATGCCGCGATCGAAGCAGACGATGCGCCGCACGCCGCCGCAGCGGGCTTCGAGGGTTTCAATCATGGGGGTGAGCGTCTGGGCGTCGCGGCGGTTGCCGGCCATGGATTCGAAGGCGAGCGGAAAGCCGTCGCGGTTGACGACCAGGCCGATGCACAGTTGTTTGCAATCGGGACGATGGTCGCGCGAGTAGCCGCGCAGGGCCTTGGGATTGCCGGCTAGGCGTCCTTCGAAGTAGGTGCTGGTCAGGTCGTACAGGACCAGGTGGTTGTCGAAGTGGAACAGGTCGCGGCCTTTGTCTACTAAGTGGCTCTCCAAAGTGCGCTGATGCGGCACGACCGCGCTGAGGCAGCGATACAGCAGGTTGAGATGGATGCGGTCGCGCGGCACGCCGAGCAATTCGGGCAGGGCGGTCTTGGGCAGCCAAGCAAAGATGCCCAACTCGCTGCGCGGCTCGACCAGGCGATTGACGGCGATCATGGCGGCGATGGCCGGCAAGGGGACGCTGGTGCGGAAGTGGCCGACGAGTTGTTCGAGCAGGCGATCCAGGCCGAGCAGTTGCCAGACCCG
>Ga0209726_10008318_pt1 | contig 11227 bp, 9 predicted proteins | sample Subgrocontami54m_FD_187453 | JGI IMG/M metagenome (GOLD analysis project Ga0209726, IMG submission 187453) | Subsurface groundwater microbial communities from S. Glens Falls, New York, USA - GMW46 contaminated, 5.4 m (SPAdes) (version 3) | ecosystem: Environmental > Aquatic > Deep subsurface >... | reverse complement strand
GAGCCTGCCGTGCTTCGTGGCCTCCTGGTACTCCTCCTCGGTCGCAGAGACACCCGACGGCGCAACGAAGCCGTACTTCGCGCCGAGCAGCAGCACCAGCACGTCGCAGCTGATTACGGCATCGAGGCAAGCCGTACGCGGGGCGGTTCCGTCGCCTGCGAGCTTCTCAGAGCGGACGGCGACACCGCCTCGTGACCTGATGGCTTCTTCGGCGGCGTCGCGGTACTCCTCCATACCGCCGACGACGGAGCTGATGAAGACACGGATCGGTTGGGGCATGCGCGCCCCGCTACCCTGCGGCCTCGAAGTCGGAGCGCGGGAAGATGAATCTCGCGCCGTCCTTCGCGATCAGGACCAGCGTCCCGTCGGCGAGCCCCTTTGCCACACGCGCCACGAAGACCAGCTCTCGCGACTTGTGCGCGTCGTGATGAAAGCCCTTCGGGTTACCGCTGCCGGCGGGGATCACGGCGAAGCGCTGGTTGTTGCCATCCGATCGGGCCTCGAAGCCCGTTCGTGGGGGATAGTCGGACGCTCCCTGGGCGATGTCGCGCAGAACCTCAACGACGGCCCTGTAGTAGGCGATGTCGAACGACGGTAGCGGCGCCATGCAGCAACCTCGCAGTGTCGGTGCGTCTGTGCCGGGGACACCTCGGATGATACCGGTACCCAGGGACATCGCCGGAAGGCCAGTGGTTCCCTATGCCGTCCGACCAAGGTCAACGCCACGATGAGCTTGGTACCTTTGCGGCGGAACATCACGAGCAACATGCGGTGTCGACCTGCAGGTTGCTCGCGCCACTCGGAGCCTGGCACTCCGAGCGCTGCTCGCGTTGCTGCAGCGGGGACGGCATCGACGACGTACAGCGGAGTTCGCCCACGGCTTCACACGCCACCGTGCCTACATCACCGGTCGACCCTCACGAGCTGCTCAAGGTCACTTCGCTACAAACGTCGCGGCCCCGATAGTATGGCTGCGCGACGGGGAACCGGGGCACCCATGGAAAGAGGAGGGGCCGTGCCGCGCATTCGAGTCGACATGTTCGAGGTTCAGCTCGGTCTCTCGATGCTCCTCCAGTTCGAGCTGTCGGACGGCAGCGTTGTGCGGGTGCTAGCGGACGCGGGCATTAGAGCGCACGGATATCCTGCCGATCATGTTCACCGCAAGCTCTCGGCGGCCTGCATCGGAATCGGCAGCGACTTGGATCTCGTGATCGGCACGCACTACGACGCGGACCATCTTGGCGGGCTCGTGCCGATTCTCGGCGACACGTCGATCCGCGTCGGCGAGTTGTGGCTTCCGCCCGTTGCGGGCACGCCGGGACCGGGCTCCGACGGCGGGACCGGCGATGATGACGCCGATGCGGAAGGGGAGTTCGATGACGAGGCCGGACTCGTCTCTTCGAAGCTGCTCGTAGGGCGGCTGCAGCGTGACCATGATGGTGGCGTCCTGCGGTGGATTCTCGCGGTCCATCTCGACCTGCTTCGACAGCTCGGCGACGCTGACCGTGCGACACGCGACTGGCTTCCTGACGCGATCGAGGACACCGTGGACGCCGCAGATGGTCTGGTCGCCCACTTTCATGAGGTGCTTGAACGCGCGGACAAGAGGCTGGCCCTCGAGCCCAATCCGGACTCGGCAGGCGACACCGTACCCGACATCGGCGACCTCGACACCGCCGCGCGGTCGATCACGCTCCAGCAAGTGGGCTTGCTCTACACACTCCACCCGAGAGCGCGCGGGTCTGCCGTGACCGCGGCTGCGGCGGTCGCGCGCTCGGCGATCACGGCCGCTTCACTCAGCGCGGTCGTCAAGGCCGCGAAAGCCCGCGGCATCCCAATTCGGTGTCGAACGATTGCATTCGGCACGCCCGACACCTACGGCTGGAACGGCAGCGCGTTCGCCCTCGGCGCTCCCCCCAAGGACGGCCTCGCGCTGAAACTGCTAGGGCCGTCGCGATGGCTGGTCAGGAAGCACAGCAAGCTGCTTCCGGTCGTGCTGTACCTCACAGCCGGCGCGCCGCCCATCAAGTCGATCACGCCGTCCAACCAGCTGAGCTACACCCTGCGTCTCGTCTTCGAGGGTCAAGGCGTGTTCGTAACCGGCGATGCCGGCTGCGTCGACTTCAAGAAGCCCCGTGCCACCGCCTATGAGGCGGCGCTGTTGCGCGAGTGCGTCCCGAGCCACGTGCTCCAAGTCGCGCACCACGCCGGCAACAACGCGCACTTCTATCGAGTGCTCGATGCGGCCGGTTACGACGGCGCCCAGCTCCCTGCATACCAGTTGCTGTCCCACGCTACGCACGATCGTACTCGTCCATCTCCGGCCTACGAGCACTTCGTCACGAGCCTCACCAAGACCGCTCCGATAGTGCTGTTCACGTCAGAGCCTGACCGTACCAAGGTCGTTGGATACCGCGGTTACGTAGGGCCGCTCGCGCCTGCTAGCCGCGCCGCCGCCAGGTGTGGCGACGTGCGTCTGACCTATGACCCCGGGGGCTGGACGCTCGACGCGCACGCCATCGTGGTGTGAGCGTGGGTAACGGCTCTGCGTGCGTCGGTGAACATGCCCGGGCAGCGGGAGGAAGACCCCGCTCTCCGTGGCAAACGTCGTCGGCGAGCACGACCACCCATCGCCCGCAACTGCGGCCTGGACGGCATCTTACTCAAGTAAAGTAGTGGACGAGAGACCGCGGTCTAGCCGCAAGCGAGGGGCGATGGCGAGTACAAACCTCATCAAGGTCATGATTTCGAGTAGATGCAACGACGAGATCCACTATCGAGGTGCCCTGGCAAAGCTCTCGGCGGTGCGGCAGGCACTCAAGCAGGCGATAGAAACCCAAACGGTGTTTGGGCGGGCCACGTTCGCTTGTTGGATCAACGAGGATGCACCTCCAGCGGCAGGAACCGCGGACAGCTGGGATCACTGCCTTGAGCAGGTCCGAAAGGCCGACATCGTCATCGTCCTCTACAACGCGAACGCCGGTTGGTCGAAGAGTTCGACGGACATCGGAATCTGCCATGCCGAGCTGCTCGAAGCGCTTCGCACCGGGGCGGCCAAGGTCCGGCTGATTGAGCTGCCCCTGGCGCCTCCACCCAAGAACGCGGCGGAGAAGAGCCGATGCACTCGGTTCCAAAAGTACGTTGCTGAGCAGAGCCTCTTCCGCGGCGCAGTATCGGACGGGGAGGGAGTACTGGCGGTGGCCACGGCGGCGTTGGCCGAAGCAGTCGTGGACATGACGCACTTGGGTGTCCGGGAGGCGCGGAAGGGAAAGTACGACACGGGCCAGGCGCTGGAATGGAGCCGGCTGCCTTTCGATCGGCGCGCGATGGCCATCGAGGAAACGCTGGTCGACAGTCTGGGCGGCGCACCCCGACCGGACCGCTTTAAGGTTACCGAACTCGAACTCGATGGACAGCTGGTCCTCGTGCGGTGCCACGCCATCGCTGACTCCCTCGGGGTGGCCGCTGCCCGAGAGGCGATCGGGCGGCCCTTCCTGCACGATCACGCGTTGCTCCCGGAGATGAAGTCGAGCGCTGGGCCTCTTCACGTCGTTGGATGTCACAAGACCATCACCGAGCGTCAGGCGACGAGCCTGCTTGGATTCCCGGACGTTGTGACCGTCAAGACGTCCTTCGGCGTGTACGTGGCCGATCGCGTCCACATGGCTCAGGTCGCATTCCTGGGCAACTGTCGAGACGAGACATCTACGCGGCATGCGGTCCAGCGGTTTCTCGTTTGGCTGGAAGCCTCGGGCGAAGCCCACCACGTAGCGGCGCGCGCGGTGTCGCGCCGGAAGATCGTCGTCGCGATCGGCAAGGAGCAGCCGTAGTAGGCGGGCTGGAACGACGGAACGAGTGGTGACTACCGCAAGTGCTTCCGGCGAGCGAGTGGCTCTGCCTGCTTGGCGGCTCGCAGCGCCCGCCGGAGCAACTCGTCCCGGAGATCGTGCGCGCGCTCGGCGGCGAACTCGGGCATCCTCATCTCCTGCATCCGTTGGAACGCGACCCGGTGGCGTGCGCCGCCCTTCAGCGTTCCGTGGCGCTCCGTCACGGCCGCCGCTTCGCTGACCAGCGCCACGATGGGCGGGGCGTTGAGCACGCTGCGGAAGAATGCGACCGCCCCGGCCGCCTGCCGCGCCCGGAAGCGACCTGTGGCCCTCGGGAGCGACCGCACGTTGCGCTCGTCGTGCAATCCGTACGCGGGAACGGTACGCGCACCGCACAGCACGGCCGCGGTCGCAGGTCGGTTGAGGGCAGCGTGGATGAACGGCGCGAGCGCAGCACCCGGGTCGCCCTGCTCGTAGTGCGCGAACGCGACGAGGAGGGAGTGCTCTCGGGCCACCGAGCCCTGCCGTCCGGACACGCACGCCCGAGGATCGGTATGATCCACACGCGATGAGCCGCATCTTCCTGAGCTACCGTCGTCAGGACCAGCCCCACGCCGCCGCACGGATCTACGACTACCTCGTAGATCGGTTTGGCGCGGAAAGCGTGTTCAAGGATCTCGACTCGCTGCCGCCGGGCGAGGACTTTCGCCGCGTGCTGGAGCACGCCCTCGTGCGGTGCGAGGCGGCGCTCATCGTGATCGGACCAAGCTGGCTCGACCTGCGGATGGCGGACGGGACGCGGCGCCTCGACCAACCCACGGACTTCGTGCGGCTCGAAATCGAGCGGTCCCTCGCACGCGAAATCCCGGTGATTCCGGTGCTCCTCGACGGGACGGCGATGCCGCGACCCGAACAACTCCCCGAGGCTCTCCGGGACATGTGCTATCGGCAGGCGGTCGAGCTGCCCCCGGACCCGCACTTCAAGCGTGCGCTTGATCAGCTCGGGGACGCCATGGCCCGCGTGCTTAAGCTGAACGCGGCGACCCTCGCGCCGACGGAACTGGCGGCGCCGATAGACTCTCCCGCGCGTACGCCAGCAGAGTCTGATCGCCACGCGGGTTCAGGACCGCTTGCATGCAAGATCGTTGCTCCAGCCCAGCCGTCGCGGCCCAAGCGGGCGAAGGCGACTCGATCGTCCCTGGAGGCCCCGCGCTCTCGATCTCAGATCCATCCAGGACCGACGCTCCCCGCCGCGGCGCCGCCCACAGGCAACGCATTCGAGCGCGGCCTTGCCGCTGCACGGGGGAGTAGGGGCGCTCGCACCACCACGAAGACTACGGTGGCACCCGAGGTCGTCGTGCTGCCGGCATCACGACTCGTCTCGCCGATCGCCACGCGTCGATCGGTGCCGGGATTCAGTTGGCTCCGTCAGGAATCAACGCTCGGGATCTACATGTGCGACGCCTTCGCGTATGCCGGGGCTAAAGGGCCAAGTGCCGAGTTCGTGCTCGTCCCGCCGGGGTCGTTCGCGATGGGCGGCACGCGGAACGCCGACGAGAAGCCGGTCCACACGGTCACGGTGGAGTCGTTCTTGATCGCGCGAACGACGGTGACGCAGCGGGTCTGGAAGGCGCTGGCGAAGGGCACCAGCCTCCATGCCGACCCGTCGCGCTCGAAGGGGGACGATCGCCCCGTGGAGCGCGTGTCGTGGGACGACGCGACGTCGTGGTGCGGATCGAACGGACTGCGCCTCCCCAGCGAGGCCGAGTGGGAATACGCGTGTCGGGCTGGATCCACGACGGAGTACGGAATCGCCCTCCACGACAGCAAGCTCGGTTGGTACGCGTGGCATCGCGACAACTCCGACGGCGCGTCCCATCCGGTCGCCGAGCTGCTGCCGAACGCATTTCGCCTGTTCGATATGCACGGCAACGTTTGGGAGTGGTGTCAGGACGCCTATGTGGCCGACTACCATGCCGCGCCGGTTGACGGCTCAGCGCGGTCCGAGGCGGGCTCCACGGACCGCGTTCGGCGTGGCGGAAGTTGGAGCGGTCACGGGTCGCTCACCCGGTCGGCTTGTCGTAGTCGGCTTGAGGCCAGCGCCAGGCACGGCAACGTTGGCTTTCGTCCGTGCCGGTCGCTTGGGTAGTTGCGGCGCTCGCCCGAGCCAACTATCGACGAGCCGCCGCCGAGGAAAACCTAGATCCCGTCGGATCTGGTACACGACCGATTCCTCCCCTCTTGCGCCGACGCACCGTGCCGACCTACCCTCGCCTCGGCGTCTGGCGCATTCGCCCGGCGTCGCTCGTTGCAGCTCGAGGAGCCTTCGGGATGCGCGCCATCGTGATCGACGACGCCCGTGGGGTTCGTGCGCTCCTGCGACGCATGCTCGCGCTCGAGGGCTTCGAGGTCGAGGCCTGCATCACCGGCGCCGATGCGTTGACGCTTATCGGTGGGCACGCGGTCGCCCCGGCGCCCACCTTCGCCCTCGCCACGGTGGATCTCGGTCTCGCCGACACCGACGGTGTCCACCTCGTCCAGGCCATCCTCGAGATCAGCCCGGCGACCCAGGTGCTCGTCGTGACGGGGCACTCCACGTCGTCGTTCGTGCCGGCGGTGCTGCGAGCTGGGGCGTTCGATGTCCTGTACAAGCCCTTCGATCGGGTCGCCCTCCAGGACGCGCTCCGACGGGTCGGGCTGATCGAGTAGCGAGGCTGAGCCTGCTGGGTCGTGGACGGGACGCTCGGCTCGCAGGACGCGGGTCTCTCAGAACAGGAACGCCGAGCTTCCAACACCCCCGGTCAAGGCGAATGCCCGGGCTTGTGGCGGTTCGTGGTGGCCCGATAGCGATCGACGTACTCTCGTGCAGGGCCAACGACATGGGCGACCGAGACGCTCGGTCCTGTGGCACCTGCCTGTCGGTCACCCGGTGAGGCGAAGAGTGCGCGTACCGTTCGACACCATCGCGTTCGCATCGAGGAACATCTTGTGATCCTAGACTCTTCCGCTGCCCCGGCGCGGCCCCCACTGCCACCGCTCGTCGTCCTTCCTGGCCACGCAGTACCTGGCGTTGAGCAGGTCGGTCCTGGCGGTCAGCTCTTGGGGACGATCGACCCGCGCACCCACCTCCGGCGCACCCCGCCCGTCCTTCACGCGTCGCCCGGTCTCGGCGTGCTCCACGCTTGCCACACCACCGATGCGCACACGCTGCAGTACGTCATCAACGGCGGCGTTGGTCCTCAGTATCGCGTCAACAAGCCCGGGCTCGTGAGCGCCATCACGCACGGGCTCGCCCTCCAGCTCACCTGGATCATCATCGACATCGACCGGGCCGACGGTCAGCTCGCCGACTACACGTCCGAGTTGAACGTCCTCCTGTCCGTTTGTGCCGCTGTCGGTCTTCCCCGACCGACCGTGTACTCGACCCTGGGTGGCGCTCGAATCCTGTGGCCGGTTACCACGCCAATCGCGATCACGCCCAAGACCACCAGCTCAATCGAGCAGGCGATGACCGCCATCCGCTCGAAGCTCGACGGTCGGATCTCGTGGGCGAAGAACGAATCTCCTGATCCTCGATGCAAGGACTGGACCCGCGTGTTTCGGCTCCCCCGTGTCGTTCGTCGTGAGGGCATCCAAGACCTACCCGTCCTACTTTCATTCGAGCCTATCGAGGTGGTGCTAGGGCCAGCTACACCGGCTGCTCGCACACAGATGTCCACCAGCACCGCTCGCATCATCTCCCTTGATGAGTTCAAGGGACTGAAGACGCAACGTCACAACACCCTCCTGTCCTACGCGACCCTGTTGAGGGCACAGGGAAAGACGGACATCGACATCAAGGCCGGCATCTACACAGCAGCGGGCCTGTGTGACTGGTCCGATCGACAGCCGTCGTTCGACGAGCTGGATGGGATCTTCGACTGGGTGATAGGACAGGAGTCTTCCCAGGGGGAGAGTCCCAGTAGTAGCAGTAGTAGTAGTCCCTTCAGCAGTAGTAGTAGTCCCTTCCTTCTGGCTCAATCGTCTCAGGGGGACAACCGGGTGGGCGTCAGGGAGTTGCTCAAGGCCTACGCGAAGGAGGGATCTGAGCCTGGACGGATGACGTGTGGGCTCAACCTTCTGTTTGCGAAGCAGGACAACCCCAACGACATGGTCTTGTATCGGAAGGCATGCGGACGGTGGACCTGTCCAGACTGCGCTCCCGGACGGCGAGCGGCGTGGCACACGGCGTTGGCGGCGGTGATGGTCCCTGCGGCGCAGCTGTACGAGATCGAGGTCAAGGGGGGCAAGAAGGAACTGGCGGCCCTGAAACGAAGACTGTCCCGTGCGGGTGCGAGCTACGTGAGGATCCTCGTGGAGCGCGTGTCGGATGGGGTGGCTCGGTATCGCCTCATCCTGTCCGCTCCGATCACCGGGGCGACGCCGTTTACCTTGGGGCCTGACCCCGACCGGACGATCTTCGAGATCTTGGCTGCGGTCCCCGATGCTCCGCGTCCGATCCACACGTCTGTGGACTGGTCCCCGAAGGCGATCGTGGAGGCGTCCTTGCCACCCACCCCGCTACCGGACGCCACCGGGCCGCGACCGGACGGCACTGAGCCGCCGCCCGCACCGGAGGCTCCACCGGATCTCGTGTACGTAGGGCGGATCGCCAAGCCGCTCCCCGAGCTGCACGCGCAGCTGACCCGCATGGCCGTGCCGACGTCGGCGATCTCGACCCGGATCAACCTCGTGACCGGGAAGATCACCAACAAGATGCACTTCTCGTTCGAGGCGGGGGATTCGAGGCTACCGCTCCTGCGGATCTTCGTTCGGACGATGATCTTGCCGCCGTTCAAACGCCGGCGGGCGGCCTAGGTCGATCGACCAACCGAGCTGGAAAGTACGATCCACGTCAGCTGGCGGCTTTGCGGTCGGCCTATCCTCGAATCGCAGCGGGCTCGCTGCTCTCGCGGGGTTGTCGCGGTCGCCGCCGTGGACGCGGACTACGACGCCTTGGCCCCGTCGGATCGCCCCGAGTCGTGCCGGGGACCTGTGCGCCGACGCCAGCTTAGTAGCTGTCGGCGAGCCAGTTCGGTCTGTAGTGCCGGATCCCGCCCGCAGTCTCGTCGACGTACGAGCGGATCCTCCGTGCGACCTGGTATAGCTCGCGGATGTCGTCGAGCGTTGGGCGGATCAGCACCTCGACATCACGCAGGCCTCGGAGGGTCGCTCCCTCGTCGAGGCCGTAGGCGGCGATCGAGTGCGGGCGGCTGAGGATTGATGTGTCGCCCTGGTAGACCTCGGGCACGTAGCGCACGCTGTTGCCGTTGCCGTGCTTCTCGATCGCGATGATCCTGCCGCGGTGTGGGTCCGCGATCGAGGGTGCGCCCTCCTCGCTCGTCCAGTCCGCGAGTCGCTCGCCGAGCCACGTAGGGAGCCGGAGCACATGGGGCGAAACTCGTACGCGGCGCAGCATTGGGGCATCCTCGTCAGCCCCGCGGCGCGTGTTTACGGTGAGGAGGACCGCGTTGACGAGGTAGTGGTTCACGATCCGTGCGCTGGCGCACAGCGCGTGCGAGGGTCCGAGGCGATCAGCCGCGTAGGCGAGCGCGGCGGCAACGGGACACCGCGCCCGCAGACCCATCGCGGCATAGTCCACGACGTAGGCGTTCACCGACGCGACGTAGCGCACCTTGATCCGCGTGAAGTGCGAGACGATCGCTCGCTCGTACATCGGCAGGACTCGCACGTAGGTCGTCCCAGTGCCTACGTAGGTGCAGGGGGAGCGATCAAGGCGCACCGGAAGGATTCGTGCCTTCGCCGTGTGCGCCCACCCCGGCGGGAAGAGCCGAGCCTCCCAGTCGTCCCAGTCGTCATCGAGGTCAAGAGCGTCAAGCATCGGAGTCTCCCACAGCGGTACCAGATGGCCGACGCCATCGCCGCAGCCATGAGGGGTGAGGCCTTACACCTGTAAGACTCGCTGGCGGCGATCCAACGCCACCGACCGTTCTGTGGACGACACTTCAACGCGTAGCCAAACGCGGCGGGCGCCTCGATCGTTCCTTGCTGAAGTCGTCATGCACGGCGAGGACGACTGGATCGGTACGCGGATGTGGTGATGTAGTTTTTTCATCGTAGCCCGGGGTGCGCAGCATGCGGTGGCCGCATGCGCAAGCCCTCCACCCATACGCCGCACTACGACCGGCTCAAGGCTCGCCTCGTCGCCCTTCGTGAGGGTGCCGGTTTGACCCAGCGGCAGCTCGCCGCTCGGGTCGGTCGGGACCAGTCGGTCATCGCCCGGATCGAGACGGGTGAGCGGCGACTCGACGTCGTCGAGCTGTTCACCTTGTGCGTGGCGATGGGCCTGGATCCACTCGTTGCGTTCGAGACCTTGGCCTCGGACTTGATCGAGGTCAACGCTGCCCGGGCTCGTGCGGCGCGTCGCAAGAAACAGGCGAAGCCCAGAACCGAGGTTCTGGGCGGCTTCGGCGGCAACGATCGCAAGGGTCCGAGGCGACGCCGGTAGCACGTAGGGGACCGCGCCGACACCGCTTGAGCTGCGGGCGACACCACGACCCGAATCGGAGTTGAAGGCCGCTTACGCGCTCCCCTCGCGTGCAGCGCGTGTTCCGACGGCATCCACAACCTCGCTACCACACGCCGTGACGTCACGGCGCGACTTGCTCGTGAACCTCGTCGGCAGCCCTTGATGAAAAAACAGCATCTCGCTACTATGCCTTCATGTGCGTGAACCGATATATGCGACTGAACGCGATGGGCCTTGCTGCGCTAGCGCTGCTGGGCCTCCTCATGGCGGGCTGCGACCCCTTCAAGAAGTCGAAGTCCGCAACTGCATCTAACGGGGCCTCCGCCGGAAGCGGTGCGACGCCACCGCCGCCAGCAGAGCCGTCGCCTCCTGCCCCAAGCGTGCTTGGTTGCGGGAGCTGGAAGCTCCTACAGCCCGAAGTGAACCTGAAGGGGCCGACGCCACGGATCGTGTGGATCGACCCGGAGCGAGCCACGGCCAGCAAGCTCAAGATGGGCGGCGCGGTTCGGGTGCAAGCCGGCGGGAGGGATGTCACGCTGCTGCAAGCCGACGTCACCGCCAACAACGCCGACGACGCCGCCCTGCAACGGCTGCAAGCCGAAGCCGAGCAGGAGGGGCTGCCCGCCATCAGCATCGGCCCGGAGCAGGGCAAGTTTTTGCAACTTCTCGTCCAACTGACTGGGGCGCGCAAAGTCCTGGAAATCGGCAGCCTGGGCGGCTACAGCGGCGCGTGGATGGCCCGCGCCCTGCCCGCGGGTGGCAAGCTGATCAGCCTGGAACTGGAGGAGAAGCACGCCGTCTTCACCCGCCGCCAGTGGGCCGGGATGGGGCTGGACGGCAAAGCCGAGGTGCGGGTCGGCCCGGCCCTGGA
>Ga0209726_10008317_pt1 | contig 11228 bp, 7 predicted proteins | sample Subgrocontami54m_FD_187453 | JGI IMG/M metagenome (GOLD analysis project Ga0209726, IMG submission 187453) | Subsurface groundwater microbial communities from S. Glens Falls, New York, USA - GMW46 contaminated, 5.4 m (SPAdes) (version 3) | ecosystem: Environmental > Aquatic > Deep subsurface >... | reverse complement strand
ACCGGCTTGGACTCATGTCCGTCCGCGTCGTACCTGAACTGGTTGACCGCAGCCTGAAGCTCGGTCGCCAGGCGCGCCAGCTCCTGCGCCGCCGACTGCGTCTCGGTCGCCCCGCTCGCCGTGCTCTGCGCCGCCTGCGCCACCCCGGTAATATTCTGCACGATCTCGTTGCTCCCCTTGGCCGCCTCCGTCACGTTGCGCGACATCTCGTTGGTCGTCACCGACTGTTCTTCCACCGCGCTCGCGATCGTGTTCGCAATGTCATTGACCTGGTTGATAACCTTACTGATGGTGGCAATCGCTTCCACCGCTCCCTGCGTGTCGTGCTGGATTGCGCCGATCTTCTTGCTGATGTCCTCGGTCGCCTCGCCCGTCTGCTTGGCGAGCTCTTTTACTTCGTTGGCGACCACTGCGAATCCCTTCCCCGCTTCGCCGGCTCTGGCCGCTTCAATCGTGGCATTGAGTGCTAGAAGGTTAGTCTGCTCGGCGATCGAGGTAATCACTTTGATGACGTTGCCGATCTCGGCGCTCGACTCTCCCAGCTTGGTGATCGTCTGGTTGGTCTTCTCCGCCACTTGCACCGCTTCCTTGGCCACTCTGGCCGCTTCGTTGGTGTTCTTGGCGATCTCTTTGATCGACGCGCTCATCTCTTCCGCCCCCGCCGCCACCGTCTGCACGCTCTTGCTGACTTGCTCGGAGGCCGCCGATACGACGTTGGCTTGCGCCGCCGTCTCCTCCGAGTTGGAACTCATCTGATGGCTCACCGAGGTCAGCTCTTCCGAGGAACTCGCCACGCTCTGGGCGTTATCGTTGATCGCCCGCATCGCCGTCCCCAGGCTGTCCAGCGCCTGGTTCAAAGCCGTGGCCATCTGACCGACCTCATCGCGGGTGTTCACGTCGAGCCTCCGGGTCAAATCGCCGGATGCCACCGCCTCCAAGACTTCTACGGCCTCGCGCAACGGCGGCACGGTTATCCGAATCGTTATCCAACCGAATCCCGCGGTGAGACCGCATATGCCAACGGCGAGGGCAATGAAAATTAGCCTCGCCTGCCGCGCTGCTGTTTCGATCTCCGACACCTTGGCCGTAAGAGCGGTGGAAGATCGATCTTCCACCTGTTTCATCATGTTGATTTTTTCCGTCATCGCCTTAAACCAGGCGCCGGCATCCACTGCCTCCATGCTCTTGGTGTCCAGGCTTTTCAAAGCAATCTGCCGCATGCGGGCGGTCTCTTCGACCGCCGGCCCCTTGATCGTGCTGTCGTACAAAGAGCGTTGTTCCGCGGAGGCGAAGGCTAAAAACACCTTCAGGTAAATGTCCTGCGTCGTGCTGACCCCGACAAAGTTAGTGAAGTCGGCAAAGGTCGCGAATTTTCCAGCGGAAAACGCGCCCGATCCGAGGGCGCGCTCGATGCCCGCATATTCTTTCGATTTGATAAAATTGGTAAAGCTAACCATAAAACCCGAAACTTCGGCGTCCCTGCTCAGAGACGATATGTAGGTCACAACATCCAAAAACGCGGAATGCATTTTGCTGTAGTATCCGACCCCCTCGGAAGCCGCTAGAGTCACTGCATCCACGGCGCTCCGATGCTGGGACAACTTGTCGTAGTAGTCGCGCCGGGCGATACCCAGCAAATTTTTAAAGCGCTCGTCAAACGCCTCGGCATCGACCTGCTTCAGCGAGTCGTTGAGCGCTTCTATCTGCTTGTCTGTAAGAACCCGTTGCTCCGTCAATTCTTGACGGAATTTCGCCCCATTGCTGGCAAGGAACCCGGATGTCATGCCGCGCTCTTTTTGCGACTCGTGAATGAAGTTGCTGAGCCGTACCGCGAGATCCACCAACTCGCGGTAGGCGCTCATCTCGCGAACTTCAGTGTGCTTCTTGACGATTCCCACCCCAGCGAAATAGATCATTCCGAGGAGAGAAACGGACAACATCAGCGCCAGTTTTTGCGAAAGCCGAATATTTTTTAATGCGGCCATTGCATGCCTCTCTAAGGTCCTTTTTTACGATTGCCCGCTATCTAGCCGGAGGATCAAATCATCCCACTCCTCCGCTTACTCCTTCCAGCAATCTTTTTCGTTAACGCCGATGCCGCGCAGTTCTTTTCCCTCCGCTCACAGCGCATGGAGGGTGGTGTCCGCCGGTCTGTAGGTCGGTTTAGGCTGATGCTGCGGGGTGTGCGGCGCCTTGGGCGCTTTCTCCTTCACTCTCACCACCGGCTTGGACTCATGTCCGTCCGCGTCGTACTTGAACTGGCTGACCGCAGCCTGAAGCTCAGTCGCCAGGCGGGCCAGCTCCTGCGCCGCCGCCTGGGTCTCGGTCGCCCCACTCGCCGTGCTCTGCGCCGCTTGCGCCACTCCGGTGATGTTCTGTACGATCTCGTTGCTCCCCTTCGCCGCCTCCGTCACGTTTCTCGACATCTCGTTGGTCGTCACCGATTGCTCTTCCACAGCGGAAGCGATCGTGTTGGCGATGTCGTTGACCTGGTTGATGATCCCGCTGATCTGCTGGATCGCGGCCACTGCCCCTTGCGTATCGTGCTGGATGGCGCCGATCTTGGCGCTGATATCCTCGGTCGCCTCGCCGGTCTGCTTGGCCAGTTCCTTGACTTCGTTGGCGACAACAGCAAATCCCTTCCCTGCTTCTCCGGCCCGAGCCGCTTCAATGGTTGCGTTCAAGGCCAAGAGATTGGTCTGCTCGGCGATCGACGTGATCACCTTGATCACGTTGCCGATCTCCGCGCTTGACTCTCCCAGTTTGGTGATCGTCTGGTTGGTCTTCCCCGCCACCTCCACCGCTTCTTTGGCCACTCGCGCCGCTTCGCTGGTGTTCTTGGCGATCTCTTTGATCGACGCGCTCATCTCCTCCGCTCCTGCCGCCACCGTCTGCACGCTCTTGCTCACCTGCTCGGAGGCCGCCGATACCACGTTGGCCTGCGCCGCCGTCTCCTCCGAGTTCGAGCTCATCTGGTGACTCACCGAAGTCAGCTCTTCCGAGGAACTCGCCACACTCTGGGCGCTATTGCCGATGTGCTGTAACGCCGATCTCATGTTCTCCAGAGCCTGATTGAGTGCCGAAGCCATCTGGCCCACTTCGTCATTGGTGTCCACGTCGAGATGCTTGGTTAAATCTCCGGCAGCCACGGCTTCCAAAACCGCAACCGCCTTACCCATCGGACGCGCGATCATCCCGGCGATCGACCAGCCGAGCAGCAGAGCCAACCCAACGCCCACCGCGACAGCGCCGACGGTCGTCCACCATACATTTTGGTAATTCTTCGCGGACTCATCCATCAGCACCTTGGCCTCTTTGATATTGACGTCGAAGAGACTGTCAATGGCGTCGCTGGCCTCGCGAAAGTTCTTGCCGACTTCCCCAGTCGCGGCGGCCATCGCCTCGGCCTTTTTACCCGCCGCCGAGAGCGCCAGAGTTTGCGAGTCGCGTCCCTGCTTGAACTCCGCCCACTCCTTCTTGAACTTCGCGAGGGCTTGCTTTTCCGCCTCCACGAGGTAGCTCGCCTCATATTTCTTGATCTCCTCGTCGATCTTCGCATCCAATTTCTTGATATCCTCGACGAGCTCGTGGAGCTTGGCTTGGTCCTGCGTAATTATATGCGTGAGCGCGTTGGCTCGGATGCGCAACATTGAGCCCCGCACCGTCGCCGCTTGCGTCACCGGGATCAGCCGATCGTTATAAATGCCCAACATATTTGTATTGATGCCCATTGTGCCGTGCATCGAGACGGCACCCAAAACCACCAGCAGTGCTGCCACGGAAAAAAAACCGATCAGCAGCTTCGCTTTTGTGTTACGGTTACGGAACCACTTCATATTATTCCCCTCCTTGATCTATGCTTTTTTCTTGCAAACGCATTTACATCCGTTCGATTTCATCTCTCGCTCGAACCCGTTTTGAACCCTCACCCTTCTCTCTCCCTCACGGAGATGTTCAGGGTGAGGGGATCCGCGCTTCTAGGCCGTAAGCTGCACCGTTTTCTCCGTATCCAGCACCAGCAATAAGCGGTCTTTGAGCTTGTAAGCGCCGCGAATCAGCTCGCGCGCTACGTCCTGGAGCGTTTCCGGCGGTGCTTCGAACGTCCGGTCCTCGACTTCGAGCACGTCGCCGATCTCGTCGGCCGAGAAAGTCGCCGCTACTTTTCTTATCCGAGCGTCGTCGTCGATTTGGTCCCGCATCTCTTCCACCCGGAGCGGTTATCACAGCGCGTGCAGCGTAGTGTCCGCCGGTCTGTAGGTCGGTTTGGGCTGATGCTGCGGGGTGTGCGGCGCCTTGGGCGCTTTCTCCTTCACTTTCACCACCAGCTTGGACTCATGTCTGTCCGCGTCGTACTTGAACTGGTTGACCGCAGCCTGAAGCTCAGTCGCCAGGCGCGCCAGCTCCTGCGCCGCCGCCTGCGTCTCGGTGGCCCCGCTCGCGGTGCTCTGCGCCGCCTGCGCCACTCCGGTAATATTCGCCACGATCTCGTTGCTGCCCTTGGCCGCCTCGCCCACGTTGCGCGACATCTCGTTGGTCGTCACCGACTGCTCTTCCACCGCCGATGCAATGGTGTTCGCAATGTCATTGACCTGGTTGATGATCCCGCTGATCTGCTGGATCGCCGCCACCGCCCCCTGCGCGTCGTGCTGGATGGCACCGACCTTGTTGCTGATGTCCTCGGTGGCTTCGCCCGTCTGCTTTGCCAATTCCTTAACCTCGTTGGCGACAACCGCAAACCCTTTTCCCGCTTCTCCGGCCCGGGCGGCTTCAATGGTCGCGTTGAGCGCCAAAAGATTGGTCTGCTCCGCAATAGATGTAATTACTTTGATGACGTTGCCGATCTCCGCGCTCGATTCTCCGAGTTTAGTAATCGTCGCGTTGGTCTTCTCGGCCACTTGCACTGCTTCCTTCGCTACCCGCGCCGCTTCCGTGGTGCTCTTGGCGATCTCTTTGATCGACGCGCTCATCTCTTCCGCCCCCGCCGCCACCGTCTGCACACTCTTGCTCACCTGCTCGGAAGCCGCCGACACGACGTTGGCCTGGGCCGCCGTCTCCTCCGAGTTCGAGCTCATCTGATGGCTCACCGAGGTCAATTCCTCCGATGAGCTCGCCACGCTGTGCGCGCTTTCGCCGATCGTCCGCATCGCCGTCCCCAGACTGTCCAGCGCCTGGTTCAACGCCGTCGCCATCTGCCCGACCTCGTCCTTGGTGTCTAGCTCCAGTCGGCGCGTTAAATCGCCGCTAGCCACCGCCTGCAAGACTCCGACCGCCTGATTCAAAGGCTGGGCGATCAGCCGCGCGATCATAAAACCGACGCCGATAGCCAACATCATGGCGCCGGCGATCATGCCGATCATCAAATTACGGCTCGATGCATAAATGTCTTTGGCGTCGTCGACCGCTTTTTTCATCACGGTCATCCGCGCTTCGCCGAGTTCCTTCAGTTCTTTATCCATTTTCACCGCGACTTCATTGACCTTGGGAAACAGCGCCTTGGCATCCGCCATCTTGCCGCCCTGGGCCAAACCCAAAATCTGGTCCTGAATCTGTGAAATCTCGTCGAACAGCTTGACGAATTCCCCGGCTTTGACTTTAACCTCCGGGCGCACGATGGTATTACGGTAATCCTCGAAGTGCTTGCGGTGCTCCTCGCGGTTCTTTTTGACATCCGCGACTCTTTTCTCGACGCCGGCAGCGTCATTTTCCAGCAGCGCGGTGCGCACCGCCCGGGTAATCAGGATATGATCGACCTGCGCTTCTTTAAGGTTGAGCACTCCCTTCACGTCGCGCTCCAACAGCCCGCCCATCAATTCGTCCATCAGAGCCATACCGCTTACGCCCTTGTAACCGATAAAGGCTGCCAGCAGCGCCACTAGGCAGAAGCCGCCCATCAGCTTCTGAACCGTCTTTAAATTTTTATACCATTTCATAGATTTACCCTTCGTTTTTATTTACTTTTATTTTTCGTTTACGTCAGTTGGCTTGGCCGCCGTTGAGCATCACCGTCTTTTCCGTGTCGAGCACCAGCAGCAACCGGTCCTTCAGTTTGTAGGCGCCGCGAATCAGCTCGCGCGCTACGCCCTGGAGCGTTTCCGGCGGCGCTTCGAACGTCCGGTCCTCGACTTCGAGGACATCGCTGATCTCGTCCACCAGCAGGCTCACCGCTTCTTCGCCGCTGCGCACCACCACGTTCATCGGCAGCTTGTCCGAGTCCCGGTCCTTGAATTCGAGCCGGCGCCGAAGATCCAACGCAGTGACGATCTGGCCGCGCAGGTTGATCAGCCCGCGCACCACGGCGTGAGCCAGCGGCACGCGGGTCATCTCCTGGTAGCGGATCACTTCCTGCACTTTTTCGACTTCGACTCCGAACAAAAGTTTGTCGAGATAAAAGGTCGCAAATTGTTTGACTTCAGCCATTGGTCCCCCCTCCTAGCACAACACCATTTTGGATTTTAGTCTGCGGGGCCGCTTTTGGATTTTCGATTGCGGATTCTCCCGTTTGCCCTCTGACTTCTGACCTCTGACCTCTGACCCCTGACTTCTGACCCCCCTATGCCGCTTCAGCCTGGGCGAGATAATCCGGATTGACCGACTCGATGACGCCACGCACATCGAGGATATCGGTGACCTTCCCTTGGACCACCGCGGTGCCGAGTAAGTGGCCGCCGTGGTGATCGGATCTAACTGTAATTCGCTCCTCGACGATGTCGGCGATCTGCTCCACCACCAGGCCCACGCTCTTGCCATGCTCGCGGTAGACCACGACTTTGATGGTGTCCTTGCCTTCCGCGCCCGAGCCGCTGTCGAGAACTTCCGACAATCGCACCAGCGGCATGATCTCATCGCGATACTGCACGACTTCGTGGGCGCCGCTTTTTTCCACCTTCGAAAGGGTAAACTGTTCAAGCCGGGCGACCAGTGAAAGATCGATGCCCACCCGCCCGTCTTTGCCCGCGCGGCAGATGAGCAGACTCTGGCGCTTGCCGTCCGTTTCTTGAGATACCGCCGTCGCGTTGCCGATGGCCCGCTCGCGCGTCTCCGAAACCACATTGGCGCTTTGCGAGATGCCGATGATGTCTAGAATCAACGCCACTTTGCCGTCGCCGAGGATCGTCGCGCCGGAGAAGGATGATATGCCCTTGAGATGTTTGCCGAGCGGCTTGACGACGATATCCTTGGAGTCGTTGATGCCGTCCACGACCAGGCCGAACTGGCGGCCGTCCGCCTGCAACACCACGATGTTGACGCTGCCGTCGCCGTCAGCGCGCTCGCCGACCTGTGGTGAGCTTGTCGAACCGATCTTGAGCTCGCGATTGAGGTAAACCAGCGGCAGAAGATTGCCGCGCAACCGATAAACCGGCGCGCCGTGAACCATTTCGACGCCTTTGCGCGCTTGCTCGCCCTCGAGGCGCATCAGTTCCAGCAGGCTCACCTGCGGAATCGCGTAGCGGTCGCCGCCGGTAGTCACCATGAGCGCCGGAATAATGGCCAAGGTGAGCGGGATCTTGACCTTCAGCGTGGTGCCCTGTCCGATCTTGCTCTGGATGTCCACCGTGCCGCCGATTTTTTCGATATTGGTCTTGACCACGTCCATGCCGACGCCGCGACCGGAGACGTTGGTCACTTTTTCCGCCGTGGAAAAACCCGGCAGAAAAACCAGGTTCACCAACTCACGCTCGCTCATGCGCCCGGCTTGCTCGGCGCTGATCAAACCCTTCTGCAGCGCTTTGTCGCGCACTTTTTCCGGGTTGATGCCGGCGCCGTCGTCGCTGATTTCGATATTGACCTGACCGCCCTCGTGAAAGGCGCGCAGTAAGAGGCGCCCCTCCGCGGCTTTGCCGGCGGCTGTTCTCGCCTCGGGGCTTTCGACGCCGTGATCGACGCAGTTACGCACCGCGTGGGTCAGCGGATCTTTGATCGCTTCGATGATCGTGCGGTCCAGTTCGGTTTCCGGGCCTTCCATGTCGACGCGCACCTGCTTGCCGCAGGCGGCCGCCAGATCGCGCACCACCCTGGGAAATTTATTCCAGACGTTGCCGATCGGCTGCATGCGGGTCTTCATGACCCCTTCCTGCAGCTCGCCAGTGACGAGGTTGAGATGTTGCGAGGTCGCCAGGAAGGTGGCGTCCTCCTGGGTCACGGCGAACTGCATGATCTGGTTGCGCGACAACACGAGCTCGCCCACCAGATTCATGAGCTTGTCGAGCAGCCCGACATCCACGCGCACCGTGCTGTCGGAAATCGCCGCCTTGGACTCGCTTTGGCTTTGCAGCGCTTCTAACACCTCCGCCGGCTTCACGCTCCCTTGCTCAATCAGGATTTCACCGACCCGGTGCGGATCTCCCTGCGCCTGTTGATCTAAAGCGCGTTCCACGTCTTCAGGTTTGACCTGGCCCTGCTGTACGAGAATCTCGCCGAGGCGCGGCTGAACGGATTCAGGCGGCAGGCCCGCCTGCCGGGGCGCGGGCAGGCCATCTTCCATTGGCTCCCAGCCATCCGCGTCATCTAAAGGTTGTTGAGGTTGCGGGCTCACGGCTGCCATTTCGGCGGGAACAGAAATCTTGCTCTTGCGCGCGCGCGGCTGCGCCCTTTTCTTCTTATTGGACGGACTCGCTGCCGCGGCAGTTGGCGCCGCTTCAGCCCTCTTGGGCTCTGCGCCAGTTATCTTGACGCTGTCTTGGGGCTTCAGCAGCGCGCTCAACTGCTCGATGAGCGCCGTGTCATCCCGCTCGCCTTCACTGCCGGTTTTTTCGATGCTGGCCAACATTTCCCGCACGGCATCGACCATGGCCAGCAGCCCGTCGGTGATGGGCGGGCTAATTTGCAGCTCCCCGTCGCGCAATAGGCTCAGCAGGTTCTCGCCGACGTGGGTCACCGATTCCAGCTTGGAAAAACCGAGGAATCCACAGGTGCCTTTGATCGTGTGGATGGCCCGGAAGATACTGCCGAGGGATTCCTTCGAGGGGTTTTTCTCTAAGTCTACGAAATCGCGATCCAAACGATCGAGGTTTTCATAGCTCTCCACAAGAAATTCTTTGATGACGTCATCCATGAATCCTCCGTTTGCGTTCGCGGGAACTTTTGCGAACCTGCCAAAAACAGACTTGACGAGCCTATTGAATCGTCTCTACTGAATTTAAATAATCGGACTTCCTCTCGAATACTTTAGTTAGGCGCAACGGGAAAAAACTGCCCGGCCACCGCCTTCAATGGGAACCGAATGACCTTCCGCCGTAGAAATCACGGCTCGTTGGCTCTCCAATCCAACTATCGTGCCAGCGCGGAAAGCCGCGTTTTCTTGCAAGTGACGAGTGGGCAACCCCAAAAATCTGCCGGCCGACCGTTGAAAAATTGACGGGCGGTATCGGAGGATGGTTCTTGAGGCTTTTGTGTGAAGCAGGGATCGGAGTTTGCACCGCCGAGTAGAGAGGAGGCGCGCCGCAACCGAAACTCGGATTATCTCGCGCAAAGCTCGCAAAGCACGCAAAGGAAAAACATTGTCATTTCGAACGAAGAGAGAAATCTTTCCTAGATCCCTCGCATTCGCTCGGGATGACAGGCCTTGGGCCCGTCACTTGGCGTCTTTGCGCCTTTGCGGGAGGCATATCCGAATCAGAGAGTCGTCGATCACCGGGAAATTTACCCAAGCTGCGCGTGATGACAAACATGTTGGTCTTTGTTTTCGGATAGCCATACAGAGAACTGTTTTTAATCAAGAGACACTCCCGACTCTGCGAACTCAGCGTCTCTGCGGTGAAATCATGATTGCTTCTTTGGTTGCGGCTCAGCCACGCCGGGGCCTTCGTGGTAAAATTTGTTTTTTCTACTTTTGGCGTTACCGGGGAGCGGTCGCTGACGGGGCGGATTCTTCGACGAGCGCTTGAATTGTTTCGTAGCTTTTCATCACGTCGGTGGAAGTGAGAATACCGCAAACTTTGCCGTCGGCCTCCACCACCGGCAAACAGTTGACGCGCGCGGCGAGCATCGCCTTGACCGCGGCCGAGATCGGGCTGTCGGGAGCGACCGTGACCGGCTCGGAGGTCATGATCTCTCTCACGCTCCCGCTGTTCCAATCCTGCGTCCGCGCCAGAGCGCGCAACACGTCGCGGTCGGAAATCACCCCGCGAAGCCGGCTTTCCGCGTCAACGACCAGCAGGTGGCGAAAAGAACGGTGCGCCATCAGCGTCACCGCCTCGTAAAAACTCTGCTCCGGACGCAGCGTCATCACCTCGCGCGTCATGACCTGGGAAACGCGCATGGGCACGCTGAAGGCTTCCAGGCCGGCCGGCGGCGGCGCGCTCGACACCGAGTGGCTATTCCCCGCCTCTTTGCTTGCCGAATTGAGACTTGCCCGCAACTCGCGGACCCCTTCCATCATCACCGACAGCGAGGCAATGATCGCCGGGGTTGCACAAGGCGTTCCGGCGCGCAACAGCCTCAACAGGGCTTCGCCGACGTGGGTGACCGAGTCCAGTGTGGAAGTTTCGGGAATGCCGCGGGCCTCATTGATCGTTTGCACCGCGCGGTAGATGCTGCCGAGGGCTTCTTTGGAAGGATCGGCTTTCAGCGCCACGGAATCCCCGTCCCGACCATCGAGGTTTTCGTAGCTCTCCACAAGAAATTCTTTGCTTACGTCATCCACGCGAACCATCTCCTTTTACTGAACTGCCTGGCGGTTATGTCGCAGGCGTCAGGCGCGCGCCGCGATCTTATTGGCGTTCCTGAGTGCATATCGGTCGTCCGACGAAATTCTTTAGGGCTCTAATGCCGGCGAACAGATTTGCCCCCGCGGCTAACGCCCGCCGGGTAAAAGAGGTCCGTGCGGCTGCCATGGAAAGACAACACGCTAGGCAACCAATTTTTGTGCCAGAGAGGATCCTCGGTAAAATCAACGGCGCGCAGTCGCGAAGCGATAGGAAGTTTCCAGCCGAGCGTCAAGGGATTGACGGCGGGCGCAGCGATCTAGTGTCCTGTGTCAGAAGCTCGTAAAAGAAGTCAGGGGTCTCGCCCGCGTCATGCTCGCGACAGCGGGCACCCAGTAAGGCACGGTAAATTTGTTCTCTTTTTTTCATTTCAACCATTGCGAGGGGCGCAGGAGTTTTTTGTCATGCGCAGGTAGTCGAAGACCAAGCGAATGTTCTTGTTCAGTTTGCGCATTTTCTGGGCGACGTTGGATGCGCCCTTGGACTTGATCACGCCGACGGCGAAGCGACGCAGGCGGGTGACGT
>Ga0209726_10008316_pt1 | contig 11229 bp, 8 predicted proteins | sample Subgrocontami54m_FD_187453 | JGI IMG/M metagenome (GOLD analysis project Ga0209726, IMG submission 187453) | Subsurface groundwater microbial communities from S. Glens Falls, New York, USA - GMW46 contaminated, 5.4 m (SPAdes) (version 3) | ecosystem: Environmental > Aquatic > Deep subsurface >... | reverse complement strand
TTATCGATTCAGGTGGATGCTGCCTGCGTTGAGCCAATTTAATCGAATCGTCTTTGGGTCTATATCTTTTTTTTGAAGATGGGACTGAAAGGGCGAAGCTGTAACTACAAGCAAGAAAATAATCAGCCCACTCATGATTGAAATTCAAGAACAAGTAATTTCTGAATTCTCAGAAAGCAAACGCTTTCTTCCAAGCCATATGTCTAAAATTTCTCCGCGCAAGTTTAAAATCTATCTGGACTTCATCCGCCTTAAAAATTTCTTCCAGCTGATTGGTTTGCATCCCATTCATTTGATCGTACCCTCCTTCTTAGCCCTTCTGGCCACTCTTTTTGAAGGAGTCAGCCTTGGTCTTTTGATTCCAGCTTTGAAAGGCCTCATCGATCGAAATTATGATTTTGCAAAAGGTCTGCCTATTCTCAAGAACGTTCTTAACCTTTTTCCTCAGGCGTGGACCCAGCGAAACGTTACCGTCTTTGCCCTGCTCATTGGTTTTGTTTTTGTATCGGCTATCGCGAAACACGTCCTTTACTATTTATCGTCCGTCAGCGTTTCATTTCAGGTCAAACGTTTGGCCAAGAATCTGCGGAAACTAATTTATGAACGTTATTTAAGCTTCGGAAAATTATATTTCGACCAACACAATATCGGGCATCTGCAGCAAATTTTAATCGGTTATAGCCAACAAGTGGCCCAACGAATTCACGCGGTCCATGACGCACTCTTTCAATTTTTTACGCTTTTCGTTTATTTCTTTATTATGATCGTGGTTTCGTGGCAATTAACATTCTTCGTATCCATCCTTCTTCCCGCCCTTTATTTTTCGCTAAAACATTTGATTGAACGGATGAAACAAACATCCAAATCGTACACCGATTCTTACTCAGAACTGGGCAAAAAAATTGCAAATGCTCTGACGTGCATTCCGCTGGTGAAAGCCTTCTCGAACGAAAAAAAAGAGAAGCAATGGTTTGATCAGATTAATGAGCGAGTTGAAAAACTCGAGTTTAGCATTTCAAAAAAAGAACTGTTGGTTCTTCCGCTCCAGGAAGTGATTATGCTGTTTGTGTTTTTAGCTTTGATCGGAGCCACCGCTTTTCTGCTTTTTGGAAGGCAAATCGGTGATATCGCCAGCCTTCTGGTGTTCTTCTTTGTGCTCAGGAGATGTATGTGGACATTCGGTTTTTTGAACAATCTTCAAGTTTCATTTGCTGTCGCCAGAGGGCAGATACTCGAAATCATGAATGTCTTAGATGACCAAGAAAAATATTTCGTGTCTGACGGTCATACGGAATTTACAGGTTTAAAAAGGGAAATCGAATTTCATCATCTTAATTTTTCTTATCCCGGCAATATTCAAGCTTTACAGGACATCACCTTTTCGATCGAGAAGGGAAAAATGACGGCCATTGTAGGGTCAAGCGGCTCCGGCAAGACAACGCTTGTTCATTTGCTGATGCGGTTTTACGATTCACTGCCCGGATCTCTGAAGATAGATGGTGTCGACATTCGGGATTTTTCTGCGGCTTCTTTGCATTCCAAAATAGCTTTGGTGAGTCAAGATGCGCTATTGATCAATGCGACACTTAAATTTAATTTAACTTACGGGATGAATGGAAAAGCCATTGAAGAAGACAAGATGAACGATATCTTAGAACGAGCGCGGTTGTCAGATTTTATCAAAAATCTTCCGATGGGTTTGGAAACAGAAATTGGCGATCGTGGGATTCGGCTCTCTGGCGGTGAAAAGCAGCGCGTTGCGATCGCACGAGCAATGCTTCACAATCCCGAGATCCTGCTTTTAGATGAAGCTACGAGCGCTTTGGATACTCAAACCGAACAATTAATTCAAGAAGCCATTGACGAATTGATCAAAGATAAGACCGGAATTGTTGTGGCTCACCGCCTGTCTACGATTCAACATGCAGATAAAGTCATTGTGATTGAAAAAGGCCGAATGGTTGAAGAGGGAACGCTTCAAACACTCCTATCATCAAAAGGAAAATTTTATGAATATTGGGAAGCCCAAAAGTTCTATTAAAAAATAATATGTGCGGCATCGCTACCATTTTCGCTTACGATTCAAACGCTCCTGCTGTTAATCGGGCAGAATTAAGAGGCATTCGGGATCACATGGCGCTTCGCGGGCCTGATGGCGCCGGCGAATGGTTTTCTGGTGACCAACGAGTTGGAATGGCGCACTGCCGATTATCCATCATTGATTTATCCGAAGGCGCTGCTCAACCGATGCAAAGCGAAGATGGCTCGCTCGTCATTTCTTTTAACGGTGAAATTTACAATTACAAAGAACTTCGAAAATCTTTGGCACAAAAAGGATATCTTTTTAAAACGCAATCGGATACCGAAGTGCTCCTTCATCTTTATCAAGAGAAAGGCGAACGTATGCTCCACGATCTTCGCGGCATGTTTGCGTTTGCTTTCTGGGATGCCAAGAAGAATGTGATGTTGCTTGTGCGTGATCCTTATGGAATCAAACCCCTTTACTATGCAAATGATGGACAAACGTTAAGAGCGGCTTCTCAGGTGAAAGCACTTTTGGCGGGTGGACATGTTTCGAATGATCCGGAACCAGCTGGAATCGTTGGTTTTTTTCTCACCGGCAGTGTCCCGGAACCTTTTACAATGTATCAAGAAATTCGCCAAGTTCCGGCAGGAAGCTTTGTTCGAGTAGATGATTCAGGTCCTGCCGAGCCTGAGTATTACGCTTCCATTGCGGGATTGCTTCGCTCCGCTCTCAATGACGTCCCGAGAGGGACTGCAAAAAACGCCGTCATTGCAAAGAGACCGAAGGACGACGAAGCAATCCAGGATCAAGTTCGCGAAGCACTCATCAATTCTGTCAGACATCATCTCGTTTCCGACGTTTCAGTAGGCGCTTTTCTTTCGTCGGGAATCGATTCCAGTGCTTTGATCGGTTTAATTCATGATCTGGGAATTAAAAACTTGGAAACTGTGACCATCGCTTTCGATGAATTTCGAGGTGGACCTCAGGATGAAGCTCCTTTGGCAGAAGAATCATCGAAGCTTTATGGAACACGTCACCACACGCGGATTTTTACGAGTGCTGAATTCAAAAACGATTGTGAGCATTTTTTTGAAGCTATGGATCAGCCAACGATTGATGGTGTGAATACTTATTTTGCAAGTAAAGCGGCTCGAGAAATCGGACTTAAAGTGGCGCTCAGCGGTTTGGGGGGAGACGAATTATTTGGCGGTTATCGTTCCTTTCAACATATTCCGAATAGTGTTCGAACCTTTTCGATTCCATCGCGAATTCCTTTCCTCGGAGAAGTTTTCCGGCATTCTTATTCTTCCATCGCTGCTTTTTCTTCGCTTCAACCCAAATTGGGCGGACTCATGAAGTACGGCGGCACATGTGCGGGCGCTTATCTCCTTCAACGAGGTTTATTCATGCCTTGGGAATTAGAAACCGTTCTAGATAAAGACCTGGCGATTGAAGGGATGAGAAAACTCAGGCCGCTGGAACATATTCAGCAGGCAATCACGCCTGATCCAAAAAATTGGTTTGGCCGCGTGGCCGCACTTGAAGCTTCCTTATATATGCGCAATCAGTTGCTCCGTGATGCGGATTGGTCGGGGATGGCCCATTCGCTTGAAATCCGAACGCCGTTTGTCGATTTCCAATTGCTTAAAGAACTAGCTCCCATTTTGATTTCAAAAAGCGCTCATAAAATCAGCATCGGAAAAAAGCAGCTCTTATCGGGAAGTCTCAGGAAGCCGTTGCCAAAAGCGGTCTTACAACGGACCAAAAGCGGATTTTTTACTCCGATTGGCGCATGGATGAAAACAGAGCCGGAGTATAATTCGTGGCGAAGAATCCCGAGCTTAGTTCGCAAAGATTGTCCTTGGGCCCGGCGTTGGGCTTATGTGGTTATGGAAAAACAAAAAATGTCGTCATTGCGAGCGAAGCGAAGCAATCTCAGTCTGAGATCGCCACGGCCGCTAGCGGCCTCGCGATGACGGTCAGTGTGAGGTCAAATATGGAAAATGGATTCTGGCAAGGGAAAAAAGTACTCGTGACCGGCGGAGCTTCTTTCATCGGTTCACATTTGGCGGATGCTCTAGTTAAGCGAGGGGCTCGGGTGCGGGTTGCAGATAATTTGAGCAGCGGAAAGTTGGAGAATATTCAACACCATTTGGAAAAAAATGCGGTTGAGTTTCTACCCGGAGATTTGCTGAATCCCGGCTTCGCTCACACGGCCATCAACGGAGTTCAGATTGTCTTCCATTTAGCAGCCGATCATGGCGGCCGGGGCTATGTCGATCTTCATCAAGTTGAGTGTTCCACAAATTTGATGTTGGATAGCCTCATTTTCAAAACATGTTATGAATTGGAAATTGAAAAAGTAGTTTATGCTTCCTCCGGTTGTGTTTACCCAAATTACAAACAAATGAACACTCGAGAAGAAATTTATCTGAACGAAGATTCAGCGGGTCCGCCGTATGATGCGGATAATCTTTACGGATGGGCCAAGCTGATGGCGGAGTTGACGCTGAAGGCTTATCACAAGCAGCGGGGTATGAAGTCGGCTTCCTGCCGTTACTTTACCGTGTATGGTCCACGCGGCGTTGAAAATCACGCGATCATTGCGATGATTGCCCGTGCCTTCAAGGCGCAAAATCCTTTTGAAGTATGGGGAGATGGAACACAGGTTCGGAATTGGACGTATGTCGATGATATTGTTCGCGGGACCATTTTGGCGGCTGAGAAAATTGATGACGCAGCGGCCATTAATCTTGGCACGATGGAAAGAATCGTTGTGATTGAAGCGGCCAAGGAAGTACTTCGCTATACCGGACATCAGGCCGAAATCCAACTTCGTCCGGATATGCCCACAGGACCTTTAAACCGTGTGGCTGACAATTCGCTGGCCAAAAAACTACTTGGCTGGGAACCGGAAGTTCTCTTTATCAAAGGACTCCATCAAACCATTGATTGGTATTTCAATACGAAAAATAAAGACGAAGTTAATTCAACATTTGACCGGATGTTAACGGAGCGTTGATGGGATGAAAATTTTAGTCACAGGTGCGGCGGGTTACATCGGTTCGGTCTTAACGCCTGAGCTATTGAAAGATGGGCATTACGTGATTGCGATCGACAATTTCATATATCGCCAGATGTCGCTCCTAGATTGTTGTTACGATCCTAAATTAACGTTGATCCGCGGTGATGCGCGTGATAAAGATTTAATTTCGAAACAATTAAAAGCCGCCGATGTTATTTTTCCCTTGGCCTGTCTGACCGGTGCACCCATCTGCGATAAAGATCCCATTTCGGCCCGGTCGACCAACTTGGAGGCGATTCGGATGCTTCTGGAGCTCAGGCGTCCCGAACAAAGAATCATTTTTCCAACGACCAATAGTGGTTATGGAATCGGACAAGAGGGAATTTTGTGTGATGAAAAGACGCCGCTGAAACCGATCTCTCTTTACGGGCTCCTGAAAGTTGAAGCGGAGCAAGCCGTTTTAGCTGCGGGCAATGCGATCACCTTAAGATTGGCTACCGTGTTTGGAATTAGCCCCAGAATGCGCATCGATCTTTTGGTCAATGACTTTGTCTATCGCGCTTTGAATGAAGGCTCATTGACTCTTTTTGAAGGTCATTTCAAACGCAATTTCATTCATGTCCGAGATGTCGCCCGAGTGTTTATTCATTCGCTCGATCATTTCGAAACAATGAAAAATGAACCTTACAATGTTGGACTCAGCGATTGCAATTTAAGCAAGCGCCAGTTGTGCGAAGAAATCAAAAAGCAAATTCCCAATTTTGATTATGTGGAATCGGAAATTGGAAAAGATCCCGACCAGAGAAATTACATGATCAGCAACGAGAAAATCGAAAGCACCGGTTTTAAACCCACATGGTCTTTGCAGGCTGGAATTACGGAACTTATCAAAGGTTATCAAGTCATCCGGGGACATCAATATGCCAACGTTTAAATACCATCTGGCTGAAGATACGATTAATCGCAAAGACATTGATCAATTAATCGATTGGCTTAAAAGCTACCCGCATCTTACCAAAGGCAAGTTGACCCTCCAGTTTGAAGAAAAATGGAATCAATGGCTCGGTTGCAAGTATTCTGTTTTTTGTAATTCCGGATCTTCTGCAAATTTGCTTATGTTTTACACCTTGCTGCTTTCCGGACGACTGAAAAACAAAAAGGTCGTTGTCCCAAGCGTTGGTTGGGCGACTACGATTGCGCCGGCCATTCAATTTGGTTTTGAACCGCTCCTGTGTGAAGCCGATCCGGATACGTTTGGCCTCGATCTCAAACATTTGAAGGTCCTTTTAGAAGAACACGAACCGAGCACGGTCATGTTGGTCCAAGTTTTGGGCGTTCCTCATAAAATGAAAGAGCTCTTGGCCCTGAAAGAAAAATACGGATTTATTCTGCTTGAAGATGCTTGTGCTGCGATTGGTTCTTCTACACACGGCAGAAAAATCGGAACCTTCGGGGACATGGCTTCATTTTCTTTTTATTTTGGCCATCAAATTTCTACGATTGAAGGCGGAATGATTTCAACCAATGACAAGGAATTCCAAAATTTGCTGCTGATGAGCCGAAGTCACGGATGGGGTAAGGATTTAGACGTACAAACTCATGAAGCCTTGGTGAAAGAACATCAAATCGATGATTTTCAAAAGCCATTCATTTTTTATGAACCCGGTTTTAATCTGCGTTCCACGGATCTGAATGCCTTTATCGGTCTCGGCCAATTAGACAAGTTGGAATGGATTATTCAGAGAAGGCATGAAAATCATCTTTTGTATCAGAAATATTTAGGAGATAAATTTGATACACAGCAGTGGAATAATTCCGAAGCGAAAATTTCAAGTATTTCATTTGGCTTAGTGGCAGAAACGATTGAACAGCGCATTGCAATTGTCAATGCGTTAACGGAAAATGGGATTGAAACTCGTCTTTTTTCGGCCGGAAATCTCGGGCTTCATCCTTTTTGGGTGAAGCGTTACGGTAAATCCAGCTTTCCCGTTGCTAATCGGATTCATGACTGCGGTTTGTTTTTACCGAATCATCCGGTCTTAAAACCTGAAGATATTGAATTTATTTCCCAAGTAGTGCTTGAGGCGACATGCGTGCAGAAATCTTAGTCACCGGCAGCAGTGGCCTTTTGGGATATGCATTTAAGCAGGTGTGCCCGGATGCTGTATTTGTAACGCGCAAGGATTGCGATTTTACTGATCTGCGGCAAACGGAGCAGCTTTTTGAAACCTTCCGGCCGAAGCGAGTGGTTCACTTGGCCGCGCGGGTTGGAGGCGTCAAAATTAACGCTCTCAAAAATTCGGATTTTTTTGAAGACAATCTTCGGATTAATACCAATGTCTTAAGTGCCGCTCAGCGTTACGGTGTCACGCGCCTTGTTTCCGTTCTTTCCGGTTGCGCGTTCCAATTTCAAAGTGATCGGCCGTCCGCAGAGGAAGATCTTCATGCGGGTCTGCCATTTGCCGGAAATTTGGGTTATGGATATTCCAAACGTGTTTTGGATGTGCATACGCGTTTGCTTTGGAAACAGCATGGCTGCGAATATTCGAGTATTTCCCCGGTTGCGATGTATGGCCCGAATGATAATTGGGATTTGAATGAAGGCCATGTGATTGGTTCTCTCATTCACCGCTGTTTTTTGGCCAAACAGCAAGACAAACCTTTGGAAGTGTGGGGAAGTGGAAATGCCGTCCGGCAATTTCTTTATTCCTTTGATGCCGCCAAAATTCTTTTAGAAACACTGAATACTTTCCACGGTGCCGAAACGGTGATTACTGCGCCCGAAACGACGATTACGATTCGAGAATTAGTCATGCTCATTGCTCAAACGATGAAATTCGAAGGCTCCATTGTTTTTAATCGGGCGAAGCCGGAAGGCGAGTTGATCCGAGTGATGAAAAGTAACCGGTTTCATAATTTCTTTCCCAATTTTTCGTTTACACCGCTCGAAAATGGTCTTAGAACTACCATCGAATGGTTTTGTGGCCATTTCGCCGTTGCTGGTGTTCCGCTCTTAAAGTAGTGTCAATTAACACCTATTTGATTATAATCTACGATAACTCCGCTGTTAAACTAGAAAGAGACGGTAATGGTTGCAAGAATTTATGACGTTCTCCATTTGAACGGGTTTCGCAAAACAGTTAATGGATTGATCAATAAGTTTGAAGATACTCGCAAAGTAAGTCATTTGTTTTCTTTTCCGACAACCGTCTCAATTGAGATTACCAGTGCTTGTCCGCTTGAGTGTATTCACTGTCCCCGCTCTCACCGCACGAGCAATAAAACCGAGATGACGATCGGTCATTTATCAGTACCAAATTTTGTGAAAATCCTCGAAAAAATGGGTCCCGTGAAAAAAATTACCTTGCAAGGATTGGGGGAACCGTTACTCCATCCACACATTTTTCAGATGGTGAGAGAAGCTCAGAAAAGGCAGTTTATCGTCAGTTTTTCTACCTCCGCTTCCTATTATAATCAAGAGATCGAAAAAGGGATGAGTGAATCCCCTCCTGATGTTTTGAGTTTTTCTGTTGATTCTGTGGAGAAGCAAAGCTTGGAAGCAATAAGAGTGAATCATCGAATAGAGCGCTTCATCGAGATTACTGAGAATTTGATTAAGGCTGTTCGTAGATCCGGAAAAAATACAAAGTTGCATTTTCAATGTAGTTTAATGAAACAAAATATTCCTTACTTAGATACGGTGGTGGAATTTGCAAAACGAATGCAGATTGACACTCTGTCTTTTAGCGAACTGAATTTTTCTTATCTCGAGCACGTTCAGGAAAAGCTGCTTCTTGACCCAGAGGATTCTGTGTATATTGAGAAAGCGATGAAGCAAGCGAGGCGAGAAGGAATTAATGCCACCTATATTCCTGTGGCGGGCGTCAAAAGACCGGGGCATGTTTTATGCTCCTATTTATGGAGAGAGCCCTACATTACTTGGGATGGGTCAGTGACTACGTGTTGCGGTAGACCATTCAGTTCTGTCCACAATGTAGGAAATATTCTTGAGGCAGCTTCCTTTATGGAAATATGGAATGGCGAGGAAATGCAAAGATTGAGGACGTCGATTCGAAACGATGAAGTACCTTTTCCTTGCAATGGATGTCCGTTGGCCGAAGAAGTTCCTGTCTCAATGAGTGTAACTGCATGACGCGTAAAATTTATTTTAACGAGTTTAATGTATTGATGGAGAAAGCGGCCTACCTTCCAATCGTTTCCGGTTTACTGCGTGCTTTTGCAGAGAACTCCGAACATCTCAGGAGTGATTATGATTTCATGCCATTTCTCTTTCACCGGGATAGCCCCGAGAGGATCGTCGCTCAATATAAGGATCCATCTGTCGCGGCGTTTTCTGTTTCTATGTGGAACGAGCAGCTTAATTTAGCTGTGGCTAAGGAGGTAAAACGCCTCTATCCAGAGTGTCTGATCGTATTTGGCGGGCCGCATGTTCCACATGATCCTCAATCGTATTTTGAACAATTTCCGTTTGTTGACATAGCTGTACGCGGTGAAGGTGAAGAAGCTTTCTCAGAAATTCTAACTCGTTTTCTAACCTCTCGAGATTTTGACGGAATCGCCGGAATTGCATGGAGAGATTCTGTAACGGGCAATTGCATTCGTAACCCGGGAGAGCGTCCTCAGTCCCGCGACCTGGATATTTATCCCTCACCTTACCTTGAAGGGCTTTTCGATGATTTAGTTGCCGCGAGGCAAGATATCAAGTTTCAAGCGATCATTGAAACTAATCGGGGCTGCCCCTTCCTCTGTACTTTTTGCTTTTGGGGGCAAGGCGGTTTGAGTAGAAAATATCGTTTTCATGGAATTGATCGCGTTGGTCGTGAGCTGGAATGGTGTGCACGGAGTCGAATTCGATATGTCTTTAATGCCGATTCTAATTTTGGAATGCATCCGAGAGACCGTGAGATTGCGCAGATTCTTGTCGATATCAAGAGCAAGTACGGCTACCCCGAAAAGTTCCGCACCTGCTTTGGTAAAAACACAGATGACAAAATCTATGAAATTGCCATGCTTTTACATCAGCATGACTTAGAAAAGGGAATTACGTTGGCCCGTCAGAGTAATGATATAGAAACGCTCCGGAACATCAAACGCGCCAATATTAAGCTTTCCACCTACCGAAATTTACAAGTTCGATTCAATGAAGGAAACGTTCCGGTTTACACCGAACTCATCCTGGGCCTTCCCGGTGAAAACTATCAAACTTGGATTGAAGGGATTGAAGAACTGTTGGAATCCGGCCTTAAGAATCAAATCTTCATTTATCAATGTGAAGTCTATCCGAATACAGAACTAAACGATTTAGAATATCGGAAAAAATTCGGCATTGTCACGAAACGAATCAGTTTGACGGAAATTCACGGATCGATTCGCCGGAGCGGTCTAGTTCCCGAATATCAGGACATTGTTATTTCTACAAATAGCATGTCTGTAGCCGAGTGGAGAAAGATGTGCATTTTTTCTTGGGTCACCATGGTGCTCCATAGTTTAAAACTTGGGTTTTTCATTTTGATATACCTCGTTTATCGTTTTGGGATCAGACATGTCGATTTTATATCTTATATCAGTGAATGCCGGATGCCCCCGGCCACCGGTGCTATTTTGCGTGATGAAGTTGCCCTGTTTCACCGGCAAGTCGATCGGCTCCTGGATGGACACGGACGTGGTCACGAGATGCCCGGATTTGGTGACGTCTATTGGGATGAAGAAGAGGCAAGCTTCCTTCGGATTTCAGCGAAACTTGATCTTTTTTACGAAGAGATGCTTGTACTCGTTCAGGAGTTTCTCAAAGAGCGTAGCATTTCTTATGATGAGGCAGAAGTCAAAGAGGCAATTCGTTATCAACGGATGCGCATTCCTTCCCTTGAACGACCAACCATCACAGAATGGAAATTCAATTTTAATTTTCCTGAGTTTTTCGAAACTCACTTTAGTTCCGCTCCAGTTCCTTTAAAGCCAGAACCACAGATTTTGACAGTTGATCATAAAGATTATCAAAGAAACAAAGCTATTTATGCGCGTCAAACCATCCTCTGGGGCCGTAAAAGCGGTACGATGATGACAGAGGTTAAGTGGAATGATGAAAAATTGGCTTCAACGGTTTTAGTCAATGAGTAGCCATGATCATTAGCAGAACTCCTTTTCGTGTTTCTTTTCT
>Ga0209726_10008315_pt1 | contig 11230 bp, 3 predicted proteins | sample Subgrocontami54m_FD_187453 | JGI IMG/M metagenome (GOLD analysis project Ga0209726, IMG submission 187453) | Subsurface groundwater microbial communities from S. Glens Falls, New York, USA - GMW46 contaminated, 5.4 m (SPAdes) (version 3) | ecosystem: Environmental > Aquatic > Deep subsurface >... | reverse complement strand
TTTCACCCAGTACATGCAGCAAGCCGCACAGACCAAGCTGAGATTGGTCAATAATTTGCGCGGCGCGCTGGCCGCCAGCCAGTTCAGGGTCTATTACCAGCCCATCCTGGAATTGGCCACAGGCCGCATTCACAAGGCCGAAGCATTGATTCGCTGGCAGCACCCGGTGCGCGGCCTGGTCAGCCCCGCCGAATTCATTCCGCTGGCCGAAGAAACCGGGTTGATTCTCGAAATCGGCGACTGGGTGTTCAGGGAATCGGTGCGCCAGGTAAAACTCTGGCGAGAGCAGTACGGCCCGGAGTTCCAGATCAGCGTGAACATGTCACCCATACAGTTCCAAAGCGACGACAGCCCTTGCCGGACGTGGCCCGCTTATTTGCAGAAGCTTGGGTTGCCGGGACAAAGCCTGATCCTTGAAATCACCGAAGGGTTGTTGCTTAAGGAGGACACCGGTGTGAAGGACAGGCTGTTGCGGTTTCACGAGACAGGCCTCCAGATATCGCTCGATGATTTCGGCACGGGCTATTCTTCGCTGTCCTATCTCCAGAAGTTTGACATTGACTACCTGAAGATAGACCAGTCCTTCACCCGTGGCCTTGAGACCGGCTCAAGCAACATGGCGCTGTCCGAGGCCATTATCGTGATGGCGCACAGGCTCGGCATAGAAGTGATCGCCGAGGGGGTGGAAACGGAGGCGCAGCGCACGCTGCTGGCCGCAGCCGGGTGCGACTACGGGCAAGGGTATTTATTTTCAAGGCCGGTGCCGGCTGAGGAATTCGAGGAATTGTTGAAGGGTGCCGTAACGAGGGGTTCTCAAACACAATGACTCCCGACATTTGAAGTTGAAAAAAGTGTTGTCACCAGCTGGATTCCCGCCTGCGCGGGAATGACGTTGTTTTTGGTCTAATGGACAATCCAGGTTTGTCTCTGTCGGGCGCACCAATTTCAAATTGGAACCGTGAGCCAGTTACCTGATTTATCCGAACCGGCGAGCCAGCCATAGCTCGAACACCTGGCCGAACTCGCCCCGCCACTTGGGGCTTACACAACCAAAGCCCCCTTTTCTACCCGCCTAATGAGCATTACATAATTCATTACACCGGTCACCTTGAGGTATCGAGGGTGAAACCCTGTGCCAGCCTTGGGCTTCGATACCTCAGCCCGAACGGAATGGTTGTACGCGAATTATGTAATGCTCAATAATTGCCCTGTCCGCCCAGACAAGGTAAAATTCTCGCCCTTTTGCTTTGCTATCTGGCGATTTGTGTCGCCACTTTTTTTGGCTATTGGCTTGATGATTTTGATTAGGAATTACGCGTGAACCATCCTTCGTCGCCCGTACCGTCAGGGTTGCCAGCCCAGCAGGGTTTGTATGATCCGCGCCAGGAGCGCGATGCGTGCGGTGTGGGCTTCATCGCCAACATCAAGGGCAAGCAGAGCCATGACATGGTGCGCCAGGGCTTGCAGATACTGGAGAATCTTACCCATCGCGGCGCGGTGGGCGCCGATCCGCTGGCGGGCGATGGCGCGGGTATCCTGATCCAGATTCCGGATGCGTTCCTGCGCAAGTCCTGCGCGGCGCAGGGCGTGACGCTGCCGGCGGCGGGCGAATACGGTGTCGGCATGCTGTTCCTGCCGCGCGCTGCCGCTGCGCGCGCTGCCTGCGAGAAAGTGATTGCCGACAAAATTGCGGCGGAAGGCCAGGTCTTGCTGGGCTGGCGCGATGTGCCGGTGAATAACCGCAGTCTGGGCGAAAGCGTCAAAGCAGTGGAGCCGCTGGTGCGCCAGGTATTCATCGGGCGCGGAAAGAACTGCAAGGACGCCGACCATTTCGAGCGCAAGCTGTTTGTCATCCGCAAGACGGTCGAGCACGCGGTGCGCAGCCTACCCAAAGAGCAAGGCAAAGGCTTCTACATCCCGTCGTTGTCGTCGCGCACCCTGGTGTACAAGGGCATGCTGCTGGCCGATCAGGTCGGCAAGTATTATCTCGATTTGCAGGATGAAAGCCTGGCCAGCGCATTGGCGCTGGTGCATCAGCGTTTTTCCACCAACACTTTCCCCACCTGGGACCGGGCGCATCCGTTCCGCATGATTGCGCACAACGGCGAGATCAACACTTTGCGCGGCAACGTGAACTGGATGGCCGCGCGCCAGGCCACGATGTCGTCCGCGCTGCTCGGCGAGGATCTGGAAAAGCTGTGGCCGCTGATCGTGGAAGGCCAGTCCGACTCCGCCTGTCTGGACAATGCGGTGGAACTGCTGGTGGCGGGCGGCTACTCGCTGGCGCACGCGATGATGCTGCTGGTTCCGGAAGCCTGGGTGGGCAGCCCCCTGTTGAACGAAGAGCGCCGCGCTTTCTACGAATACCATGCCATCCTGATGGAGCCGTGGGACGGCCCCGCCGCCGTGGCTTTTACCGATGGCCGCCAGATCGGCGTGACGCTGGACCGCAACGGCCTGCGCCCGGCGCGCTATGTGATCACTGACGATGATGTGGCGGTGATGGCGTCCGAGATGGGCGTGCTGGATATTCCGCAGCACAAGATCGTGAAGAAATGGCGGATACAGCCCGGCAAGATGTTCCTGATTGACTTGCAGGCCGGACGGGTTGTAGATGTCATCAAAATGAAGCAACAACTCGCCACTGCCAGGCCATACCGGCAATGGATAGAAAAATCGCGCTATCTCCTGGATGACTTGCCGGTGGCCGATAGCATTGGCGCGACAAATACCAAAGGCAGGCAATCCACTACGCAACAAGTTGCGTGTGGAATTGACACTCGAGCGCCTGCGGATGCCTCTCTGCTCGACATGCAGCAGGCATTCGGTTATTCGCAGGAAGACTTCAAGTTCATTCTCGCCCCCATGGCTTCCGCGGGCGAAGAAGCGATAGGTTCCATGGGCAACGATGCCGCGCTGCCGGTGTTGTCAGACAAGAACAAGGTGCTGTACAACTATTTCAAGCAGTTGTTCGCGCAGGTGACCAACCCGCCGATAGACCCGATCCGCGAAGAGATCGTGATGTCGCTCACTTCATTCATCGGCCCCAGGCCCAATCTGCTCGGCGTCGATGAGGCCGACCCGCAGTTGCGTCTGGAGGCGCAACAGCCGGTGCTGTCCAACGAGGATTTTGCCAAGCTGCGCGACATCGGCAGGCTGACGCAGGGGCGTTACAAATCGCTGGTGCTGGATATGACCTATCCCGCCAGCCAGGGCGCGAAGGGCTGCGAGGCCGCAATCAAGGCGCTGTGCGCCGCAGCCGACAAGGCGGTGGCCGCAGGCTATAACGTGCTGATCCTGTCCGACCGGGCGGTGTCGAGAAAGCGCGTAGCCATCCCCGCGCTGCTGGCCTGCGCCGCAGTGCATCATCACCTGATAAGTGCGGGCTTGCGCACCAGCACCGGCCTGGTGGTGGATACCGGTTCGGCGCGCGAAGTGCATCATTTCGCGCTGCTCGCCGGTTACGGCGCCGAGGCAGTGTGTCCGTGGCTGGCGTATGAAACCATCGCTTCCCTCGGCGATGGCCTGCCGAAAAACCTGCCCGCCAAGGAAGCCAGCAAGCGCTTCATCAAGGCGGTGAACAAGGGCCTGCTCAAGGTGATGTCCAAGATGGGCATCTCCACTTACCAGTCCTATTGCGGCGCGCAGATATTCGAGGCCATCGGCCTGAATGCCGAATTTGTCGAAAAGTATTTCACCGGCACGGCAACCCAGATCGAGGGCATCGGCCTGCATGAGGTGGCCGAAGAAGCGGTGCGCACCCACCAGTCCGCATTCGGCAACGACCCGGTGCTGGCTGACGCGCTCGAAGCGGGTGGCGAATATGCCTGGCGCGTGCGCGGCGAGGAGCATCTATGGACGCCCGACACCATCGCAAAATTGCAGAACGCCACGCGCACCAATAATTTTTCGACCTACAAGGAATACGCCAGGTTGATCAACGATCAGGATCAGCGCATGAAAACCTTGCGCGGGCTGTTTGTGGTCAGGCCGGCGGGGGGGCCGGTGCCGCTGGCGGAAGTCGAGCCGGCGCAGGAAATCGTCAAGCGCTTCGCCACCGGCGCGATGTCGCTCGGTTCGATTTCCACCGAAGCGCATACCACGCTGGCGATCGCCATGAACCGCATCGGCGGCAAGTCCAACACCGGCGAAGGCGGCGAGGATGCGAACCGCTTCCGCGAGCTCAAGGCGGGCGAGAAGCTGTCCGGCATCATCGGCAAGAACCGCGTTGCAGCCGACCTGACGATGCAGCAAGGCGATTCGCTGCGTTCAAAAATCAAGCAGGTGGCCTCCGGACGTTTCGGGGTGACGGCGGAATATCTCTCCAGTGCCGAGCAGATCCAGATCAAGATGGCGCAGGGCGCCAAGCCCGGCGAGGGCGGCCAGTTGCCCGGCCACAAGGTGTCCGAATACATCGGTTTCCTGCGCCACTCCGTGCCGGGTGTGGGCCTGATTTCCCCGCCGCCGCACCATGATATTTATTCGATCGAAGACCTGGCGCAGCTGATCCATGACCTGAAAAATTCCAATCCGTCCGCCTCGATTTCGGTCAAGCTGGTGTCCGAAGTCGGCGTGGGCACCGTGGCGGCGGGCGTGTCCAAGGCGAAGGCCGACCACATCGTGATCTCCGGCCACGATGGCGGCACGGGCGCATCGCCCCTGTCGTCCATCAAGCACGCCGGCACGCCGTGGGAGCTTGGCCTGGCGGAAGCGCAGCAGACGCTGGTGCTGAACAGGCTGCGCGGGCGCGTCGCGTTGCAGGTGGACGGCCAGCTCAAGACCGGGCGCGATGTGCTGATCGGCGCCCTGCTTGGCGCCGATGAATTCGGTTTCGCCACAGCACCCCTGGTGGTGGAAGGCTGCATCATGATGCGCAAGTGCCACCTCAATACCTGCCCGGTGGGCGTGGCGACGCAGGACCCCGAGCTGCGCAGGAAATTCACCGGCCAGCCGGAACACGTGGTGAACTACTTCTTCTTTGTCGCCGAAGAACTGCGCGAATACATGGCGCAGCTGGGCATCCGCAAGGTTGATGACCTGATCGGCCGCAGCGATTTGCTCGACATGAAGCACGGCATCACGCACTGGAAGGCGCAGGGCCTGGATTTCTCCAGAATTTTCCATCAGCCGGATGTGCCTGCCGGCGTGGCCCGTTTCCAAGCGGAAGAGCAGGAGCACGGACTGGAAAAGGCGCTGGATAACCAATTGATCGCGCAAGCCAGGGATGCGCTGGAGCATAAAACACCGGTGGTCATCGAGAGCGCCATCAAAAATGTTAACCGCACTGTCGGCACCATGCTGTCGCACGAAGTGGCGAAGCGTTATGGCCAGGCCGGGCTGCCGGCCAACACCATCACCGTAAAGCTGAAAGGTTCTGCGGGGCAGAGCTTTGGCTCCTTCCTCGCGCATGGCATCACGCTGGAACTGACCGGCGAGTGCAACGACTATGCCGGCAAGGGTTTGTGCGGCGGCCGCATCGTGGTGCTGCCGCCCGGGGAGTGCAGATTTGTGGCGGCAGAAAATATCATCGTCGGCAACACGGTGCTGTACGGCGCGACCAGCGGCGAGGGCTATTTCTGCGGTGTGGCGGGCGAGCGTTTTGCCGTGCGCAATTCCGGCGCCGTCGCGGTGGTGGAAGGCGTGGGCGACCACGGCTGCGAATACATGACCGGCGGCATGGTGGTCGTGCTGGGCCAGACCGGGCGCAATTTTGCCGCAGGCATGTCCGGCGGCGTGGCTTACGTGCTGGATGAGGAAGGCACATTTGCCGGGCGCTGCAACATGTCCATGGTGCAACTGGAGGCGATCCCCGAAGAGGCGGCAGCCAGCGAGACCGGCGAGGTCGAGGTGCATGGCCGCGTGCATCTCAATCATCTGGGCAAGGCCGATGCAGCGGCCTTGCGCGGCAAGATCGAGAAGCACTTGCGCTACACCGGCAGCGTGCGTGCCAAGCTTATTCTCGATAACTGGGCGCGCTACCTGCCGAAATTCGTCAAGGTGATGCCGACCGAATATCGCCGCGCCCTGCAGGAAATTGCGGCGCAGCAAGCCGGGATCACGGGCATGGCATGATGAATCCACCCCTGATTATTATGGAACTCGCTATGCCCGTTTCCCTCACCCCAACCCTCTCCTGCCTGCGTGTGTTGTTGGGGCTTCAGCCCCTTACAACCACGGCGTACCTCTTGCGGGTGCAGCGGGAGAGGGGGCAAACGAATCGCTTCGCGAGTTTTACGTTAATGGAGGTTGCGTAAGTGGGCAAGATCACTGGGTTCATGGAGTTCCACCGCCTGAGCGAAGAGTATTTGCCGGTTGCGAAACGCCTGAAAAATTATCGCGAGTTCGTGCTGCACCTGACTGACGAGCAGGCCCGGACGCAGGGTGCGCGTTGCATGGATTGCGGCATTCCGTTCTGCACGACAGGGTGCCCGGTCAACAACATCATCCCCGACTGGAATGATCTGGTGTATCGCGGCAACTGGAAGCAGGCGCTGGACGTGCTGCACTCCACCAACAACTTCCCGGAAATGACCGGGCGCATCTGCCCCGCGCCGTGCGAAGCGGCGTGTACGCTGAATATCAACGATGATGCGGTGGGCATCAAGTCCATCGAGCACGCCATCATCGACAAGGGCGGCGAGAACGGCTGGGTAGTGCCGCAGCCGCCGCAGCAAAAGACCGGAAAAAAGGTTGCGGTAGTCGGCTCCGGCCCCGCCGGGCTGGCGGCAGCGCAACAACTGGCGCGCGCCGGGCACGACGTGGTGGTGTTTGAAAAGAACAGCCGTATCGGCGGCCTGTTGCGCTACGGCATCCCCGACTTCAAATTCGACAAGCGCCTGATTGACTGGCGCATGGCGCAATTGCAGGCCGAGGGCGTGGAATTCCGCACCGGCGTATTCGTCGGCAAGGATGCACCCGGCAAGGGCGTGGCCAATGATGCGAAGAAGACCGTCACGCCAAAAGAATTGCTGCAAAAATTTGATGCCGTGATCCTGGCCGGCGGCGCGGAACAGCCGCGCGACTTGCCGGTGCCGGGACGCGAACTGACGGGCGTGCACTATGCGCTGGAGTTCCTCATTCCGCAGAACAGGGAAGTGGCGGGCGACGGCAAGAACCCGATCTCGGCCCGCGGCAAGCATGTGGTGGTGATCGGCGGCGGTGATACCGGCTCCGATTGTGTGGGCACCTCCAACCGCCACGGCGCAGCCTCGATCGTGCAGTTTGAAGTGATGCCGCGCCCTCCGGAAACGGAAAACAGGCCGCTGGTGTGGCCGAACTGGCCGATGAAGCTGCGCACCTCCAGCTCGCACGAAGAAGGATGTCAGCGCGACTGGGCGGTGGCCACCAGGGAATTCACCGGCAGGAACGGCAGGGTCACCGGACTCAAAGCGGTTCGCGTCGAGTGGAAGGACGGCAGGATGCAGGAAATGCCGGGCAGCGAGTTTGAAATGAAAGCCGACCTGGTATTGCTGGCGATGGGCTTTACCAATCCGCTGCAGCAAGTGCTGGATGCGTTCGGTGTGGAGAAGGACAGCCGCGGCAATGCCAGGGCCACGACCGATGGCGCAGGCTGTTACCAGACCAGCGTGGACAGGGTGTTCGCCGCAGGCGACATGCGCCGCGGCCAATCGCTGGTGGTATGGGCCATACGCGAGGGCCGCCAGGCCGCCCGTGCAGTGGATGAGTATTTGATGGGCAGTTCGGTGTTGCCCCGTTAGCCCAGAAAAAAAACAATTAGCCACAGAGAACACAGAGATCACAGAGAAAAACACTGGTTTATTACAATAAACACCTCGTTTATACGGTCGAAGATAGCCTCTTAAGAATCCTGAACTATCTCTGTGGCCTCTGGTGTAACAACTAGCCATTCGACTAGACTGGCAAAGAACACCAGTCAAGTCGCTGGTTATGTGGCTTGAATTTAAGATTTTTGATTTAGTAACAGTAGATAGAAAAGAGAAAACATGAACTTCAAACTGAAAAACGATACCTTCCTGCGCGCGCTGCTGCGCCAGCCAACCGATTACACGCCGCTGTGGATGATGCGCCAGGCCGGACGTTACCTGCCGGAATACTGCGCCACGCGCAAGCGCGCGGGTAGCTTCCTCAACCTGTGCAAGAGTCCGGACATGGCGACGGAAGTAACCTTGCAACCGCTGGATCGCTTCCCGCTGGATGCGGCGATCTTGTTTTCGGACATCCTCACCGTGCCGGATGCGATGGGCCTCGGCCTGTATTTCGCCGAGGGCGAAGGCCCCAAGTTTGAACGCCCGTTGAACGACGAGGCCGCCATCAAGGCGCTACGCGTGCCGGATATCGGCAGAGATTTGAAATATGTGACCGATGCCGTGTCGCAGATCCGCAAGGCGCTGGATGGGCGCGTGCCGCTGATCGGTTTCTCCGGCAGCCCGTGGACGCTGTCCTGCTACATGGTGGAAGGCGGCAGCAGCGACGACTACGCCAGGGTGAAGACCTTGATGTACAAGGAGCCCAGGCTGATGCACCACATCCTGGGTGTCACCGCTCAGGCGGTGACGGCTTACCTCAACGCGCAGATCGAAGCGGGTGCGCAGGCCGTGATGATTTTCGATTCCTGGGGCGGGGCGTTGTCGCACGCCGCGTACCACGAGTTTTCGCTGCCCTACATGCAGCGCATCGTGGCCGGCTTGATCAAGGAAAAAGACGGTGTGCGCATTCCTTCCGTTGTGTTCACCAAGGGCGGTGGTCTGTGGATAGACAGCATCGCCGACATCGGCTGCGATGCGGTGGGCCTGGATTGGACCATGGACATCGGCGTGGCGCGCCAGCGCGTCGGCCACAAGGTGGCCCTGCAAGGCAACCTAGACCCGTCCGTGCTGTTTGCCACACCGGAAGTCATCCGCGCCGAAACGGAGCGCGTGCTCGCCAGCTACGGTTACGGCAGCGGCCATGTGTTCAACCTGGGGCATGGCATTTCCCAGTTCACCAACCCGGATAACGCGGCGGCGCTGGTGCAGGCGGTGCATGAACTGAGCCGCAAATATCACTAAACATAGCACCAGGAAATGCTTGACATTCGCGGGGTTGTACACAACCCCGCGCCTAGCCAAAGGCCGCGAGGGATTACCCGTGCGGCCTTTGATTTTTGTATGCAACAAATTGTTTGTATTGATATATTTTTATGCCTATGAAATGAGCGGGCGAACAAAACCGTATATAAATTTGCACTTAACCGGGTTGTTGCAGGGTTATTCACATCATTATCCACAGCTTGTGTGGACAACAAAAAATAGGCATACGGGTCAAACTGGTTGGCGCAGTTTTGTAGAAATTTCCGGAGGAAGATTCACTAAATGCCGATAGTTCGCGTCGCGCTGGATGTGCCGTTGGCTACACTGTTTGATTATGTGCTGGCGGATGGCATCGCGGTGCCGGGGCAGCGCGTGATCGTGCCGTTCGGGCGCAAGCAGGTGGTGGGTGTGGTGATGGAATGCGCGGCGGATTCCGAACTAGCGGCGGAACGCATCAAGCCTGTGGTGCGGGTGCTGGACGAGATTCCGCCGTTGCCTGCCGAGTTGCTTGCCCTGCTGCGTTTCTGCAGCGACTATTACCATCATCCCCTCGGCGCCACCGTGCTGTCCGCCTTGCCGGTGCGGCTGCGTTCCTGCGAGCCGGTCACGTTCAAGGAGGCGCTGCAATACACGCTCAGTGTCAGTGGGCGCACGCTCGACCCGAGCCAGTTGGGTAAACGCAAGGTGGTGCAGCAGCGCATCCTCACGGCTTTGCAGGCGGGCGCATTGAGCGCCGCACAGTTGCGTGCACTGTCGCCGAGCGCACCGTCTGCGCTCAAGGCGTTATTGCAGGCGGGGTGGGTGGAGGCCCTTTCCCCCGGCCCCTCTCCCGCCAACGGGAGAGGGGAGCAGATTGCGTTCAATAATGCGCACACGCTGACCGCCGCGCAGCAGCAGGCGGTGGACGCCGTCATGCAGGCGCACGGCTATGGCTGCTTTCTGCTGCATGGCATTACCGGCAGCGGCAAGACCGAGATTTATGTGCACCTGATGCATCAGGTGTTGCAGCGGGGCGGGCAAGTGCTGCTGCTGGTGCCGGAGATCAATCTCACGCCGCAGCTGGAAAATTATTTCCGCAGCCGTTTTCCGGACGCCGAACTGGTCAGCCTGCACAGCGGCCTTTCCGATGGCGCACGCACGCAGAACTGGCTGCGGGCGCAGTCCAGCCAGGTGCGCATCGTGCTCGGCACGCGCCTGGCGGTGTTTGCGCCGCTGCCGCAACTGGCGCTGGTCATCGTGGACGAGGAGCACGACGCCTCGTTCAAGCAGCAGGACGGCCTGCGCTACTCGGCGCGAGATGTGGCGATTTTCCGCGCCAATCAGCGCGGTGTGCCGATCGTGCTCGGCTCCGCCACGCCCTCGCTGGAGAGTTATTACAACGCGCAGACCGGACGCTATCGCCTGCTGCGACTCGCCGAGCGCGCCTTGGCGACGGCCAGGCTGCCGACCGTGCGCTGCATCAATATCAGCAATGCCGTATTGCAGCATGGCATCAGTGAGCAGTTGCTCAGCGCGCTGGAGCAGTGCCTGCAACGCGGTGAGCAGAGCCTGGTGTTCATCAACCGGCGCGGCTATGCGCCGGTGCTGATGTGCACCGCTTGCGGCTGGCTGTCCGACTGTCCGAATTGCGCGGGCAAGCTGGTGCTGCACTTGCAGGACAAGCGTTTGCGCTGCCACCACTGCGGCCATCAGGCGCGCGTGCCGCATGCCTGTCCGTCCTGCGGCGACACCGACCTGCAGCCGGTCGGTATCGGCACGCAGCGCGTGGAAAGCGCGTTGCAGGAATATTTTCCCAAGGCGCGCATCCTGCGGGTGGACCGTGACAGTACGCGCAACAAGGGTGCGTGGAATGCCATGCGCCGGCAGATCCACGATGAGGCGGTGGACATTCTGGTGGGGACGCAGATACTGGCGAAGGGGCACGACTTTCCCAACCTGACGCTGGTGGGTGTGCTCAACCCCGACAGTGCGCTGTACAGCAGCGATTTTCGCGCCTCGGAAAAGCTGTTCGCGCAACTTGCGCAGGTGGCGGGGCGCGCCGGGCGTGCCGACAAACCGGGCGAAGTGCTGATCCAGACCGCCTTTCCCGACCATCCGCTATTCAGCGCTTTGCGCGAGCACGATTACGACGCGTGGGCAAAAATCCTGTTGGCGGAGCGCCAGTCTGCCGGCTTTCCCCC
>Ga0209726_10008312_pt1 | contig 11232 bp, 7 predicted proteins | sample Subgrocontami54m_FD_187453 | JGI IMG/M metagenome (GOLD analysis project Ga0209726, IMG submission 187453) | Subsurface groundwater microbial communities from S. Glens Falls, New York, USA - GMW46 contaminated, 5.4 m (SPAdes) (version 3) | ecosystem: Environmental > Aquatic > Deep subsurface >... | reverse complement strand
CGCGGGGCCCTCACTGGGTATTCTGTTGCAGTATCCGACCGAAGCGCAGAAGCCGGAGGCGGCGCTGCGGCGGTCGACCGTGGAGCTGATCCCTCACCCCCGGCCTTTCTCCGCGGAGGAGAGGGGTAAGAAAGAAGCCGTTGTGGCGTTCATCGGTTCCGGGAACTATGCCACGGCGGTCTTGATTCCGGCCTTTAAGGAGGCAGGCGCCCGGTTGAGGACGGTCGCTTCGAGCGGCGGCGTCAGCGGCGTGCATGCCGGGCGGAAGTTCGGATTCGAGGCGACGACCACCGATACGGAGAGTGTCTTTTCCGACTCGGAGATCAACACGGTCGTCATCGCCACCCGGCACGACAGCCATGCGCGGCTGGTCTGTCAGGCGCTCAACGCAGGTAAAGATGTCTTTGTGGAAAAACCGATGGCGCTGACATTGCCTGAACTCAAGGACATTGAGAAAGCCCATGCGGTAGCGGTCGAAGGCGGCCATAATCCGTTGGTGATGGTCGGTTTCAACCGCCGCTTTGCCCCTCAAGTTCAGAAAATGAAAGCGCTGCTGGCGGGCGTGAAGGAACCGAAGGCCTTCGTGATGACGGTGAACGCGGGCGCCCTTCCGCCGGAACACTGGACCCACGATTCTGCCGTGGGCGGTGGCCGGATCGTCGGCGAGGGGTGTCATTTTATCGACCTGCTGCGCTTTCTCGGGGACTCCCCCATCCGCGGATTTCAGGCCGTCTCGATCGGCAAGGTTCCCGGCATGGCGGTGACGGAGGACAAGGCAAGCATCACATTGCGCTTCGAAGACGGCTCGATCGGGACCATTCACTATCTCGCGAACGGCCACAAGTCCTTTCCGAAAGAGCGGCTGGAGGTTTTTGCCGGCGGTCGCATTCTCCAATTGGATAACTACCGCAAGCTCAAAGGCTTTGGTTGGCCGGGGTTCCGGACGATGAACCTCTGGCGGCAGGATAAGGGACAAAAGGGGTGCGCCGCCTCCTTCGTGCAGGCGGTCGAACGAGGAGGGAATGCGCCGATTCCGTTTGAGGTTCTGATGGAAGTGAGCCGGGTGTCGATCGAGGTGGCGGAGGCGCTACGATGACGGCTGGGATAAAGAGCCCTTTGATCGACCTCTGGCAAAGCATACCATGAAATATCGTAGTGCTAGTCCGATATTTCATGGTATTATGGGTGCCATGATCCCACGCCCAACCCATCTTGATCAACTGGCCCACAGATTGGCCAACTTTCCGGTTGTGGCCCTGCTCGGCCCGAGACAGGTCGGTAAAACGACACTGGCAAGAGCGTTGGCCGCGCAGTGGGATGGACCGATGCGACACTTCGATTTGGAAGACCCGGACGATCAGGCCCGTCTGGCCGACCCGGCCTTTGTGTTGCGGCCGCTCACCGGGTTGGTGGTGCTGGATGAGATTCAGACACGGCCCGATCTTTTTCCGCTTTTGCGCGTACTGGCTGATCGCCCGGATACCCCCGCCCGCTTTCTGATTCTCGGCAGCGCCGCACCGGAATTGCTCCGCCACACGGCGGAAACGCTGGCGGGCAGGGTGGCGTTTCATGAACTCGACGGTTTGGCGCTGGACGAAATCGCGTCCGTTAAAGTAGGATTAAGCGAAAGATTACGGCGTTCCGCTAAAGTAGGATTAAGCGAAGGATTACGGCGTTCCGCTGAGACCGGCGCCGACCGGCTCGATACCCGCTGGCTGCGAGGGGGGTTCCCCCGCGCACTGCTGGCGGCCGACCAGGCCGGAAGTCGCGAATGGGGCGACGCTTTCATCCGCACGTATCTCGAACGTGATCTGCCACAACTGGGTATCCACCTCTCCGCAATCACCTTGCGTCGCTTCTGGACCATGCTCGCCCACTATCACGGGCAAACCTGGAATGGGAGTGAGTTGGCGCGTGCGCTGGGCGTGAGCGACAAGACCGTGTCGCGCTACCTGGATATCCTGGAGGGCACCTTTATGGCCTTTCGTCTGTCGCCCTGGCATACCAACCTTGGCAAGCGAGAGGTGAAATCACCCAAGGTGTATGTGGCCGATACCGGCGTTTTGCACCGCCTGTTAGGCATAGGTGGGTTGGATGACCTGCTGGCTCACCCCAAGTGCGGCGCGTCATGGGAGGGGTTCATGTTGCACGAAATCATCCGCCGCACCGGCGCACAGCGCGGCGAGGTGTTTTTCTGGGGCGTGCATACCGGCGCCGAACTGGATTTGCTAATTCATCGCAACGGACGCCGCTTGGGCTTTGAAATCAAGTTAACGCGCTCACCCAAGGTGACACCCTCGATGCGTTCATCCCGTGAGGCGCTGGGTTTGGATCGGCTTTATGTCGTTTGTCACGGCGAGGGCGAGCCCTGGCCGTTGGCGGAGGGGATGACCGCGGTTCCGGCCCTGTGCTTGGCCTCGCCGAAATGGCGGCCGGAGTGATGGCGATGAAATCCATTGATCTCATCGCCGGCGCTCGCCCCAACTTTATGAAGATCGCGCCGATCATCGACGCCCTGAAAGCCGCCCGGACGCGTGGCAGCCGCCTCACCTATCGCTTGATCCACACCGGCCAGCATTACGACCGCGCCATGTCCGGCGATTTCTTTGAGCAGCTCGGTATCCCGGAGCCGGACGTCAATCTGGAAGTCGGCTCCGGGACGCAAGCCGAGCAGACATCGGCCATCATGGTGCGTTACGAAAAACTGCTGCTGGAACAGCGCAGTGATCTCTGCCTGGTGGTGGGCGATGTCACCTCCACCATGGCCTGCGCGATCGCGGCGCAGAAGCTTTGTGTGCCGGTGGCGCATGTGGAAGGCGGCATCCGCTCCGGCGACTGGACCATGCCCGAAGAGATCAATCGGATGGTAACGGACGCCATCACGAATTATTTTTTCACGACCAGCGAAATTGCAAATCAGAATCTTCGGCGATCGGGGGTGCCCGACGCACGGATCTTTTTCGTCGGCAACACCATGATCGATACGCTGCTGGCCAATATGGATCGGCTCCGCCCGCCCCCCTTCTGGGACGAAATAGGGCTCAAAACGGGGCGCTACTTTGTTGTTACCCTACACCGACCGGCGAATGTGGATGGAACCGATCAGTTGAAGGTCATGCTGTCGGCGATTGGCGAAGGTTGCCGGGGTCTGCCGGTGATCTTTCCGGTTCACCCGCGCACCGCCAAAACGCTGGGGGAGCTGGTGGGCTGGCCGGAGAATCTACACATGGTTGAGCCGCAGCCTTATCTGGAGTTCAACTATTTGGTGAAGCACGCCAAGGCGGTGATGACCGATTCTGGAGGAATTACAGAAGAGACGACCGTGATGGGTGTGCCCTGTATCACCCTGCGCGACACCACGGAGCGCCCGGAAACGGTGTCGGTCGGGACGAACGAGTTGATTGGAACCGATCCCTCGAAGCTGGCGCCGGCTTTGAACAAGCTGTTTTCGGGCAAATGGAAAAGCGGCGCAATTCCGGAAAAATGGGACGGCAAGACAGGAGAGCGGATCGTGGAGATTCTGGATCGACTGCTCTCGAAGGCGGATCAATGACGGCCATTTCTCAATTCGCTCTCAAAGCACGGACCGCTTATGCCCTGGGGCTGCCGAACATCTTCCGAGTCACCGCTTATCGGTTAAGTCTCTTCCTCGGTTTGAACGCAGCCCGGCGTCTTAAGGCGCGAGAACTCAAAGGCCCTTTTTTCCGACCTGTGTCGGTTCCAATAAAGGCCACCCCGTCGACTGCGTGGCGGGACCAGGCGCGCTTTTTCGGCCGGTTTCCGGTGGCGTGGTCAGGAAGGGAATGCCCTGACTGGCATGCAAATCCGATTTCCGGTACGAGGGTCGAGGGGTCGGATCGTCCCTGGTGGGAAATACCTGACTTTGATCCGCAGGTTGGAGACATCAAGGCGGTTTGGGAGGCGTCCCGTTTTGATTGGGTTCTGGTAATGGCCCAGCGGGCCGCCGCCGGGGAGGCCGGCGAGTGGACACGCCTGAACGCCTGGCTGGACGACTGGTGTACAGCCAACCCCGCTTACCTCGGGCCCAACTGGAAGTGTGGTCAGGAAGCATCGATCCGGGTCATGCATCTGGCGATGGCGGCGTTGATCTCCGGGCAAGCGGAAAACCCCTGCAACTCCCTCCTCGATTTGATTGAGGCGCACTTGATGCGTATCTCGCCGACCTTGAGCTACGCCATGGCCCAAGATAATAATCACGGAACCTCGGAGGCCGCCGCACTTTTTATCGGAGGCAGTTGGCTCGCCCGCTCCGGCAGATCCAATGCGAGACATTGGGAACGGCTGGGACGTGGTTGGCTAGAGAATCGCGCTGTTCGGCTGATCGAGCCCGATGGCAGCTTTAGCCAGTACTCCGTGAATTATCATCGGCTCATGCTCGATACATTCAGCATGGTGGAGGTCTGGCGCCGCCAGGCCGGGCTGGAGGGCTTCTCCACAACGTGGCAGACCCGCGCCGCGGCTGCCGCGCGTTGGCTGGCCGCCATCGTGGACCCGGAATCGGGAGATGCGCCGAACCTGGGCGCCAATGACGGCGCGCGACTGCTGCCGCTGACCGACACTGACTTTCGGGATTTTCGGCCTTCGGTGCAACTGGCCATGACCCTGTTTACCGGGAGCCGCCTCTATCCCGCAGAGGGAAGTTGGAATGTGCCTCTACATTGGCTGGGGGTGGGTGTGCCCGAGAAAGTGGCTGAACCGGCGTCAAGCCGGCTCTTTGATGATGGAGGATATGCGCTTCTGCGCCGCGGGCAGGCAATGGCAATGTTGCGTTATCCAAGATTCCGTTTCCGGCCTAGCCAGGCGGATGCGCTGCATGTGGATCTATGGGTCTCGGGTGAGAATCTTCTGAGAGATGCCGGAAGCTTTAGCTATCACACCGATGAACATTGGATCAACTATTTTTCCGGTACGTTAGGTCATAATACCGTTCAGTTTGATGGCCAGGATCAGATGCCAAGACTTGGCCTGTTTTTATTTGGAGATTGGCTAAAAACGCTTGCCCTGACACCCTTATTGGAGACGGAGCAAGGGGTTTCGTGCGGCGCCGCCTACTCAGACCGAGACGGCGTGGCGCATCGGAGAGTCGTAAGCTTGGAGAGCAAACAGCTTGTCGTGCGCGATGAAGTCTCTGGTTTTGAGCAAAAAGCGGTCTTGCGCTGGCGTCTCAGGCCGGGCCAATGGAAGGTGGTAGGGAATGTGGCCGCCGATGGACGGCACCAGGTGTCGATTCATGCCAGCTCCCCGATTATTCGATTTGACCTGATTCAAGGTTGGGAGTCTCGTTACTATTTACAAAAATCGGCCGTTCCGGTGCTGGAGGTGGAAGTAGGGGAACCAGGCATTTTAACCACGGAGTACCGCTGGTTGTCATGAGGATTCTATATTTCCATCAACATTTTTCCACCCCGCAAGGGACGACTGGAATCCGCTCGTATGAAATGGCCCGACGGCTCATCACGCGCGGGCATGACGTCGTGATGGTATGCGGTCGTTATCAGGGAGGGGAAACCGGGCTCACCTCTCCTTTTATCGGCGGTCGCCGTCGGGGTCCCGTGGACGGCATCGATATTATCGAGTTTGACCTGGCCTATTCAAACAGTGACCGATTTACTAAACGCGCGGCGACATTTGTGAAGTTTGCGCTTAAAAGCATCGGTCTGGCGCTCACGGAGCGTTACGACGTATTGTTTGCCACGACCACGCCGCTTACGGCGGGCATTCCGGGTATTTTTGCCCGGTGGTTGCGGGGCAAGCGGTTTGTTTTTGAAGTGCGGGACCTGTGGCCGGAGCTGCCGAAGGCGATGGGGGTGATCCGCAATCGATTTGCGCTCGGGGCGATGTCTCTGCTCGAATGGATCTCGTACCACTCGGCGAACCGGTTGGTCGGGCTGTCGCCCGGCATTGTGAAAGGGATCGCCAGGCGAGGGATCCCCGGAAATAGAATTTCGTTGGTGCCAAACGGCTGCGACCTCGATATTTTTGCCGGGCCGGCCGCCCCCTGGCGGCCCGAAGGTATGAACGAGAAGGATCTACTCGCAGTCTTTACTGGAACCCACGGTATGGCCAATGGGCTGGATGCCGTTCTTGATGCGGCGGCCGAACTGAAGCGGCGCGGGCGGAAAGACATTCGGCTTCTATTGATCGGAGAGGGAAAGCTCAAACCGGCGTTACAGGCCCGTGCCGAACGCGAAGGCCTGCACAATGTGATCTTCCACCCCCCGGTCAACAAAGCGCGTCTCGCAGGTCTGATGGCGGGCACCGATTTGGGGTTACAGATTCTGGCAAACATCCCGGCCTTCTATTACGGGACATCACCGAACAAGTTTTTCGATTATATCGCCTCCGGATTACCGGTGCTGAACAACTATCCCGGTTGGCTGGCAGAGATGATTACCAAAGCCGGGTGTGGCTTTGCCGTACCGCCGAATGACCCAGAGGCCTTCGCAAATGCGCTTGAACTGGCGGCAGATGATCGTAACACGTTGAAGGAAAAGGGGCGACGAGCACTTGCCCTTGCGAAATCAAAGTTCAACCGCACAGAACTTGCTGATACATTCGTTGACTGGGTGACGGGGGCGGCACAGTGATCAAGCGATTCATCGATATCTTGGCGGCAGGATTTGGGCTGTGTTTTTTGTTCCCCTTTTTTTTGATCGTGGCCTGGTTGATTCGTAACAAACTCGGCAGTCCTATTTTTTTTCTCCAAACTCGCCCGGGCCTCTACGGAAAGTCGTTTCGGATGGTTAAATTCCGCACCATGGCAGACATGAAGAATCTCTCCGGGGAACTGCTGCCGGATGAAGTTCGCTCGACCCCTTTTGGCAAGTTCTTGCGAGCATCAAGCCTTGACGAACTGCCGGAGTTGTGGAATGTGCTCAAAGGCGACATGAGCCTCGTCGGGCCGCGGCCTTTACTGATGGAATATCTTCCGCTTTACACGCCAGAGCAAGCGCGGCGGCATGAGGTGCGTCCGGGGATTACAGGTTGGGCACAGGTGAACGGGCGTAATGCCCTCAGTTGGGAAGAGAAATTTAAGCTGGATGTTTGGTATGTGGATCACCCCTCTTTTGGGTTGGACATGAAAATTCTTTGGATGACGATTTCAAGTGTTCTCCGTAAGTCAGGAATCAATCAGAAGGGACAGTCAACGATGGAAAAATTTCGCGGTAAAGATGCTCAGGAGGCGCCTTAGTGGGGGCACTTCTCATTGTCGGAGCCGGTGGGCACGGGAAGGTGGTGGCGGATGCAGCATTATCCACCGGCAGGTGGGATGAAGTTGTGTTTCTGGATGACGCCTGGCCTGGAAAGAAGGAGAATGGCCGGTGGGGTATTAGCGGAAAGGTGGAAAATCTTTCGGAGTGGCAGATTCGCTGCAAAGATGCGGTTGTGGCAGTGGGTGACAATCGGCTACGTCTCATATTCCAGCATCGGCTTGTCGATGCTGGGTTTGAAATTGTGTCTGTCATTCATCCGTCGGCACAAATCAGCCCGTTTACCCAAATCGGTGCTGGGAGCGTGGTTTTCGCCAATGCTGTGGTAAATGTAGGCACGGTCATTGGAGAAGGCGCCATTATCAACACGGCTGCGACGATCGATCACGATTGTCGCTTGGGGATGGGAGTTCATGTTTCCCCTGGCGCCCACTTGGCAGGCGGCGTTTTGGTGGGTGAGTTTTCATGGATTGGGATCGGCGGTGTGGTGCGTGACTTGATTTCAATCGGGTCGGATGTCATCGTGGGGGCGGGGGCGGTGGTTGTGGCGGATATCCCGGACGGCATGACGGTCATGGGCGTTCCGGCTCGTCCTAAAAATATGAATAAGTAGAGATGAATCATGTTGAATACCCCTTTTCCCCCTTGGCCGTCATTTACTGAAGAAGAAGCCGAAGCAGTTCGTCATGTCTTGCTTTCCAATAAGGTGAACTATTGGACTGGCGAAGAAGGACGCGCTTTTGAGAAGGAGTTCGCGGCATCGGTGGGCTGCAAGTATGCAATCGCGCTGGCGAACGGCACGGTGGCCCTGGATTTGGCCTTAAAGGTCCTTGGCATTGGACCTGGCGATGAGGTGGTTGTCACACCACGCACATTTCTTGCCTCTGTAAGTTGCATCGTGAACGCAGGGGCAACCCCCGTGTTCGCAGAGGTGGACGCCGATTCTCAAAACATTAAAGCAGAGACCATTCGCGAGGTTCTGACGCCGCGCACTCGGGCCATCATTTGCGTTCATTTGGCGGGGTGGCCGTGCGAGATGGACGCAATCATGGCACTGGCGGAGGAGGTGGGGCTTTATGTGATCGAGGATTGTGCGCAGGCTCATGGGGCCAAATACAAAGGGCGCGCCGTTGGGACGATCGGGCAGCTTGGGGCATGGTCATTCTGTCAGGATAAGATTATGACGACGGGTGGAGAAGGCGGCATGTTGACCACGAACGATGAGGCATTGTGGTCAACGGCGTGGTCGTTTAAGGATCATGGCAAGTCGTGGAATGCCGTCTATGACAGACAACATCCGCCCGGATTCCGCTGGTTACACGACTCCTTTGGGACCAACTGGCGTTTAACGGAAATGCAATCGACTATCGGCAGAATTCAGCTCCGCAGATTATCCGAGTGGATAGAAAACAGAAGAAAAAACGCGTCGCTGTTGACAAGTTGTTTTTCTCGCATTCGTGCTCTGCGTGTAACCGATCCACCCGCTGAAATAGAGCATTCTTATTACAAGTATTATGTTTTTGTCCGCCCAAAAATGCTGAAAAGTCATTGGAATCGCGACAGGATTCTAGAAGCAATCAATGCGGAGGGTATTCCTTGCTTTACTGGAAGTTGCAGCGAAATTTATTTAGAAAAGGCTTTTGATCATGGATTACGGCCAAAACAACGATTAAAAACGGCTAAAGAACTTGGCGAAACCTCTCTTATGTTCCTCGTTCATCCCACACTTAAGGAAGCGAATATTTTAGACACCTGTCGTACGGTCGAAAAAGTGATGTCGAGTGCGGCAAGATGATCCCTATGACTTTCCTAAAAGTGATTCGAAGTGAAGGGGTGAAACATTGACAAAAAATATTGACAAAATTAAGGCAGCCGATATACTTAATCCATATCTTAAAAAAACAAAATTGTACATAGTAAGTATATTCAATATCATCATGGGCCGTCCTTTCAAGAGCAGACCGGACACCTTGCCGAGGTTCCATAAAACCTGACGCAGCATGAAGAGAGTGCTACCCGGCTTAACAGCAAGGAGAAGAAACGATGGTGAACCGGGCCAAATGCGCCGGAATGGCAAAAAGAGCATTTAACGTTGGATTATCGCTCGCCGCGCTCGTTTTTCTGGCTCCCGGCCTAATCCTGGTTGCCATTCTGATCAAACTCACCTCCAAAGGGCCGATCTTTTTCAAACAGGAGCGGATCGGGAAAAATTTCCGTCCGTTTCAACTCTATAAGTTTCGGACCATCGAAACGCAACCGGCGACACCGGGTGAGGCACCCCGCCTTCGGATTACAGGGATCGGACATTTCCTCCGTTCCTGCAAGCTGGACCGGCTTCCCCAATTGATCAACGTCCTCAAAGGAGAGATGAGCCTGGTCGGCCCCCGCCCTGAGATTAGAAAACATGTCGATCTCTTCCGAAAAGACTATGAAACCATTCTCACCATCTGCCCCGGAATGACCGATTTCTCCACGATTGAGATTCGGGACGTCTCGCTCCTCCTCTCGCAAGTGGACGACCCCGAGGCCTACTACGTCAACACCGTGTTGCCAAAAAAGATAAAGTTGGCCAAACAATATGTCCGCCAGCGTAGCCTGGCGCTCGATTTGAAGACACTCTTCACCAGCCTGCTGACCCTTTTCCTCGGCTTCCCCTTCCCCTTCTCAAAGAAAGAGAAAACCAAAAAGAAAACCTTCAAAGAGGTGATCGAAAAGTATCGCAGAGGCATTATTGTTTTTATTCATGCCGGCGCGATTCTGTTGTCGAGCGGCTCGGCCTTCTGGCTCCGTTTCGACGGGGAGATCCCTCTCTATCAATTCAATCTCATGATCACGACGCTTCCGCTGGTTCTCCTCCTCCGGCTCGCCGCCCTTCAATATTTCGGACTCAACCGAGGACTCTGGCGCTACGCCGGCATTCAGGATGTGGTCCATCTGGGAGGAGCCATTCTCGCCAGTTCAGTCGGGATATGGGCGACTCTGACCCTGTTCTTTATACAGGGGTATCCCCGGTCCATCTTCTTGATCGATGCGTTCTTCCTCCTGTTGATTTTGGCGGGTCTCCGGATCACAAAGCGGGTTTATATGATCCTCACGCAGGTAGAGATCGGCGCCCGCCGGGTCTTGATCATCGGCGCAGGCAACGCCGGAGAGATGGTCGCCCGGGATATGATCCAGAACCCCTCATACAACCGCCAGCCGATCGCTTTCATCGACGATGACCCCAGGAAAAGATCCTCCAAAATTCACAGCATCCCTGTGATTGGAAACAGCCATGAGATGGAAAGAGCCATCCAAGAGGTCCATCCGGACGAGTTCCTCATCGCCATTCCTTCTGCGGACGAGAAACAGATCAAGGGAATCATTGGCCGATGTAAATCATTTGGGCTTCCGATTAAGATTCTGCCGAATCTGACCGGTGTCTTGGGCGGAAAGGTCTCGATCAACCACATTCGAAATCTGGATATCGAGGACCTGATCGGAAGACGCGAGATGGAAATCAACGATCCCCATGTGGAGGCCAAAATAAAAGGGAGAAGGATTTTGGTGACCGGCGCCGGCGGATCGATCGGATCGGAGCTTTGCCGTCAAGTCGCCGCCTTTGGCCCTGAGGTTCTGATTTTATTTGAAAGAAGTGAAAACAATCTCCATCACATCCAGATCGAGCTTCTGGATAAATTTCCCGGAGTCTCCATCAAGGTCGTTTTAGGAGATGTCCTGAGCAGGGAAAAACTTCATCAGATATTTTCTTCCCATCGTCCCCACGTGATTTTCCATGCGGCGGCTTACAAACATGTTCCGATGATGGAGATCAATCCCCTGGAAGCGGTCCGGAACAACATCCTCGGAACCTACAATATGATCGCCATGGCGGACCGGTATGGCACGGAGGAATTTGTCCTGATCTCCACCGATAAGGCGGTGTACCCGACCAGCGTCATGGGCGCAAGCAAACGGGTTGCGGAGATGCTGGTCCACTATTTCAATCCGCGGAGCAAAA
>Ga0209726_10008306_pt1 | contig 11242 bp, 10 predicted proteins | sample Subgrocontami54m_FD_187453 | JGI IMG/M metagenome (GOLD analysis project Ga0209726, IMG submission 187453) | Subsurface groundwater microbial communities from S. Glens Falls, New York, USA - GMW46 contaminated, 5.4 m (SPAdes) (version 3) | ecosystem: Environmental > Aquatic > Deep subsurface >... | reverse complement strand
GAAGCGGGCCTTGTCGATGCCGCCGTAGCCGTTGGCCTTGACCCAGGGCGTGACGAAGTTCTGCGTGAGCGACAGCTCGAGCCGCTCCTTCTCGACCTCCTGCCTGGCCACGTCGTTGCGCTTGATGACGGTGGCGGTGGCCGCGGCCGGATCGGCGACGGTATCGCGCAGGCCCTTGGCGAGCGCCTTGATGAAGCCCTTGACGGCGGCCGGCTTCTCGGCCGCGAACTTCGGGCTCACCATCAGCACGTTGCCGTAGAGCTCGACGCCGTGGTCGCTCATCAGGATCATCACGATGTCGTCGACCGGCACGCCGCGCGACTTCAGGTTCATGTAGACCGAGAAGGAGAAACCGAACACGGCATCAACCTCGCCGGAGGCCAGCATCGGCTCCCGCACCGGAAAGCCGACGTTCTCGAACTTCATGGCCGAGTCGTCGAGCTTGTTGACCGACTTGAAGATCGGCCATTGCGCGTAGGCGCCGTCGGCGGCGGGAGCGCCGAACTTTTTGCCGGCGAGGCTCTTGGGATCGGCGCTGATGCCCTTGCTCTTGCGGCCGACGATGGCGAAGGGAGGACGGTCGTAGACCATCATCACCGCCTTGAGGTCGATCGAGGGATTCTCGTCGCGGAAGCGGACCAGCGAGTTCACGTCGCCGGTGCCGATGTCGTAGGTGCCGGAGGCGACGCGCGGGATCGACTCGCGCGAGCCGCTGCCGGTGTCGATGGTGACGTCCAGGCCTTCAGCCTTGAAGTAGCCCTTGTCGAGGGCAACCGTGAACGGCGCCGCCGGGCCCTCGAAGCGCCAGTCGAGGGTGAACTTGACGGGCGTCTGCGCTTGCGCGCTCACTGCGGTGCCAATGGCGAGCGCAAACACGGCGCCGGCGCCGAGACGTATCAGGCGGATCATGAGTGTCCCTCGTGAACCTGGTTGAACCCCGGCGCCAGTGTATCAGGGCCCCGGGCCTCGTCGGAACGCTCTTTTTGTGCGTGAAGAGGAGGCAATCGGCAGTCGGCAGTAGGCAATGGGCTCTAGAAATAGGCAGTTTGCAGTGGAGGCCAATACCTATTCACTACTGCCGCTTGCCCACTGCCTAGTGCCGGAGAACAGATGCCCACCTCGCGAAAATCCTATCCCGTCTCCTGGGATCAGTTCCACCGCGATGCGCGGGCGCTGGCGTGGCGGCTCGCCGACAAGGGCCCGTTCGAGGCGATCGTGTGCATCACGCGCGGCGGACTGGTGCCGGCCGCCATCGTGGCGCGCGAGCTCGACCTGCGGCTGGTCGAGACCGTGTGCGTGGCGAGCCACCACGAGTACATGAGCCAGGGTGAGCTGAGGGTGCTGAAGAGCATCGCGCCCTCGGTTCTCGCCATCGGCAACGGCAGGGGCAAGGGGGTGCTCCTGATCGACGACCTGACCGATACGGGCAAGACCGCCAAGATGGTTCGCGACATGCTGCCCGACGCGCATTTCGCCACCGTCTATGCCAAGCCGCTGGGCGCGCCGATGTGCCATACGTTCGTGACGGAGGTGTCGCAGGACACGTGGATCTATTTCCCCTGGGACCTCGACCTTCGCTATGTTGAGCCGATCCGGGACGGCGCACGCCCGCCGGGCAACAACGAGAAATCGCGGGAGGAGAGCACATCATGAAGGCAGCAGTGATCGGTGCCGACGGCGTCGAGATCCGCGACGCGCCCAAGCCGAAACCGGCCGCCAATCAGGTGCTGGTGCGCGTGCGGGCGGCCGGCCTCAACCGCGCCGACCTCATCATGGCCTCGGGCCATAGGCACGGCAGCTCCGGCGGGCCCGGCGCGGTGCTCGGGCTCGAGTTCGCGGGCGAGGTCGAGGCGGTCGGCACCGACGTCAAGGGCGTGAAGGCGGGCGACCGCGTCATGTGCTCCGGCAGCGGCGGCTATGCCGAGTATGCCGTCACCGACTGGGGTCGCGTGGCGGCGATCCCCGCCAACAACATGAGCTACGAGCAGGCCGCGACCTTGCCGATCGCGCTGCAGACCATGCACAACGCGCTCGTCACGGCCGGCCGCCTCGAGGCCGGCGAGACGGTGCTGATCCAGGGCGCCAGCTCGGGCGTCGGCCTGATGGGGCTGCAGATCGCCAAGCTCAAGGGTGCGCGGCTGGTGATGGGCACGTCGACCAATGCCAAGCGGCGCGAGCGCCTGAAGGAATTCGGCGCCGACCTCGCCATCGACACGACGCGAGATGAGTGGTCGGAGGAGGTGCTCAAGGCCACCGACAAGAAAGGCGTCGACCTGATCGTCGACCAGGTATCGGCCAGCGTCGCCAACCAGAACATGAAGGCCGCCGCCGTGCTCGGCCGCATCGTCAACGTCGGCCGGCTGGGCGGCTTCAAGGGCGAGTTCGACTTCGACCTGCACGCCATGAAACGCATCGACTACATCGGCGTAACCTTCCGCACGCGCTCGGTCGAGGAGGTGCGCGAGATCGTGCGGGCCATGCGGGCCGACCTGTGGGGCGCGGTGGAAAGCGGCAAGCTCAAGCTGCCGATCGACCGCACCTTCCCGCTCGACCAAGCGGCCGCCGCGCTGGCGCACATGCGCGCCAACGCGCACTTCGGCAAGATCGTGCTGGTGGTGTAAAGCCGGCTCGGCAGCTGGGGTCCAGCGCTCCCGGTTGTCGCGGAGCAAAGCGTGGCTGCCGCCGCGGGGATCCCATGGCTCTGCCTCTGAAGGAGCGGCTCACCATGCGGTGGGTGCCGGCCTCGATCTACTACCGCCGCAGGATCGCGGACGAGGCCGCCTGGGGCGAGCACGAATTGGATGTGCTCGCCGAAATCGTGGCGCCTGGCGGCACGGCGATCGATGTCGGCGCCAACCAGGGATTTTTCGCCTTCGCCTTCTCTCAGATCGTCGATCGGGTCGAGGCGTTCGAGCCCAACCCCGATTACGCGGCGTTTGCGCGAGCCATGCTCGGGGGCCGCGCACGGGTGCACCAGGTCGCGCTCTCGAACACGACCGGGACGGCCGAGTTCGTCGTGCCGGTCTCGGAGCAGGGGATCGCTCTGCACCTGGCCGGCAACCTGAAGCAGGCCGGCGCGCAGCAATCGCGCACCATGCGCTTCGATGTCGAGGTTCGCACGCTCGACAGCTACGCATTCAGGCAGGTGCACGCCATCAAGGTCGACGTCGAGGGCAGCGAGATGGACGTGCTCGAGGGCGGCCGAGAAACGATCCTGCGCGACCGGCCACCGCTCATCGTCGAGCTGCTGACGGGCACGCATGCCGATCCGGTCGCGCTGACCGAGACGATCTGCGCAACGTACGGCTACATGGCCTGGCTCGTGACCGAGGACCGCAAGCGGGTCGAGGCGCTGCCGGTAATGCGCAGCCTGGGCAGCAACACCACATGGGGCTCGCCGATCCTCAATCGCAACGTCCTGTTCCTGCCCAGGCCATAGGTCGCCGGGGCGGCCGGCGCTTTGCCGTGCCGGCCTTCGATGCGCTAGGCTGGGTCTGCGCAGGAGAATGAGGGAGGAGACGTTCCCACATGCCCACAGAGCTGCCGCAATACGAGGTCTTCGCGCTCCGCTACGCCACGCGCGAGGCCCAGCGCCGCGACCATTTCATCGGCGGCGACCCGCACGACGGCCCCATGCCGATGGATTACTTCGTCTGGGTGGCGGTAGGCCCGAGCGGGGCGTTCGTGATCGATACCGGCTTCACGGCCGAGATGGCGAAAGAGCGCAAGCGCACGTTCCTGCGCTGCCCGATCGACAGCCTGGCGCTGCTGGGCGTGGAGGCCGGCGCGGTGCGCGACGTGATCCTTACCCACATGCACTACGACCACGTCGGCAACTTCCACAAGTTCGCCAACGCGCGCTTCCACCTGCAGGAGCGCGAGATGGCCTACGCCACCGGCAAGTACATGCGCTATCCCAAGCTCGGCAACAGCTTCTACGTGGAGGACGTGGTCGGCATGGTGCGGCTCAACTTCAAGGGCCGGGTGGAGATGCACTCGGGCGAAGTGGAGATCGCGCCGGGCATTACGCTGCATCCGACCTACGGCCACTCCGACGGCCTGCAGTCGGTGCGCGTGCACACGCGGCGCGGCTGGCTGGTGCTGGCGTCGGATGCCACCCACTTCTACGAGAACATGGGCACCAACCGGCCCTTCACCACGGCCTTCCACATCGGCCAGATGCTCGATGCCTATCGCACGCTGGAGCGGCTGGCGCCGACGCCGCGCCACATCGTGCCGGGCCACGACCCCTACGTGATGAAGGAGTATCCGGCGCCGAAGCCCGCGCTCGAGGGCATCGCCGTGCGCCTCGATGCCGAGCCGGTTGCGTCGGCGCTGACGTTCGGCTGAGCGGAGCGCTAGCGGCACTCACTGGTGACGAGCCTCGCGAGCGTGCTATGCTCCGCACGCGTGAAATAACTTCCGGCAAAGGAAATGGCATGGCCAACGTTTGGCGCATCTACGAGGGCAGGCAGCCTACGGTAGGGGGACCGTGGGCTCGCCTGTCATTGTCGGAGGCAATTGCTGCGTTCGACCTGCGGCCGGATGACTGGGTGAGTGATTTGGAGGAGACGCCACGGTTCGGGGACAGGAAACGTGATCTAACCTATGCGGGATACAAGTACATTGTCGTGGAGGTCGAAGAGAAGGAAGGGCAAGAAGGGAAGTGGAGACCCGGGTTCTATAAGTCCCGGTTCAGGCCTGAAGAGGCACTGGGTCGTCTGATCCAGCAGGCCATGGTAACGCAGTTGGGTAGAGAGAACGTCGTGCGCGTTCAATTGCGGCCTACCATAGACTCTCAGGAGAGAGATGCTCTTAGAGTGACGGTGATACTCACACCGGGCGCAACGCATAGGCTGAAAGGGGCGCGCGTTCTGGATGCTGCTGTGGCGGCGCAGGAGCGCCTGCGGGAGCTCGGGGACGAGCGCTTTCCCTTTATCGACTACGCGACGGAAGCCGAGTTGGTAGAGGATGGCAGTCCTCAATCCTGACCACCTACTCGATCAGGCCGAACGACTGATGGCAGTTGCCGGCGTCGGCGCGCCGAGGCACGCTGATCTCAGACGCGCAATTTCGACGGCGTACTATGGAGTATTTCACGCCGTAGCCACCGCAGCGGCGGACGACGTCGCAGGAAGCACACAACGTGATGCCCCCAGATATGCCCTGGTGTATCGAAGCATAGAACATAGGCGGTTGCTTGGGGTCTGCGAGGATATTGTGAAGACGACACCATCGCAGAAACACGCTAATTACTTGCCCACTGGCGGGCTTGGGCCCGATATCATCGCGGTCGCGACGGCAGTGAAGGAATTGCAGAAGAAGCGGGTCGACGCTGACTACGATCCGCTTTTTCGCGTAACAACTTCAGACGCGGTCTTGGCCATCGAGATGGGACGCAACGCAATAGCCCGTCTCAAGGCAGCGAACCGCGCCCAACGCAAGACCTTTCTGTCGCTGGTCCTCTTCCCGCCTCGATAGCCGGGAAAGACCCGTCGCTAAGTCCGCGAGACGCCGTGGCGAAGGAAACCTAACGAGAGCCCCATGGACGACAAACTCATACGACTAGCCGAAGCCATCGCCACCCGCCTGATCGCGCGGCGCGAGACGATCGCGGTGAGCGAATCTTCCACCGGCGGCCTCGTTTCGGCGGCGTTGCTGGCCGTGCCGGGCGCGTCGGCCTACTTCCTCGGCGGCGCCGTCGTCTACACGCGCGAGGCGCGGCGCGCGCTGCTTGCCATCACCGACCGCGAGATGGCGGGCATCCGCTCGGCCAGCGAGCCCTACGCGGCACTCGCCGCCCGCACCGTGCGCGAACGGCACGGCGCGACTTGGGGCCTCGCCGAGACCGGCGCCTCCGGCCCCACCGGCAACCGCTACGGCGATGCCGCGGGCCACACCTGCATCGCCGTTGCCGGGCCGTCGGAGCTGGCCCTCACGCTCGAGACCGGCAGCGCCGACCGCCAGGCCAACATGCAGGCGTTCGCGGTGAAGGCGCTGGAGACCTTCCTGAAAACGCTCGGCTCCTGACGGCGTATCCTCATGTTGGCGAGGTGCGGCAGCCCGGCCCCTGGTCCCGGACGGGCGATGCACTATATTGCAGCGCGATGAGCCATTGAGCAGGACGAGCCGCAGGCCCAATGCCCAAGATCACCTACATCGAGCACGACGGCACCACGCACACGGTGGAGGCCGAGATTGGCGCCACCGTCATGGAGACGGCGCTCAAGGGCGGCGTGACCGGCATCGTTGCCGAATGCGGCGGCTCGTGCACCTGCGCCACCTGCATGGTCTATGTGGACGAGGCCTGGATCGATAAGGTGGGCGAGCGCTCCGACGAGGAGGAGGACCAGCTGGACTTCGCCTTCGACGTCAAGCCCAACTCGCGGCTCTCCTGCCAGATCAAGGTGACCGAGGAGCTGGATGGCCTCGTCGTGCGAACGCCGGCGTATCAGGGGCGGTAGAGAACCATGTCGAAGACCGCGCTCATCGTCGGTGCCGGATCGGGGATCAGCGCCGCCTTTGCCCGGGCGCTCGCCCGCGACGGCTACCGGGTCGCGCTCTCGGCCCGCAGCACCGACAAGCTCGCCGGCCTCGCCCAGGAGACCGGCGCCACGGTAATCGCGGCGGACGCCACCAAGGCCGATGCGGTGAAAGCGTTGTTCGCCGAGGTCGATCGTGCGCTGGGTAGACTCGACGTGGTGCTGTTCAATGCCAGCTACCGCACGCGCGGCCCCTTCCTCGATCTCGCGCCCGACGAGGTCGCCAAGACGCTCGCGGTTTCGGCCTTCGCCGGCTTCCTCGTCGGCCAGGAGGCGGCGCGACGCATGGTGGCGCAGGGCGGCGGCGCAATCTTCTTCACCGGCGCTTCGGCCAGCGTGAAGGGCTACGCCCAGTCGGCGCCCTTTGCGATGGGCAAGTTTGCGCTGCGGGGGCTCTCCCAGTCGATGGCGCGCGAGCTGCAGGGCAAGGGCATCCACGTCGCGCATTTCGTCATCGACGGCGGGGTGAGGAACGCCGCGCGCGGCCGCCCCGGCGATCCCGCAGCGCCCGACAGCCTGCTCGACCCCGAGGCCATCGCCCAGACCTACATGGCGGTGCTCAAGCAGCCGCGCAGCGCCTGGAGCCTGGAGGTGGAGCTGCGGCCGTGGGTGGAGAAGTTCTAGAAATCCCGTAGAATCTGCACTTTCGCGCCAAATTGATTGGTAACCCCATCCAATTTGGTCTACAAACGTTGGCAACGTCATCCCCGCGCAGACGGGGATCCACGCAACTATCCAAGCCGCGTGGCCGGTGTCGTGGATTCCCGTCTCCGTGACGCGGTGCGGAGGCACGCGAATGGCACGCATCCTCGAGCTCACCCTCAACGGGCGAAAACGCATCGACGCGGTGCCGGACAATCGCCTGCTGCTCGACTACCTGCGCGAGACGGTCGGGCTCACGGGCACCAAGACCGGCTGCGACGGCGGCGAGTGCGGCGCCTGCACGGTGCTGGTGGACGACCGGCCCACGCTCTCCTGTCTCACGCTCGCCGCGACTGTGGCTGGCAAGCGCGTCGATACGATCGAGTCGCTCGGCAAGGGCGGCGCGCTCTCGGCCGTGCAGCGCGGCTTCCACGAGAAGCTCGGGTCCCAGTGCGGCTACTGCACGCCGGGCTTCATCATGGCCTCGGCCGGGCTGCTGCGCCGCAATTCGCGGCCCAACGAGGACGAGATCCGCGCGGCGCTGGGCAGCAACATCTGCCGCTGCACGGGCTACGTGAAGATCATCGAGGCCGTGCGGCACGCCTCCACATTGCTGGCGGCGGGAGAGGCGGTGAGCCCATGACGACCGTAGGGCGCAATCGCGAAGCGTATTGCGCCGTTTCACCGGCGATCGGCGCAATACGCCCCGGATCAAAGTCCGGGGCTATTGCGCCCTACGGTATGGACCCATGAACGAGATCGCGCGCATTCCGCCGGTGGGGCACCCAATCGGCGCCTACGTGCCGATGGTGGATGGGCCGGAGAAGGTGTCGGGCCGGGCCAAGTACACGGCCGACGTGCTGCAGCCGGGCATGCTGGCGGGGCGCATCTACCGCAGCCCCTACGCGCACGCGGACATCCTCGAGGTCGACACCTCGGAGGCCGCGAAAGTGCCGGGCGTACTGGCGATCGTCACCGGCGCGGATTGCGACAAGACCTTCGGCGTGCTGCCGATCGCCCGCAGCGAGCATCCCTTGGCGCGCGACAAGGTGCGCTACAAGGGCGAACCGGTGGCGGCGGTGGCGGCCATCGACGAGGCCACCGCGGACAAAGCCGTTCGCCTGATCCGCATGAAGGTGCGCGAGCTGCCGGCCTATTTCACGGCGCGCGAGGCCATGGCGCCCGACGCGGTGCTGATCCACGCCAAGAAACCGGGCAACCTCGAGCGCGACGTCAATTTCGAGCTGGGCGACGTCGCGGCGGCCTTCGCGCAAGCCGACCTCGTGCGCGAGGCGACCTACAACTGCGCCGAGGTGTGCCAGAACCAGATGGAGATGCACGCCGCGGTCGCCGACTACGACGCGGTGCGCGACCGGCTGACCGTGCATGCCTCCACCCAGGTGCCCTACTACGTGCACCTGATGCTCTCCCAGATCCTCGACATGGATATGTCGAAGATCCGCGTGGTGAAGCCGTTCGTCGGCGGCGGCTTCGGCTGCCGCACCGAATGCCTCAACGTCGAGCTGATCGCGGCGCTGCTGGCCCGCCGGGCGGGCGGGGCGGTGCGCATCATGCTCACCAGGGAGGACACCTTCATCACCCACCGCGGCCGGCCCGAGACCGACATCCGCATGAAGATCGGCCTCACCAGGCAGGGCAGGATCACGGGCGTGGAGTGCGAGACGATCCAGCGCGGCGGGGCGCACTCGGGCTACGGCGTGGTGACGATCCTCTACTCGGGCTCGATGCTCTACGCCCTCTACGATCTGCACAACGTCAAATACATCGGCAAGCGGGTGATGACCAACACGCCGCCGTGTGGGGCCTTCCGCGGCCACGGCACGGTCGACGTGCGCTTCGCCTTCGAGAGCCTGCTCGATCAGATGGCGGGCGAGATGGGGCTCGACCCGCTTGTCCTGCGCCGTGCCAACTTCCTGAAGGCGCCGACCTTCACCGACAACGACCTGATGGTGAACAGCTACGGCCTGCCCGAGTGCATCGACTGGGTCGAGCGCGAGAGCGGCTGGGCGGCGCGCAAGGGCAAGCTCGGCAAGGGCAAGGGGCTGGGCTTTGCGTGCTCGCACTACATCTCGGGCGCCTCGAAGCCGGTGAACTGGACCGGCGAGCCGCACGCCACCGTGAAGCTCAAACTCGACTTCGACGGCTCGATCGTGGTGTTGACCGGCGCGGCCGAGATCGGCCAGGGCTCCTCCACGGTGCTGGTGCAGACGGTGGCCGAGGTGCTGGGCCTCGACATTTCGCGCGTTCGCATCGTCTCGGGCGACAGCGATGTGGTGCCGAAGGACAATGGCTCCTACTCCTCGCGCGTCACCTTCATCGTCGGCAACGCGGCGATCGATGCCGCCAACAAGCTGAAAGGCCTGCTGGTGGCCGCCGCCGCGCGCAGGCTGGAGGCCGAGCCCGGCGACATCGAATGCCTGGGCGAGCTCTATCGCGCAGGCGCGCAGGACAAGGGCCTCAGCTTCGAGGAAGTGCTGGCCGAGGCGCTGAAGGACAGCGGCACCATCACCGTCACGGGCACCTATTCGACCATCCCGGAGTCGCACGGCGGCAAGAAATACCGCGGCGCGGCGATCGGCGGCACCATGGGCTACAGCTACTCGGCGCAGGTGGTCGAGGTGACGGTCGACGAGGAGACGGGCGAGGTCAGCGTCGACCAGGTGTGGGCGGCGCACGACTGCGGCAAGGCGCTCAACCGCCTCACCGTCGAAGGCCAGGTGCAGGGCTCGGTGTGGATGGGCATGGGCCAGGCCATGAGCGAGGAGACCGGCTACCACGACGGCCTGCTGGTCACGGCCAACATGCTGGACTACCGCGTGCCCACGATCCAGGACTCGCCGCCGATCGCCGTCGGCATCGTCGAGAGCAACGACCCGCACGGGCCGTTCGGGGCCAAGGAGGCGGGCGAGGGTTCGCTCGCGGCATTCCTGCCGGCGCTGACCAACGCGATTGCCGATGCCACGCGGCTGCGGTTCAACAATCTGCCGGTGACGCCCGATCGCGTGTTCGCTGCCATCGAGAAGCGCGAGCGCGCGCAGGCCAGAGCGCGGAACGGGGGCGCCTGATGGAGGCGCTGGCCGAGTTCCAGCTCTTGCGCCCGACGACCCTTGCGAGCGTGCTGGAGGCACGCACGGCGCACCCGCAGGCGCGGCTGCTGGGCGGCGGCACCGACCTTATCGTCAATCTGCGGCGCGGCATCGTCGCCCCGCCCACCCTCATCGACATGAACGGCGTGGCCGAGCTGCACACGATCCGCGGCGATGCGACGGCCCTGGAGATCGGCGCGTCCGTCACCCTGACCGAGGTGGCGCGCCACCCCGGCGTCGTCGCACACTACCCCGTCGTGGCGCAGGCGGCCGGCTCCATCGCCGGGCCGACGCATCGCAACATGGGCACCGTCGGTGGCAATCTCTGCCTCGACACGCGCTGCATCTTCTACAATCAGAGTGAATGGTGGCGCTCGGCCAACAACCATTGTCTCAAGACCACCGGCGACATCTGCCACGTGGCACCCAAGAGCCGCGGCGTGTGCTTCGCCACCTTCAGCGGCGACCTGGCCCCTGCGCTCATGACACTGGGCGCCGAGGTGGATCTCGTGGGACCCAAGGGCAATCGCATCTTGCCGCTGCAGGCCCTCTACATCGGCTATGCCCGCCACGACGGCTCGGCCGAGGGCGACGGCAAGCATTACCTCGCCCTGCAGCCGGGTGAGCTAGTCACCGCCGTGCGCGCCAAGTGTACGCCCGGCCTGCGCTCGGGCTACGACAAGATCCGCATCCGCCGCTCGATCGAATACCCGGTGGCGGGCGTGGCCGTGGCGCTCAGCCGCGAGGGCGAGACGCTCACCGACCTGCGCGTCGCCATCACCGGCACCAATCCGCGCCCCGTGCTGCTCGACGGCACTGCCGACCTGTGCGGCGGCAAGCTGGACGAGCGCGTATTCAGGGGCCTCGACGAGCTGGTACGCGATCAGATCATGTCGATGAAGACCACCTTCACGCCCGGCCACTACCGCCGGCGCGTGGCGGGCGTGCTGG
>Ga0209726_10008304_pt1 | contig 11243 bp, 10 predicted proteins | sample Subgrocontami54m_FD_187453 | JGI IMG/M metagenome (GOLD analysis project Ga0209726, IMG submission 187453) | Subsurface groundwater microbial communities from S. Glens Falls, New York, USA - GMW46 contaminated, 5.4 m (SPAdes) (version 3) | ecosystem: Environmental > Aquatic > Deep subsurface >... | reverse complement strand
GCCCAGGCCTGCGCGGCTAACAGTGCTCGTGGCGCGAACTGGCCCCGCCTATGCGCAAGCTACCACATACACGGCGGGGCCGGGCGCTCGCGCCCCTTGCGCTCTGTGCGCCGCTCCGGCCTGGCGGCAGTTTTATTGCTAATAACAAAAAAATCCCGCCGAGGCGGGATTTTTGGTGAACTGAGGTTACTTTTTACTAACCGCGTGCAGAGCCTTCATCAGGCGCGACTTCAGGCGGCCGGCGGTGTTGGCTTTGAGCACGCCCTTCTGGGCGGCTCGGTCCAAGGTCTTTATAGCAGCCTTCACCAAAGTGGCAGCTTCTTTACTTTTCGCCGTCAGCGCCTTGCGGGCAGCGCGGATGGCGATTTCTACTTTGGCGCGCACGCCCTGGTTGTAGGCGGCGTGTTTTTTGGTCTGACGGACGGCTTTGGCAGCAGCGGCTTTGTTCGGCATAGTGTAACGTTAAATTCTAAGTCCTAAGCACGAAATCCTAAAAGGTTATACAGGACTGTGCTGGTTTAGTGTAGGGGGTATTGACAAATCTGTCAATATGGTATATGGTAATAAGTCACCATAAAAAATTATTGAGGTGGCCCAATTAGTAAAAAAGCCAAATAAAAGTACCTTAAAAATAAGGAGAAGTCATGAAAAACTTAATAAAACATCTATATTGTGTTGGTTTAATTATGGCATTCTTATTATCAAGTTTTGGTTTTTCCACAAACTTGATATTAGAATGTTCCTACCTTGATATATCGGAGGCACCAACATGCTTTCAGTTTTCTGATGGTAGTGAATTATTTCTTCAAGCTGGACAGCATGCTCAGGTTATTGGTTATGACGGATGCCTAGTAAAACCTCTTGGAGGGGGCGGATTATTCGTTCCCTTTACGAAGAAGGCCTCGAGGAAGATAACCATTACCTTGCGTCGACTTGAACCTTGCAAGGTAGAATATTGTACTCTAGCAGCCTTACCGCTCATCAGAAAAAGTTTGTATGATGAGTTAGCCTCACAGATAGGCAATACAGGCCTCAGTTTGTATGAGGAGTCTAATGGCAATCGAATATGGTTAAAGCATGAGTGCGATAATTTGTTTGAAAGCCATTATGACAGAGTCTACTTAGCACTCTTCCGTATATATGAAGAGCAGGGTTTGATTAAACCAGGTTGTAAGGTTTTGGAAACTACCTCAGGAAGTGCTGGGATCTCGTTCGCTGGTATCGGGAGAAAACTGGGCTACGATTGTTATGTCGCACTACCGGCTGGTGGAGAAAAAGCAAGAGAGGTCGCACTTAAGAATGTAGGCGCTACTATTATCTTCACGGATCGCGATAAGTACATTAGTGCTTTTCCAGAATTCGTGAAAGATTTCTTGCACAACCATAAGGACTACTTCTTTCTTAACCATTCAATGGGTAAGAAAGGTTCACAAAACGAAGTCTCCCTGGCCGCTTTGGAAGGAATCATCGCCGAAGTTAAGAGTAAGCTCCGTATCGATTTCTTTCTTCCGGCGGTAGGAAACGGCTCAAGCGTACTGGGGCCAGGTCGAGTACTAGATTCATGGAGCAAACTGGTTGCGTTTGAGTCAGTTCAGTCTGCAGTTATGTATGAATTGATGTATCCGGGCCAGTATCAGGATATATATGGTATTAAACCGGGCACTCTGTCGCGGCATAGACTGCCAGGAACAAGCTTTAACGGTATTACCTTCCCCCATATTGTTAATGCCGTTGGTAGCGGAATTGTTAATCGAGTAGTACTTGTCAGTGATGAAAAGATGGACCAGGAGTATTTTTTACTTACTGGAAAAACTTATACAGAGCATCTACCCCATTGGGACAAATATTTTCCTGCCGATTTTATTTTCGGTAGAAGTACCCGGTGTGGCATCGCTGTAGCCAGAGAACTCGCAAAGTCTGTAAAAGATAAGAATTTTTTGGTAATAGCATATGACAAGGCTAATCGATATGATTCCTAACTCTAAATAAAAAATCAATTCACAATTTGAAAGGAATTTAAGATGAATAAAAACCTCGTACAAAACGTGTAATGTACGAGGTTTTTTCTTTTACCAAAATAAATCTAATGGAGTGCTCGTCGCAAAAGGCTGCTCTTGTAGCGTTCGGGGTGGAAGGCGCGGATGCGGACTAGCTTCGGTTTGAGCCCAAGGTGGCCTAGGTCGCGGGCGAACGACTGGGCGCGGGTGCTTTGGTCGTAGCCAAGCACGATTATATCAGGTTTCAGTTTGCGTACCAGGGTGTAGCGGTGATTGAACTCACGCTGGCCCAAGGTAGCGCGAGTAACGAACTGCAACCGTCGCACTGCACGTAACCTGGTGCGCTCGTTCTGCTCTGGCAAGTAACCCTTTAACCTGAGTACGTTCTTATCCCGTGCCACTACTACCACCAGCTCCTTCCCTAGCTGTTTGGCTTGGCGCAGGAAGTAGCGGTGGCCGGGGTGGAGCAGGTCAAAGGTGCCAAAAGCGAGGATGGTGGGTACGTGTCGGCTTGACATCATTCAGGTGTACGGCTAAGGTTAGGAAAAATGAAAATCAATCACCCCTACACTATAAGGATACTGTTCTATGAAAACAAGCATAAAATCTAAAAAGAAGCGCTACGAGCTAATGACAATTGTACGCGGTCAGCCGATACTCAATGTACGGTGGACTAAGCAGCTCAGGCTCATCCTGAAGCTTCTGAAGTTGATTTTAGTGAGTGGCTACAAGCCGGATTTTATCATCTGTCTGGCTACCGGCGGTTTATTTGGTGCTATCATCGCTCGAGTGTTAGGCATACCTTATGGGGTCTGGATGTCTCAGGGGTATGAAGACAAGAAACGGGGTGTCGGCGGCCGACGCAAAAAGAAGATTTACTTTGCGGATCAGATTGCGTTTATTGACCGTCGTCCCAAAGCGGTCAGAAAGAAAAAACCTTGGCCCTGGAAACGAGTCCTCATTATTGACGATTTGGATGACTCCGGTTATACCCTACACAAAGCGGTTCGTCTCTTACGGGACTGGTATGGATATAAGTTTGATATTAAAACTGCGACCGAGTGGCACAAAACGTCTTCATTTTTCTTCGTCGATTTCGTGGCTGAAGTGGTACACCAGGAAAGAACGACCGCAAAATGGGCGTGGATTGACCAACCGCACGAGCAGGTGATTCGGTACTTGCAGGAGCAAATCAAACCTTGGCGACAGGCAGCTTAGTAAATCGGCAAATAGAATCTGTAATTCGAGGTCGAAGGGTCACTAAGTTTACTTGGTGCCCCTTCTTTTTTTACTTTTTCCTGTGAGCTTTTCAATTTCCTCAATCTGGTCGCGCAGGGTTGCCGCGCGTTCGAACTCGAGGTTGGCGGCCGCCAGCCCCATTTGGTTCTCCAAATCTTGCTGCACGTGGGCAAGTTCCTCGTGTGGTAGCTTGTCGAGTACTGATTTATCTAGATGCAAAGTTTCCTCCGCGCCCTTGGCGCCGCCCGCTAACCTATCGTCGCCAATAGCTTTGGTAATGCTAGTCGGGGTTATGTGGTGTTCACGGTTGTAGGCCTCCTGTACTTTGCGCCGGCGCTGTGTCTCCGCTATGGCCGTACGCATAGAGCCGGTGATGCTATCGGCGTACATTATAACGTGCCCTTCGCTGTGCCGTGCCGCCCGGCCCATAGTTTGAATGAGCGAGGTGTTGGAGCGCAAGAATCCTTCCTTATCAGCGTCGAGAATAGCCACGAGCGATACTTCGGGTAAATCTAAACCTTCTCGGAGCAGGTTTATACCTACTAGCACATCGTACTTGCCCAACCGCAGGTCGCGTAGAATTTCCAACCGGTCCATAGTATCCACATCCGAGTGTAGGTATTGCACCTTTATACCCTCGTCCTGCAGGTAGTCAGTGAGATCCTCCGACATCCGCTTGGTCAGGGTGGTTATGAGTACGCGCTGCTTTCGGGCGGTGCGCGCTTTTACCTGGGTAACTAGATCATCCACCTGGTGCTTGGTGGGTTTGATTTCCACGGTCGGGTCGAGGAGGCCGGTGGGGCGGATGAGTTGCTCCACTTTAGCCTGTGAGAGTTTGGTTTCGTAGTCGGCCGGAGTCGCTGAAACGTAGATGAGCTGGTTCAGGCGCGCGTTAAACTCGGCAAAGGTGAGAGGTCGGTTGTCCAGCGCCCCTGGCACGCGGAAGCCGTAGTCCACCAGCGTAGTTTTGCGCGCACGGTCGCCGGCGTACATGCCGCCGACCTGGGGAATGGTCATGTGCGACTCGTCGATAAATACCAGGGAGTCTTTGGGGAAGTAGTCCAGCAGCGTGTAGGGCGGTTCCCCTTCTTTTCGGCCGTCGAAGTAGCGCGAGTAGTTCTCTATGCCGTTGCAGTAGCCAGTTGTCTTAAGCATTTCCAGGTCAAAATTGGTGCGCTCTTTCAGGCGCTGCGCCTCTATCAGCTTGCCGGCCTTGGTAAAAGCTTTTACCTGTTTTTCCATGTCCTTCCGAATATCCTCTACCCCGCCCTCAAACCGTTCGGCTGGGGCCACGTAGTGGCTGGCGGGGTACACGTCGGCTTGGGGGAGCGCCGTAACCACGTCGCCAGTCAGGCTGTCACACTCTTCTAACCGTTCCAGCAGATCGCCGTTGTACCTGAGTCTAAAATATCTATCCAGCGAATCGGCTGGAAAAATATCCACGGTTTCCCCGCGCACGCGGAACGTGCCGCGGTGAAAATCCACATCGTTCCGCTGGTACTGGAGCTTACTCAGCTGCCGCAGGAGTTTTTGGCGTGGCGTAGCTTCACCAGGTTTTAGAGTTATGCGTACCTTGGCGTACTCCACCGGACTCCCTAGGCCGTAGATACAGGAAACTGAGGCTACAATCAGCGTATCGCGGCGCGAGAGTATGCTCTGGGTGGCGGCGTGCCGCAGCCTATCTATTTCCTCGTTCAGCTGCGTCTCTTTTTCAATGTACGTGTCGGAGGCGGGCAGGTAGGCCTCGGGCTGGTAGTAATCGTAGTAGCTGACAAAGTAGTGCACGGCATTCTCCGGGAAAAAGCCCCGGAATTCGCTGGCGAGCTGAGCGGCCAAGGTTTTATTGTGGGAGATGATGAGCGTGGGCCGCTGTACTTGGGCTATGACATTAGCCATGGTGAACGTTTTGCCCGAGCCGGTAACGCCCACCAAGGTTTGGTGCTTGAGGTTTTTCTTTACGCCAGCAACCAGCTTGGTAATGGCCTGCGGTTGGTCTCCCGTCGGTTTAAATGGAGCTACAAGCTTAAATTTATTTTGCGTCATAGAAGGTTATAAGTGGAGGTTCGACTTGCCCTGTACTGAACGACGTAAAGTCGCGTGGCGACCACGTCGCTTTACGCGAGTTGAGGCGAGCTCTAGTGCGGGGTCGCCGGTGGGTTTGAACGGGGCTACCAGGCGGAATTTGTTCTGAGACATAGGGATTAGGTGTAGGCAGGCTTTGATGTTAGTTCGAGCTTGAACATAGCCTCGGTAGTTTAGCTCTAAATGGTGAATAAAAAAAGTCTAACCGGTTTGACGATTAGACTTTCAGTTTCGGAGCGTTAGGCGGGCGGCCATTATGATGATTGCGCTAGAATACAGATCGAGGTAATCGAGGAAGCTAAACCCAGGATGAGCGTTGTCCATGCCAACACTCCCCGACTAGCTTTTTTTGCGGGTTGCTGTTTGGTTTCTTCTGCTCGTATCTTCGCTACGACCAGAATCCAGCCTCCTATGCTCACTACTATTGATAGTACAAGCCAGAGAAAAACGTAGAGATTGGGAAGCATGACGATTTTCCTTACTTTTGTGGTTTTTATTATTTGCCACCACTTTACTCCTCGTCCTTTACCCTGTCAATCCCTGGCTTGGTAATCGAATGTGGACCACTTACCCCATACTAAAGGAAAGATAGTCGAAAAAATAAAAGTGGGTAGTACTATTCAGTACTACCCGTGGCTTAAGCAAAGTTTGTTGAGGTTTTTCCAGCTTACGGGCTGGACCCTTACGAAACTGCGCTTACGCGCTTTATGACTGCAATCAGGTGATATGGTTGTTCACGTTCACTGTCAACATTGGACGTTTGAAATGGACGCTTCCGCATATCGCCTGTGAACCGTGACGGAAATAGACACCACTTGCCAACATGCGGCTATCTTGACGGAATTGGACACTACCTGCCAACACACTATTGTTTTGACGAAGCTCCAAATGTCCTGCCAACAGACCTCCAATTGTGGCGGTTGGCATAACAGCGTATGTTTCAGTAGGTTTCCTGATCTCGCTGACTTCCGTAATACCTGTATTAGCATTTGCATCAACGTTTCCGGTTCTCAAATTTACCGCATCTGCAACTGGCGGAGGGCTGGTGTCAGTAGCAGTCACCATTCCGCTGAACAAAGCTATGCACGCAACAGTCGCGAGAGCGACGAAAAGCAAAAGTAATCGTTTCATAGATTACTCCTTTCTTGTGGTATTAGTTTTGGTAAAGAACGGAGTTTTATGACCCGACAGCTTGTTGCCCTAAGGCTCCGGTCAACTTAAGGCACCTGGGGGTCTAGTTAAGGTATAATTCGTTGTTCGATTCTAGTCAAGTTTATTTTAATGGCCTATACTTACTTTATGATTGCTCAGGTAGCTGGTAAGGTAGTAGCCAAAACGCCGCGTTCGGCGGTGGTTTCTGCCAGTGGCGTGGGCTATGAAATTTTTTGTACCAAAGACCTATTGTCTCGTTTGCCCGATGGTAAAGAGGTGGGGCTTTTTACCTACCTCAACGTGCGCGAGGACGCACTGGAGCTCTACGGCTTTGCCAGCCAGAACGATTTGGCGTTCTTTAAGCTACTACTGACTGTGTCTGGCGTAGGGCCAAAGTCAGCGCTCAATATTCTGGAAGTGGCTAAGCCGGACGACATCCGCCGGGCGGTGGTAGCGCAGGACGCCGGCGCGCTGCACGCGGTGCACGGCTTGGGTAAGAAGACCGCTGAGAAACTGGTGGTAGAGCTTAAGGATAAGCTAGAGGGCATAGAGCCGGGGAACGGCCTGATGAGCGATGACCAGGCGGTGGTGGAGGCGATTGTGAACCTCGGGTATTCGCCGAGCGAAGCTCGCGCTGCCCTGCAAGCGGCCAAGGGTTTGGTTGGCGGTTTGGAGGTTAAGGTTAAGGCCGCGCTTAAAGCTCTGAGCCGGAGCTAGCGGGTATGGAAGTACGCTCCGTTAGTGCGCCAGAGGCAGCAGAGTTTTTACAGCCACAGCCTGGTAGCCCAGGCTTGTTTTTACAGACCGGCGCCTGGGCGCAGTTTGAAGAAGCGCTAGGAAACACCGTAGAGCATTTAGGATTTTGGGAAGGGGATAGGTTGATTGGCACGGCGCTGGTCGTTTTACGCACGCTGCCGGGTGGTTTTCGGTACGCCTACGCGGCCCGCGGCCCGGTGACAGGCGAACAGCACCTCGCTCCCGTGTTGGAGGCCCTGGTTCTATATTTTAAGGCTAAGAAAATTTTATTTTTAAGAGTCGAGCCACCCACTGCCGCCCCGCACCCGCCACTCGCTAGTAGTTTTGTGAGAGCACCCGATGTTCAACCCCGGGCGACGGTAGTACTTGACCTGCGCCAGAGCGCCGACGAACTGCTAAAACAAATGCATGACAAAACCCGCTACAACATTCGCCTGTCAGAGCGCAAGGGCTTAACCTGGCGCTGGAGTGGCCCCGAGGGTTTAGAAGAATTTTGGCAGCTCTTGCAGGTAACCTCCGAGCGCGATGGTTTTACCGCGCACCCTAAGGCGCACTACCAAAAACTGCTCGAGCTCTACGGCGCCGAGCCGCTACGGCCAGAGGCCGATGTGACGGTGCGTCTGGCCGAAGTGTTTTCGGGCAGTGAACTACTGGCCGCCAATCTGCTGGTGTTTTCTCGTGGCGTGGTAACCTACCTCCACGGCGCCTCCAGTACTACCTATCGTGAGCTGATGCCTACCTACCTCCTACACTGGCGTACCCTGCAAGAGGCCAAGAGCTTAGGCTTTACCTGGTACGACCTGTGGGGCGTGGCGCCCTCAGACGGGTTAAAGTCCAGCTGGCAGGGGATTAGCCGTTTCAAGTTGGGGTTTGGCGGCCAGCGGCTGGAGTACGCCGGCGCTTTTGATTACCGCTATCAGGTTGCACTCTACAAGCTCTACCAGGTGGGGCGCGTGTTGCGCCACTCATCACGAACTTTAAAATTATGACAGCCCTAGAACAAGCAGTGGTAAAAACCATAACGTGGTTCGATCTGTTCAGCCACCCGCTGACCGCTTTTGAGTGTTGGCAGTACCTGTACCACGAGGGCGAGAGCTTAGGTATGGTGACGCCTAGGCAGGTGTGGGAGGCGCTCGGCAGCCTTAAGCGCCAGGGTGTGCTCAACTGTACCTTAGGGTTTTGGCAGCTAGCCAGCGCGGAGCCGTACCTCAGTACTCGCCAGCAGCGCGCGCGCTGGGCTATCCGTAAAGCCAGGCGGGCTATGAGGGGGGCTAGGCTCATCTCGTACGTGCCCTTTGTTCGTTTGGTGGCTCTCGGGAATAGCGTAGCTTTTGACGCGCCACGCCAAGCGGGGAGCGATATTGATCTGCTGATTGTAACGGCCCGCGGCCGGCTATTCTTGGTGCGTTTCTTTGTTACGCTCGTTACCCACCTGCGTGGCTGGCGCCGCCACGGCTCGTACGTCCGCGACCGGCTCTGCTTAAGCTTCTACCTCACCGAAGATAACCTGAGCCTGGAGCCGTTCGCCCGAGCGGATGATCCGTACCTACGTTTTTGGCTGGCTACCCTGCGGCCGCTTACCGATTACGGTATGTACGACACGTTGTTGACGGCTAACGCCTGGGTATGCGCCAACGTGCCGCACCTGCCACTGATACCTCAAGCCTACTGCGCTCGTGCGGCGGTTCCCCCTAGGTCGGCGCAGTTTGTTCGGTGGGCGCTGGAAGGGCTATTCCCCGGCCGGTGGGGAAACACAGTCGAGCGCGCTCTCAGGCGACTTGAGCTTCCCCGTATGCTCCGGTACGTAGGCCGTCACCAGAATGACGGTACCGGCGATGTGGTTATTTCCAACCAGGTCATCAAGATGCACCTGAGTGACCGGCGCCAGGAACTAGCTCAGGCTTTCCGCCAGGCGTTGACGCCCGAGGTAGCACGCGTGCTATAGTTGGCGGGGCGCGTCGCACCTCCCGCCCTGGTGTGCCCTCGTAGTTTAATGGATAGAACACGGGCCTCCGAAGCTCGTGATCCAGGTTCGATTCCTGGCGAGGGCAAAAGCTGGGAGCATCCCCGGTACCTTAAACGGTTAGTACTTTGGTCTACCAGGCCAGCCGTTTTTGTACTATACTGAGTTATAGATATTTACCCTTAGCCTTAAAGTTATCTCCTGTCACGGGAGTTTGAGCCTTTAACCTAACCGCTTATGGACTTCGCCCAAGCTGTCAGCGAGACCTTTACCCCCAACCGCGCCCACCCCGCCGCCCGTTACCTCAACCAGGTTGTAGTGTGGGGGTTACGGGTGCTGACCGTTCTAATCCCCATCACGTTCTTGCCCTGGACGTTTGAGGTGTTTGAATTCAATAAACAGTTTTTGCTGCTCGGGGTGGGGGTAGCGCTCCTGGCGGCCTGGGTAGGCGCGGCGGTGCTCGAGCGCCACGCTCGGCCGGCTCGCTCCATGCTCAACTGGGCGGTACTGGCGCTAGTCGCGGTGCTGGCTGTTTCCACTGCTTTTTCAGTTGACAAGGTAACTTCGATTTTAGGATTCTACGGCCGCTTTAATGGCGGGTTGATGAGCACGCTGGCCTACGTCATCTACTACTTCTTGGTGCTCCAAGTCGCCCGGCGCGAAGGTCAGTTACGCTGGCTTGTTGGCTCGTGGCTCGTGGGCGTAGGCCTAGGCGCCCTGGTGCTGGTGTTGTACCTCTTTGGCCTACACCTCTTCCTGTTCTTTCCGGCTGGTCAGGGCAACAGCTTTTCGCCACTCGGCAGTTCGCTGAATGCCGTGGTCCTCATACTGGCGGCTAGCTTGCCGCTAGGGCTCTTTATGGCGCGCGGGGGCCGCACCACGATTACGCGCAGCCTCAGCTTAGCGTTCAGCGTGCTAGCACTGGTTACCATTTTCTTGGTTGATTACCAGCTTGGTTGGGTAGCGCTGCTCACCGCTTCAGCTTTGTGGCTCGGGCTGGTGTTTTGGAAAAACGAAACCGTTGGGTTCCAGTGGACCATTGTGCCTGCCCTAGCGCTGCTGTTGGTGGTTATCGGTTGGCCGGTTAATACCGCCCAGTTCACCGGCCGCACCATTCCAGTGGAGGTAAACTTGTCACTGCCCGCCAGCTGGCAGATTGCCTACCAGAACGCGCGTACCAGTCCGCTCATTGGCACAGGTCCTGAAACATTCATCTTTGGTTTTTCCAAGTTTAAACCCGATAGGTTTAATGATTCTGATTTTTGGGCCTTTCGCTTTGATAAATCGGCTTCCGAGCTCTCGCAGAGCTTAGCTACTACCGGGGTTTTGGGTTTAGCCGCTTACCTAGCGGTGCTCGTGGTAGGTCTCTGGTTGGCTTGGCGCGCCATTGCCAAGCGTAGCCACGAGGACTGGTACCTGCGGGCGGCAGTGGCGGTAGCTTTTGTGGTGCTCGTGGTGGGTGACGTTTTCTACTTTGCCAACACCACGTTGGCCGTTATGCTCTGGCTAACCCTAGGACTACTTGCCTCCTTTAGCGCAGCCAGCGAGCGTGAGCTCACGTTCAAGTCTTCCCCGCGCACCTCGTTCCTGTTCTCGTTCGGTTTGGCGGTGGTAGTGCTCGTGGCGGCCGGGGTGTGGGTGGGTCTGGTGCGGTTTTGGACGGCCGACTACGCCTACGCCCAAGCTCAGAGCGCCACCACCCTTGACCAAGCTCTGGTGAGTATGCAGACGGCGGTTACCTCTAACCCTTGGCGCGACACCTACCGCGTCGGCCTAGCGCAGGTTTACCTAGCGCTGGCTAACCAGCAGGCTAAGCTACCGGCGGCCGATACCGACGCCAAGCGCAAAGACCAGCTCAGCCAGCTCCAGCAGTACATAAGCGCGAGTATAGCCGCGGCGCGCTCGGCCACTGACCTGTCGCGCGAGAACGTGTTCAACTGGGAGTCCTTGGGTTCTATCTACCGGGGCACGGTGCCCTACGCTCGAGACGCCGAAGCATTTGTCATCTCCTCCTTCCAGCAGGCCATCAAGCTTGAGTACTCCAACCCCGCGCT
>Ga0209726_10008300_pt1 | contig 11247 bp, 11 predicted proteins | sample Subgrocontami54m_FD_187453 | JGI IMG/M metagenome (GOLD analysis project Ga0209726, IMG submission 187453) | Subsurface groundwater microbial communities from S. Glens Falls, New York, USA - GMW46 contaminated, 5.4 m (SPAdes) (version 3) | ecosystem: Environmental > Aquatic > Deep subsurface >... | reverse complement strand
GGAAGATCGCCTCGTATTGCCGCCACTCGGCGCCGAGCGTCGCCTTCCACTCGATATTGGCCGGAATGCCGTAGCCATAGCAGATGTGCACCGCGGTCGTGCAGCTAAGCCCCTCGCAGGCGCGGTGCAGGGCAGCAATGCCCCAGCCCGCAACCTCGTCGAGATAGACGTTGAAGGCTGGCTCGTCGAACTGGATCACATCGACCCCGATCGCGGCCAATTCGCGCGCCTCCTCGTTCAGCACGGTGGCGAAAGCCATTGCCATCGCCCGGCGGTCGCCGTAATGCGCGTCCGCCACCGTATCGACGATCGTCATCGGCCCCGGCAACGTGAACTTTAGCCGCCGCGCCGTGTGGGCGCGCGCCACCGTCGCTTCGACGCGATGGATGCTGCCGCGCCGCCGCAACGGGCCGGTGACGGTCGGCACCATCGCGTCGTAACGGTTGTTGCGGATGCCCATGCGGACGCGCCGCGCGAAATCGATCCCCGCGATGTTTTCGAGAAAGCCGTGCACGAAATGCTGGCGCGACTGCTCGCCGTCGCTGACGATGTCGATGCCAGCATCCTCCTGCGCCTTCAGCGCCAGCAATGTGGCGTCGCGCTTGCCCTCGGCGAGCAGGTCGCCGTCGAGCCGCCACGCCGGCCACAAGGTGCGCGGCTCGGCCAGCCAGGCAGGCTTCGGCAGACTACCGGCAATCGTCGTTTCGAGCACGGCGCGTCTCCCCGGCAGTTGGCTTTGCCGCGCCGTGTTAGGCTAGCGGCCCCAGTCCGTCAATTGCGGAGCCGCCGATGACTACCCGCCAGGAATTGCGTCGCCAGGGCGAGGCGATGCGCGACCAGTTGTTCCGCGACGAGACCGACGACAGCATCGTGCAGGGCCTCGAAGATTTGTTCAGCGAGGCGGTTTATGGCGCGGTGTGGCGCCGCCCGGGTCTGGGATTGCCCGACCGCATGCTGTGCGCGCTGGCGGCATTGGGAGCATTGGCGCGATTGCCGCAGTTGCGCGCGCATGTCATGGCGGCGCTCGACCTCGGCCTCGCGCCCGAAGCGATCACCGAGACGTTCATCCAGTGCGGCATCTATGCCGGGTTTCCAACGAGCGAAAACGCGATCGGCGTCGCAGCCGGCGTGTTTGCTGAGCGCGGCATCGAATTGCCCGAGGAGGCGGCGCGCAACGACCCGCTCGACGAACTGACGGAGCGCGGCCGGGCATTGCTGGAGATTTTGCACGGCAGCCGCGGGTACGAGGGCTATGCCGCGCCCGACAACAAGGTGACCGGGGCGCTCTACCCGGTCGCGATCCAGTACGGCTATGGCGAGATCTGGGACCGGCCGGGCCTCGACCGGCGGCAGCGCGCGCTGGTTGCGGTCGCGGCGTTCACCGCGCTGCGGCTCGACGGTCAGGTCCGCAAATTCGGTCAGTCGGCGCTCAATGTCGGGCTGAGCCGGGAGGAGGTTGTCGAGGCGGTGATCCAGACCGCGCCCTATGGCGGCTTTGCGCCGGCGCTCAACGCGCTCGCGGCGCTCAGCGACGCGTTGCGCTAGGCGCACGGCAGCAATGAACGCGGATGGCCGATCGGTTGTCCGCGGCCGCGATTCGTCCCATATGGCGGGGCAATGCGTCGCACGGGGGGCTTGACGCCGACCGTCGGCGGGACATCTGGTCAAGGAGAACCTCGCGATGAAGGCGGTCCGAAGACGCTGTGTCGGCGGCATGTTGGCGGCGCTTGCGGTAAGCACCAGTGCGTTCGCCCAGAACCCCTACCAGGACGATTTGATCTGCCGGCAATATGCCGACGCTCAGATCGCGCCGATGCGCGACCAGGCAAACCAGCAGGCGGTCGGCAGTGCCCTGCTCGGCGCTGGGCTGGGCGCCGCCTTGGGCGCCGCAGCGGGTGGCGGCCGCGGCGCTGGCATTGGCGCCGCCTCGGGTGCGATCCTCGGCACTGGCGTCGGCGCCGCCAATGCGCAGAACGCCACCGCCTACCTGCAGCAGCAATACAATGCGCTGTACGCCAACTGCATGGCGTCGCGGCGTCCGCCGCCGGCCTACTCGGCGCAACCGAGCTATCCGCCGGCTGGCTATGCGCAACCGGGCTACGCCCCGCAGGGTTACGCGCCGCCGGCGCGCGGCGGCGACAGCGCCAACCAGCTCAACCGACAGGAACTCGACCGTGTCCAGGGCGCGCCGCCGGCCGGCTATGCGCCGCCGGGCTACGGTTACCCGCCGTCCGGATATTACCCGCGATAGGCGCGGCGGTCAGAAATAGCGCCGCAGATTGTCGCGGATGCGGTCGAGGACCGGGATTTCCGGCATCACCGGCGCGAAAGCCTCGCCGGTGATGCGCTCGAACGCGGCGATATAAACCTTCGCGGTTTCGAGGATGACGTCCGGCGGGATCGGCGGCAGCGCGTCGCGGTAGGGATCGCAGCGCGCCGCCACCCAGCGCCGCAAATAGTCCTTGTCGAAGCTTTCCGGCGGCCTGCCGGCGGCAAAGCGCTCGGCGTAGGTTTCGGCAAACCAGTAGCGGCTGCTGTCCGGCGTATGTATCTCGTCGGCCAGCACGATCGCGCCGTCGCGATCGACACCGAACTCGTATTTGGTATCGACCAGGATCAGACCGCGCCCGGCGGCGATCTCGCTGCCGCGGGCGAACAACGCCAGCGCCGTGCGCGACACGTGGTGCCATTGCGCGGCGGACAGCGCCCCGCGCGCCAGAATCTCCTCGGACGTGACCGGCTCGTCGTGTTCGCCATCGCGCGCCTTGGTCGTGGGTGTGATAATCGTTTCCGGCAATTTCTGGTTCTCGTGCAAGCCGTCGGGCAGGCGGATGCCATAAACTTCACGGCGCCCGGCCTTGTACATCGACCACACCGAGGTCGCCGTGGTGCCGGCGAGATAGTCGCGCACGACGATCTCGACCGGCAGGATGTCGAGCCGTCGGCACACCAGCACGTTGGGGTCGGGATATTCGATGACGTGGTTCGGGCAAAGGTCGCGCGTGCGATCGAACCAGAAGCGCGCGATCTGCGTCAGCACCTGCCCCTTGAACGGGATCGCCGCGATGTTGCGGTCGAAGGCGCTCAGCCGGTCGGTCGCGACGATGATGCGCCTGCCGTCCGGCAGGTCGTAATTATCGCGCACCTTGCCGCGGTAGTGGTTGGGCAGCTCGGGAAACGTCGTCTCCTCAAGCACGTCGTCGAGGTGATCGGCAAGAACCGTCGTATCGGGCATCGGCGCTACTCGCCTGCGATTGGGGACGCGGAAGGGTGGCCGGCTACAGCTGGCGGTGAGCGCCGCCGCCGTGACGCCGGCGCGTCGGCGATGATAGCCGTGGCCGTGCCCGTCGCCAAAGCCACTCCGAGGCCACCGGCACCGCAAAATGCGGCGCCCGGCGTAAGCCGCGGCCGCACCGACGACTCGACAGGCGACGCCAGCCGTCAGCGTCGCCGTCGATCAGGCCCGCATCGGGAAGGCTACCGCCCGCAGCGGTAACACTATTCGACGACGGCTAACGATAATAGCGGCGGTGCCAGCCGTATCCGTAGCCGAACCGCACCGGCGCATAGACGTACGGATAGGCATAGGGATAGGCGTACGGGTAGTAGTAGGAATAATACGGCGCGTAATAGGGATAGTAATACTGTGCCTGTGCCGGGGTCGCCGCCCCGCCCAGGGTCACAGCGGCGGCGGACACCACGGCGGCTGCCATCAGTACGCGCCGGAACCAGGAATTTGTGGACACAGACATGGGTACGCTCCGCTGCGATAGGTGCGCCGCGCCGAAAAGCTGCGCTTCCATTAAAATGTACGCTCCCGGTGTGTTTTCATCCCCACCCGCGACACTAAATTTTGCGTGGCGCCGCCCGTCGTGCGCCACGGCGAAGGAGTAGCCTCGATGGATACCCTCCCCGACCGGGTGACCTGCTGCATCGCCGGCGGCGGACCGGCAGGGATGATGCTGGGCCTGCTACTGGCGCGGGCCGGGGTCGAGACGCTGGTGCTCGAAAAGCACGGCGATTTCCTGCGCGATTTCCGCGGCGACACGATCCACCCTTCCACCTTGCAGGTGATGCATGAGTTGGGTTTGCTCGCGGCGTTTCTCGCCCGCCCGCATTCCGAAATCCGTAGGATGCAAGGGATGATCGGCGATGAGGCGGTCGAAATCGCCGATTTCTCGCACCTGCCGACGGTTTGCCGTTTTATCGCGATGATGCCGCAGTGGGATTTCCTCGATTTTCTGGTGGCGGCGGCACGCCGGTATCCCTGCTTTCACCTCGGCATGGGGACCGAGGTCGTCGATTTGCTGATCGAGGACGCGTGCGTGGTCGGCGTTCGCGCCGAATCGCGCGGCAAGGCGCGCGAGTTCCGGGCCGAACTGGTGGTCGGCGCCGACGGACGGCAGTCGATCGTGCGCGAGCGCGCCGGCCTCGCGGTGACCTCGCTCGGCGCACCGATCGACGTATTGTGGATGCGCCTGTCGAAGCGGCCGAGCGATCCGCAGCAGACCCTCGGCCGGGTGAATTACGGGCGCATGCTGGTGACCCTCGACCGCGGCAACTACTGGCAATGCGCCTACATCATCCGCAAGGATGGGTTTGCCGCGTTGCAGGCGCTTGGCATCGAGAGTTTCCGCAACGACATCCTGCGCCTCGCGCCGTTTCTCGGCGACCGCGTCGGCGAACTCGCCGGCTGGGACGATGTCAAATTGCTGACCGTCGCGGTCGATCGGCTGGAGCGCTGGTGGCGGCCCGGCCTGTTGTGCATCGGCGACGCCGCACATGCGATGTCGCCGATGGGTGGGGTGGGGATCAACCTGGCGGTGCAGGACGCGGTTGCCGCCGGCAACCTGCTTGCGGTGCCGCTGCGCAACGGCACGCTGACGCCGGCCGACCTCGATGCCGTGCAGCGCCGCCGCATGTTCCCGACCCGGGCGATGCAGAGGCTGCAGGTGGTCATGCAGGAGCGGGTCATCGACCGGCTGCTCGGCGACGACAGGGCGTTTCATCCGCCCTGGCCGCTGCGTTTGTTCAGGTTGTTTCCGGTATTGCAGCGCTTGCCGGCACGGCTGATCGGCATGGGCTTTCGCCCCGAGCATGTGGCGGGATCGTGATTAGGTGAGGCTGCGCCGGCCGCCCTATAATTGGGCAGCGCGATGTTCGTATCGATAGGAACCGGCCCATGACCGCAGACATGCTCGCTTTTCTCGGCCGCCGCACCTTTGTCGGGATGGCTGCGGGCGCTGCGGCGGTTATCGTTGCGCGACCTTTTGCGGCCCGCGCGCAGGGCGCAAGCGCCCCGTTGCGTATTGCAACGATCGGCGCCGGGCGCGAAGGCGGTGCGCTCGGCACCCTCTTTGCCAAGGCCGGGCATCCGGTCTTGTTCTCCTCGCGCCATCCCGAGCAGCTCAAGGAGCTGGTCGCCGGTGCCGGCCCCAATGCCAAGGCCGGTACGGTCGATGAGGCGGTCGCGTTCGGCGATGTCGTGTTGCTCGTCGTGCCCTACACGGCGATCGAGCAGATCGGCAAGGACCACGGCAAGGGGCTGGCCGCCAAGCAGGTCGTGATCGATGTCAGCAACCCGATCCCGCGCCGCGACGGCGAGGATTTCGTCAAGCAGGTCAACGAGCAAGGCGGCGCCGGCCTCTATACGCAAAGGCTATTGCCGGGCGCGCGCATCGTGCGGGCGTTCAACGCGATCGGCTCGGGCAAGCTGGCGGACCTGTCGCAGAAAAAGGGCGGGATCGGCGTGCCGCTCGCCGGCGACGACCCGAAGGCGATTGCCGTCGCCTCGGGGCTGATCAAGGAGATCGGTTTCGAGCCGGTGCTGGTCGGCGGGCTGGCCAAGGGCAAGTATCTGGTGCCCGGGACGCCGCTGGGCGGCGAACATACGCCCGACGAGTTGCGCAAGATCGCCGCGACGCTGACCTGACCCGATCCCGCCCTTGACCCAGGAGAATCCCGGGGCGTCGACGTCGCCTGTCGGCTTCGGCGGCCGCCTGTTGCAGCGCGTTGTGGCGGTGCAGCCGCACGAGATACGCGTCGTCCTGTGGTGCTGGCTCTACATCTTCGCGGTATTGTCGTCCTACTACATCATGCGGCCGATCCGCGATCAGATGGGCGTCGCGGGCGGCGTCAACAATCTGCAATGGCTGTTCACCGGCACGCTGGCCGGTATGCTGCTGCTCAACATCCCGTTTGCGTGGCTGGTCAAGACGTTGCCGCGCAGCCGGTTCATCCCGCTGACCTACCGCTTCTTCGCGCTCAACATCCTGGCGTTCGCGGCTCTGCTGTATTTCGCCGAGGGCGAGCAGGCAGTGTGGATCGGCCGCGCCTTTTTTGTCTGGGCGTCGGTCTACAACCTGTTTGTCGTCTCGGTGTTCTGGCAGCTCAACGTCGATCTGTTCAGTCCGGAGCAGGGCAGGCGGCTGTTCGGCTTTATCGCCGCCGGCGCAACGATCGGCGCGATCGCCGGCTCGGCCTTGACCGCCAGCCTGGCGCGCCACGTGCCGCCGACCCTGCTGCTGTTCGGCGCGGCGGTCCTGCTCGAAGTCGCGGTGTTTGCGGTTACCCGGCTCGCGCGCCTGTCGCCGACCCTGCGCCGCCAGCCGGTCGGCAGTGCCGAGGAGCAGCCGATCGGCGGTGGCATCTTTGCCGGGATCGGCAACGCCTTCCGCTCGCGCTATCTGGTCAATGTCAGCCTGTTCCTCTTGCTGTTCGCGATCACCTCGACGGTGCTGTATTTCCAGCAGGCCGACATCGTCAGCCGGAGTTTCGCGGACCGCGGCTCGCAAACCGCGTTCTTTGCCGGCGTCGATCTCGTCGTCAACGTGCTGACCCTGGTGCTGCAGCTGTTCCTCACCGGCCGCATCGTGCTGTGGCTCGGCGTCGCGTTGGCGCTGGCGTTCCTGCCGGCATTGACGCTGATCGGCTTTGGCGCGCTGTCGCTGATGCCGACGCTGTCGGCCATCGCCCTGTTCCAGATCCTGCGCCGGGCCGCGGATTACGGCATTGCGCGGCCGACCCGCGAGGTGCTGTTCACCGTCGTGCCGCGCGAGGACCGCTACAAAACCAAGGGCTTTATCGACACCTTTGTCTATCGCCTCGGCGACCAGATCGGGGCGTGGTCGGTGGCGCTGTTCCGCAACCTCGGCGCCGGCGCGGCGGAGCTCGCGCTGGTGGCGATCCCCGTCGCCGCGGCGTGGCTGGTCAACGCGCTGTGGCTCGGCCGTCGGCAGCGGACGATGGAGCGCGGCTAGCAGCGGACGGCGCGACCCCGGTTACGTCAGCGCCTGCCGCACAAAGCCGGGGTCGAAGATGCGGTCGGCCATGATCTGGCAGCGTTTGATCAGGCGGGGTTCGTCGGGGCCGTAATCGGCATGTGCGTTGTGCAGGGTGCCGATATCGTCCCACAGCAACAAATCGCCTTCGCTCCAGCGATGCACATAGCGATAGCGCTGCTCGAGCTGGTGCTCGAACAGAAAGGCCAGCATCTCGGCGCTTTCCCGTTCCGGTAGCTCGTTGATGCGGATGGCGTAGCCGGGATTGGCGTACAGCACCTTGCGGCCGGTAATCGGGTGGACGAGGAAGATCGGGTGCGACACTGGCGGTTTCGCCAACCGCTGCGTCTCGCTGAGCGGTTCGCGCCAGCTCCCCGGGCGCTGCCGCATCATCTCCCAGAACTTGTTGAAATCGTGCAACACCGTCTTGCCGTCGAGCCAGCGCTTGGTCGTCTCGGGCAACTCGGCGTAGGCGGCATGCATGTTGGCGAACTCGGTGCCGCCGAGCGGCCGGCCGGCGCGCGTCGGTACCTTGAGCGCATAGAGCACGTTGGCGAAGGCGATCGTTGCGCTGTACGACATGTCGGTGTGCCAGTCCTGCCCGGCGTCGCGCGCGCCGATCGGGCGGCCGTCCTCGACGATGTTCGAGAGGATCATGACCTCAGGATGGCCCGGTTCCTGGAAGGCGCCGGCCACGTTGATCTCGAGCGAGCCGAAGCGCACGGCAAACGCCTTGAGCTGCACCGCATCGAGGCGCTGGCCGGGAAACCGCAGGACGCCGTATTCGCCGAGTGCCCGCAGGATCGCGGCAAAATCGGCGCCGGCGAGCGGGCAGCCGAGATCGATGCCTTCGACGGTTGCGCCGAGCGTCTCGCCGCTCGGCTTGACGTTCGGGGGCACGTCAGCGCGCCTCGCCGACAAAGCCCTGCTGCAGTTCGGCGATGCGCGTCATCGCCGCCGGCGGAAGCGGCCCTTTCTCGATCGCCTGCGCGGCGAATTCGAACTGCTCGAGCGTGGCGATGCCGATCAGCACGGTCGATACCGCCTCATGCGCGATCACATAGCGTAACGCAGCCTCGACCAGGCTGTCGGCGTGGCCCTCCCGCACCAGCGGCATCAAACGTCGCGCGCGCTCCAGATCGGTCTGGTAGCTTCCGCCCGAGCCGATCGGCGCCGGCGGCGGCGAGGCGTTCGGATGCCGCTCCTCGCTGGCGCTGAGCGCGCCGCCGGCCAGCACACGGATGTTGATGACGCCCATATCGGCCGCCTTGGTGTGGGCCAGAAGGTTGCCATAATCCTGCGCCGGAAAACCCGTCGGCACGGCGCCGCCGGGGCTCGGGTTCAACAGATTGTAGCTGACCTGCGCGGTGTCGAAGGCGCGCGCATCGACGACGCGGTGGAGTGCCGCCGTCTCGCCGACCGCGGTGATGCCGAAATGGCGGATCTTGCCCTGCCGGCGCAGCCGCTCGAATTCCGGCACAACCTCGTCGAGCATGCTGTCGGCCGAGAAATTGGCACCCTGCGTCGTGCCGACGATCGCGTTGTGAAACTGGAACAGATCGACCGAGTCGAGCTGCAGGCGCGCGAGGCTCGCGTCGAGCGAAGCGGCGATCGCGGCGCCGATCCGGCCGCGTTCGGTCGGCGGCAGGCGCACCTTGGTGCCGACATAGACATTCGGCTTCAGCGCCTTGAGTACGCGCCCGAGGTTTTTTTCGGACTCGCCGTCGCCGTATTGCGAGGCTGTATCGAAATAGTTGATGCCGAGTTCGAGCGCGCGGGCGACGGCGCGCTCCTGATCGGCAGCGGCGCCCTTGACCATCAGGCCGCCGACCGCGCCGCAACCGAAGCCGAGCAGCGACACGTCGAGGCCGGTCCTGCCGAATCGCCGCTTTTGCATCTGTTGTCTCCCTCCGCGAACCTCACCGCGGCCGGATCAATGCGGTCGCAGCGCCGGGCTGTCAATCGGCGGATGGCGATTCGCATTTGCCCAGCGGCCCGCGCCGCTGTCGCCCGGCCGGTCGTGCGCCGCGACAAAGGTGCGCTGCGATGCCCCTCCCATCCGGAGCACCGCAGCGTAGAATGGCGCAATGCCCTCCTGGCAGGAGGACTGCCCATGCATCATCTGTTTCGCGGTACCGGAATCGTCCCGGTCCTGACGATCGAGCGGAAATGCGATGCCGTGCCGCTGGCGCGCGCCCTTTACGACGGCGGCCTTCGCGTCATCGAGGTGACGTTGCGCACTGCCGCCGCACGCGCGGCCATTGCCGCCATCGCGCGCGACTTGCCGCAGGTCGCGGTCGGCGCCGGTACGTTGCTGCGCGCCGCCGATGTCGCCGATGCCGTGGCGGCCGGCGCACGTTTTCTGGTCAGCCCCGGGCTGACCCCGGAACTGGCCGCCGCCGCGCTCGCCGCCGAGTTGCCCTACCTGCCGGGCGTCGCCACGCCGTCGGAGGTCATGACCGCGCGGGCTTTGGGTATCTGCGTCATGAAGTTCTTTCCGGCCGAGGCATTGGGCGGCGTCGCGTTCCTCAAGGCACTGGCGTCGGTATTTCCCGGTGTTGCGTTCTGCCCGACCGGCGGCATCGACGAGACGAGCGCCGCCGACTACCTCGCGCTGCCGAATGTGCCGCAGGTCGGCGGCTCGTGGATGGCGCCGCGCGACGCGGTTGCTGCCGGCGACTGGGGCCGCATCCGCCGCCTCGCCGAGCGCGCCGCGGCAATCGGCCGCGCGCAGGCGGCGTGAGCCGGCTCAATACGTCGCGCGGCCGCCGGAAATGTCGAACACGCCGCCGGTCGAGAACGAGCATTCCTCGGACGCGAGCCAGGCCACCAGCGCGGCGATCTCCTCGACCAGGACAAACCGTGCCATCGGGATTTTCGACAGCATGTAGTCGATCTGCGTCTCGCTCATCTGCGCGAAGATGTCGGTCCTGGCGGCCGCGGGCGTCACGCAATTGACCCGGATGCCGGTTGCCGCCAATTCCTTGCCGAGCGATTTGGTCAGTCCGATCACCCCCGCTTTCGCCGCCGAATAGGCCGAGGCGTTGGGGTTGCCCTCCTTGCCGGCGATCGAGGCGATGTTGACGATGCGCCCGTAATCGCGCGCCCGCATCGCCGGCACGACAGCCCGGCAGCAGTTGAAGACACCGACCAGATCGATCTCGATGACCTGCCGCCACGCCGCGGCCGGGTATTCGTCGAGCGGGTGGTTGGGGCCGGAAATGCCGGCATTATTGACGAGGATGTCGGGCGCCCCGAGCCGTGCCGTCGTGGCGGCGAGCGCCTCGGCGAGGGTCGGCGGCTCGGTCACGTCGGCGGCCAGCGCGACGCTGCCGGCGATGTCGCACGCCGCGGCCTCGGCGGCGCCAAGATCGACATCCCAGATCGCGATCCGCGCCCCCTCTGCCGCAAGGCGCCCGGCGATGGCGCGGCCGATGCCGCGCGCCGCGCCGGTGACGATCGCCACGCGCCCCGCCAGATCGATCCGGTTCATCGCGACCTCCCGAGAATCTGCCTATCCGGAATTTCGGAGCGCGGGCGTCCCGCCCGGATGCGGCCGAGAGAACTGCGCTCCCGGCGGCCGATCGCCGGCCGGCCGTGCCGGTCGATCAGCGCGCGCCGTCGCAACCCGCCGAGCACCGCGGCGAAATGCGTCGCCGCCGAGCGCTCCAGCCCTTCGAGCCAGTTCTGGTCGAGGAACGAGGCGAGCGCCGGCTGGCCGAGCGCAGCCTCCCACAGGATGCCGAGCAGCGACGCCGCCGCCTCGTCGCGCTCGCACGCCGCCGGCGCCAGCCGCGCTGCGCGGGCGGCGGCGCGGCTGTCCGTCGTGTCCGGCCCCGGCCCGAGCCCGAAATCGATCAGGCACCGCCGCCGCTGCGGTGCCAGCGCGAAATGGGCGACCTCATGCAATATCACGTAGGCCTCGGTCGCCGGCGACAACGCCTTGCCGTCCCAGTTGAAGGCGCGA